>Ga0182021_10000492_pt1 | contig 42056 bp, 51 predicted proteins | sample 612E3MmetaG_FD_120493 | JGI IMG/M metagenome (GOLD analysis project Ga0182021, IMG submission 120493) | Permafrost microbial communities from Stordalen Mire, Sweden - 612E3M metaG (Illumina Assembly) | ecosystem: Environmental > Terrestrial > Soil > Wetlands > Permafrost | place: Sweden... | reverse complement strand
GGCAAGAAGAGCGACGGAGGAGGCCTCGCACTCGTCGGAGGCCTAAGTATGATCGTCTACTTCATACTCACCTTACTCAACCTAGGCCTAAGCCGTCAGCGCGAGTACTTCGCCGACAGACACGCCACAGAGGTCGTCCCCGATGGCGCACGAAAACTCAGCGAGGGCCTCGCAAAGATCAGCAGTAAGACCTGGACCCAGCAGCGCAGGGGCGAGAAGATAGCCGATAGCGGCTTCAAGACTCTCTTCATCTCCGACCCAGACCGCGCAGGCATCGACGTCACCGAGATGCAGACCGCTCGCTTCGGCGAGCCCGACTCCCAGCTAGTCGAGGACATCCTCCACCGCAGGGTCACCGAGTTCGACAGCTTCATGGAGCTATTCAGTACCCACCCCAACATAGTGAAGAGGCTACAGGCACTAAACCTGGGCCAGTAACCGGGACAACTCAACCATATCCCTCTCGAGCTCGCTGAGTAGCTTCCTGTTATAGGTAGCCGCAGCCGGGTGGTACAGGGGGAAAATGACGACCTCTCCCCACGGAGCCTGAACCCTTATCGGTTTCCCATGGGCTGCCCCAATCACCGACCCCTCGATGGTGAACCTCTCAAAAACGTGCCCGATAGCGCTATTCCCCATAGGCACGATGACCCTCGGCTCGATTATCTCCAATAGCCTTTCAAGGTGCCCGGAACATGCCTCAACCTCCTCTTTCTTCGGTCTCCTATTCCCCGGTGGCCGGCACCTGACCACATTCGTTATGAAAACCCTGTCGCGGCTCATGTTAGTACCTGAGAGTAGCCTGTCGAGCAGCTTCCCCGCTGAGCCCACGAATGGGCGACCAGACTCGTCCTCCCTTCGACCCGGAGCCTCCCCGACGAAGACGACTCGCGAATTCAGGTCTCCCTCGCCCATCACCCGATTCTTGGCCCCGGCACAAAGCCCGCAGGTACCACAGGAATCCACCTCTCGTCTGAGTTCCTCGAACCGGGCTATCTTCGACGACTGAGCCAAAGTCACTCCACCCCTAGACGATCCTATCCTTATTCACTCTTTGAGTGGAAAAAGCATTTCAGCCCAGACTCCACAACCCTACCATGGAGCACAGCAGACCCCACCCCGCCTTCAAGGTCTGGATGGAGACTGACGACGGCTACGTCTTCGGCCCAGGCGTCTACAGCCTCCTCAAGAGGGTGAACGAGGTCGGTACCCTGAAGGAGGCCGCCACACAGCTCGGCATGAGCTACAGATACGCCTGGGGACTCATCAGGAAGGCCGAGGAGAAGCTGGGGGAACCCCTACTCTCAGCCCACAAGGGGGGCCGATCCGGCGGGGGAGGCGCCGAGCTAACCGAGCGCGGCAAACACTTCCTCGTCGAGTTCCAGCGCCTCAGGGAGCAGATGGCCCGAGCCTCCGAAGCCGACCCCGAGAAGACCATATCAGGTGTGGTAAAGGATGTCAAAGGATCGGGCAGTGAGGTCGAGGTAATCATCCGAATAGGAGTCAAAGATAAGGTCCGACTGAGGAAGGGGCAGAACATAAGCCTCCAACTTTGATTATTCGCACCTCACTCAATCCTGCTGCTATCCATTATCTCCAAATATTTGCCGAATTTACCTCTGAGAGCCTGCCCCTCTTCGGTCATCCTGTAGAAGCATCTCCCATCAATCGTTGAATCGTCCCTGGACAGGTAGTTGAACTTGCATAGGTCGTTTAGGTGATGGTAGACGTTCCCTATGTCGCCGTCGTCTAGGTATATGTGGAACTGATCCTTCATCGTCTTCCAGATGTCGTAGCCATAGGAATCCTGCCCAGATTCACCATTGTTTGATACGATGGCCATTATCTTCATCTTGGTGGCGCCGCAGGAACCCTGTGGTTTGGGCAATTTAGCTCGAAAGACTTATAAGCGCCACCGATATATATAACTTACGTATATGTAAAATATACTCTTCTAAGGACTAACCATCCAGGGGAGAAGTCGTGGGAGTGAATGAAGATGGAAGTAGAGTCTCGTCGGTGCCCGAAGTGTGGTGGCACAAACATAGTGAGCGACCCGGAGAACGGTGAGCGCGTATGTAGTGGGTGTGGTCTCGTAATAGAGGAGTCGCCCATCGACACGGGCCCGGAGTGGAGGGCTTTCACGGTCACTGAGAAAGAGAGCCGGAGCCGGACGGGGTTAGGTGCATCCCTGACACTCTACGACAAGGGCCTCTCCACCGTATTCAAGGGGGACCGCGACGCCTCGGGCAAGAAGCTGGGTGGACATGCGATGATTAAGATGGACCGTCTCAGAAGGTACGATAATAGGAGTAAGTTCGATGAGACCTGGCGTAGGAACCTCAGCGTCGCGATGGCGGAGCTCGACAGGATGTCCGCAATCCTACACGTCCCGAACAACGTCAAGGAGCAGGCAGCCTTCATTTATAGGAAGGCGCTGAAGGCCGACCTCATCAGAGGCAGGAGTATAGACGCCTTCGTCGCAGCATCCATCTATGCCGCGTGCAGGGAGGCGGAGGTACCCAGGCCGATAAAGAAGGTCTCCGAGGTGAGCACTAGGGACCACTCCGAGGTCGCGAGGACATACCGCCTCATAATCAAGGAGCTCAAGATCCGGATGCCAGTCGACGAGCCTATGAAGTTCGTCCCGAGCATCGCGGCGAAGCTCAGCCTAAGAAATGATACGGAGCAGAAGGCAATAAACATCCTGAGGACAGCGAAGATCAAGCAGGGGCTTGTCGGGAAGGACCCTCGCGGTCTCGCCGCGGCGGCGCTCTACATGGCATGCCTCGAGAACGACGACCGACGCATCCAGAAGGAGGTCGCCCGTGCGGCGGGCACAACAGAGGTCACGCTTAGGAATAGGCTCCGCGGTCTGGAGACGTCGATAGCACCGGATTCGCTCCGTATGATCGATCTTCCCAACTCAACGCCCATCTCCGCGTAGCCGACGAGCCACAAAGTAGGCTAATATTTTTAACCCCTCGCCCACCTTCAACACCGATTCGACATGGCCGAGGATAAGAAGCAGGCGAAGAAGATATCGATAGAGGAGGCGTTTCGCAGAATCCGGCCCGTCTTCATAATGATGATGATGTTTCCCTTCTTCGGCCTCGTTGCGACGATGGTCCTTCTCTACATCTTGAAGGTGAAGAGCCTCCTCCAAATGGAGGGGCTCGTTCTCTTCGCCCTGTTCATCTATGTCTCTACGACCTACCTCGTGGCGAAGAAGATGGGTCAGATGGGGAAGAAGGCGAAGCCCGCAGAACCGGCGAAGGCACCCTAACTGAGTATCTCCTGAGACAGCAGGGCATCTAAGGGCCCTAAAGTTTTTAATGGGAAGAACCGCATTAAGGTGAGTCGCCTTGATGAAAAAAGTCACGATCATCACCTTCCCGGAGTACGAGAGCTTGGTCCTCGACTCCCTCGGAGCGGCGGGTGTGACCCAACTCAAAGAGGTCACAGGCGCCGACTACGACGAGTACCGGAAGGAAGCCACCGGCCCCGACTATAAGGCGCTTTTCGGCGAGGTTGATCCACGCTACAAGGAGCTCCTGAAGCTTATCAGCTTCAAGATCGACCGCACTATCCCCAGCTTGGATGTCCTCCGCGACTACGCTAGGAACCCCGAGGTGAAGACGAAGGCAACCGTCCAGCAGCTCGACCGGATACTAGCACAACTAAGAGGCGCTAAGGAGGCCCAGAATAGCGAGGCTGAGAGGATCACCAAGGAGCTCGACGAGAATATCAGTAAGGCCAGCGCGCTCTACCACGAGAAGAAGCGTAACCTCGTGGATGTTTACGCCCGCTGGAACATTAAAGTAGAGCTAATGCGGGCCCTCGGCTCCGACGACATCAAGGGTAGCCTAGGGTACGGTGTTGTAAACACAGAGTTCCTAAAGCGCCTGGAGCAACACATGGCGAAGCAACCGGAGGTAAAGATCAAGGCGACCAACATCTCACCCTCCGAGAGCCTCATCGAGGTTAACGGGCCACAGGAGCTTGAGAAGTGGGTACACGACCTCTTCCTCGTCTTCGAGGTCATGGACATCTCTGTGATCCTCGGATCAGACTCCAAAACAATCATCGATCCCACGAAGAGGGGTAAGGAGCTCGAAAAACTCCAGAACGAGATGACGGCTTGGGTCGACGTGATACAAGCCAAAGGTGCTAGCTTTGAGGAGAAGATAGCCACCCTTGAAGCAGAGCATCAGGAAACCATCAAGACCCTAGAGAAGGAGAAGGCCGACAAGCTCGCCGCCTCCACCCAGCAGTGGGCCGAGCGCGCGACGAAGGTCGAGGCCGAGGTTAAGGAGAAGGACATGGTTGCCCTCAGTGAGATCGCGTTCAACTTTAGCCTCCTCCGCCTAGCCGCCGACGGTCGGGCCCCCGTGATGAGAACGAAGGTCTTCAGTATACTCCAGGGCTGGACCCCAGACGAGAACGTCGCCGAGTTTAAGACTGCCCTCACCGACGTCGAGGCAAAGACCGGCGAAAAGATCATAGTCGAGGTCGAGGATATTGAGCACGGTACGAAGGGAGTACCGACTCCGACGCCGAACATGAAACCCCATATCCTACTCCCGACGTGGAAGCTCACTACCCTACGCGGGTGGCCGACAAACACCGAGCTAAACCCCGCCTATATAAGTGTCATTGTCTTCGCCTTCCAGTTCGGGTTAATGTACGGAGACGTTGGACAGGGGCTCATCATACTCCTGCTCGGCATAATCTTCACTATGAAGTTTAAGCGCGGTATGCTGAAGTACCTGGGTAGTCTGTTCCTCCCGATGGGGATAGCTGCCACGATCTTCGGCTTCCTCTACGGCTCATTCTTCCTAAACGAGTCGCTACTGGGACAATTCTACACGCCTATTATGCCCAACCCTATCCACCAGACCACGAAGCTGCTGCTACTCGTCTTCGAGATAGCGGCCATCGAGATCATATTCGGGTTGTGCATAGGAGCGTACAACCAGATCAGGAAGGGTAACCCGGTGGGTGCCCTCGGTGAGCACGGTCTCGGGATGATACTCTACGTCGGCGGCCTCTACATGACCGCGATGTACTTCATCTCGATCCACATGAACTTCATGATGGCGCTCACATACCCCGGCTTCTACGTGATGATACTCGGGATGGTCCTGAGCTTCGCGGAACCGGTGATTCACAGCATACAGCACGGTCACGGCGTTGGGATGGAGAGCATCGGCGAGGGCATTGGCGGGCTGTTGATGACCTTCGTCGAGGGACTAGCGAACCTCTTTAGCTTCCTGCGTATCGCCGCCTTCGCGTTGGCACACGCGAGCCTGGCGATAGCCGCGGAGGCACTGAACGCGGCGCTCGTCCTGCCGATCCCCATCCCGATCGGCCTCGTGATCATGAACGTTGTGGCGCTCAGCTTCGAGCTTATATCCAGCACGGTGCAGAGCCTGAGGCTGCTCTACTACGAGTTCATGGGCAAGTTCTTCGACGGGCAGGGGGTACCGTTCAAACCGTTCACGGTGCCGAAGGACAAGAGGATAACAGAGTGATCCCCAAAAGTTGAAAAAGGTTATAAACGAAACTGATGAGCTATAGGAGAAAAAGGTGGAATATCGAATGACTTACTCTGAGACTACCCACCGATCTTTGGAGGGGACGCCTTGAGTACGGTTGATTTTCTTCCCGCTGCGATAGTCGTAGGTGCTACAGTAATAGGCGCAGCGTATGTGATGTCCCAGGGAGCGATCGTTGGGGCGTCTGCAGAAGTGGAGAAGAAGAGCACCGTCTGGGGCGCCGCCTTAAACGCGTTCGGTGGCTTTATGATCGTAATGAGCATCCTCTTTACGATCATCATATTGGCTGGAGGTGAAACTGGAGTGATACCTGAGACTGCATGGCCCCTCCTGACCGGAGCGATGACGATGATTGGAGCCGGCTTCGCCGCCGCTCTCTGTATCATGGTCGCCGCTAAGGCGGGTTCCGAGATGCTGAGCGAGAAGCCAGAGCTTTCGATTTGGGCTCTGCTATTCATCGCTCTCGGTGAGGGTCTCGCTATCTACGGTCTGATCGTCACCATCCTGATGGTGAATAAGTAGGCCGTAGGGCGGGGCACCCCCCACTCTCTTCTCTTCTTAATATTCTCAAGGAATAAAATTCCATTGTGCATGCATCATTCATGTCAATCCTGCTGGGAAAAACTTTTAATATTAACACTTATGTTTATCCCAAGGGCTTTTAGCCCCATTAGGGAAGGGTAAAGTCATGAAGTTCAAGGCCTTCGTTTACGTCACCCTCAGGGCCGGGTATAGCGACCCGGAGGGGGAGACTACGGCCCACGCCCTAAGGGGGCTGGGCTACGCTGTTGATGACGTCCGGTCGAGCAAGGCATACGAGGTCAGCTTCGGGGCCTCCGATCGGGCGAAGGCAGAGAAGACGCTTGACGAGATGTGCAGGCGTCTACTCACTAACCCGACAAAGGACGACTACCGCTTCGAGATAAGTGAGAAGAGATGAGCCGAATCAGGAAGAGCCCGCACCCCTTCGAGCACTTCGAGGTAGACCTACTCAACGCCGGGGACGTGGAGTTGACCCAGATCGGTAAGACGCTCGGCCTCGGCCTCAGTCTTGTCGAGCTCCGCTACATCAGGGATCACTACATCGTCAGGGAGCGTAAGACCACTGACGTGGAGCTCCAGACTTACGATCAGACGTTCAGCGAGCATTGCAGCCATAAAACCTTCAGAGGCGTCGTTGAGACCCGCGACGGTAGGGTAGATGGCCTCCTCAAGACCTACATTAGGAGCGTCGTGGAGGAGTTAAGGCCTGACTGGTGCTACAGTGTCTTCGAGGATAATGCGGGTATCGTGGATCTTGAGGGTGACTACAAAGTCGCAATCAAGGTGGAGACCCACAACCACCCATCGGCCATCGAGCCGTTCGGCGGTGCCGCGACGGGGCTCGGTGGGGTCATCAGGGACATACTCGGCGTCTGGGCGGACCCAATCGCCTGCACGGACGTCCTCTGCTTCGGTCCCCTAAACTACCCTTGGGAGAGGCTCCCCGAGGGCGTCAAGCACCCCATGTACCTCTTTAACGGTGTCGTTGACGGCATCGGTAGCTATGGCAACAGTATAGGGATACCTACGGTCAACGGTGCGACCCTCTTCGCTGAGGAGTACACTGGCAACGTAGTCGTCTACGCAGGATGCATAGGTGTGCTGAAGGCTGATCAGTACCTGCATGAGGCGAAGCCTGGGGACTACTGCGTCCTCGCCGGAGGCAGGACGGGCCTCGATGGCATCCATGGCGTCACGTTCGCCTCGGCGGAGCTGACGAAGGAGTCGGAGCAGGTCTCACGCCCAGCCGTGCAGATCGCCAACCCGATTGAGGAGGAGAAGCTCAAACGTGCCATCCAGCAGATTAGTGAGCAGAGGCTGGGCTCCGCCATCACCGACATTGGGGGCGGGGGGCTGAGCTGCGGCGTCTGCGAGACCGCGGACAAATATGACCTCGGGATAGACGTCGACCTCGACCGCATTTCTCTGAAGGCCTCGAACATGGCGCCATGGGAGATATGGATCTCCGAAAGCCAAGAGCGGATGCTACTAGTCGTCTCGCCAAAGAACCTTGAGAAGGTCCTCAGGATATTCAGGGACGAGCAGACGGAGGCGAACGCCATCGGCCGATACAACGACACGGGGATCGCGAAACTCACCTACAAGGGCGTCCCAGTCGCCAACATCGACCTCAAGTCACTCTTCAACCCGCCGAAGACGACGCGGACCGCGAAGTGGTCCGACCCCAAGCTAGAGGAGCCGGTCTTCGAGCAGCCAAAGGACCTCGGCGCCATCCTACTGAAGCTCCTCTCCGGCTATAATGTTGCCAGTAAGGAGAAGGTCGTGCGCCGCTACGATCAGGAGGTTAAAGGGCAGACTGTGGTGAAACCGCTGCAGGGGTGGAATGCGGGACCGAGTGACGGCGCCGTTGTGAAGCCTCTCGCGGACTCGATGATTGGGATCAGCGTCTCTTCGGGGATTAACCCCCGGTATGGGCGGATAAGCCCCTACTGGATGGCGGCGAGCGTCATAGACGAGGCCATAAGGAACAACGTGGCAGTCGGGGGGCGTAGGATCGCCCTACTCGACAACTTCACATGGGGGAGCCCCGAGTACCCGGACCGAATTGGGAGCCTCGTCGAGGCATGCAAGGCGTGCCACGACTTCGGCGTCGGCTACGGGACACCTTTCATCTCGGGGAAGGACAGCCTATTCAACGAGTCCCCGTTGGGGCCGATAGTGCCTACGTTGCTAGTCACGGCGCTCGGGATAGTGCCAAGTGTCGGTGGAGCAGTCACGATGGACCTGAAGGGGGTAGGGAACCGCCTCTACATCGTCGGAGAGACCGCCCCAGAGCTCGGCGGTTCCGAGTACTACTGCCTCATGGGCCACCTCGGGGCCTCGGTGCCGAAACTAGACGCATCGAAGACCTCGGCAGCCTACAAGCGGCTTATCGCCACGATGGACACGAGTATCGTCAAAGCCTGCCACGACTCTTCGGAGGGCGGACTCGCCGTAGCGTTGGCGGAGATGGCGTTCACAGGCGGCCTCGGACTGGAAGTTGACCTCGCCAATATGCCCATGACCGAGGAGATGAGGGACGACAAGCTGCTCTTCAGCGAGTCGAACGGTCGCCTACTCGTGGAGGTGGCGGAGGGCGACGCGGTCAGATTCGAGACGATTATGAAGGGTTCAGCGGTGGCTCGCATTGGCTTAGTGACCAAGGCGCCGCGCCTCACAATTAAGAGGGGTGGAAAGAAGCTTATAGACCTCGACAATGGTGAGACGATTACGGCGTGGAAGACGCCCCTGGAGGCCCAGCGATGAAGCGCGAGGACATAAGGGTCCTCCTCATGAGGGCCCCCGGGACGAACTGCGACCTCGAAACGCTGCGCGCCTTTAGGGACCTCGGCGTACAGGCCGAGTTACGCCACACCCAGGACGTCTTCAAGACAAAGAACCTCCTTGACTACAACGTCCTCGTTTTCCCCGGCGGCTTCAGCTACGGCGACTACGTCCGTAGCGGCGCCATCTGGGCGAAGGAGTGCGAGTACAGGATCGGCCCCGAGCTTGAGATGTTTGTAGACGAGGGACGCCTCGTGCTTGGGGTTTGCAACGGGTTCCAGCTGCTCGTGGAGCTCGGCTTCCTCCCCGGATTCGAGGGTAAGTCGAAGTATCCGCAGGCGGCACTTGCGAACAGTACCCACGGGTACCAGAACCGCTGGATCAGGATGAAGTACGTTGGGCGGGGGAACTGCGGTATGATGGGCTACCTCGAGCAGGGGCACGTTATCTCATGCCCCGTCGCCCACGGTGAGGGGCGCTTTGTCTTCCCCCCGGAGGGAGAGGAGGCGATGCTCAGGAGCCTCTACGATAGGGACATGCTCGTTTGGCGTTACGTGAAAGAGGACGGTGCATTTGCGGAAGGAAACTGGCCAGAGAACCCAAATGGTGCCTTCCACGACATCGCGGGCATCTGCAACCCGGAAGGTACGGTGCTGGGGCTCATGCCCCACCCTGAGAGGGCCTACTACGGCTGGCTCATGCCCGAGTGGACAAAGACTGGGCTCAGCCGCTACGGCGACGGACGCCCCTTCTATGAAAGCATAGTGAAGTACACTGAGAGGCGCTTCTAGCACCTCTCTAGCTCTGAGCCCGTTTTCTCCTATATTCTATTAGGCGCTCGCTCAGTTGCTTGTCCGAGAGAGCGAGCATCTCGACGGCTAGGAGGGCGGCGTTCTTTGCGCCGTCGATGGCGACGGTTGCCACGGGGACGCCGGTAGGCATCTGGACGATGCTCAGGAGGGAGTCTATTCCCCCTAGCTTGACCTCCTTGGGGACGCCGATGACGGGCTTAATGGTCTGGGCGGCGACTACGCCAGGGAGGGCGGCGGCTAGGCCAGCTATGCAGATGAAGACATGTGCGTCGGTGGCTTCGACGTATTGGGTTAGGTCCTTGAGGTTCCTGTGTGCGGAGAGGGTCCTCTGCTCGCACTCGACCCCGAACTCCTTGAGGGTTGAGGCGGCGGCGTCGCTCAGCTCCTTGTCCGAGTCGCTGCCGACTATAATGGCGACCTTTGGCATAGGGTAGGATTGGGGCGATCCGCTTATGAAAGTAGTCCCACATGGGAACATGCGGGTCGGAGATCTAGAGCGGGTAACGCTTATCCCCGACTCCCATTCCATTTGATTCGATGTCCGTGCTCGGGATATTCTTTTTCCCCGTGGGGGTCTTCCTCGTCTTCATCGGCACCGTCATCGACCTCGACTCCCCCTTCATGAAGGTGTCCCTTGACCGCGTCGAGTTCCTACGGAAGAACATGCGCGTCGTCGGGATAGCGATGGCCCTCGTCGGCTTCGCCGTCATGGCCCTAAGCTGAGGCGTCGAAACAATCATCTAATCCTTCGCTACCCTTGTTCAGTGGAGATTTGGATGATCTACGAGTGGAGAGTCTACGAGGCATACCCAGGCAGGATGGACGCGCTCAACGAGCGCTTCGCTAAGACCACCATCAAGTACTTCGAGAAGTACGGCATCAAGGTGATAGGGTTCTGGACTGCAATCATCGGCACAAGCAACGTCCTCTACTATATGCTCGCGTACGAGGACCTCGCTCACAGGGAGAGGGCGTGGAACGCATTCAGCACGGACCCTGGCTGGGTCAAGGCGCGGACAGAGACTGAGCAGAGGGCGGGCGGCCCGCTCACAGAGAGGATTGTGAACATGATCCTTAAGCCCACTGACTATTCTCCCATGAAGTGACTGGGATTTTTTTTCTTGGAGGCGCCTTAAAAACACGCCAATAATCTTCTTTAACCTTCATAATTTGGGCATGTAGCCACCAAAGGTGAAAATTTTTTCATGATCTATAGTAGTGAAGGTTGGCTCGGCTAAGGGAGTCTGTTCGCCTCCGCTATTTGTCTAAAGACCGCGGCCGAAGCCTTCGGCGTCCGCCTCTTCGAGACGGGGTCGACCGAGCAGAGCCCGAATCGTACCCTGTAGCCGCTCGACCACTCCAGATTATCGATAAGGCTCCAGTGGTAATAGCCCCTAACCGGGACGCCGTCGAGCTCTACGGCCCTCTGAATAGCATCGAGGTGTCCAACGAGGTACCTCTCCCTCATCGAATCCGCGGCGTCAGCTATCACGTTCTCCGTCACGTAGATCGGCCTACGATATCTGCTGTACGCCCCGTCGAGGACCCAGCGCAGCCCCTCAGGGTAGGTGTCGAAGCCTATGTCACTCGGGTCCTCAGCGGGGGCGAAGCCATAGTCGAGGCGCGGGTCACCCCCCTTCTGTACGTGCTTGACTAGCCTCCTCATGTAGGAGTTGACCCCGATCCAGTCGCACCCCTTGACGAGGTAGGGGGAGCATCTCGTTCCCCTCGACGAGGCCGTCGGCGTCCATGTCGTAGTCGCCGAGGAAGACTGCGTTTAGGCTCCACTCGTTGAAGAGGTAGTCGTTGAATGCCGTTGCCTTGACATCCGCGACGCTCGAGGGATCGGCCGGTTTGTGATAGTGGAGAACCGCAACAATCCCTACGCTAGCGGGTCCGAGTGGCCCCCGCCAAAGCCGTGTCCCCCCCTCTTCACCTGCTCATACGCCAGCCCGTGCGCCATCGAGAGATGCCTCATCGCCATCATGAAGGCCCCGAAGTCGTTCAACCCCGGTGGTAACTCGCCGCCGTCGAGGAAGCCATGGTCGGATACTATCTTCACCTCGTTTATCGTCCCCCAGAGGTCGACGAGGTCTCCAAGGGTGTGGGACGCGCGTGCGCTCTGCACTCGGCTAGTATGCTCCGGTACCTCTTCACGGCGGCCTTGTCCGCGAGGCGTGTCAGGCTTTTCATCGCCTTGTCATCCACTCTGATCTTCTCGACGTTCCCGGACCTGTCCCTGTAGACCTCTACCGGGTTGCCCTACGTCGAGCCGGGGAAGATTCTCACCCAGTCGAGGCTCATCCTGAAGAAGTTGCAACCGAGCCCCCGGGCCAGCCCGAGGTCTCGCTTGTACAACTCCCAGAACCCCGGTCCCTCCTCGGGGACGTCGCCACTGACCCAGCCCCTCCTCTTGTTCTCAACATCGTGAACCCAGGTCCACCAGTCTGAACCGTCCGCGTCGCTGCCCCTCCCCATCTCAACCTGGAACGAGGAGGTCGCCACACCCCACAGGAACCCCTCAGGGAAAGCGCCGCCCAAAACACATCGATCAACGCTTACCCGAGGCCCCATATACCATCTGAGCCTCAATCACGCAAGCTCTGATCAACGTTTTATCCACCTTGAACCCGTCCATATAGTATGCCTGAATTCGGAGTCACCCACGAGTCCGCGGACCTGAAGCGTGTCCTCGTCCACCACCCCGGAAGAGAGCTGGAGCTCGCCAACCGGGACCCGGTCGCCCACCACTTCGACTGCGCCGTGAACGTAGAGCAGTTCCAGAGCGACCATCGGATGCTCATGGACGCCCTTACTGAAGCTGGGGTCGAGGTCCTCGACGTCGGCACTCTCCTCGCCGACGACCAGCAGATGCAGGGTCTCATAAAGCATGCCCCCAACCTAGTCTTCACCCGCGACTCGAGCACAGTCACCGAAGCAGGCGCCATACTCTTCCGTATGGGCCTCCCCAGCAGGCGCGCTGAGACCCCGATCATTAGGGCCGCCCACGAGGCAGCGGGCACACCTATCGCCCACCAGCTCAAAGAGCCAGAGACGTTCGAGGGGGGAGGCTTCGCACTCCTCGAGGGCAAGGTGGCCGTAGCTGGCTTATGTGACCGCGCCACACAGGGGGCATTGAACGACCTCGGCGACTTCCTCCTAAATGAACAGATAATCGACCAGTTCATCCAGCTCAACATGCCCAAGGGGTACGTCCACATAGACGGCGAGTTCGCCGAGCTCCCCGGGAAGCGCGCCATAGCCCACCGCAGTTCCCTCGAGGAGAACCCCGCTACCTTTCGCACCCGCACCGAGGCTTGGGACGGTAGCTTCCTCGAGTGGCTAGTTGACGACGACTACGACATCATAGAGATCACGGACCAGGAGTGCAACGACATGGCCGCCAACTTCCTGACCGTCCACAGCGACCTCTGCATCCACTACACGGGTAACCCGCGCGTCATGAAGGAGGTCAGGGACCGCTGCATCGAGGTCGTCCAGATACCGGGGGACGAGATGCGCAGGGGCTGCGGCGGCATCCACTGCATGACCTGTCCAGTCCTGAGAGTTTAGGCGAAAGGTATCGTCGCCCTCTTCGCCTTCCACCCCATGGGTTTCGTCCCATCTATCCCCATACCTCCGTCTCGGAATACCATATCTTCCGCGGGCTGGAACCTCGTCGCGGTCCCCCAAATTACCTGCCTGAGGTCCCGGGCGTCGATGTCCCCGTCGACGCAGATTGTGAGCCCAGGGCCGTTAACGACCTCCCTTAGGACCGCTTTCGCGTCTGAGCCCTCCGCCATCTTGAGGACGCGCAAGCGGGTGTCGCCAAGAGGATAGGTGACCTCCGTCACGCCTAGACGGCGCAGGTTCGTGTCGGCTCCGGATATCTTCCGCATTGGACCCGTGGCGTCGACGATCGCCTTCGACGCTGTTCCATCGGGCGACGAGGACGGGTCTAACCTGTGGCAAAAGATACCTCTAAGCATCTCAACGCCCAAACCGAGCGCCATATCGCAACGCTCTGCTATCGCCCCGAACGAGGCACCGAGGTCACCGACATCCACGTTCTCGGGGAGAAGCACGACAAGCTTCAGGTAAGGGTCGAGGCCGAGTATGAGGAGCCCGACCTGCTTCGCGTAGCCGGGGACTGCCCTCGCCGTCATCTCCATCGAGACGAGGCAGACGTAATGGGTCCCAGAGACGGGCCAGGACATGTCGCGTACAGCCGGCATAGGCGTAAAGGCGCTCACCGCGCTGTAGATCCTCGCCTGCTTTGGCAGCCCACTGAGCAGGAGGTGCTCGTCCGAGTTACTCGGCATAATCGTCTGGTAGATCGCATTGCGCCGCATGGTTACACAGCCCACCTGGAGGATGTTCCTCGTGGAGCGCCCGCTCAGGTAGCCAGTGTACTCGGTGAAGGGGCCCTCGTCCTCCTCCTCGAGAGTAATTTTACCTTCGAGCACCATCTCGGCGTCGGCGGGTACCGGGACGTCGACGGTTTCGCAATGGACGAGCCTCAGCGGCTCTCCAATGAGCGAGCCCGCGACAGCATATTCGCCCGTAATCTTCGCGGCGGCAGCCAGATAGAGTGCTGGATGAGCGCCGATTATCACAGCTACACTGAGGGACCTCCCTGCTGCTTTCGCCTTCTCGAAGTAGCTCCAGAGGTTCCCCCTGCTGTGGAAGGTCGTCCCGATCCTCGACGCGCCCTTGAGTTGCATCCGGGCATAGCTCAGGTTTATGACATCGGGCTTCGCCGGGTCCCTCGCGGCGACGAGCCCGCTGGTGATGTACCTCCCCGCGTCCTGCTCATAGAATCTGAGGATCGGCAGCTTGGCTAGGTCGATCTCGCCGCCCCGGAGCTTGACCTCCTTTACGGGTCCGTTTGGGACGGTCACCGGCTCCACGTTCTTGGCCATGAGGGCTCCCCACTCCCTGTACATGTCGGGGCGACTGGCCACTGGGCGAAGCGCCCCCTCCAGCGCCAGCTTGATCCGATCAACGTGGCCGAAGACGTTCACGAGAACAGGCTCCCTAAATCCTTTGACCCTCTCAAAGAGGAGAGCGGGGTTACCGGTGGAGTGGGCGGCCTCCTCCACCCTCCTCGTGGCGTCGTACTCGTGGCTAACTGGCTCCGAAATCTTCACGAGCTGGCCAGGGAGCTCGCGCTCAACTCTCTCAAGGTAGGTCCTGAGATCGCGCATAGGTAGAGGTAGGTCAAACCCGATAAAAGGCCGTCGAGGCTACTTGAAGAGCTCGGGCTGGAACTCCTTGAAGCCCTCTGGGAAGTCCCACGGGTCGACGACGAACTCGATCATCGCTGGGACGCCTTGCTCGTTCTCCTTCTTCGCCCTCCTCAGCGCCTTCTTCACGTCCTCTGGGTCGGTGACCTTGACTCCGTAGCAGCCGGAGGCCTCTGCAATCTTGACGAAGTCTGGCTGGATCTCGAAGTCGACGGCTATGTACCTCTCCCTGTTCGCCCTCTCGTGGAGTTTGATCCACCCGAGGCTGTAGTTGTTGAGGACGACCCACGTGACGGGGGCCTTATGCTGCACCGCGGTGGGCATCTCCTTCATGAACATCTGGAAAGCGCCATCCCCGGTCGTGCAGACGACTGGCCTCTCGGGAGCCGCCAGCTTCGCCCCTATGCAACCGGCGACGGCGAGCCCCATGCAGGTCTGCTCAGCCGGTGCTACGCAGCCATCTAGAGCCCCCACGGCCCAATAGGGCCAGTAGTAGCTCCACAGGTCTTGGCTTCCGTTCTCATTCACGAGCACTGTCTTCGGCCCGAAGACACGGCATGTCTCGTAGATGACTCTCTTCGTTTTGATCGGCTTCGATGCGTCCCCGCACTCCTCGCTGACCTCAGCGATGTAAGCAGCTGTTGCCTCCACTATGCCTTTTACGCGCGGCATTTTTGATAGGGGCGTTTTCTTCACACGCCCGCGGCAGTAGACGAGCAGGTCTCGAAGGAACAGCTTCGCATCACCTACGACTGGCACAGCCGGCTGGAAATTGCGCCCAAGCTCCGATGGATCTATGTCCACTTGGATCAGAGGGGCTCCCTCCGGGTAGTAGCGCCACGCAGCGGTCTGGAACTCCTCGTTCCTACTCCCCAGAGAGATGATGAGATCCGTGGACTTGTATGCATCTCGCCCCAGCCTCGTCCTGTAGAGGCCGACCTGGCCCAAGGACAGCGGGTGTGTCTCGAGGATGATTCCCCTGCCGCTCGGCGTCGTCAACACCGGCGCCCCAAAGAGTTCAGCCAGCTTCAGAAGTTCCGCTGAGCAGCAGCTGTAGAGAGCTCCACCTCCCGCGACTATCACTGGCTTCTCCGCAACGAGGAGGAGCTCGGCAGCCCTCTTTACAGCGTCGGGGTCGGGTCTCGCTCTGACAAATGGTATCGACGGGTGATAATACGCATTCTTCACCCTCTCTTGTCCCACGTCGAAGGGGACTTCGAGGTAGACAGGGCCGGGTTTACCGTTTACACTTAGTGTGAGCGCTCGGCTCAGCGCCCACGTGGCACGGTTCGCTTGGAGCACCCTGAAGCCCCACTTCGTAATAGGCCTGAAGAGCTCCATCTGGGGTGCCTCCTGGAATGCGCCCTCCCCTTCGTGTTCGAGTGCCGCGGAGCCTCCCAACGCGAGCATAGGGACGCACCCGCTCAACGCCTCCAAAACGCCTGGGACGAGGTTTGATACGCCTGGGCCGGGGCTGGCGAAGCAGACTCCCGGACTCCTCTTCAACTTCCCATAGGCGTATGCCATAAATGAGCCCGAGGCTTCGTGCCTTACCAACACGGGTTCGATGTCGGAGTCGTAGAGCGAGTCGTAGAGCGCGGCTGGGTGGCCAGGGAGGCCGAAGACGTGGCTGACCCCCTCCACTTTTAAGCCATCGACTATTACATCCCAAACTCGTTTGCCTGCCAAGAGGGGCACCTAAGATGTATCACCTCGATGGCTTGATAAAACCTAGTCTTAAATTAATGTGCGAAAATGGCCGGTTTCACCAGCTTTATCTAGAATGCTTGTTTAGACAGAGCCTGGATGCCTGGGGAGCGACTTCGGGGATTCTTCCTCATCGTCGTCGCTCTCGGCTTTCCCGCCGTAGATGAACTGAAGGTCGTCAAAGCTGAGCTTCTCACCCGCCGCCATTTTGCGTTGAGCCTCGGCGCGTAGGGCCTCGACGCGTGCATTGACCTTCGCCATCTTGTCCCTCTCGACCTTGATGTCGTCGGCGCGCAGCCCGTCCCTGATGCCGCGCACCTGGAGGCTTATGTCGTCGAGCTCTTGCTCGGCCTTCTTGACATCCCCGAGGTACTCGACGAACTTAGCGTGCGCCTGGTTCGCCTTCTCCCTCTCCTCGTCGGCCTTCCTGTGTAAGAGGAGCATCGACTCGTGGTGCTTCTGGCTCTCCTCGCGGAGCGTGTTCATCTCGTCGCGTATCTGGCGGATATTCATCTCCGTGGCCTTCGCTTCGGCGGTGGCCTCCATCGTGGCCTCGGTCCGCTTCGGCGGCTTCTTGAATGTGCTTAATCTGCGTCTCAGCGTGTTTGCTCTCTCGACGAGTTCGAGTTCCCTCTCCCTGTCGAGTAGCTCCCTTGTCGGAGTAGTCATGACCTCCCACTCTACGGTGTTCAGGTCGCGCTCCACGCGCTTCTTCCGGGGCAGCTCCCTGTAGCCCTGCTGGACCTGCTGCTCGATGCCGGCGAGTTTCTTCCGCTTCTCGTCAAGTTGATCGTAGAGAGGCTGGAGCTTGTTCTTCACCTCGGCGACCTGTGTGTTGATCTTGTCGCGCTCCTCCTTGTGCTTTATAGCCTCCTCCCGCATCTTCCGGGCGGATTCGTTGATCCTGTCACGCTCGTCGCGCCAGCGATTGACGTGTTCGAATAATTCGCTCCTCTTTCTTCGGAGATCGGAAGCCATTATTTCAAGCTGGTCGAGCTTGAGATCGTTGCCAGACATCAGCAATTACACCGCTTAGGGGTCTCAGACCTACGCCTACTATTCACCTCGCATCTTATTCAAAAAGGAATCGGCTCTATGTCACGCTCATCCAGTAAAAACTTTTCATTATTATCTTTTTTAGGCCTAATCAGTGGTAATTTATCGTTTATAACAGTTAAAATTCATATTAATGAAATATAAATCATAAGTTGCCTGTTTCTCAGGCTACGGGGGTTGGAAACGATGTTTTCAACAGTTGGTTTATTTTTTGTTCGCCACAATCTCCTTTGACCTCTCATTCGCTTTGAACTAAGCCTTCTTTTTTCATTTTCTTAATAGAAAGGGTTGTAAATTCTATCACATCATTGAGTAGGATTCGGCCTTGATGAAGGTACACAAGTTCGACAGGGACGCCAATGTCAGCTACCATACATTGATGCGGGAGGCGTTCGAAGCGACGGTGAAGCTGGCGAAGAGCATGGAGAGGGAGCTCGGTGAGGAGAAGGCTCATAAGATCATCTTCTGAGCCGTGTCGAGGGGACCTCGCCATGATCGCCCACCAGATGGAGGAACAGATGCCAATCACGAACTTTGCCAAGTTCAAGAAGTTAATGAAAGGGCTGCACGAGAACCAGTTCGCCAGGAACCTCTTTACAATCACATTCCCCGTCGACAACGACCACGAGATAGAGTTCATGACATCGGAGTGCATACTCGCAAAGGTCTTCAGAGATATAGGCGATGAGGACCTTGTGGAGATAATGTGTTGCAAGTGCGACTTCGACACGACACCTGCCTATTGCAGGTGGGTGAGCTTGAAGAGGACAAAGTTCCTCATGAAGGAGGATGCCTACTGCGACACAAAAAATTGTTGGAGGTAGACTAGTCTTCCTTCTCGTCTTCTTCGGTCTTGGGCTTTGGTGTCTCAGTATCCGTTTTCTTTCCGAAGCTGACTATGAGGTCGACTAGTTGTTTCTGGTCCACCTCGGCGCGGCTCCTCCAGTCCATGTAGAGAACACCCTTCTCATCCTCTCCGAGATAGCCTTGCTGGATGTAGCGATCTATGCTCATCTTGACGCGCCAGCCAGGGAGTTTCTCCTGTAGGAGTTTCTCAACATCGGTGCGAGGTGCCTTGCCCTGCTTCGAGATTATATATGCTATAGCGACTGCCAACCCAGCGATATCATCCACGCGCCAACCGATCGTCTTCGCAGCCTTCTGGTCGATACCGCTTTTCATCGTTATATAAAATCGGGCGTCGGCGAGCTGAGCCTGATCAGGGTCGATGATGTTGGGGTCGTCCAACACACGTGTTACCTGCAGATCCATCGGCTGAATCTGCTTGTCGAGCACCTCTAGGACGTTCTCCCAGTCCGGGCCGAGTTCCTGCCGAAGCTCCCAGCCACGTACGCCTGGTAGTCTATGGTGTTGGAAGAATAGTAGGTGTACCGAGTCCTTAATCTTCCGGGTGTAGCCGGCCTCTGATCTTACCCTTTTCGCCATATTTTCCACTCCTCGTAGTCGACAAGCGTGGGTATGCTCAACTTACCCTGCTCCGGGTCGGGGCTCGGTTCCACGTTGTGTATGATCTCCACCTTCTCCCCAAAGCGATCTGACTCTATGTTAGCGTAGCCGTAACCGACTAGGAAAACTGTAAGATAACTCCTCTTCACCGTCTCCTCGTAGTTATCCACGCCTATCCAATCCCAGTATGCGACGCGACCGCCCTTGCCGATGCGCACCTCAAGTTCCTTCCAGAAGGAGTCCATGATCTCTGCGAAGCCCTCCTCGGGGAGGTATCCGAGGGCGCGCGCCTCATCGAGCGTCGCCGTTCCCGCGTCCACCATTTGGGCATCCGACACTTTCCACCTCTCGGAGAGGGGGATGAGGTCTCCCCAGTAGCCGAGGCTACCCGCTAGTGTGCTCGCACTCAGTTGCTCCATCTGCACCATCGGGTGCCAGCTCTTGAGGAAGCTATCGGCGATGGCTGAGATGTCCATGCGCTGTATCTGCTGGTTGAGTAGGAACGGGTCCTTGTAGAGGGTGGTGCTCTGGTGCTGTATCCAGTCGTTCTGGCTCTGTAGGACGTCGCTGAGGCCTCTGATGGCTGCGGCGTCTGTGCAGAAGTCCTGCAGGCTATTCGTCTCCGGGTAGTATCTGCGTATGACCTTAAGCATGTAGTCGATGTCGACTGCGAATGGCTCGACGCTGCCCGATTGCACTGCGCGGCAGAGGCTTATGACGCCGTCGAGCTCGTCCCGTTTCCTGCCGCTCATTCTTGCACCAGCTTGACGTCGCTCGTGTACTCGGTCTTGTGGACCATGATGATGTGTACGTCTTTTCCCTTGAATGTGACCTGGCTTGGGGTGATGGCCATGTACTGGTCCTTTGTCCCCTCCATTGTCGAGACGATGAACTCAGAGACGACCTCCTTGTTCTTGGGGTCCATGTGGAGGTCGAACTCGTCCACCGCGCGGAATGGGCTGAGGATGTTCTGCTGTAGGGCGAGCAAGAAGGCCATGACGGTCGTGCTTCTTTCGCCGCCGCTGTGGGTGTAGGGGTCGAGTCTGCTTAACTGCCCGCCTTTGAAGCTGACAAATATTTCGAGACCAGCTTCCTCGATGTCAGAGGGGTTGATGAGGCGGACCTCGCCGCGTGCTTGTAGCATGCTGAGGAGGCTCTGGTAGCGGGCGTTGACTTCGTCTAAGAGGTTGTGTATGACGTCTCCCCACTTGCGTGTGCGCTCCTCGATCTCTACCATGACCTGGCGCCGATCCTCCTGAACTTGGGCGACCTTCTCCTGTATCTCTTTGTAGGTCTTGGCGTAGGAGTCGTACATTTCCTCGGCGTCCTCGGGGACCTCAGCGAGGCCCATAAGCATACCGGAGGTCTTTCTGATCTCGTTTAGGACGTCGTCGCCGGTTCTGCCGGTCTCGACTCTGGGCCCCTTGATCTGTGCCTCCGCCTCGGCGTCGCGACGTTCCATGTTGGCGTGGTCGATGTCGGCTTTTAGTTCCTCGATGCGGCGCTTGAGGCGGCTCCTCTTGTCCTTGAGTAGGGCGAGCTGTATCCTGCCTTCGATGTGCTGGTCGGTAGCGGCGTCGATTCTAACACGTAGAACTTCCATATCCTCGACTACTCGGCTCACAGCGACCTCGGCGTCGCTTAGCTGCTTGCTGAGCTGCTTGATCCTAGACTCAGCCTCTCCCCTCTGGGTGATGAGCTCACCGCTCCACCCGTCGAAGGTCTCGGTATGGGTCTTCTCGAGCTCCTCTATGATCTTGAAGTAGTCGTCGAGCTTGGTTGGGCCCTTCTTGATGCGCTCCCGGAGGGTCTGGGCGGTTAGTTCGAGCTTCTTCCTCTGCTCACCACTCGTGCCGAGCATCTTATTTATGCTCTGGATGCGGTCCTTCGATGAGTTTATGCTGAACTCGCTGATACCGAGAGTCTTCTCGGCCTCGACTCGGCGCTCTATGAATTCCATCCACTGGCCGCGTAGCTGCTTCAGCGCTTCGTCGCTGTCGACGACAGCCTTGCTGAAGTGGTTCATCTCCTCCTCTGCGGCGTAGAGGTCGGCGTCTGCTTGGTCTAACTCCTGTTCAAGCTCCTTTTCATTGCCCTCTAGTTGGATGACTCTGCTCCACGCCATCTCGCGTTGCAGGAAGTTCATGCGGGTCTGGAGCTTCTTCTTCTCCTGCAGGCGCTCGTTCTGTTCGCGCCAGTACGCGAGGGTCTCGCGTGCGCGGTCGAGGAGCTGGCCTAGGCTCTGTTCCTCGCTCAGTATGCCGTCGAGGCGCTGCTTTGCCTCGACGACGTCTCTGCGGAAGGTGTTGAAGCCGACGGCTTCCTCGAGCATTACGAGGCGCTCCTGCGGGCTGAGTTCGGCGAAGCGGCCCGGCATGTTCTGGTGCATGATGATGAGCATGTTGTCGGGGTCGAAGCCGAAGCCCTGTAGTAGCTCGACGACCTCAGTCTTGGATACGGCTCGCTGGTTGAGCTCGAAGGTGTACTTGCCGTCACGGCGGATGTTACGAGCGAGGCGTACCTCGTCGACGTTGAAGGCGGGGACTGGGCGTTTGCCGTTCTCGCGTGGGCTGTTGTCCAGGATGAGACTGACTTCCGCCTGGTCTTGTTCCCAGCGTATGAGGTCGCTGAGCTTTTTGCTCCTCTCCGTGTATGTGTCGCCGAGGGCGACGCAGATTGCGAGGAGGAAGCTGCTCTTTCCGGCCCCGTTGGGGCCGCAGACGACGTTGACGCCGTCCCTGAGCGGTATGCGTGCATATTCGTAGGACATGAAATTCTTGATTATGACTTCTTTGATCAGCATCCGCGGCGCCTCTGGACTCCTGTGTCTAACAGTCCTCTATTTTTAAACCTACCCCGTTTTTTTCCGGTGGGGCGGATGAAAGTGAAGGTAAAGGGTCGCCCTTAAACCTTTTACATGGATGTTGTGACGTTTGAGGAGATTGTGATGGTCAAACTCTCTAAGAGGCAGGAGGCGGAGGCGATGCGGATACACGGTGAGGCACTTGTCGTCGACACCCACTGCGACACGTTGATGGAGTTCATGCCCCAGCGCTACGGGCAGTCCGCGGCGAGGAAGCTCGGGCAGCGGAGCGATAAGGGGCACCTCGACCTCCCACGCATGAAGGAGGGAGGCGTCGACTGCCAGACCTTCGCTATGTATACGGGGCGCCGTGAGGGACAGTCAGACGCGCTTTTGATAGCGATGCAGATGACCGATATATTTTATCGGGAGATGGAGGAGAACGAGGAAGGGATAGTCCCAGTCACCTCCGTCAGGGAGATACTCGCCGCCAAGGAGGTGGGCAAGTGTAGCGGACTCCTCTCCATCGAGGGCGGGGAGCCTCTCATGGGTGACCTCGGTGTGCTACGCAACTTCTACAAGCTGGGGATCAGGATGCTCAGCTTCACTTGGAACTGGCGTACACCCTTCGCGGACGGACAGGCCGCGTCCCGCACCGAGAGCAAGCTTACTGATTTAGGCTTAAAAGCAATAGAGGAGATGGATCGCCTCGGAATGGTCCTCGACACGAGCCACATAAGCGATACCTGCTTCTGGGACATCGCTGACGTGAAGAAGGGCCCATTCATAGCGAGCCACAGCAACAGCCGAGTCGTCTGCGACCACAAGAGGAACCTGACTGACGACATGCTGCAGGCACTTGCGGACCACGGCGGGGTGACAGGGATGAACTTCGCCCCCGACTTCATCTCGAAGGAGGGGGCCACCGTCGAGAAGTTGGTGGACCACATCGACTACATCGTGAAGAGGATAGGACCGGACCATGTTGGTCTCGGCTCCGACTTCGATGGCATAGAGACGCCCCCAGTGGGGCTCGAGGACGCCTCGAAGATGCCGAACATCACCCGCGAACTCGTGCGCCGCGGCTACGCCGAGGAGGATATTAAAAAGATTCTCGGCGGGAACCACCTCAGAGTCCTCGGCCAGATTCTCAAGTAGCGTTACATGACGGCGATATTTCTATCAATCCCAGCGCCCAAGCGCGCATATTGAAGGACTATGTGGATAGGAAGCCCCACACGATGCTAAGGATGACTCCCAAGGGCAGGGGAGCCTTAGAGGAGTACCGCCGCGGGATTTAGACTCTTCAAGGGGCTGCCCTGAGCCCTCATTACCCTTAAATGGGTCCCGGTATTCCAGTTGCCTTAGGTGTAAGATATGCCGACGGCTGGAAAGGTCTTCGTCTCCACCGAGTACAAGAAGCTCGCCGACGTCGCTGCCGCCCTTGAGGGGCACAAAGTCGAGGAGGAGTACGCGGAGGGTGACTTCAAGCTCACACTGCTCACCGAGGTGGCGAACGTGAAGGTGACTGAAGGCGTCCTCACAGGGCTCTACAGCTACGACCACGTCGTATACAACTACCACCGCGGCAAGGTCCTCCCCGCAGCCGCGACGACGGAGGTCCTCTTCAGCATGAGCGAGTACGATGGCCGCATCTTCCTCGTCGTCGTCGACAAGAAGGCGATCGCCAACAGGATAGCGAACAGGCTCAGCGAGATCGCATTCGGCGAAATGGGGGTCATAGTCGAGGCCCGCATACTCCCCGAGACGATGAAGAAATTCCACATTGCCAACAAGGAGGGCACCAAGGTCATCTTCTTCGAGAACATGAACATCCCAAACATAAACAAGCTCAGCCTCTATGGTCCAGACCTCGTCGACACGAAGCTCTTTAAGGAGTACGACAGCATCGGCGACCCTTGGTACGTGTTGGCGAAGAGCAAGAAGTTCGGCTATACGGTTGGGCTCGTACGCGACGGCTCGGTAACGATCTTCAACACGGTGGATCAGGGGCAATACCTTCAATATGTGCGGGAGGACGTGATCCCCATGACCCAGCCCCCGAGGGCTAGGAAGGATGAGGAGTAGGGATGGTAGACAAGAATCTTGACTGCACGGGGCTCTTCTGCCCAGAGCCGGTGTTCCGAACGCGCATGGCTTTAGACGAGCTGGCATCTGGCCAGATCCTCGAGGTACACGCCGACGACCCCGCTGCTTACGAAGACCTCCGCAGGCTAGCGGAGCGCCTCGGCCATACTGTCGTCTCTGAGAAGAAGGACGGTGATGAGACCGTCATAGTCATAAAGAAGAAGTAAGCGTCTAGTAAGCTCTTTTCTATAAACTTCGTTCAATGTACAGTAGCACAGTACAAGTTCTCTCTGAACCCTTTTAATCCACCAAACCCCCAATCAACAAAAGGCGTACCACATGAAGGCCTACCTCGACAACGGCTCAGGAGCACCAGTAGACCCACGCGTCCTACAGGAGATGCTCCCCTACTATACCGAGCACGTCGGCAACCCGAGCAGCTTCCACAGCGAGGGTTTCAAGGCACTAAAAGCAATCAACAGGGCACGCGAAGAGGTCGCCGCCCTCATAAACGCCGACCCTACAGAGATAACCTTCACAGCAAGCGCTACCGAGGCTACAAACCTCGCAATAATCGGAACCGCAAACCGCTACAAGAACAAGGGCAACAGAATCATCTCAAGCGCCGTCGAACACATAAGTACCGTAAATATCTGCAAGGACCTCACCCGAAGCGGCTGGGAGTACGAGCAGGCATCAGTAGATCGATACGGCTTAGTCAACCTCGACATACTCGACCAAATCACCACCGACAAGACCGTCATCGTCACCGTAATGGCTGCGAATGGCGAGATAGGCACCATCGAGCCCATCAAGGAAGCCGCAGCCATCGCCCACGCCAAGGGCGCCTACTTCCACACAGATGCAACTGCTGCCCTAGGCAAGATCCCCCTAGATGTAAAACAAATAGACACAGACCTCATGACCCTAAGCAGCAACGATATAAACGGCCCCAAAGGCGTCGGAGCCCTTTACGTGAAGAAGACCATCCGCCCACGCCCAGTAATCATAGGCGGAGGCCAGGAGCAGGGCATGCGCAGCGGCACCGAGAACACACCCGGTATAGTCGGCTTCGGTAAGGCCGCCGAACTCGCTAGGCAGGAGCTGCCAGAGGAGTCCAAGCGACTCACCGAGCTACGCAACCACCTAATCAAGGGACTAACAACAACAATCCCCGAGGCTCACCTAAACGGCCACCCGACGAACCGCACACCAAATAACGCCAACGTCCGGTTCAGCTACATCGAGGGCGAGGCACTCACCCTAAGCCTCGACGACGTCGGCGTCCAATGCAACACCGGCTCCGCATGCGCCGCTAAGACCCTCGAACCAAGCGCCTGTCTACTCGCTACCGGCCTCAAACCCGAGGACGCCCACGGAAGTCTCGTATTCACCCTCGGGAAAGCCAATAATAAGGAGCAAATCGACTACGTCATACAGGTGCTACCCGACATAGTCAAGCGCCTACGCGCCATGTCGAGCATAACCCCACAGGAGCTAAAGTAGAATGTATAGCGACAAGGTCATGGAGCACTTCAAGAACCCACGCAATGTCGGGGAGATACCCGACGCCGATGGAGTAGGAACCGTCGGCAACCCTGTCTGCGGCGACATGATGACCATGTACATAAAGGTCAAGAATGGAAAGATCGCCGATATTAAGTTCAAGACCTACGGCTGCGGTGCTGCTATTGCCACCAGTAGCATGACAACCGAGCTCGCCATGGGTAAGACCGTTGAGGAGGCGGACAAGATAACACGCCAGAGCGTCGCCGACGCCCTAGATGGCCTACCCCCAGTTAAGATGCACTGCAGCAACCTTGCCTCAGACGCGCTCCACGAGGCGATAAAGGACTACAAGAAGAAGCAGGAGGAGAAACAGAAATGAATGAAAAGGTAGAAAAGTGCCCGATGTGCGGTCTCCCGAAGGGGGAGGACTGCGACTTGATGGTCGGCAAAGGCGAGGCGAAGACCCTCGTCTGTTGTTGCGAGAGGCTACAGAAGAAAAACGTTAAGAAGTAGCGCCGCGGGGTAATGACGAGTACCCCTGAGGGCCCATATTTGGATAGATTAAAATTAGCTTCACGCCTCTCCGCGGCCCTCAATGCGCCATTAATCACGGTCATAACTTTCATCCCCCTGATCTTCATAAGCGGCATCGGTGACGCCCCCCTCCTCATCGCGATAACGAGCTTCTTCGGCTGCATTCTCCCAATCGCCATGGTCTACGGCCTTCTTAAGCTCGATATCATCAAGGACTTTTATGCTTATGAACGGGATACCCGCTTCATCCCCTTCCTCTGGACCACATTCTTCTACCTCCTCGGGACGATTAGCCTCATCCTCGTCTCTGCGCCACCAGCCGTAACGGCGCTCATGGCGTGCTACTTCGTTAACGGCTTAGTGCTCATGGTCATCACGATGAAGTGGAAGATTAGCATACACGCTAGTGGCATAACGGGTCCTTTCACGGCTCTGGTCTACCTGCTCGGCGGGGTAATGCTCCCTCTCCTCCTCGTTGTGATACCCGTCGCTTGGGCGAGGGTCGAGTTAAAGGCTCACACTATAATGCAGGTGACCGTAGGCGCCATCCTAAGCTGCGCGCTTACATGGATACAAATGAGCTTCTACCTGCACAGGCTGTTCATCTAAAAACGGCTAGACGGCGAGGACCTTCTCACCAATCATCTGGCCGAAGGCGTACGCCCGCTTCGTCTCGTCACCGTTTGGCTTGAAGACAAAGTCTATGTCGCTCTCGACCATCTGGATGCCGCTTGCCAGCATCTCGGTCTCCACAACCTTCTTCGCCCCGCCGGCCCAGCCGTAGCTGCCAAAGGCGGCACCGATCTTGTTGACGGGCTTCAACCCGTGCATATAGGCGAGGAACCCAGCGACGGTGGGGAAGACGTGGTTGTTGAGCGTCGGTGACCCGACGATAACTGCCTTCGCCTCCAGGATGTCAGCTATTACGTCGCTGCTCGGACTGGTCCCGAGGCAGTGGACCTTCACATCAACTCCCTTCGAAGCTATTCCATCGGCTATGGCCCTCGCGAGGATCTGTGTGCTCCCCCACATGGTATCATAGACCACGACTGCCCGCTGCTTGCTTACACCCGCGACCCAACCTTTGTAGGCGGCTAGAATCTTTCCCGGGTCTTTCCTCCACACAATTCCATGGCTCGGGGCGATCATCTCCACTTGCACCCCCTCCAGCGCCTTTAGGGCGCGGGAGATGCTCCTCCAGAGAGGCATCAGGATGTTCGCGTAGTATGTTGACGCCTCCTGCATGAGCTCCGCCTCGTCGACCTCGTCGTCGAAGCGGCCACTCGAGGCGAGGTGTTGTCCGAATGCGTCGTTGCTGAAGAGTAGTTTCTCCTCAGGCATGTAGCTCACCATCGAGTCGGGCCAGTGGGCCATTGGGACTGGCACGAAGGTGAGGCTCCTCTTACCTAGCTTAAGTGACGGCGTCTTCTCAATGGGTGTCGCTTTTATGTCGTCACCGTAGTACTTCCTTAGGGTGTTGATACAGCGCTCCGTCGCAATCACCTCCGCATTCGGGCAAGCCTCGAGGAGCCTCCGGATGCTCCCTGAATGATCAGGCTCCGCGTGATTCGCCACTATGTAGTTCACCTTCTTCGGGTCGATGACCTCTGAGATCCTAGTGACTTGCTCCTCTGCGAACGGAGCCCTGACGAAGTCGATGAGCGCAACCTTCTCGTCGACGACTAGATAGGAGTTGTAGCTGCTCCCCCTATGAGTAACATAGCTGTGGAAGTTACGTATGCACCAATCCACGGCGCCAACCCAGTGGATGTCTTCCTTAATTTGCGTCATGAAACTAACCTTCGAGTTTTCGAAGGAAGGAGTGAATAAAAGCGTTACGCGTTTGGGACCTCAATTTCGAGGAAGTCGCTAGCCACAATGGTGTAGGGGAACACCTTTACGGCTGCCTCGAGCAGTTGGGAAACATCGCCGTACCGGCTACTGATGTGTGTCAGAATCAGATGTTTTACCCTCGCTTGAACAGCGACCCCTGCGGCTTGGCTGAAGGTCGTATGACCGTCCTCCTTAGCCCGTTCAATCATATCATCGGCGAAGGTTGCCTCATGTATTAACAGATCAGCATCTGATGCAAGTCGAACTATTTCCTCGCTGGGCCTCGTGTCACCTGTATAGATAACGACTCTTCCACGACGTGGCACATCGGCCACGTCCAGCGACTTGACGATCCTCCCGAGTACCTCGATATCCTCCCCTTCCTGAAGCCGTTTCCAGAGAGCTCCCTCGGGGATACCGAGGGCCCTCGCCTTCTCAGGGTGAAACCTACCCGGTCTCGGTTTCTCCTTGATTGCGTAGGCCCATGACTCGAGTCTGTGATCCCCCCTGCATACCTCCACATTGAAGGAATGCCCCTCGAGGACCACACCAGGCTCACCGATCTCGTGGACCCTGACTGGGAAGGCGGGACCACCGAGAGTATTGGATACACCTTGCAGGAAGGCGTGGAGCCCTCTCGGGCCGAATATATCTAAAGGCTCCTCCCTTCTCTGGAGTGTCATTGATTGTAGCAGACCTGGGACACCGAGGACGTGGTCGCCGTGGAGGTGGGTGATGAATATCTGCTTGACCCTATTGAAGCCGATGTGGGCGGCAACCATCTGCCTCTGTGCTCCCTCACCGCAGTCGAGGAGTAAGACTCCTTTACCGATCTTGACCGCGACGCAGGACGAGCTCCTCTCGGGTGTGGGCAGGCTCCCGCTTGTCCCGAGAAAGACGACCTTCAACCACGCCCGCTCCTGTGCCTCAAGAGATGCTCCGCGGTTTAAAACACCTCATCGAACCAGTTGGGTCTCCAGCCAATGCATGGCCTCGAGAGCCGCGGCGCAGCCGCTCCCGCAGCTTGTCACCACCTGGCGGTAGTCCATATCCATAAGGTCCCCCGCGACGTAGACCCCCGGCTTCCTAGTCTTTACCCCGAATGTCTCAAGGTTGCCCGATTCGTCCATGTCCAAATATCCCTTGAATATGCTCGTATTGGGGTTCCAGCCGATGGCCAGTAGGACGCCATCGGTGTCGATTACGCTGGTGGCTTCGGTCTTGAGGTTCCTCAGCCTCACTTGCTGGACACGCTTCTCCCCGATTATCTCATCAACGACGGTGCTGTATAGAAATTTGATTTTCGGTTCACTCATCGCCTTGTCGGTGAGGCACCTGCAGGAGCGTAGCTCGTCCCTCCTGTGGATGAGGGTCACTTCGGAGGCGAACTTTGCCAAGTCTATTGCCTCCTGTACGGCTGAGTCTCCTCCCCCGACAACTACGACTTTCTTATCCTCGTACAGGACAGCGTCGCATGTAGCGCAGACGAAGACGCCGCGCCCGAATAGGCGGTCCTCGCCGGTAATGCCGAGCTTTCTGTGGGTCATGCCCGTGGCTACGATGATAGACTTCGCCTCGAGGAGCTTTTCGCCAACCCAGACCTTGTATGGTATGGAGGTAAAGTCCACCTGAGTTGCCTCGGCGTCGAGGAACTCCGCCCCGAACCTCTCCGCGTGCATCTTGAATCGGTCCGAAAGCTCCGGCCCTGTGAGCCCGTCGGGGAAGCCGGGGTAGTTATCGATCTGGTAGGTTAGTGCTATCTGGCCACCGACCATCGGGCCGATTACCACGAGTGTCCTGAGCTTGCTGCGGGCTGCGTACATCGCGGCTGTGAGACCCGAGGGACCCGCGCCGAGGATGATGACGTCGTACAACGCAGTGTCCCCTCAGGCACAGTCCTTGATGATGTTCTCGATCGTCCCGAGGAGGTTGGTTATTGTTTCGAGCCCGACTATCTCCCCTTTCTCGATTCCCTTGCAGTAGACCTTGAAGGTGGGTGTCCCAATGACACCCTTGTCTATTGCGAAGCGGCGCGCCTCCCTGCTCTCCATGACGTTGAAGCGGAGAAGCGTCGCCCTATCACCCAGCTTCTGTGGGAGCTCCTGCACCGTCGACTCGATCTTCTTGCAGGTTGGGCAGGACTCGTGCCAGAACTCGACTATGACCGGCTTCTCAGGCTTCACGACCCGGTTATCCCAGTCGCCGAATTGGAGGTTCTCCCCGGACAAATCGTTTCACTTAGTGAGAATCGGGAAAGGCCGGATTTAACCCGTTCTCCGGCTATGCCTCGGTGAAGTTGAGGGTACCGTCGGTTATCGAGAGCTCGTAGAGCATGTTCGGGTAAGGTTTGAGGCGGAAGCTCTCTAGTTCCTCACCAGTCAGGATCAGGGTGAGCTTCATCTGTTCATAGTCTTTTCCCATTCCGGGCATTACATTCTGGAAGCTCTTCGTTACCTGAACTATCATTTGCCCGATCTCTTCCGGGACGTCGGGGTTGGTCATCATCATAACGGGTGGGCGCTGTCTGACCTCGACGAAGTCGATTTGGAAGCACTCCCTCCCCTCCATGTCCTTCACCGACTTGACGGACTGGACCTTGATCTTGATCCTGGAGCTGATCATGGTCTCTCCTCAAGAAATGGGTGGGTGTGTATAAAGGATTGGGAGCTACTCAAGTTCCTTCAGTTTGTCTGCGACTAGCCCCGCGACAGAGACCCTGCTGAATGGGGTCTCGATTGTGTTGGTTGCGATGATGGGGTCGGCGCCTGCCTTCCTAATTTTTTCCTCCGTTCCCGGCATGTAGAGAACATGCGTACACGCTGCAGCGACCCTCTCTGCACCCTGAGCCATGAGGGCTTCGACGGCCTTCGCCATGGTTCCGCCGCTGCTGATCATGTCATCGAATACCACTGCTCTACGTCCAGAGATGTTGAGGTCTTTGACCGCCATCGTAATTTCGCCTGTCTTGCGGTCGCGTGTCTTCTCGAAGAAGTTGTAGCCTCCATCAAGGACCTTTGAGGCGGCTTCTGCGATATAGATGGCACCTTTGTCTGGTGAGAGGCTGTATGCTTTGTCGAAGCCCTCCTTCTTGAGGTACTCAGCTAGCAGGGGTACCGCGGAGAGGTTGTGGAACCTGACGCGATGCTTCCGTTCCACGTCCCGGGTTGAGGCCTCGTTGTGGATGTTTACCGTGACGAGGTCGGTGACGCCTGAGCACTCTAGCAGGCTGAATATGACGTCGAGACTAAGCGCCTCCAGTTCCGTGAACCGTTTGTCTTGGCGAGCGTAAGCGAGGTAAGGGACGACAGCTACTATGTCCTTTGCGCCAAAGTCCTTCGCTGTCCTCGCCATGAGGAGGAGCTGCATGAGCCTAGTGTCCGGGTTAGGGGCCGTGGTCTGGACGATTACGACTTTCTCGCCGGACACGGACTTAGTGAATTTAATATAACTCTCCCCGTCGGGGAAGACGCGGTGCTCGACGGGCTGTGGATCTACACCACAGCGCTCCGCTATCCTCCAGCCGAGTCCGAGGGAAGAGGGACCGGGTATGACGATCATACGGGGGAGGGATAGGTGCAACAACTAGATAAGTGGAGCCCTAGACGAAGGTGAAGAGCAGTAAAAGGCCGGAGATTACGGCGGCGGCCGCCCAGACCCTCTTGTCCCAGTTGAATATCTTCATTCCGTCGAAGATACCGAAGGGGATGAGATTGAAGAGGGCGAGAAAGGCGTTTATTTCTATGCCGTAGACGGCGAGCCCTCCTAGCAGGCTATCTGGTGTGATGAAGAAGATGACGAGATAGATGATGGCTTGGGCAATGTTAGTGGCGGGTCCAGCGATGGAGATTTTGCCGTACTCGTTTTTATTCATTAAGCCGGCGATCATCACCGCGCCTGGGGCGACTATCATTATCGGCAGAACTGACGTCTGAAGAAGGAAGAAGGATATGAATGTGAATAATAGCCCCATTGTGCTGAGCCTGAACTCTGCCCACATGCCCAGTCGCTGAGCGGCGAACTTGTGAGCGAGCTCGTGAAGGATGAAGGCTCCGGCAAGTATCGAGACTACACCTACGACGAACAGGGGATCAATTGTGAAGTAGCTCCATATCTTGAAGAAGGGGAGGGTCATGATTACGAGCAGCCCTATGGCTAGGTCACGTAGCTCCTTCTTACTGAACCAGTATGGGCGTATGATTCGGCTTGTGGAGTAGTTTCCGTAGAAGCCACCCGAGGTTGTGTACTCACCGACCTGAACGGTCTTTGGCTTCGTCTGGTCATACTTGCCATTGCAGTCGTGGAACTCGGGTAGCCTATGCTGCTCGCAGAAGTAGCCCCCACAGTAGTTGCATCTGAAGGGCATGTATGTCTCTACGCCGCATTTTTCGCACTTGACCATCGGGCCGTCTCCGAATTAGGCGGGTGGCGCCACTTTAAGACTTTACTGACGCAGAAAAGAAGTAGGGGTTATGCCGCTGCCTGCTTTATGGCGGTGATTATCTTCTCCTTACTAGGGAGTAGCTCCTTCTCGAGCTTCGGATTGAAGGGCAGTGGAATGTTGGGTGTTGCGACGCGGATAGGCGGAGACTCTAGGCTCTTCAGTGCCTTTTCCGCAGCCAGTGCGACGATCTCGCCGCTGAAGCCGTAGTGGAGATAGTCCTCGTCGACGACTACGAGGCGCCCAGTCTTCTTAACGGAGTTGACGATGGCCTCCTCGTCGAGTGGTACGAGGGTGCGAGGGTCGAGGACCTCGACGCTTACCTTGCCCTTTAGCTCGTCCGCCGCCTTCATCGCCTCCTGAACCATTAGGCTCGTGGCGACCACAGTGACGTCCTTTCCCTCGCGGACGAGGTTAGCAACGCCGAGCGGGACTTCGTACGACTCCTTCGGAACCTGTCCCTTGACGGGGTAGAGGAGGCGGTGTTCCATGAATATCTTTGGATTGGGGTCGCGTATGCTGGCTATGAGTAGCCCCTTTGCGTCGTACGGGTTACTTGGAATGACGACCTGGAGGCCCGGCATGTGCGCGAAGAGGCCGTGCAGGCTCTCGCTGTGGGTGGCTCCGCTGCTGGTGCCAGCGCCGGTGAGAACGCGCAGCGTCATAGGGACGCTTACGGCTCCTCCGCTCATGTATGTGCTCTTTGCGAACTGGTTCAGTATTTGGTCCATAGCGACGAGGCCGAAGTCTACAAGCATAAGCTCGACGACTGGGCGGTAGCCAGCGATTGCGGCCCCTACGCCAGCGCCTATGAAGGCTGTCTCGGTTATTGGGGCGTCTCGGACGCGTTCGCGTCCGAACTTCTCCTTAAGCCCCTTTGTAGCCTCGCGCCACTGGCTGGAGACGTTCTCGCCGAAGACGATGACCTTTGGGTCGTGTTCCATCTCGGCTAGGTGGGCCTCGTTGAGGGCCTGTCCGAAGGTTATCTCACGTCCTGACATCAGTCTACCTCCTTGTAGACGCAGGCATATGCCTCATCTAATGTCGGTTCGGGGCTCTTGAGGGCGAAGTCGACGGCTTTCTGAACCTTCGCCGCCTCCTCTGCCCTGATCAATTCATCGACTTTTCTGGGTATCTTCTGCTTCAGGATATCTATTGGGTCCCACTGTCTTTCCTTCTCATTTGATTCAAGGTGCCCTTCTAGGTTTCCTTCTAGTTGGTGGACCTTGAACTCGAGTAGGGTCGGACCCTTGCCGGCGCGTGCGCGCCTGATGGCCTTGCCCGATGCCTTGTAGACCTCAGCTATATCCCAGCCTATGTGAGTGCTACCGGGCATGGCGTAGTTCTTCGCCCTGAGGCTTACCTTGTCTATACTGAGTTGGGGGTAGTCTATCTCGTGGCCGAGCATGCGCTGGACCTCGGGACTGCTGTTCTCGCATACGAAGACTATAGGTAACTTCCAGCAGGCTGCGAGGTTTAGGGTCTCCTGTACGCCTCCCTGATTGCTTCCGCCTTCTCCGAAGTAGGAGACGGCGACGTTTCTCTTGGTCTTGAGCTGGTCGGCGAGGGCGTAGCCAGCAGTCATAGGGACGCTTCCTCCGACGATGCCATTCGCGCCGAGGGCCCCGACGCTTGGGTCGAAGGTGTGGTATGGACCGGCTTTGCCGTGGTTGAATCCGGTCTCCTTGCCCATGAGCTCAGCCATGAGTTTATCGAGGTCGCAACCCTTTGCTATGAGGTGACCGAGGGCACGGTGGGTACTCCCGATCTGGTCGCCTTTCCTGAGGTGTACAGATACACCCGCAGCGACGGCCTCCTGACCCGTATATAGGCCGAAGCGGGCGGGTATCTTGCCCTCCTTAGTCAGTCTGCGGACGGCGTTCTCGAATGTCCTGATTCGAATCATAACTCGGTAGAGTTCGGCTGTCCTTGCTTCATTTAGGCTCAAGGTTGCTCTGGGGATGTTGTGTGGTTTAGTAGATTTAGGGTTTCCCCGTGTAAATGCGCAAGTGTCGTTGTGTTTACGTGTTGGTGTCTTTGCCGGACTTTTCCGTCTTCGCTTGAATTGCTTTGACTCGTCCGACCTTCCCATCGGTTAGCCGGACTTTAATGCCGTGCGGGTGGAACTGGCTGCCGGTCAGAAGCTCCTTCACCACGCCGCGTGTGAGCCTCCCTATCGCCTGATCCTGCTTTAGGACAATGTCGACTGTGTCCCCTGGGTGTATCTCACTCCTCTTTGTTCCAGCCATAGGGTTCCTGATGCAGTGTGTCACTCCGCGTTTAAATGAAGTGTGGAGCGAGCATCTTCAATAAGCTAAACTGTTCTGAACGATATCTGAGAGTCGAGCCCCGCATGGTGAACACCCGATTGTTCGACGAGTACAGAAACATCCCGCGGGAGGCAAATTATCTAATCTACTCGATGATCTTCCCGAACCTCGCCTACGGCATGTTCTACATGGATCTCCCCTACCTCCTGACTCAGGTGAGGGGCATCTCCACTGGGTTCATGGGCGCCTTGATAACCATAATGGGGGTGTCAATGGTTGCGTCGAGCATACCATTCGGTATCCTCGCCGACAGGTTCAGTAGGAGAAAGATCCTTATCTTTGGTAATATTGTTGCCAGCCTCACGATCGCGGTCTTCGCGCTCACGGACAACCAGTTCATCCTACTGGCCGCAGCCCTCTTGGAGGGCGTGTCGGAGGCCGCTTTCTCTTCCTCAGCCAGCGCTTTACTTGCTGACAAGGCGACGGACCAGAAGAGAAACAGCGTGTTCTCCTTCTCGGGATTCACTGGGAATCTAGCCTTTGGCCTTGGCGGCCTCATTATCCCAGCCGTAGTGGTCTTCGAGATTCTTGGCTATAATGTGCAGGAGTCTCACTCCATCTTATATGTAATCGTGGTCGCGTTGAGTCTCGCCTCCACAATTTTGATACTGAAGGTCACGGAGTCAGGAGAACCACATTTGGGGGAGAAGATGACGCTTAGGAGCATCTACCCTAAGAAATCTGGCGGAGTCTTGGGTAAGTATCTCTTAACAAGCGTCATAATCGCTTTCGGGGCGGGCCTGATAGTGCCCCTGATGTCTGTCTGGTTCGGTTACCGATTCGGCATCTCCGACACGCTCAGCGGCCCGATCCTTGGTGCATCAAGTCTTTTAATCGGTGTCGCTACTCTTGCCTCGCCTCTGATGGCCAGAAGGTTGGGTACCATCAAGGCAATAGTCGTCACCCAAGCCGCCTCGACCCTCTTCATGTTCTTGACCCCACTGGCTCCCGAGTTTGTCTCTGCGAGCCTGGTCTACTCCCTTAGGAGTCTGTTGATGAACATGGCTAGCCCGCTGCAGCAGTCGATGATAATGGGTATGGTCCCTGAGGGAGAGAGGGGGATAGCATCAGGGATAAGCTCCGCTATGTGGAAGCTGCCGAACTCACTCAGCACGTTTATTGGGGCATGGATGCTGGGTTTGGGTTTGCTCTCGGCGCCGTTCTACATCGCGAGCGTTTTCTACCTCGTCTCTATCGCTATTTTCTGGTTCTTTTTCAGGAACACGAAGATGCCTGAGGAAATGCTTTCTGTGGCTAGAAATTAGGCACACGTTCCGAAAAATAAGTATGAATTAGATTAGTGTATTTTTAGGTTTGATTGGCGGGCCCGGAGGGATTTGAACCCTCGATCTCCGGCTTAGAAGGCTTGCGCGTCGGCGTCGGGTTTCGGCGACCGACTAGGCGCCTTATCCTGGCTTGGCCACGGGCCCCACCGTCTTGAGAAGCGCCCCCTCTTTTTAAGAATGCTGAGTCCCCTAGGCGCGTGAGACCCTTAGCCTGTCGTGCGCGCGCATGTACCTGTTGCCGACGAGGTTGAATATGTGCAGCTTCGGCTCGGCTCTCTCACAGTCCTTTATAATTTTCCTAATTTCGAGTGTGCCGTTTACCACTTTCCGAGGTGAACCCGGTCCTCCCTGTAATGGTTTCCCGGGGGTTTCTGCTCCATTGGATGGCCCACCGAGATGATGCAGAGTGGGGTGACCTTCTCGGGTATATGGAGGAGGTCCCTCAGGCCCTTGACGAGGTTCTCATTCGGGTAGACCCCCAGCCAGACGGCGCCAAGGCCTGTCGCGTTTGCGGCGAGTAGTATATTCTGGGTGGCTGCTGAGCAGTCTTGCACCCAAAAGCCAGTACCACCGTCCAGTTCGCTGTCCCCGCAGACAATTATGGCGAGGGCTGCCTGTTCCAGCATCTTTGAGTAGTTGTGGAACTTCGGTATCTCCAGCAGGGTTGCTCTATTCGTGACGACGACGAAGTGCCAGGGCTGCCTGTTGTGAGCGCTGGGCGCCGCCATTCCCGCCTCTAACAGACGCTTCAGCTCAGAGTCCGTGACGGGTTTATCTGAGTACTTCCTGATGCTCCGTCTCCCGAGTATCGCTTCCATTGCTTCCATGTATTCACCACTTCTCCATGTGTACTATCTCGGTTATCGGCTTCTTGGCGTGTTGCCCAGGTTTCTCGTCTGGGAGACCAAAGGGCACCACAGCGACGACTGTGGCCTCCTTCGGGACACCGAATTCCCTCTTCACGTCTTCTTCCTTGAAGTCGCCTATCCAGCAGCTGCCGACGTCCTGTACCTCGGCGGCGAGGACCATGTTCTGGAGGGCTATGGTCGTATCCACGATGCCCCACTTTCGGCTCGTGTCGTCGAATGGGAGGGAGACACCGATAACGACAAATGATGAGTCCTTAACGAAGCTACTCCACCTCCCTTTGGAGAGCTTCTCCTTCGCGGCTTGGGCCTCGACGACTATGAAGTGCCAGGGCTGCCTGTTGGAGGCGCTGGGTGCCTGTCTCCCCGCCTCGAGTATTTTCTCCTTGACTGCCGGGGTTACGGGCTCCTTCTTGTATTTGCGTATGCTCCTCCTCGCCAGTATCTTATCTATGCAGCTCAGAATATCCACCGGTTATCTGGGTGGGCCTCGGGTTTTTAGGGTAATCGCCTATATCCCGGGGGCGGTGCTGGTTCACCTATGGAGGTTCTAGTGGAGCGGGGGCTCCTCGGTGAGATGCTGATGTTCGCGAAGGAGAGGCACCCGAAGGAGGCGGTGCTCATGCTCAGAGGGAAGGTCTCTAAGGAGTCTATTACCATCACCGACTATCTCTTCCCGCCATACGCGACGACGAACAGCGTCTCAGCGAGCTACCCGATCCATATGCTTCCCATCGACTTCTCCATCGTAGGTACGGCGCACAGCCATCCCTCAGGCTCGCTTCAACTCTCGACGGTGGATATGAACAACATGTATGGCCGGATCAGCGTGCTGATGGGCTACCCCTACGGGCTCGGTGACGTAGCGGCCTTCAACAAGCAGGCGGAGCGCCTCATCGTCAGGGTCACGGACTGACAAGCCGTATTGTTATTATCCGAGCTACCCGTCTCTATTCCAGGATGCTTAACCTCTTTTTCGTCGAGTCCTCGCTGGAGCTAGTACCGCGGAAGATAGCCCGCCACCCCTCGGTCACGCGGAACGCGCAGAGGGAGGGAAAGAACCCCGAGGGGGTCCTACTAGACCGGAGCCTCCATCACCACGCGATGCTGAGCCTGCCCGAGGCGGAGAAGAGGGGGAGACCAGACATCATCCATTTCTGCCTCCTCGAGGCACTGGGGTCGCCGCTCAACAAGGCGGGGAAGCTCAAGCTACTCGTACACACCCTCAACAGCGACCTGCTCGACGTCTCCCCCGAACTCAGGCTGCCACGCGACTGCTACAGGTTCAGGAGCCTGATCGAGCAATTATTCGCGGTGAAGCGCGTCCCGCCTGAGGGGGACCCGTTGATCACCTTTTCCCGGAAGAGTCTCGGCGACGTGAAGATGGGCGTGCACCCGAGTCGTACGGTTGCGTTGACGAGCCATGGGAGGGCGCGGAAGCTCAGCGACCTCTGCATGGATCTGGCCGCCGAGACTAGCCCGCTCGTCCTCCTCGGCGCGTACCCGAACGGCCCGATGAGGGAGGAGACTCTTAAGGAAGCGGACGAGGCGGTCAGCATCTATCCAGAGGCGCTTGAGGCTTGGGTTGTGACCTCGCGCCTCATCTATGAATACGAGAAGGCGACGGGGCTAGAGTAAGCGTCCAGCGAACTCGCTCAGATCGTGTACCACGTCCTCGCCGTTCAACTCCCCCGACCTGTCGAGGTGGAAGGCCTTGACCCCGAGCTGTTTAGGCGCTCGGTAGTCGAACTCGGCATGGTCTCCGACATGTGCAAGCTCCGTCGGCTCAATCTCGAGTATCTCACAGACTCGCTGGTAGAAGTCGGGTGCCTTCTTGACGGCTCGGAAGTCAGTGGGGGCGGAGAAGACTTTACTGAAGGGGTAGTCTATGCACTCTAGCTGTATCTTGAGGAACTCCCGGATGGTGTTGCTGCAGACGATGAGGGGATAGCGCTTCCCGAGGCGCGCCAAAGCACTGGGGACGTCGGGGTAGACGTTGCACTCCGCCTTGCGCCTCTTCGGGAGATCCCGCCAGTAGTGGGGGAGGCCGAGGCGCTTCCACCAGTAACCCACGTCGTACCACTCCGGCTGCCCCTCACCCACCTCCGCGTACTCGGTTAGGACCTTCTTCCTCGCCTCCTCGAGGGGGAGGCCATGCGCCTCCGCGTACAGGGCTGGGATGTCCCCCTCCCAGATCTGCTTGCTATAGGCGTGGTCGACGAGGGTACCCTCCATGTCGAAGCTGACCACACGGATCGGCATACCCTATCCGGTGCGTAACTCGCTGAAAAGCTCGGCGGCGACTCGCAACCGTTAAAATCGGTTGAGTCACCCAGTATATAGAGTTCTTATGGTGAAGATGATTATCACTGCGGCGTTGACTGGCGGGGAGCCGGTGCACAAGGGGATGACTCCCTACGTGCCGAGTTCCCCCGAGGAGATTTCGGAGGAGACCTACAGGTGCTGGGAGGCTGGTGCCTCGATAGTGCACCTTCACGCGAAGGACCCAGTGACTGGTAAGCCGGCGGCGGACCCCAACCCCTACTTCAAACAGTACGCGAAGTTGATCAGGGATCGCTGCGACATTATCATCAACATGACGACTGGGGGTGCCCGCCCGACGACGGGTGAGAAGCTCAACGAGATGGTGAAGGAGAGGTGCGGTCTAGGCGCTGAGATGATGAGCCTCAACATGGGTACTATCAACCTATGGACGCCCCCATACGAGAACGTCTTCATGAACGAGATACCCCGCATCAGGCGATGGGTTGGGTATATGTACGAGGCGGGGATCAAGCCGGAGCTCGAGTTCTATGACACGGGTATGATAAACGCGACGAAGATGCTGGTGAAGGATGGTGTGTTGAGGGAGCCGCTTCATGTGCAGTTCGTGATGGTGGGGACGACGGGGTGGTCCCCGACGCCGAAGGCCCTCATGTACGGGGTGGAACAGATCAATCCAAGCTGGACTTGGAGCGTCTGCTCGCTTGGGCGGACCCAGCTCCCTATGGGTGCGTTTGCGATGACCCTCGGCGGCCATGTCCGCGTCGGCTTCGAGGATAACATCTATATCCGCCACGGGGAGCTGGCGAAGAGCAACGCCGACCTTGTTAAGAGGATCGTCACAATAGCGGAGGCGCTCAACATCGAGGTGGCGAAACCCGACGAGGCCCGAAAGATGCTCGGCCTCCCCAAGCCCTAGACTTCAGGTGCGCGCGCGACGGAGCTCCCACTGGCTAGCATCGACGGCAAGGAGATGGGTCAAACCCAAGCGCACGAATCAACCCCCTGGCCCACCTCTAATGATTTTTTGACTTGAGTATGTGCTACCAGTGACCGAGCGCGCGCTAGCTTCTTGTACTATAGAGGTTGCGGTGGAGTAGCTGGCTTCAAGCTACTCAAGCAGCTCCTTTATAGCTCGATCAGGTAGCTGGATGATGTAGCCTCAAGAAAGTGAGTGCGCGCAAATTCGCACTAAAAAACAGATACTAAACGCTAGCGCACTTTTGTTAAGGGTCGGGTTGGTACATGGAACAAATCACTATTTGGCACCTCGTAAATTCCCCGAATAATTAATATCCTTTGCTTCCAGACACTCATTCAGAAGGTTGTGAAGTATGGCTGTAAAGATTACGCCAGCGTACATAGATATGCTCAACGGAGCCGTCGAGAGAGAAATTCAGGTTAGCCTCCAGTACCTTCTCCAGCACGCGAAGATGGAGAAGCTGATAAAGAAGAGGCTTCCAGAGAACATCCTCCTCGACAAGACCACATACGATGCCGTCGGCAAGTTCCTACGAGAGATCGGTATAATGGAGATGAAGCATGCCGCATCCATCATGGAAAGGATCTATTATCTCGGCGGCCAGGCGACAACAAGGGCGAAGAAACCCGTAGTCGGCGGCTCCCTCAGCGAGTTCGCGAGGCTCGGCGTCGCAGCCGAGGAGGAAGCCCTCGTCCTCTACAGACAGATACTTGAGGCCACAATCGAGAACGGGGACTACGAGACCCGTGAGCTCTTCGAAAAGATCTACGGTGAGGAGGAGGGACACCTCTTCAAGTTCCAGGAGTACGTCCACATGCAGGACGAGTCACAGGAGGAGACGGGGAAGCTCAGCGAGTGGAGGACGGTCTTCACCGACGACTACTTCACCCTCCTCAACAAGGCGGTGGCCAGCGAAATCATGGCCATCATCCAGTACACGAACCAGCACGAGAAGGCCGCATACCTGAAGCTGAGGGGGAAGGAGACGCCTCTTGAGGTGGTAACGGACAACAACAAGGCGAAGGCAGTTAGCGAGCTCCTTAAGCCCATCTTCATGCAGGAGATGGACCACCTGGAGAAGATATCGGAGCGGATCTACCTTTTAGAGGGAGAAGCAGTGGTGATGCCTGACCCGATGCCAAAGGTCGGTGACACACCAGACGACTTCCTCGCACTCGACCACGCCGCGGAGAACGATGCTATCCTCCTCTACAGGAAGATCATTGAGGAGGCTATGAAGCGCGGAGACACTATAACGAGGCGCATGTTCGAGGACATAGTGATGCAGGAAGAGCAACACTACTGGAAATTTGATGATTATGTCCGTTAAAAACTCATTTTCTTCATTTTAATTTATTCATTAATATAATTCAGGATTCATATAACTTATCATGATTCAATGCGCGCGCTCTATTTCTTATCCAAATTTTTCTGTAGGGTACGGGTAGGTACAAAAAGGTCGTACACCCTGTCCATTGAATGCATATCTCTCTTTGATTGCTTCAACAATTGTTGAGAGTGTAGGCGTGATTTGGGTCAGACAACCCTAGCGTCAAATGACGCTAAGGGTATCCGCTTTGACAACCTTTTGAATTTAGTGAAGTGTTGGCTGTTCAGTTTTTTCTGCATAAGGTCAGATTACTAAGTTTAGTAAACCCCTATTCATCACGTCTGTTTCAACGTTTCTGTCTCCTTAATTTTCTTTTTCAAACGTTTTTCTTTCATCTCTTTTTTAGTATGGGGCTTTGGTCTTGTCTCTCCCTCTAACTGCCGTCTTTCCTTTTTTGACTTACCCTTACTTTCACTCATTCTTCCACCATCTCCATCCTATTGTACAAACTTTTTAACATTCGAACGCTGTTTCCTCTTCCAATCAGATTGGAGAGCCAACTTATTTTTTAGATTTTTTGAACGCTTGTCTTTTTTTACCT
>Ga0182021_10000491_pt1 | contig 42090 bp, 38 predicted proteins | sample 612E3MmetaG_FD_120493 | JGI IMG/M metagenome (GOLD analysis project Ga0182021, IMG submission 120493) | Permafrost microbial communities from Stordalen Mire, Sweden - 612E3M metaG (Illumina Assembly) | ecosystem: Environmental > Terrestrial > Soil > Wetlands > Permafrost | place: Sweden... | reverse complement strand
GATTTCAATGGGGTAAACAGACCATCCTCGAGCGCGGCTACAAGTACGCCATCGATGCCGAAGGGCGCATCCGCATCGGTCGGGCGATCTACACCTCGCCGGATTTTCCACAGTACGAACATCACAGCCAGTTGGTCAACGGCGCGAATGTGTATGGCGCAGGCTGGCTGGAATTCGACGAAGCGGCGCGCATCGTCGCCATCAACGCCATGTCCGATCATTACTGGCCGCTGGGCGTGGAGTGCTGGGGCGATCAATTCTTTGGCTATCTGCGCTATTTGCTGGAACAGCTGGGGCTGGATACGAAGGACATTCGCGTCAAGACATGACAAAAGAAACCGGGTTTCTCCCGTCATGACGAAATGAATGCCGTCGTGGAGAAACCCGGTTTCTCATTTTTCTAGAGCGAATTCAGGTTTGATTTACGACTTCTGGAGTGGAGCCTTTAGGCGGATTCCGGCTGAAGCCTCGAGTCCGGATCGTAAATCAACTTGGAAACTGCTCTAAATCAGCGTCATCCGCGTGTATCCGCGTCCAATTCTATTCGTCGCTGATCTTCGTGCCGAGCACCACCAGGAACTGCGCGATCCAATCGGGATGCGCGGGCCACGCTGGGGCTGTGACGAGGTTACCATCGGTCACGGCTTTATCCACCGGAATATCGGCAAACTCGCCGCCCGCCATGGTCACATCGGGTCCCACCGCCGGATACGCCGAGACCTTGCGGCCCTTCACCACGCCTGCCGCCACCAGAATCTGCGCCCCGTGACAGATCGACGCCACCGGCTTGTTCTCTTTGAAGAAGTAACGCACGATTTCCAACACCTTCGCATTCAGGCGGATGTACTCCGGGGCGCGTCCGCCCGAGATGACCAGCGCGTCGTAGTCTTCCGGCTTGATATTCTCGAACGTCGCGTTCAGTGCGAAGTTGTGGCCGGGCTTTTCGCTGTACGTCTGATCGCCTTCGAAGTCGTGCACGGCCGTGCGCACTTTCTCCCCGGCGCGTTTGCCGGGACACACGGCATGCACCTTGTGCCCGACGGCTTGCAGCGCCTGAAACGGAACCATCACTTCGTAGTCCTCAACGTAGTCGCCGACTAACTGCAAAATCTTCTTAGCCATGTTTCGCTCCTCTGCAATGGAATGGATTTGCGCCGGCCAGCGTGCGCCGGCACTGATGAAGATCATATCACGCTTTGTCCCAGAAGTGACATCTAGCACCAATACTATTTAGATAAGGCTCGCAGCCCGCGTCCTCGCGGGCGATCCCACCGCGAGGACGCGGCTGGGTGAGCGCAACTAAACAGTATTGCATCTAACACTAGAGCGAATTCCAGGTTCATTTACGACTTTGCTCCTGCTGGATGGTTACATCCAGCAGCCCCAACGGCGGATGTGGCCATCCGCCGAGAGCAGATGTACCGTAAATCAACTTGGAAACCGCTCTAGCGCACGATTTTTTTGCGCGGCGCTCTTCTCCGCAGCAGGTGTGAAGTGGCCACTTAGCCCCTCTTTTTCGGCATAATCTCTTCTCGTGGTAGACTTACAACCTGACAATTCTTTTTCATGGAGGATTAGTAAGTGAAACGTGTGATGTTGTTTGTGATGCTTGTGGTAGTGATGGTACTCAGTGCAGGATGTGGTGCATCGACTCCCGCACCAGCGCCTCAAGCGCCAGCGACTCAGGCTCCTGCGCCAACTGTCGCTGCCGCTCAGCCTACCGCGGCACCGACTCAGGCTCCTGCGCCAACTGCCGCTGCTGCGCAGCCTACCGCAGTACCGCAGCCTACCGCGGCACCGACTCAGGCGTTGGAACCAACCACAGCGCCGCCTACTGCGGTTGCCACTGCGACGAATGCACCCATGCCTGACTCGATGTTGAAGCTCGTGGGTACCACGTGGCAATGGGCGAAATCGACCGACAGCAGTGGCAAGGAAACCAAGGTCAATCAGCCCGACAAGTACACGCTGCAATTTTTCAGCGCCGATGGAAAAGTAGCGGTGAAGGCGGATTGCAACACCGCCTCCGGATCATTTACGGCCGATGGGCACAATCTCACCTTCAGCCTCGGCCCGTTGACATTAGCGGCTTGCCCGGCGGGTTCGCTAAGCGATCAATTCATCAAAGAATTGGGCGAAGCGCAATCGTACTTGTTTGATGGCGATAACCTGATCGTGGACTGGAAACTGGATAGCGGCAGCATGCGCTTTGCCAAAGCCGGATCGGCGGCCAGCGCGCCGACCGCGACCGCTAAGCCGCGCGTCGTGCCGACGATGGCCGCTAAACCGGCGACGACACTCGACTTCATCGCCGATCTGGTGGGCTGTCGGCTTGCGCCGACCAAAGAGAAACCGGGTGGCATTGTATTGCTATTCCGTTTTGAGCCTAAGGGCGCAGCCGGGCCTTATCGTTACTTCGATGTCGACGCAGGCAAGGAAGTCACGGTACTCTACGAGCGGCCTGCTTCTTTAGGCAGCGGCGTCATCGTGACATGGGCGGTCCAATCGGCCGATGGACAGCGGCGCGAGAAAAAGAGCGACTACGCCGCCAGTTTGTTCGCGAAATTCGGTTGTCAGTAGATCGGGCTATTTTATCAGCGGTGTAAAGCAACTCGCCCCATTCTCACATAGAGGATGGGGCGAGTTTTGTTGAGAAAATTTCTTTCGACTACTTGATCGCGGCGCGCACCGCGGCGAGTTGTCCGGTCGAACCCAGCTTCTCCGATTTGTGCACGATGAACTTGGCATACTCGTAGACATAGACCGCGCCCGGCTTGCGGAAGTCGAACTCTTCAGGATGATCGCGGAAGTATTCGCGATGCACGCGCGTCCACACTAAGCGGCCATCGGTGTCGATGTTGACCTTGGTCACGCCCAGCTGCCCGGCGCGGCGGAATTCATCTTCGTTGACCCCGCGCGCCGATGGATCGAGCGCGCCCCCGGCGGCATTGATGCGCGCAACTTCTTCCTGCGGCACGGAGCTCGATCCGTGCATGACCAGCGGGAAGCCGGGCACCCGCTGTTGAATCAGCTCCAGCCGATCGAGATGCAGCGCTTGCTGGCCCTTGAATTTATACGCGCCGTGGCTGGTGCCGATGGCGACCGCCAGACAATCGCAACCGGTCTGCGTGATAAAGGCCTGCACTTCATCGGGATCGGTGAGCAGCGCGTTTTTCTCGTCCACCGCCACGTGCTCTTCCACGCCACCCAACTTGCCCAACTCGGCTTCGACGGAAATATTCCTGGCGTGCGCGCGTTCCACCACGCGCTTGGTAATGGCCACGTTCTGCTCGAAGGATTCATGCGAGGCATCGATCATCACGGATGAGTAAAAACCGGAATCGATGCAATCGGTGCAGGTGGCTTCGTCCCCGTGATCCAGGTGCACGGCATAGATCGCGTCGGGATACATGGCGCTCGCGCCGCGAATGATCGCTTCGATCATCGGAATGCCGGCATACTTGCGCGCGCCCTTGGAGATTTGAATGATGAACGGCGCTTGCGCGTCGATGTGGCCGTGAAACAGGCCCAGGGCTTGCTCCATGTTGTTGATGTTATAGGCTCCGATCGCAAACTTCCCATAAGCGACGCGGAACAGGTCGGCAGTGGTCACAATCATTTCGGGGTCCTTTCACAAAGAATGTCGGGCCGATTATACTGCCACCTGGCAAATTCCTGAAACACATCATCTGCTGTGTAGGCCCTAGGGTAGATTCAGTTTGGCTTACGACTTTTGGAGTGGAGCCTTCAGGCGGATTCCGGCTAAAGCCTCGAATCCGGATCGTAGATCAACTTGGAATTGGTTTAGTTCGATGCGGCTACCACGCGACCATTCTCCAGCGCAATGACTTGATCGATGTGTTCGATCGCCACGCGGCGATGTGAGATGATCAACACTGTTCGATCGGCCATGAACGGCTCTAACGATTGCATGAGTTTTTGTTCGGTCAAAGTGTCGAGGTTGGCCGTGACTTCGTCGAGGATCAAGATCGGCGCGTCCTTGAGGATGACGCGCGCAATGGCCAACCGCTGACGTTCGCCGCCGCTGAGCAGGACGCCGTTCTCACCGATAAGGGTATCGTAGCCATGCGGCAGCGTCTCAATGAAGTCGTGCAGCTGCGCCTGTTGGCAGGCCGCGCGAATCTGTTCCGCGGTGGCATCGGGATTGGCTAACCGCAAATTGTCTTGCACGGTGGCGTTGAAGAGATGCACTTGCTGCGACACGACGCCGAGCAGTGCGCGTACATCGTCGGCGTGGTAGTCGCGCACGTCGTGCCCCCCGATCGTGATCTGTCCCTCGTCATACTCCCAAAAGCGCAATAACAAATTCACGAGCGTTGACTTCCCCGATCCACTCGGCCCCACGATGGCGACACGCTTGCCATGCAGTACGTTGAAACTCACGCCGTCGAGCGCCCACGGATCGCTTGGGTTGTAGCGGAAGCATACGGTATCAAATGTGATAGTGTGATCGGCTTCCAGCGGAGATTGCTTCGTCGCAGACAGCGCTCCTCGCAATGACGCGGGCTGAGCGGGATCACTCACTTCCGGTGGCGTGTCGATCAACTCGAACAGACGGCGACCGGCGGCCTGACTGGCCTCCAGTTGTTGCAGGGCCAGCGACAAGGGCTGCACCGCCTCAAAACTCGCAATCGCCGTGAGAGGCAACAACGCCAGATACACGCCTTCGATCTGGCCGCCGCTGACCAGTGGAATCGCCAGCATCAATACCGTAATTCCAGCCAGGCTGGTGAACAGCGCCGCTAGGCCATTGCTCACACCACGCAGCATGGCCAGCTGTTCTTGCGTGCGATTGAGCAAGCGGCTCAAGCCCAACACGCGCGCTTGATGCGGTAGGGTCTGATCGAATGAGAGCAAATCGGGCAGGCCCTGAATCTCATCGACGAGCAAAGCGTTGAGTTCGGCGCGCGTGGCGATGAGCGTTGTTGCAGGCCGCTGACTGAGCCAGCGCGATAGCACCGGTAAGACCATGCCTGTTAACACGAGGAAGATCAACAGGGCGATGGCGAGCGAGCCATCAAACGCGCCCAAGATCAGGCACGCGAAGATCGTCACGAACACGGCGGCGATGGGCGGCACGATCACTCGCACGTAGAAATTTTCCAGCGTCTCAATATCGCCGATGATGCGCGTGAGCAGATCGCCGCTGCGATAGGGCATGAGGCGCGCCGGGGCTAGCGGTTCGAGCGCGGCGAAGAGCCACACGCGCAGCTGCGTTAGAATGCGGAACGTGGCGGTGTGCGTGTAGTATCTTTCCAGGTAGCGGAAGACGGCACGCAGAATCGCAAACAGGCGCACGGTCGTGATCGCCAGTGCGATGTCGGACACATCGACGACGAGCGTGGCTTTAGAAATCAAGTACGCGGACATCGCCATCAAGCCCACGCTGGAGCCGATGGTGAGAAAACTCAGCAGCACGCCGAACGCCACCCACCACTTGAAGGGCGCCAATAGTTTGAGCAAGCGCGTGAAGGTGCTCATACGGCCGGCGCTCATGCCGCCGGCATTCATGCCGCCCCCTCATAGCTGGCCACGATCTGTTGATACGGCCCGCCTTGCGTGAGCAGCGCGCGGGGATCGCCCACTTCGATCACGCGGCCCCGATCGAGCACGGCCACCCGATCGGCGGTGTAGACCAACTTCAAGCGATGCGCGATGATCAACACCGTGCGACCGCGCATCAAGCGGGTGAGCGCGTCTTGAATCGCCGCTTCGCTAACTGAATCCAGATGCGAGGTCGCTTCGTCAAGGATGAGGAAGGGCGCATCTTTCAAGAAGGCGCGCGCGATGGCGAGACGCTGCTGCTGTCCGCCGCTCAAGCGGGCACCCCGTTCCCCGATCGGTGTGGCGTATCCCTGCGGCAGTTGCCTGATGAATTCATGGGCCTGCGCGGCCTGCGCGGCGGCGCTGACGTCCGCTTCGCTGGCGTCTGATCTGGCAAGGCGAATGTTGTCGGCAATGGTGCCGTGAAAGAGATGTGGCTGCTGCGGAACCCATGCTACGCGTGCGCGCCACGCTGCTAGATCAATCTCGTCCAGCGGCAACCCATCGATCGTGATCGATCCGCGATCGGGTTCGATGAAACGCAGCAAGAGCTGCGCCATGGTACTCTTGCCCGCACCAGTAGCGCCCACCAGCGCGATCGTTTGTCCGTGCGGAAGGTGCAGCGAGAAATCTTGCAGGGCAGGGCGCTGACCCGCGTCATAGGCGAAGGACACGTGATCGAAGCGAATGTCCGATCGGGCGGGCAGGCTGCGCGCCGATCGGGTGGTAGGCGCGCGCGCCTGTTTGATCGGCGTATCGAGGATGGCAAAAATCCGATCAGCCGCCGCTTTGCCGGCCGTGCCCGCGTGATACTTCAGCGCGAGCTGCCGCAGCGGCAGAAAGAATTCGGGCGTGACGATCAACACCGCCAGCGCGCGATTGAAGGGCAGGAAGCCGCTCATCAAGCGCAGGCTGATCTCAACGGCGACGAGGGCCGTGGCAACCGTGCCGCCCCATTCCAGCACGAGGCCGGTTTGAAACGCGATGCGCAGCACTTCCATGGTGGTGGCGCCATAGTGGCGGCTGATGTCGCGGATGTTGTCGATCTGTTCGCGGCTGCGGCCGAACATCTTGAGCGTGGCCAGCCCTTGCAACATGTCGAGGAAGAAGGCACTCATCCAACTGAGTTCGAGGAAGCGCTTTTCGGTGATCTCTTTGACGCGCCCACCGATGAAGGCCAACAGCAATACGAGAATGGGGCCGGTGAACAACAGGATCAACGTCGTGGGCGGATCGAGCAGGAAGATGACGACGAGCACGAAGGCGGGCACCAGCATCGCCAACAGTCGCGCCGGTTGAAAGGTCGTGATGTATTCATCGAGGACTTCCACGCCTTCGACGGTAGCATTGACGAGCTCGCCGCTGCTTTCACTTTGCGTGTAAGCCGGGCCGAGCGCAAAGATCTGCTGGGTCAATTTCTGGCGCAGGCTGCCCTTGAGCCGACTGGCCGAGCGCTGGGCCAGCACATCGCTGCACCAGATGATGAAGGCGCGCAGGAAGGCAAGCGCCAGCAGCACGCCCAACAGCGCCGTGACATCGGCCAGAGTCTGCTTTTTCTGGAAGATGCGATCGACGATATCGCTCAGGACATAGGCCTGAGCGACGACGCACACCGCAGCAAAAAATCCAGCGGCCACGCCCGTGTATAAGAACAAGCGCGCCGAACGATTATATTGAAGCAGGCGTTTTTCTGTGGAGGATTTCAACTGTTTCTAGATTCAGCCATCTGGACTAGAGGCTTCAGCCGGGGAGTGCCACCCAATCCGGCTGAAGCCTCTAGTCCTAGCGCGGTAAGAATTGGCGCTAATACCCCTTCGGCTCGACGATGGTCTTGCCGCGGAAGAAGTAGTAGACGCCCACCGTGTAAAGCAGCACCAACGGCATACCGATCAAAGCGATGACCAACATGACGATCAGCGTGTTCGGCGCAGAGGCCGCATTGTAGATGGTCAGGTTGAACTGCGGATTGGTGGTCGAGATCAACAGATTCGGGAACATGCCGATCGCGCCGGAGGTCAACAACAGGGCAATCATCGTCCCCGAGGCGACGAAGGCCCAGAACTCGTGGCCCGTGTGCAGCCTCTGTGAGGCGACAATCAGCGCGATCAAGGCCGCGGCCGGGAAGACAATGGGCCAGATTTCGGTGAGGTAGCGCTGCGTGATCTCCTGCCGGAAAGCCACGGTGCCGATTACCACCAGCGTGTTCAGCACGAAGAACACAGCCATGAGTTTGGGGATCGCTCGCCGGAGGCGCGCTTGCAGTTCTCCGTCGGTCTTCATCGCCAGGAAGATGGCGCCGTGCATGGCAAACATCGTGACAGTGGTGACGCCCACGAGCAGCGCGAACGGCGTGAGTAGATCGAATAGCGTCATGTGGATGTTGCCCTGCGCGTCGAGCGTCACGCCGCTGATGACATTGCCGAAGGCTACGCCCAGCAGCAACGCCAGGCCCAGCGACGAGATCCAGAAGACAACGTCCCACGTCGAGCGCCAGCGTGCACTTTCGCGCTTGCTGCGAAATTCAATAGCGACGGTGCGCAGGATCATAACGAGCAGCACGGTCATCATGGCCAGGTAGAAGCCGGAGAACAGTGAAGCGTAGACCAGCGGGAAAGCCGCAAACAACACGCCGCCTCCCAAGATCAACCACACTTCATTGCCATCCCACACAGGCCCGATGCTGTTCAGCAGCACGCGCCGCTCGGCGTCGGTCTTGGCGAGGAAGATGTGCAGGATGCCCACGCCCATATCAAAGCCATCCAGGATCAGATAGCCGGCGATAATCACGATAAACAACACAAACCAGATGTCATTGAGTAGCATGGCGTTACCTCGCTAGGCCCGTCCGCCACTGCGGCGGAAAATGTCGCGGAAGGTGTCCGGCAGCGATGAAACCGGCGCGATCTCAACTTCTTCCAACGGCTCCAGCCCGTGCTGAATCTTTCCATTCAGCAAAAAGAGGAACAAGATAAACAGCAGGAGATACAGCCCCACAAACATCACCATGGAGATGGTCACATCGGTGGTGGTCACGGTGGGTGAGATGGCGGCGGCGGTCGACAGGACACCATACACAATCCACGGTTGACGTCCGATTTCAGCCGTCCACCAGCCCGCCGTGATGGAGACCAGTGTGAGGAAGACCGTGATGACAAACAGCCACAGCACCCAGCGCAATTCGAAGACTTTGCGTTTCCAGAAATACAATACGACGCCCAGCAAGCCGATCGGGATGTAGAGCGACCCCAGATCGATCATCGCGTGATAGACCTGGAAGACCAGATTGATCGGCGGGTATTGATTGGGCGGGAAAGTTTCCAGGCCGGCCACGGTGGCCTGCGGATTCATATAAGCCAGGAGACTTAACAAACAGGGTATTTTGAGGCCGGTTGTCGTCTTGGTCGCTTCATCGACCCAGCCCAGCAAGTACATGGGCGCGCACGATTGACTTTGCCACACGCCTTCCAGCGATGCTAACTTCAACGGCTGGTTGTTCGTTACTTCGACCGCCTGGCCTGCGCCGAAAAAGGCCACGTTCACGACGGCGAAAATGGCGAAAACGGGCAGCGCCACTTTGAAGTTGGACTTCGCGATTTCCACGTCGCGCTTGCGCAGAATATACCAGGCGCTGACGCTCAACATCAGCGCCGAACCGGCGGTCCATGAAGCGCCCCAGGTGTGCAGGATGCGCGCCATGAACGACGGCGTAAAGACCACTTGCATGAAATCGGTCATGTAGGCGCGCGCCGGCGCCGGCAGGGCCTGCACGGTATAACCCGCCGGCGTCTGCATCCATGAATTAGCCATGATGATCCACAGGGCGCTGAAGTGCGCGCCAAACACGACCATAAACGTGGCGCCTAGCCACATACGCGGCCCCAGCCGATTACCCCCAAACAACATCAACCCCAGGAAGCCGCCTTCCAGGAAGAAAGCAAAGACGCCTTCGGCCGCGAGCAAACTGCCGAAGACGTTGCCCACAAAGCGCGAATAGTTGGCCCAGTTGGTGCCAAACTCAAACTCCATCACCACGCCCGTTGCGACGCCTACAGCGAAGATCAGGCCATAGATTTTCACCCAGAAAAACGACAAGCGCCGCCATTTGGGATCCTTGGTGCGGACATAGATGATGCCGATGATGACCAGCATCACCCCCAAGCCCATGGACAACGGCGGGTAGATGAAGTGGAAACTGGCTGTGAGGGCAAACTGAAGACGGGACAGCAATTCAACGTTCATGCTTCCTCCTCTCACAAAATGAACGGGTCGAGGTGGTATTCAGCCCGGTTGTTAGCAAAATTTAGTTACTACTCAGCCGTCATTCCCGCCTTCGCGGGAATGACCTTGCACAGTCCGACGTTCTGGCTGAGTAGCGACCAAATTTATAATTGAATCAAAGGGATCGATGTGTGGGCCGCTTTCTTGAGCAGCGTCTTGAACAGATCAGTGACTTCCTCTGCGCTAAACTCCAACGACGCATCTCCCACCGTCAATTCAAATTTCTGATATGCCGGAATCTGGCTGGGCGTCCAATTGTTGACCAGCCAGATTTTTTGTTCCTGGGCGATGTCCACAGCGGCTTGCTCCAGCCGATCGGCTGCGCTGCGCACGAAAACGTGCAGCATATTGGTGTGTGGCGGAATGACTTTCAACTCTCGTAATCGACCGAAGCGCGCGTGGCGACGACGGACAAGATGTATTTCAGCACTTCCTGATGATTGGGATGGGCCTGATACTCTTGTAGATCGTGCAGCGAATCGAAGCGCTGGAACAGCGCGACGTCAAAGGCGCGTTCGGAGGGCACGACGTTGACGCCCACTTCCATGTGTTTGATCTGCGGAATCTTGCCCGTCATGCTCAGCAAGACTTCGCGCAACTTCTGTGCATTTTCCGGTGTGCGGTCGGTGAGTTTGAAGAAGACGACGTGAGTGAACATGAGAATCCTTTCAAGTAGAGCAAATTGTCAACACGTGCGATGCCGTGCTTCGTTTGCCCTACGCTTCTGCAAATAGATCGCGCTTGCGCAACCGTCCTGTGATCATCCGTGACATCATGCGCGCGGTGCTCATGTGCCGAATGACTGCGCCGTTCTTGTCGTTCGCCAGGATTTGTTCCACCAAATGCGGCGTCACATTTTCCACGCGGTCGGCCAGCAAATTGAAGATCTGCTTGGCCCTCTCAAATTCCTCCGGTCGATCTTTGTACTGCGCTGAAACGAGATCGGTGATGACCATACCGGGACTCAGTGAACCGATCTTCACGGGTTGCCCGGCCAGTTCTTTCGCCAGCGCCTCGGTGAAGTAATTGACGGCCCGCTTGGTGCTGCCATAGATGCTCATCCCAGTGCGCAGCATGCCGGTGCTGCCAAAGCCGTACATGTTGTAGATGAAGCCGCTGCCTTGCGCCAACATGCCAGTGATGGCAACGCGGCAGCCGTACATCAGGCCGATGAGATTGAGACTCACCGTCTTATCAATCTCTTCTTGCGGCAGTTCCCAGAATTTCAGATCGGGATGAGCCATACCTGCGTTGTTGATCCAGATCTCGATCGAGCCGAAGTGCGATCGGGCGTTGTCCCACAAGCGCTGCACGTGATCGTAATCCGTCATATCGCCGGGTTGGCCCCACATCCGATCGGGCGGGCAACGGCCCGCCAGGTCTTTCACCGCCAGATCGACTGCGTTTTGCGATCGGCCATTGACGACGACGTTGCACTCGCGCTTCAGAAATTCGGCGGCCAACCCAAAACCGATGCCGCGGGTACTGCCCGTGATCACAATCGTTTTCACTCGTTTATCTCTCCTTACGCATATTTGATGCCGAGGAAGCGCGCGGTGATGTTATGCCGCCAGAAGAAGCGCACGGCAAACATCCAGAGGATCGTCGTGCCGCAGACCAGCGCCCATTCGATCAGCGTCATCTCACTTAAGGCAAAAAAGTCACGCAGGGCCGGGATCGCCGAGATGATGAAGAAAGCGACGATGAGGATCACCGCCATAATCGTGGGCCGCCAATCGCCGCTCAATTCGTCGCCGCCGGTCCACCAGGGCGTCGGCGGTTCGACGAAGATCACCAGCAGCAGGCCGGCCAGCACTAGGAAGGAGGCCAACGCCGTTTGAGCGATGGGGCGCACGGCATGTATCAGCATGTTGCTTTGGCGCAGCGTAATATCAGGCCCCAGCATTGTCGACAGCCCGGTGGGAATCCACAGTACGATATAGAACAACAGCACGCCGAAGATGCTGGTCAACACGACGGGCGTAACGATGAAGTGCGCTAAGCGTTGCGCCAACGTGCCGCTGGTGCGCGGCCCGGGTCGCGCCCAAAAAGCCAATAGTGCCGCCGGAATGCCGACAGAGAAGAGTGTAACGATCGAGCCGTTGCGCAGCGCCAGCGGGAATTCGCTGATCACCAGCGAGGAGATGATCAATAACGCCATTGACAGGATGCGCGTGAGATACAAGCGTAAAATGTCCTGCATGCCGTTGACGATGCGCTGACCTTCGCTCACGGCAGGCGCGAGGGCGGCGAAAGAATCTTTCATTAAGATGATGTCGGCCACGGCGCGCGTGGCCTGCGTGCCGCTTTCCATGGCGATGCCCAGATTTGATTTTTTCAACGAGAGCACATCATTGACGCCGTCGCCGATCATCGCGACGTAGTTGCCCTTTTGGCGCAGTGCATCGACCAACTTCTCTTTTTGCTGCGGCGTGATGCGCCCGAAAATAGTCGCCAGCTGCGCCGCTTCGGCAAACTGCGCGTCGTTCATCTCGTTGAGTTCCAACCCCGACACCAGCATGATGTTGTCTGGCAAGCCGGCCTGCTTCGCCAACGCGGCGACGGTTTCAGGATTGTCGCCGGAGATGATCTTGGGCCGCACGCCGGCGGCGCTGAAGCGCTGCAGCGTTTCTCTCGCTTCGGCGCGCAATTCATCGCTGAGGCTGATCAAACCGATCGGTTGCATGCCCTCCGGCAGACGCGAATCATCACCTTGATCGTGCAGCAACTGGGGATCGGGATGATGCGCGATCAGCAGCACCCGCAACCCCCGATCGGCGAGCTGCGCCGACTGCGCTTTGATCTCTTGCCACACCGCCGAGGTGTCGAGGCCGGCCTGGCCCAAATAGGGCTGCAACATCTCGGGCGCACCCAGCGCGTAGATGCCCTTGGCGAAGGCCACTGCGCTCCATTTGCGCGCCGAAGAAAAGGGCACATCGGCGCTGAGGGGGACGGCCTGAGCGGGATACGCCTGCTTGATCGCCTCACTGGTCTTGTTGAGCGTCTTGGCGCTGGCGACCATCACGCCCAGGATGCGCTTCACTTCGTCTTCACTCGACCCGATCGGATGAACGGCATTCACTTGCAAGCGATTCGCGGTGAGCGTGCCGGTCTTGTCGAGGCACAACACCGTGACGTTGCTCAACGACTCGATGGCGTTGCTCTGCTGCACGAGCGCGCCGTGCTGAATGATGCGCACTGCGCCCAGCGCATAGGCCAGCGTGATCGAGAGAAAGAGGCCGTTGGGGACCAGCCCGACGACGAGCGTGGCATTGGCGATGGTTTCACCGGTGTTCGCGCGCGCGAGCAGCGCATCGATGATCAACAGGAATTCGATGTAGATCACCAGCGCCAGCATCATGCGCACCACGAGATAGATTTCGTTTTGCAGCGGCGTTAACACCCGACGAAAGGCGCGCGCCCCGCTGGTGATCTGATTGGACAGGCTTTGCTCGCCCACTTTCTCGGCCACATACAGCGCGCTGCCGTTGACGCAGAAACTGCCGGAATAGACTTCATCGCCCGTCTGTTTGGGCACCAGATTCGATTCGCCCGTCAACTGTGATTCGTCCACTTGCATCTGCCCGTCGCCGATGACGTGCCCGTCGAGCACAATCTGATCGCCCGGATTGACTTGCAGTACATCGCCCACGACCAGTTCATCTGGTGTGACATTGTGCGGAACGGCATCCCGCATGACCTGCGCCGTGGGCCGCGTGAGCACGGCGATCCGATCGAGCGTGCGTTTGGCGCGAATCTCCTGCACGACGCTCACCAGCACATTCGCCGAGATCACACCCAGCGAAACCAGCGCATCGCTGGGGCGACCGACCACGACCAGCGCCGCGCCCAGCACAAAAATCACGATGTTAATGAACGTGAAGATGTTCTCGCGCACGATCTGCGCGTAAGTGCGCCCGGTGGGCGGCGGGACTTTATTGGCCAGCCCTTGCGATCGGCGTTGCGCCACTTCGGCTTCGGTGAGACCACTGAGGGGCGTGTTCGTCCAGGCGGAGTTATCGACAGCCATGCGTCTTGTCCTTGAGGAAGATGAATGTGTCACGTGCAATTGTACCGTATTTTGCGTTCAAGATGGAAGGTGTGCTATTATCTGGATAAGCGCTGGTTGCGAGAAAGGAGCCAGATCATGCAGTGGCAAGAGATTCGTCAACATTACCCTCAGCAATGGCTATTGATTGAGGCGATTAAAGCCCATTCGGAAGCTAACAAGCGCATTCTCGATCAACTGGCCGTCGTTAGCACTTTCTCTGACTCGACGTCGGCTATGGATGGTTATGCACAACTTCATCGCGAGGCTCCTGAGCGCGAATTGTATGTTTTCCATACGAGCCGCGATGTATTGGAGATTACCGAACGCCGCTGGCTTGGGATTCTTCGTCCATCTAATCCCCTCTCGATGATGTCATTCCCACACGCTTTAAGTGGGAATCCAGCGGCCCTATTAGCTGACTCACCCACCGTCAATCTGGATGCCCGATAGAGGCGTTCGGGCATGACGGCTGAGCGGTTACAATTGTCAGGGCCAATGGAATTTGGGTTTCAAGATCAGCACTGGTAACGGATTAGATTAGGTTATCTGGTGGAGCATGTCAACCCTCATTCACGAACGTGTCGCCGCCGCGCAAGCCGGAACCAATCTCACCGTTATCTGCCGGATGCCCTCGGGCTGGGCCGTGTTGTGCGATGTGCAATTCCTGCGCGGCTATGCGCTGCTCTTACCCGATCCCGTCGTGCCCGATCTGAATGCGCTCGATCAAGAGCACCGGGCGCAGTACCTGCTTGATATGGCGACCATCGGTGATGCTTTGCTGGAAGTCACCGGCGCGTTTCGCATCAACTATGAAATCCTCGGCAACCTCCATCCGGCCTTGCACGCGCACATCATTCCGCGCTATATGACCGAACCGGAAGACCTGCGCACCCGCCCGGCCTTCTTCTACGACAAAGATTTTCGCAACTCGATCAAGTTTGATTACGAACGGGATAAAGAATTGATGAAGCAAATCGCGGCGGCGATACAGGCGCGCTTATAATTGTCAGCATGACGCACTTCGCCGTGTATCTTCACCCTGAAACTTGCCTTACTTCAAGGCCGATCGAGCAGATTCGCTTCATCGGCCACTCGCTGCTGCATTTTGCGCGAGTACGTGAGGAACTCGCCGGGCGGTTAGCCGATTATCCGCAGTTGTCACTACGAAAAGCGGACCTCGCTGAATTCCAGCGCGTTCACACGCCCGATTATCTCGCGGCGCTTCAAAGCATGGCGGCTGACGAGCCGGTGAGTGAACGTCCACGCTTGAGTGCAGAATGCACCGGCTTCGAGTATTGCCTGCCGGGTTATCAGTACGGCCTCGGCGGGATGCTGGAAGCGATCGATCGGATGAAGGCTGGCGCGCTAGATCGCGCCTACTGTTTTGCGCTCGCCGGGCATCATGCTTATGCGGATTGGGGACATGGTTACTGCCTGCTCAATCCGCAGGCGGCAGCCGTGCGTTACGCGCAAGAGCAGGGCTTCGCCAAAGTACTCGTCGTCGATTGGGACATTCATCATGGCGATGGTACACAATCGATCTTTGCGCACAATGCAAGCGTGTATTGTCTCAGTATCCACAGCCTTGCGGATCTATATATGGCGACGCAGCGTGTGATGAAGGATGGCACGACGACGGCGGCTGAAGCCGTCGGCCATTGCAACATTCCGCTGCTCAGTGAGATCTATACTGATGAGATGGCCGGAGAGTTGAGATTCAGCGGCAAGTGGTATCGGGCCAACGAAAGTCTGACTGCCTTTCAAGCGGCGTTGGACAGCTTGCCGTGGACACCTGATTTGATCTGCCTCTTCTCCGGCTACGATTCACATCGCGACGACTGTGGCGCGAGCATCACCGATTGGACGAACGACGACTTTCGTTGGTTGACGCAGTGTGTGCTGGATCTGGCGAAGCGCTCGATTTGCCCGGTGTTATCCGTTCACGGCGGTGGCTATCAATTGCCCGTCACGGTATCCGCTGCGGTGGAACATGTGCGTGTGCTGGCGAGTTACGATGAGTGACTTTGGTAGTCTCACAACGCGAACGGCGAACCACATAGCTCGCCGTTTTGCGTCGTGTCTCTTTCCTGGGTTAAGCTACTGCCGCCTGGTAGATGACGGGCCTGTAACGTGGTCTGGGAATGGGTTTACGCGCCTTACGTGCGGCGGCCAACCAGGCTTGCCTGGCAACTTCTACTTCCTTAAGCGCCTCTTCTGGCGTGTTGCCAAAGGCCGAACAGGCTTCCAAATCGGGAATGTCGGCGATGTAGCCGCCATCTTCCTTACTGTAGAAGATGTTGATGTGGTATCTATGTGACCGTTGCTTGCTCATCAACCCGACCTTACTCATAGTGACAACCCAGCGCAATGATAATCTAGAATCGTAACCACATCAACCGTCATGCCCGAATGTTTCGCCAGGCGCGCCCCCGTGCATAGCGCGGACAGGGCGTAATCGGGCATCCAGTTTCATGACTCGCAGTGTTTCTGGATTCCCGCTTACAACGCGCGGGAATGACGTGGCTACATTGGGCGAGTAGATTTCAAATCAAAAACCGCCGATCTGTTCAGATCGGCGGCTCTAGAGCGAATTCCAGTTTGGTTTACGACATAGGACTCGAGGCTTTAGCCGGATCCGTCGCACACCAGCCAACCGGCTAAAGCCTCGAGTCCAAACGAGACCGTAAATCAACTTGGAAACTGCTCTAGCATCCAATTTCTAACCTCTAACTTCCGTCACTTCACCAACGCCAGCCACCCCGCGTACTTCGGCGTCTTGCCGTGAATCGCGGCTTGATACGCTTGCTGAATCTGCCGCGTCACCGGCCCCATCTTGCCGGAACCGATCGTGCGGAAATCGATCTCGCGCAGGGCGATACATTCCGCCGCCGAGCCACATACAAACACTTCGTCGGCAATATACAGCTGATCACGGCTGATCATCTGCTCGCTCACTTCGAAGCCCAGATCGCGCGCAATCGTGATCAGCGAATCGCGCGTGATGCCTTCCAGGATCGTGGTCGTGGGCGGGGTGAAAATCTTGCCGCCGCGCACGACGAAAATATTCTCGCCCGTGCACTCCGCCACATAACCCTGTGGATCGAGCATGATGGCTTCATCGAAGCCCAGCCGCACCGATTCCGTTTTAGCCAGCGCCGAGTTGGCGTAGTTGCCCGAAATCTTCGCCTTGGTCATCATCACATTGATGTGATGGCGTGTGTACGACGAGATGTTGGCGCGGATACCAGCCTCGATCGCGGCTTCGCCCAGATACGCACCCCAGGCCCACGTGGCGATGCCCAGGTGCGGCTTGGCCCCATCGACGTTGATGTTCCAGCCGCCTTCGCTCAACCAGATCACCGGGCGGATGTAGCATTCGTCAAACTCGTTTGCGGCGATGGTCTGCTTGATCGCTTCGGCCACATCGTCCGCCGACCACGGCAGATCGCGCATGCCCAACACGTGCGCCGAATCGATCAGCCGCTCGGCGTGTTCTTGCAAGCGAAACACTGCCGGACCTTTGTCCGTGCTGTAGCAGCGAATGCCCTCGAACACAGCGAGGCCGTAATGCAAGCCCACGTTGAGAAAGTGAACGGTCGCATTCGCAAACTCCACCAGCTTGCCATCCATCCAGATGTAGCGGCTTTCCATGCCCATGATCTTCTCCTCAAAAATGAGTGTACAACATGGTGCGTGTTGCGTGGTGCGTGACTACGCTCGGTCGCGCGCGTAAGAGCCGAGCACGCGCAGCGTCGTGGCGTATTCGCTCAAGTGATCGAGCGCGCGTTGCACGTTGGTATCGGCCCGGCTGCCGACAAAATCGAGGTAAAACAAGTAGTCCCACGGCGTGCCGGCCAACGGGCGCGATTCGATCTTGGTGAGATCGAGATCGCGCAGGGCGAAGACGCTCAATGCTTTGAACAGTGCGCCGGGTTGATTCTTCAACGTAAAGACGATCGACGTTTTGGCGGGACGCTGTGGCTCGATCGGCGCACGCGCCAACACGACAAAGCGCGTGTAGTTCGCTTCATCGTCTTCAATGTCCTCGGCCAGAACCTGCATCCCGTACACTTCCGCCGCGCGCCGCGAAGCAATCGCTGCGTGATCGCGCCGGCCGCTTTCCTTCAGTATCTTCACCGCGCCTGCCGTGTCGTACACGACTTCGCGCTGGACACCTAAACGAGTGATGGTGTGTTCGCATTGCGCCAGCGCTTGCGGATGCGACATGATCAGCGTGATGTCACTGATTTGCGCCCCTGGCAACCCGATCAGACAGTGCCGCACCCGATAGATCTTCTCGCCGATCAGATGCAGTTGATGACGCATGAATAGATCGTAGTTGCGGTGAATGCTGCCGCCCAGCGAATTCTCCACTGGCACGATGCCGCGTTCTACTGCGCCACTCTCGACTTTCTCAAACACCTCGTCGAAAGACGGGCAGGGCACCGGCTCGATGTCACTGCCAAAGTATTCTAATGCGGCGGCTTCGGAATACGCGCCGCGTTCACCCTGAAAAGAAACACGCATACGAAACCCTTGCGCGGTTGATGCAAGATGCGAGATGCAGGATGCAAATACCTCGCTTCCTGCATCTTGCTTCCTGCATCTTGCATCAGGCCAGGCGTTTCAAAATTTCATCGGTCATTACCGTGGTTGGCAATGTGCCGCCCAGATCGGCCGTGCGGCAACCATCGGTGATCACCGCCTCGACGGCCTTCTCAATCGCCTGCGCTTCCCTTCCCAATTTCAACGAATAGCGCAGCAACAGTGCCGCCGAGAGGATCGTGCCGATCGGATTGGCGATGCCTTTGCCGGCGATGTCAGGCGCAGAGCCATGAATCGGTTCATACAAACCCGGCCCGCCGCTGCCCAGCGACGCCGAGGGCAGCATGCCCATCGAGCCGGCCAGCACTGAGGCTTCATCGGTGAGAATGTCGCCGAACATGTTCTCGGTAACAAGTACATCGAATGAGGCGGGACTTGTCATCAGCCGCATCGACGCCGTATCGACCAGCATGTGTTCCAGCGTGAAGTCACCGTGCTCTTTGCCGATGCTTGTCGCCACTTGCCGCCACAACCGCGACGATTCTAGCACGTTCGCTTTATCGACCGAAGTCACTTTCTTGCGCCGTGTTGCGGCCAGCTGAAAGGCCAGCTCGACCACGCGCTGCACTTCGTAGTCGTGATATTCCAGCGTATCGATGGCGGTGTCGTGGCCGTCCACCACTTCGCGCTTCTTCGCGCCGAAGTACAGCCCGCCAGTCAACTCGCGCACGACGATGATGTCCACGCCCTGTAGTTTTTCCGGCTTCAAGGGCGATGCATCAATCAAGGCCGGATGCACTTTGACGGGGCGCAGATTCGCAGAGACTTGCAAGCCTTTGCGCAAGGCCAACAATCCACGTTCGGGTCGATCCTTCGCTTTGGGATCATCCCACTTAGGGCCGCCCACCGCGCCGAGTAGCACCGCATCCGATTGCTGGCACGCTTTCAGCGTTTCATCAGTCAGCGATGAACCCTGTGCGTCGATCGAGCAGCCACCCATCAAACGCTTGGTGAATTCAAACGCATGGCCGTACTTCTGTGCGATCACGTCGAGCACGCGTACCGCTTCGCTAACCACCTCAGGCCCGATGCCGTCACCGGGCAAAAGAACGATATTGGCTTTCAAGATGTTTCTCCTATTGATTCACGCCCTACTGCCCGGCGGTGTGTTCAAGAATTGCCGCATGCTGTGCCTGACTTCCGCCGGTCGTTCCATTGGCGCATAGTGCCCCGCGCGTTCGACGATGGCTAACTGCGCGCCAGCGATCCCAGCGGCGAGCAGCGCTTGATGTTCCGGCGGGAATTCAAAGTCATGCCGTCCAGCGAGCACGAGCGTGGGCGCTTTGATTTCATTCAACCGATCCATGACCGTCCAGTTTTTCAAAAGTTGGCTGAAGCCAAAGACCACTGTCTCGGATCGATGCTTGATGCGTAATGAGGTCACGATCTCGTGCAAGCGCGCGACTATATCCTGCCTATAAATATAGGCGCTTCCGAAGCGGATCAAGGCCGGAACGATTTCATCTGGCGTCAGTTCTCCATTGAAGAAACGCTCAGCCGCTTTGACGGCCGCCGCGCTATAACCTCGTTGGGCCAAGAGACGCGGCGCGTTTTGTTGCACCACGCCGATATCACCGCAGGTATCTACGAGTATCAAATGCGATACCCGCTCGGGGTAACGCAAGGCGTATTCCAGTGCGACCATACCCCCGAACGAGTGACCTAAGACAGCCCAACGGTCGAAGCCCAGTGTTTCGCGGAGCGCATCTGCATCCGCCGTCAGGTTGTCCCACGTCATCGACGTGGCCGCCGCACCGGTCGAGCGGCCATTGCAGCGATGATCGTAGTAGACCAGAGTGTATGTATCGGCGCAGGGCTGTAGCGCCAACAGCGTTGAATGATCCGCGCCCGGCCCGCCGTGCATCAGCGCGATCGGGTATCCGTGCCCAACGACTTTCGTGAACAATGAAACGCCGCGAATGTTTGTTATAGCGATGTCATACACCTTGTGCGCGATTTTAGCCGGCGACCGTCAACCCATATTCTACCGAATCGACCAGCGCCCGCCAACTCGCCTCGATGATGTTGCCGCTCGCGCCGACGGTGCTCCAGCGCCTGGTGCCGTTTTGCGTGTCGATCAACACGCGCGTGATGGCTTCGGTGCCGTTGTTGCCGTCGAGGATGCGGACTTTGTAATCGGCCAGGTGGAAGGCTTCAATCTGTGGATAATGCGTGATGAGTGCCTTGCGCAAAGCGATGTCGAGCGCGTTGACCGGACCGTTGCCTTCTGCCGCGGTGTGCAGCACTTCGCCATTAACGCGCACCTTCACCATCGCTTCGGCGAAGATGCCGCGCCCCGCCCGGTGTTCGACGTTGACCAAAAAATCGATGAGCTCAAACGGTGCTTTGTAGTCGGGAGTCTGGCGCTTCATCAACATCGCCACCGACGCTTCTGCCGCTTCAAACGAGAAGCCGCGTGCTTCCAGCACCTTGATCTCATTCAAGACGTCGGCCACGCCCGCGCCTTCCACATCGAGACCGAGTTCTTCGGCTTTGCTCAACAGGTTGCCGCGTCCCGAAAGTTCACTCACCACCACGCGCATCTCATTGCCCACCAGCGTCGGCTCGATGTGCTGATACGAGGCGACGTTGCGCCGCATCGCCGCCACGTGAATGCCGCCCTTGTGCGCAAAGGCCGACTTGCCGACATAGGCCAGATGATCATCGGGTGCGAGGTTCGCCACTTCGGCCACGAAGTGCGCCACGTCGGACAACATCCGCAGGTGGCCTTCTGGCAGGCAGCGCAGATTCATCTTTAATTCAAGATCGGCCATGATCGAGTTGAGGTTCGCATTGCCGCAGCGTTCGCCGTAACCGTTGATGGTGCCCTGCACTTGAATCGCACCTTCACGAATGGCGGCCAGCGAATTCGATACGGCGCACTCGCCGTCGTTGTGAGTGTGAATGCCGATCGGGTGGTTAAGAGCCGCCTTGATCGATCTCACGATCTCGCTGAGTTCCCACGGCAGCGTGCCGCCATTGGTATCGCACAACACGACCGTTTCCGCGCCGCCCCGCGCGGCCGCTTTGAGCGTTTCCAGCGCATAAGCCGCATCGGCTTTGTAGCCGTCGAAGAAATGCTCGGCATCATAGATCACGCGGCGACCCTGGGCGCGTAGGAATGCGAGGCTCTGCTCGATGATGCGCAGGTTTTCGTCGAGCGTGGTGCGCAGCACATCGGTGACGTGCAGCGTCCAGGTCTTGCCCACGACGGTGCAGACGGGCGTCTGGGCATCGAGCAGCGCTTTGATGTTGGCATCGTCTTCGGGCCCGCCACCGACCCGACAGGTCGATCCGAACGCCGTGATCTTGGCATACTGCCACGTCATGTCTTTAGCCCGATCGAAGAACTCCGCATCTTTCGGGTTCGAGCCGGGCCAGCCGCCTTCGATGAAAGCCACGCCCAGTTCGTCGAGTTTGCGCGCGATGCGCAGCTTGTCCGTGCACGACAACGAGATGCCTTCACGTTGAGTGCCATCGCGCAATGTAGTGTCGTAAATCTGGATCATGATTTCCTCCGAGAATTCATAAGTTAAAAAGGAACCCGGAGTCCACGAGTTCCTTCTTGCTCATGAGTTCTCCGAGTTCCTAATTTTCAGCGAATAATGGCGATCCCGTGCTGCGCTTCGTAAGCAGCGATCTGATTGGAGAACGATTGAATGTAGCCCAACTCGTCGACGCCGTTGAGCAGACACGTCTTGGAGAAGCCATCGATGGGGAATGAAACGGACTGTCCGCCGGGCAGGGCGACTGTCTGCGTAGCGAGATCGATCGTCACTTCGGCATTGGGCGCTTCTTCAAAGAGATCCAGCAAAGACCGCTGGGTCTCCACATCGACGATGATGGGCAGCAGGCCATTCTTCAGCGAATTGTTGCGGAAGATGTCGGCGAACGAAGTGCTGATCACCGCGCGGAAGCCGTAGCCCGTCAAGGCCCACGGCGCGTGCTCGCGTGATGAGCCGCAGCCGAAGTTGTCACCGGCCAGCAAGATCGCTGCGCCTTGCGCTGCCGGTTGATTCAAGACGAAATCGGGCTTGGGTGATCCATCGGCGTTGTAGCGCCAATCGGCAAACAACGCCGCGCCCAGTCCGGCCTTATCGGTCACTTTCAAATACCGCGCCGGGATGATCTGATCGGTGTCCACGTTATTGACGGGCAGCGCGACCAGGCGAGAAGTGAGTGTAGTGAATTGAGCCATAGCAATTTTGGATTTTAGATTTCGGATTTTGGATTGATCGCACGAGGCAATCTAAAATCCAAAATCAAAAATCGGAAATGAGAGTCCGAACGTCCGTGATCTTGCCGGTTAAGGCCGTGGCGGCTGCGGTCAATGGTGATGCCAGAAAAGTTCTTCCACCTTTGCCCTGCCGGCCTTCAAAGTTGCGGTTGCTCGTCGAGATGGCGTACTGCCCCGGTTCGAGTTGATCGCCGTTCATGGCGATGCACATCGAACAACCCGCTTCGCGCCACTCGGCCCCCGCGGATTTGAAAACCCGATCGAGTCCTTCCGCTTCCGCTTGCTTCTTTACTTCTTGCGAACCGGGTACGACGAGTACACGCAGCCCTTCGGCCACTTTACGATCCTTCAACAGTGAGGCAGCTAGTCGCAGATCGCTGATGCGCGAGTTGGTGCACGAGCCGATGAAGACCACATCGACCTTGTGGCCGAGCAGCGTTTCGCCAGGACGTAGATCCATGTAGCGCAGCGATTTTTCGAGCGTGGCCTTCTGTTCGGGGTCGCCCACCCCATCGGGATCCGGGATCCGATCGGTGATGCCCATGCCCATGCCGGGATTCGTTCCGTAAGTGATCATCGGCTCTAACTTCGACGCATCGAGCACGAGGCCGTTGTCGTAAGCCGCGCCTTCATCGGTTGTCAGGGTGCGCCACTTCGCCACGGCTCGATCCCAGGCCGCGCCTTCGGGCGCAAACTCGCGGCCCGCCAGATATTCGAACGTAGCGTCATCAGGCGCAACGAGGCCCGCGCGCGCGCCACCTTCGATCGACATATTGCAGATCGTCATGCGCTGCTCTATGTTGAGCGAGCGAATCGCCGAGCCGGTGTATTCGAAGACGAAGCCCGTGCCGCCGCCCACGCCGTTCTTGGCGATGATCGCGAGGATGATGTCTTTCGCCGATACGCCGGGATGCAGCTGTCCCTCGACGCGGACTTCAAACGTTTTCGGTTCGCGTTGCAACAAGCATTGTGTCGCGAGGACGTGTTCCACTTCACTGGTGCCGATGCCGAAGGCCAGCGCGCCGAATGCGCCGTGTGTGGCTGTGTGGCTGTCACCGCACACGATGGTCATGCCCGGCTGCGTCACGCCCAACTCCGGCCCGATGACGTGCACGATGCCCTGATGCGGACTGCCCAGCCCATAGAGCTGCACGCCGAACTCGGCGCAGTTCTTCTCGAACAGTTCGATCTGCTTGCGGCCCATTTCATCCGCAAAGCTGAGGCGCGAGAATTGATCGCCGTCGAGGGCGATCGTGGGGATCGAATGATCGATAGTGCCGACGGTCTTTTCGGGACGGCGGACTTTCAGGCCGCGCGCGCGCAAGCCGGTGAAGGCCTGCGGCGAAGTCACTTCGTGGACGAGATGCAGATCGATGTAAAAGACAGCAGGTGAATGGGGTTCCTGGGCGACCACATGGTCATCCCAGATTTTCTTGAACAGTGTACGTGGTGGTGTCATGAGTTGGCTATCGACGGCGACGAGAGACGGTACCAGACGTGCTGAAATTGATCAGCGCTGGCTGTGTCCCCCGCCGGACTGTGATTCCGCAGTTCCTGTGAGATTACTCCGCTTTCGCGTCCCGCGCATCGGCGGGCGGCTGCTTGGGAGTGTCGTTCTGTGTGTAGCCGTACTGCGACAGATCCCAACGGCGCGGCATAGTGTTCGGCTCAGGGTACGGATCGTACCAATCGGGCATGCGTTGATCGTTTGATTGAGAATTGGTGTTGGACATGATGTTCTCCTTGAGATAACAAAATGAGCCGCCCAGAAGTTGGGCGGCTCATAAGTGTGCCAGTGCCAGGTGATGTGAGTCTACTCTGCCCTCACGGCCTGCCCAACCGATGATGTCTGCCCCTTGACAATGAAAATGCCAAGGAGCACGGTAATAAGGGACAAGACCAGAGACAGGTAAGTGTTCATAGTTAAATGTGATTATAGGGTAAACGTTGGCGGCGGTCTATGGTCAAACTGGGGGAAAGTGCACAAAGGTGGGTTGGGCAGGGTGCACACCGGGCGGGGCAGCGCCGGACAGCGTGAACCCGGAGTTACAGCGGAGGAATCTGCCCCAAATGTGACCACGCCTCGTCCTCTTCAGGCCGATCCCAGTCTTTCGCTAAGGCGGGTTCGCTCAGCAAGGGGATGTCGTCATCAATTGGCACTTTGTCTGTTGGCCGGGCGATGCCACGCAGGGCGCTGGCCGGCGGGCCGGAGCGACGCTCGCGCCGCGTCTCAATGCGCGCGTGTTTAACCAGCCAGAGCAGCAAGGCCTGCTGTTCGGCCTGTGGCAGACGTTCGATTTCGGCCACAATTTCACGATAGGTCATGGTGGACCTCCTGATCTGATTATACCGCTATTGCAGTCTGCCTGATGGCGGTATGCTATAATCAGCTTGAGAGGTGGGCTATGGCTGAAATTACGATTACCCAGATTTTGGACGACCTGCGCGCCGCCGACGAAATCACGCGGCGATTTGAGCGGCGCTACTGGTTGAGTTCAGCCGACTTCTATGGCCTCTACCGGCAGGGCGTGTTGGACGACGGCGAACACACGGACGACTTCGCCGAGTGGTCGGCCTATTATCAGATCAAACTTGCCCGGGAAGCCATGCTGCAGGAATTGTCGCACGAGCGGTTGCAAACATTGCGCCAGAGCGCCGATCGGATCGTGGCGCTCGATCCCCGCGAGCCAACGCTGCGCCTGCCGACCGCCGGTTGAGCCATGCCTTTCCCCGCGCTCGCTGATTACGAAACGCTGCTGTACAACTTGCGCGAGCAGTATGCGGACCACATCACTGCCTCCACCGTGCATCTGTACAGTACGAGCGCTTTGACCGCGCGGGTGACGGGTTCCATTCAATTTGCCAGCGGTCTTGAATTGCGCGTGGCTGAGTTTATCGATTTCCTCAGCGGCCAGATTCGCGATTACAGTTACACCGTCTATCTCGGCGCGGAGAAAGTCCGCTGGTATGATCCGCAGCCCCATCCCGATAATGCCGCGCTGGCCCCGACGTTTCCGCACCATTATCACACCCCGCCCGACATCAAACACAACCGCCAGCCCGCGTCGGGCATCTCCTTCGACGCGCCTAACCTGCCGACGCTGATCCGCGATTGCATCGAATTGGGCAAGACGCTGAGGCCGTAGCGCACGAGGCGCAAAAAAGCCGAAGTCCCCGGCTTCGACTTCGGCTGTCCCTCAATTATGGCGGGCGGCTTGTGCGCTTACGGCGCGTTTACTACGTCGCGGTCTTCTTCTTGCGGGCCTTGTTCGCCCGGCGCTGTTCCTGCGGATGCAGGCCCGCGTCAATTGAGCAGAATGTAGTATGAATCGGCGCGAAAGGCAAATGGAGGATGATGGTCAAGACCTCGAAGGTTTTCACCTGATGGTCAGCCCTTGCTGATCAGCGCGCTGAGCGATTTTTCAGGCACAATACGATAGGCGGTAAAAACCTTCGAGGTCTGCTATGTGAGCGGGAATTGCCCAAGCTTCGGACTAATAGTTAATTCGATTGAAAGTCGATCAGTTCTTGGCTATCACCGAAGTAGACCAACAGGCCACAATCTCCACTCGCCAGCCAATAATCACTGTTACCATTGACATCCAGAGGAGAACCACTAAACACAATACTGCCTGATTCACGACCAGTGGCTATGTCACGCGCTGTCAGTTTGGCGTTGGCGTCTAAGGAATAAACTGAATCTTTGAACACCGTATGATTGGAGGCGAGGTTCCCGGGAGTCTTCCACAGAACAGCACCTGAAGACGTATCGACGTTGAACAGAGTGGCGAGAGGGACATCCGTCGTGAAAATCATTTTCGCGGGGTCCAGGAACGTGGGCCAGTGGCGGGTGTGACCGGTTGTTGGGACTAACCAGGTTTTGCCCGATTGGATGTCGATGTGCACTAAACCTTGTGCCGTGTCGGTATACTTCGAAGCCGCGGTAATCATGAAAGCGTCTTCATTGGCATCGTGACTAGAGAAAACGTGAGTAGACACAATCTGACCATCTTTAGGATCAATGTCATAGACTGTGGTTTGACTTGAAATGCCGCCGTATAACCTTAACAGATTGTTATCCAAGGAAGGATAGAGGTCGTAGCCCGTGTGTCCCGGAAAATCTGGCGTGAACCATTCCGCTTGTCCGTCTTGCAACCGAAAAGCGGCGACCGCGTAGTTCGAGTAAGCCGTTGCGACATAGATGTGATCGCTGATTACAACCAGCGAGGTGATTATAGCGGGGCTTTTGTCCGTAAAAGATAACTGCTCACGCCACTTATCTTTTCCATTGCCGCTGTTAAGCGCAACCAAGATCGAACCATCTTGATCCCAAACAGACTTTAGAGACATTACGATGGTTTGTTTATAACAGGCCAGTAAAGCTCCAGCTCCATAATTACTGCTAGGTCCGATTACCCTGCGCCATGATTCGTGCCACGTTGAATTGTTGGCTAAGACCTGATGGGCCGCTGCAAGTTTTATTGCTGGATCAGGCGTGGTGGTCGATACTTTGCGCGTGACGATTGAATTGTAATTACTATTCTTCATGAACGTTCCAACGATGAAGACGATTACGGCAATGAACAAGAATATCAATGGAATAGTCAGTTTTTTTGAATCCATGACGTCACCTCAAAGCCACTCTTTGTCTTGCACTTGCGTTCTCATAACATTTTGGCGTATAAGATTTGTCACTTAACAGGCTCGGATCATAGCACGCCACCGAACAGAGTCAAATTCGCCTGCGGCTCATTCAGGCAAAGACTGCAGACAACAAACCGCGCTCGTCTGAAGGTTGATCGCATCCAGACGAGCGCGGCTGTTAGAGACTTTTGTCATGCCCCGCGAAGCGTGCTTTCGCCTAGCGCGTCGCCGGCACAACGTGCCGGGTACGGCGTGTCGGGCATCCAGAGCGACCATCAGCAATTGGCGCTGGCCGGACTGCTGGATTCCCGCTAACAGCGTGCGGGAATGACATCGCCACGAGGGCTGGCAGTTACTTAATTTAACACTGCCGCCATTTCCGGCTGTTTGACGTATTGCCCGGTGGCGACCAGCATCTTGTTCAGCGCGGCGAGGTAGGCTTTCACGCTCGCCACGATGATGTCCGTGTCCGCGCCGTGTCCGCCGAAGGTGCGCACTTGTTCGTAGTCGCGCTGCGCATTGACCGCAGGGGTGGCGCCGCCTTCGGCTTCGATGCGGACGGTCACTTCGCCCAGCGCATCGATGCCTTCCGTGATGGCGTGCACGGCGAATTCCAGCAGCGTGGCCGGCGACTGCACGATCGCATCGATGGCTTTGTAGCACGCATCGACCGGTCCGGTGCCCACCGCCGCTTGAATGGTCAACTTGCCGTCGGGGCCTTTGAGGCGCACGGTCGCGGTCGGCAGGCCCATCGTGCCGCAGGCCACCGGCGCGTCGCCGTAGAAGGGAAAGGCGATCGTCGGGGCGAAGGTGAAGATCGCGCCGAGGATGCTGCTGGAGATCATGCGGGCGGGATAACTCAAGGCGTGCTGCGGTGGAACATCGTGAATGACGGGCAGCCACAGCAGCACCCCTGCGACGAGGAACATCATGTGTTCGATGATGTGAAGGTTGACGTTGCTTAAGGCGCCTTCATATAGTGATGGAACGTGCACACCCACATCACGGCGTTGAAGACAATCAGCGTGACGAGTGGATGTGTGACAATGAAAATCAAGATCAGGCCGAGGGCGAACCACACGATATGGCGTGTGCGCACGTCGGTGCCCCAGTGTCCATCTTGGCGCGCGAGGTAGATCAAGTAACCATACAACGCGGCCTGGCTGAATAACATCACCAAGATGCTGGGCGCGAAATTCCAGTTGAGAGCAGGGGGCATAATGGATTTGTCCGGGTTGAGATCGTCCTCGAAAAGTATAGCACAGTCGGACGACGCGCCTGGACTACCGGCGCGGTGAGTATAACGCCAAAGTGTTGGTGACCTGTGGGATGCGCTCGCGCTGCGCGAAGCGGGCACATCCAGCGTCTGGTAGTGCCGGATGTGCCATCCAGCAGGAGCGTGGCCGGGCAGCATGCCCGCCCAACAGTTTTGCTGTATACCTGGCGCGGCGTTCGATTTCGCGTGATGGCCTGTTGTGGGTATAATTGGTCTGCTATGCCACTTCACTTCACACCTCTTTCATTGATCGCTATTGCCCTGGCCATTGTCGCCATGGCGGTGGCGGTCTACAGCTGGCGGATGCGCGATACCTTCGGGTCTGTGCCGCTGTTGCTCTTGGCCCTCATCGCCGTCGGATGGTCATTGGCTTACGGCTTCGAGGTCGCCAGCACTACAGAGAACTCCAAACTGGTGTGGGCCAAAGTGCAATGGATCGGGTTGACGTTAGCTCCGGTCCTGTGGTTGGCCTGCGCCGCGCGTGGCACCGGCAACCGGAAGATCATCTTTGGGTATGGCCGGTGGTTGCTGTGGCTGATCATCCCGGCCCTGATACTCCTGCTGACTTGGACGAATGAATTACATGGTTTGGTTTGGTCAGACGTCAGACTGTCAGATCAAGGGTTAAACATGCCCTTGCGGCTGGAACGGGGTACTTTCTTCTGGCTTGACACTTTCTTCGCGTTAGGGCTCTGTTTGCTGGTCACGATGATGGCCACGGCGGCGGTGATTCGTTTACCCATGTTCCGGCGGCGTTACGCGGCGGCCGTCTTGCTCGGCACGGCGCTGCCCTGGCTGGGCAATATGATGTACTTGTCTGGATTGGATCTAGCCGCGCCTTTGGCTTATTTGATGGGCGGCCTGATGCTGAGCTGGGGGTTGGCTCAAATCCGATCGTTCAACCTGGTCCCGATCGCCCGCAGCGCCGTCGTCGAAAATATGCCGGACGGCATGCTGGTGTTGGACGACCAGGATCGCATTTTGGATTGCAATCCAGCCGCCTTGCAGCTGTTAGGCTTGCAGTGGCGCGATATTGTCGGCCAACCGGCCGCCGTCGCGTTGCACGAGCACTTCGATCTGGTGCGGCCTTACCGCAAGACGGAAACGGCGCAGGACGAGATCGTGTTGAACGGCCGGATATGCGAGCTGCGCATCGCGCCGATGCCCGATCGGTTGGGGCGACCCACCGGGCGGCTGATCATGGTGCGCGATGTGACCGAGCAGGTAAACTCGGCCGACGAGCTCGATCAACGCACCGCCGAATTGCAGACTATTTTGCAGGCGTTCCCCGATTTGATGTTCCGCCTCGATCAGGATGGGCGCTTCATCGGTTTTACCGCTGACTCGCAGGCGCACCTTTATCTGCCCCCCGATCAGTTTCTGGGCCAGCGCGTTGAAGAAGTGATGCCGGCGCCCATCGGCCAGCTGTTGCGCGAGGCGCTGCAACGCACACAGCAGGAGAACGCGCCGCAAGCACTCGATTATTCGCTGACGGAAGAAGGTGTGACGCGCTGGTTTGAAGCCCGGTTGTTTCCAGCGCGCCGCCGTGAGATTATCGCCGTGGTGCGTGACGTGACCCAGCGCAAACAGGCCGAAACCGAACTGCGCGAACAGAAGGAATTACTGGAAAATCTCTTGACAGTGGCCCGTGCCACCAGTGAACAGCCGGCCCTGGAAGCGACGCTGGAAAACGTGCTGCACGTCGGCGCGAACCTCACGGGCGCGGATCGCGGCAGTGTGTTTCTGTTCAACGCCACGAACGAGGTAACGCAGACGCTGTATGTGCGTGATAAAATTCCGGCCGTCGAGCGACGCGCGATTATCGAGCGGTTGATGCAGGAGGGTCTGGTCGGTTGGGTCGTGCGCGAACAGCAGACGGCCCTGGTGGTCGACACGCAGGCCGACGCGCGGTGGCTGTCCATGCCCACCGAGATAACGACTCGCTCGGTACTGGCCGTGCCGATCGTGAGCGAGCAGACCTTGTTGGGCGTGCTGGTGCTGACGCATGCGCAACCCGCGCACTTCACGGCTGATCACGCGCGCCTGATGGAAGCAGCGGCTGATCAAATGGCCCTGGCCATTCGCAACGCCCGCTCCTTTGAAGTGCAGCGCCGCATGGCTGAACGCCAGACCACGTTGTACGAAGTGCTGCGCGCGGTAAGTGGTCAGCTCGATCCCGAGGTGATTGCGCAGACGGCGGTCGCGGCCATCGCGCATTTTGCCGGTTGGCCGCATGTGGCGCTGTTGCTGGCCGATACGGACGGCCGCAACTGGATGGTGCGGGCGGTCAGCGGTGAACCCTCACTGCCCTTGGGATTTGCTTTGCCCATCGCGCCCGAGATCATCCGCCGCGGTATTTTCACGGAGCGGCATTCTTCGGACGTCCCGATCTCGATCGGGTTGACTGAGCTCGCCACGCGTGCGCCGGACACCGCCCACTTAGTCGTGCCGTTGTGGCAGGCGGGCAGCTTGATCGGCATCTTGAATATCGAAGGTGATGCCGCGACGATCTTTGACACCGACGATCTGTCGCTGGCCCAATCGCTGGCCGATGCCGTGACCCTGGCTCTGGACAATGCGCGCCTGTATGAAGATATCAACGACGAGCGCAGCCGGTTGCAGGCCTCGATCCGTTTCAATCGGGACGGCATCGTGCTGCTGGGTATGGATCAGCGCATTTTGGTGATCAATGCGCCCGCCCTGCACTTGTTGAATTTGCCCGCTGAGCCGGATGAGTGGCTGAATCGACCGGTGGCGGATGCTATCCACTTCTTGCGGCGGAGCAGTCACGGCGCGGTCAAGGCCATCCTGGGCGAGATGCGGCGTATTCGACAGGGTGACGAACCGCTGGTCGAGGGCGACTATGAAGTGGCGCCGCACATGATTCATTGGGCGAGTCTGCCCGTGTTGAGCAATGCTGTGCCGATCGGCCGCTTGATCGTGCTGCGGGATGTGACCGAAGAGCACTCGCTTAACGTCATGCGGGAAGACTTGACCAACACGATGGTGCACGATCTCCGCAACCCGGCGTCGGTGGTATTGGGCGCACTGGATTTGATGGGGTCGGAAGACATATTGGATTCACAGCGTGAGATTGTCGATGTCGCCCACCAGGGCGCGCAGCGCCTGCTCAATTTGATCACGGCGATTCTGGATGTGAACCGCCTGGAAAGCGGGCAAATGCCCCTGGAGCGCGAACCGGTACGGCTGGACATTATCGCCGCCGAAGTGGCGGAGCTGGAGCAGGTGCTGGCCCGGGACAAACACCAGACGATCGAGAATCAGGTGCCGCCCGATTTGCCGTTCGTGTCGGTGGATGTGGAATTGATCCATCGGGTGTTGCAAAATTTGATCGGGAATGCCATCAAGTTTACTCCGCCTGAAGGGTTGATTACCATCGGGGCGCGGCGAGATCCAGTCAACGATCGACAGGTTATCGTATCGGTCAAAGATTCCGGCATCGGCCTGATACCTGAACTGCAAGCACGTCTGTTCGAGAAATTCGTAACGGGCCGGGTGCGCGGGCGCGGCAGCGGGCTGGGCCTGGCGTTTTGCCGCCTGGTCGTCGAAGCGCACGGCGGGCGCATCTGGGTGGAGAGCACGCCGGGGAGCGGCGCCACCTTCCTGTTTACACTGCCTGTGGCCGAAGAGTAATGCGCGCATTTCACTTTGGGGGGCGGTAGGCCAATACCCCGGTGTGTTGCGCCGGTGGCCCGTCAGGCGTCGCGCTCGGCTAACGTGCCGCGAGACGCCCGCGGGCTTGGAGCAGATTATCAGCAAATGCTCCCGGCCGCTCTGCGTGGTCACATCCGCCGTTCAAACGCTCGCAGAGCGTGTGACCATCCAGCGAGAGCAATTCCCGTTGAGCCGGAAGAGCCAGAATAATTTGCCAATTGATTTTGCCGCGCTTCGCACTATAATGAAGTGAGGAGCGGGGGAGAAAGGTAAAGAGTCATGACGGCAACCCAGTCGGCCCATAGTGTGCGTTCACCGGCGGTGGCGGGCGCTTTTTATCCAGCCAATCCAGCCACATTGACCCAGCTGATCGACGGCTATCTGGCCAAAGCCGAACGCCTTGAAACGGAGCCGTCGATTTTAATTGTGCCGCACGCCGGGTACGTTTTCAGCGGCGGCGTGGCGGCGCACAGCTTCAAGCAGGCGCTCGATCGCGGTTACGAGCACGTGATCATCCTGGGCTTCAATCACGGTTACGCTTATAGTTTTGATGGCGCGGCGGTATGGCCGAATGGAGCGTGGAGCACGCCGTTGGGCGAAGTGCCGATCGATGCGCCGTTGGCGCAAGCGATCTTGAATGCAGCGCCGGTCTTCACATCCGATCGGTCCATTCACCTCGAAGAGCACAGCCTGGAAGTGGAAGTCCCCTTCATTCAGCGCGTGTTGCCCGGCGTGCCCATCGTGCCCATCTCGATCGGCAAACCCACTCTCGAAAATGCCCAGGCGATTGCGGCGGGACTGGCCCGCGTCCTGCACGAAACCCCGCGCACGTTGGTGGTCACTTCGACCGATCTATCGCACTATCCGCGCTATCAAGATGCGGTGCAGGTAGATCATTCCTCCATTCAGGCCGTCATCTCGCTCGATCCCTTGGCCCTGGAAGCCTGGGACGAAGACGCCATGTCGAGCCGCACGGCTAACCTGCACACGACGATGTGTGGCAAAGGCCCCGTGATGGTCTCGATGATATTGGCCCGCGCTATCGGAGCGGAGCAAGTGCGCTTGCTGAAATACGCCAACTCTGGCGATGTGCCGGAAGGCGAGCATGGTCGCGTGGTGGGCTACGCCGCGATCGAATTTGCGATGGGCCAACCACCGGCCTTGACCGATATCGATAAGACTGCCTTGTTGAAGTTAGCGCGTGCTACCCTGGATGAATATCTGCAAACCCATACCCGGCCGCACTTCGAGCCGACTTCGGCCGCCATGGAGCAGCCGCGCGCCACCTTCGTCACGCTGCGCCATAAACAGACGCACGACCTGCGCGGTTGCCGGGGCGAAGTCTTTGCGCGTTATCCACTGTGGGAAAGCGTGCAGCGTGTCAGCCTGCTGAGCGCTACCGACGATCCCCGTTTCCGTCCCATGAGCCATGCCGAACTGGCCGACATGCACATCGAGATCAGTGTCCTCACGCCGATGCGCCTGGCGCACGGCCCGGAAGAAGTGATCGTCGGCCAGCATGGCGTGATGATTCGCGCCGGCGGGCACGGCGGACTCTTCTTGCCCCAGGTGCCGCAGGAACAAGGTTGGGATCACGACGAGTATCTTTCGACGTTGTGCTGGATGAAAGCCGGCTTGCCGGCGGATGCCTGGCGCAAGCCGGGTACACAATTGTATATTTTTGAAGCAGAGATTTTTGAAGAGTAAAAAGTGAAGAGTGAAGAGCGAACTGTTCACTCTTCACTTCTCATTTTGACCGCACCCCCAATCTTACGGAGCCTTCATGCCCACCTATCCCCTGGAACCCTTTCGCATCAAATCCATCGAATCCATTCGACTGACCACACGCCTGGAGCGTGAGCGCATCTTGCAAGCAGCGGGCTATAACCTGTTCAAAGTTCGCGCCGAGGACGTGGTGATCGATCTGTTGACGGATTCGGGCACCGGCGCCATGAGCGATACGCAGTGGGCGGCGCTGATGCGCGGCGATGAATCGTACGCCGGGGCGCGCAGTTTCTATCAGTTGCAGCGCGCCGTAGAAGAGGTGACGGGGTTCTCGTATTTTGTGCCCACGCATCAAGGCCGGGCGGCGGAGAATGTGCTGTTCTCGATCGTCGTGAAGCCGGGTATGGCGCAAAGCGTGCCCAGCAATCAGCACTTTGACACGACGCAGGCCAACATCCGGGCGCGCGGCGGCAAACCGATCGATCTGGTGATCGAGGCCGCGCACGATCCGGCGTTGGTGCATCCCTTCAAGGGCAACATGGATATCGAGCAGCTGGAACGCTTTATCGAAACGGTCGGGGAGGCGCGCATCCCGATCGGGCTGCTGACGATTACGAATAACTCGGCTGGCGGCCAACCGGTCTCGATGGAGAACATCCGCGCCACGGCCGACACCTATCATCGGCATGGGATTCCGTTCTTTCTGGACGCCGCGCGCTTTGCCGAGAATGCGTACTTCATTCAACAACGCGAGGCTGATTACGCGCTGCGATCCATTCCTGAAATCGTGCGCGAGGAGTTTTCTTACGCCGACGGCTTTCTGATGAGCGCGAAGAAAGACGCCATCGTCAACATCGGCGGCCTGCTGGCCATGCGCAACGCCGATCTGTTTGAGCTCGTGAAGAATGAATTGATCCTGCGCGAAGGCTTCCCGACCTATGGCGGCTTAGCCGGTCGTGATCTGGAAGCGTTGGCCGTGGGTCTGCGTGAAGGCATGGACGAAGCGTATTTGGCGTATCGGATTGCGCAGACGAAGTATGTGGGCGATCGATTATCGGAGCTGGGTATTCCCATTGTGCAGCCGCCAGGCGGACATGCGGTGTATCTGGATGCGCTGCGTTTTCTGCCACACATCCCCCAATCCGAATTTCCCGCGCAGGCTTTGTCGGTGGCGCTGTACCTGGAAGGCGGCGTCCGCACCGTGGAGATTGGCAGCGTGATGTTCGCGTGTCCCGATCCAGACACGGGCATTATGCATTACCCCAAGACTGAGCTGGTGCGTCTGGCCATTCCGCGTCGCGTCTACACGCAAACCCAACTTGACTATGTGATCGAAGTCTGTCAGCGCGTTCACGAGCAGCGCGACACCCTGCGCGGCTTGAAGATCGTCCACGCGCCGGAATTGCTGCGGCACTTTGTGGCGGAGTTTGAAGTGGTGTGATGAATGACTGGCAGTACACGCTCGATTGAGGTCGGCCCAGGCTGACCTCGATCTGTTGTAAGGGAAGTCTATGTCACTCTTCTGGGACCTGATGTATCTCTTCAAGAAAACGCCGTGGGACACCGGCCTTACACCGCCGGAGATCGTCGCCATGCTCGATAGCGGCAAGGTGCCAATCGGGCGCGCGCTCGATCTGGGCTGCGGCACCGGCACGAACGCGATCACGCTTGCGCAGCGCGGCTTCGCCGTGACGGCGATCGATGTCTCGCGCCGCGCCATTGCGCTGGCCAAGCGCAAGGCCCGATCGGCTGAGCTGCTCGATCGGATTCGCTTCGCGCGCGGCGATGTGACGCTGCTGCGCCGCTGGGCTCTCGGCCACTCGATCGATTTTGCGTACGACATCGGCTGCTTCCACAACCTCAACGCTGACGCCCGTCGTCGCTATGTGGCGGCTTTGACGGCGGTACTCAAGCCGGGCGCGTTCTACATGCTGTACGCCTTTGAGCCGCAAGCCGATCGGGCGGGCGTGGCGCTGGACGAAATCGCTGCGTTGTTCGATCCGGCGTATCAGCTCGACAGCATGCGGCGCGGTAACGACGACCGCGGGCGCGGTAACGACGACCGCGGGCGCGGCAGCGATGGCAGCGGGCGCGGATCGGCATGGTATACTTTGATGAAACGTGATGCGTAACGGAGAAAACTATGCCTATCCCAGTTGATCAGTTCAAGCACGTCATGCGCCACTGGGCCAGCGGCGTGACCGTAGTGACGATGCAGACCGATGCGCGCAAGCACGGCCTGACGGTTAGCAGCTTCCTGAGTGTGTCGCTGGAGCCGCCGTTAGTGTTGATTTCGATCGGAGAAGAACTCACCAGCGAAGCCCTGCTCAAAGAGAGCGCGGCTTTTGTGGTGAATTTCCTGCGGGACGATCAAAGCGAATTGTCCGATCGGTTTGCGGGACGACTGGGGGCGGTCGATCGGTTGGAAGGGGTGCCCACGCAGCCCTCGACCAGCGGTGCGCCGATTTTGCAGGACTGCCTGGCCTGGCTGGAGTGCCGCGTGGTGCAGACGCAGGCGGCGGGCGATCATGTCTTGTATGTCGGCGAGGTGATGGCCGCGGGAGTGAACCGGCCCGCGAAGCCGCTGCTGTATTGGAATGCCGACTATCGCAAGCTAGAGTAGATTCAGATTTAGAGCAGTTTCCAAGTTGATTTATGATTCGGACTTGAGGCTTCAGCCGGAATCCGCCTAAAGGCTCGAGTCCAGAAGCCGTAAACTAAACTGGAATTCGCTCTAGAAACCGGGTTTCTCCCATTGAGCGGAATGGCGCATCACTCGTGGAGAAACCCGGTTTCTGCGTTTCTTTATTCCACGTTCAGTTTGTTCAGCGCTATCAGCGACAAATATTCAAACACCAGATTCGACGCCAGGATCGACGTGATGTTGCTGTGGTCGTAGGGCGGCGACACTTCCACTAAATCACCCCCCACGATGTTCAGACCCTTCAAGCCGCGCAGTAGTTGCAGCACTTGATAGCTGCTGAAGCCGCCCACTTCCGGCGTGCCGGTGCCGGGCGCAAAAGCCGGATCGATCGAGTCGATGTCGAGCGTGATGTACACCGGCTTATCTGCCACACGATCCTTGATCTCTTTGAGAATACGCGCCAGGCCCAGCCCCATCGCTTCGTCGATCGTAATCATTCGCGCGCCGAGGGCCAACGCCTCCTCATAGTCCTGCTTGCCCGACGTCGGCCCGCGAATGCCGATCTGGAGATAGGCGCTGGTGTCGATGAGGCGCTGTTCGATGGCGCGGCGGAAGGGTGTGCCGTGACTAAACTTCTGCTGGCCGAACTCCGTGTCCCACGTGTCCGGGTGCGCGTCGAAGTGAATGACGGCCAGGCGTCCGTACTTGCGCGCATGCGCTTGTAGCAATGGCAGCGCAATCGAGTGGTCACCGCCGAGCGCGATCACCTTCACGTTCTCTTTGATGATCTGGCTCACCTCGACGTTGACGGCGCCGTGCGTCGCCAACACATCGACGGGCACCACCTCCACATCGCCGTAATCAATGACCTTCAACGTCTTGAAGGGCGCGACGCCCAACGGATTGTTGTAGCCCCACAGCAGCATCGATTGTTCACGGATGGCGCGCGGCCCGAAGCGCGCTCCGCTGCGATACGAGGTCGCTCCATCGTAGGGCACGCCGACGATGGCGACATCCGCGCCGCTGACCTCGCGCGTGTGCGGCGCGCGGCCAAAGGTGCAGATGCCGGAATAGGGTTGAAACTCAAAGCCGGTGTCTTTGGGGGAAGGGATCATCATTTTTGCTTTCGTTATGGGGTATGCTGCTAAAGCGAATTCAGTTTGATTTACGACTTCTGGAGTGGAGCCTTATGAACTTTGACAATCAAAATCGGTAATAGCTGGCGATCCGGACTCGAGGCTTTAGCCGGTGGTTGCCGCAGATTCCGGCTGAAGCCTCGAGTCCGGATCGTAAATCAACTTGGAAACTGCTCTAGTTTAGCCGTTTGTGGAGGGTTAGGCAAGCGCCAGTTATCTTGTCGGCGCGCCCAGCCTATGGCGTTTGAGATGCAGCATGGTCGCGGGCAAGAACAAATAGATGCACAACATCCCGCCGAGGATGCCGCTGAGGTGCGCGAACGAATTCACGAAACTGTAATTGCGGCCCACCGCCTGGAATTGTTCGACGAGCCAACCGTTGAGCACGTCCTTGAATATCGTGTACAGGATGAACACCCAGACGGGGAAACGCGGCAGATAGAAGATAAAAGGGATGGGGATTTCATACCAGATGATGGGCAGGGTGCGGATGCGTTCTTCGTAATAGAGAAAGAGGTAAGCACCTACTACGCCCATGATCGCGCCGCTGGCCCCGAGACTTGGAATGGCGCCTTGCCAGACGGGCAGGGCGATCTCGCCGACGATGCTGCCCAGTTGGGAGATGTAGATGCACGCAAAGTACAGCAGCAGAAACTTGACCGGGCCGAGCAGGTCTTCGACTTTGCGGCCAAAGAACATCAAGAAGAACATGTTGCCCAGCAAATGATCCCAACTGCCGTGCAAAAACGCGGAAGAGATCATCGTCCAGCCCGGATTTCCATAGCCTTTGATAACAAAAGCGGGTGTCAGCAGTTGATACCACTCCCACATATCGGCGCCCGGCTGGCCCACCTGCAGCGGCAAGAGGTAGGTACGATAAATGAAAATGCCGGTGTTGATGCCGATGAGGATCAGGGTCACGATCGGGAGGCGCTGCTGCTTGCGGCTGTCGCTGATCGGCAGCAGCAGGACCAGCGAGAGAAGCCAATCGACGATGACGAAGGGGATCAGATAAGAGGGAGTGCTCATGCTTCACATCCGAATGACCAACGCGACGAAGGCGAAGGCCCACAAGAATTTACCAATGCCATTCCAGAACGACACGTGCAGACGCAGCGCTTCGTCCGGGCCGAACAATTTCACCGTCAGCGGGTTGCGCGGCATATCCGCACTGCTGATCCAGGTGAGGCTGGCGATCAGCGACAGGCCCAGCAACAGCCAGGCCGCCCAACTGATCTTGAGCGGCGAGAGTTGGGCGTTGGCGAGCGCCGCACAGATTGGGCACAGCATGAAGCCCAGCAAGTGGCGCGTGAATTCTCCCCAGCCATCGACTTGCGTAGGCTGCAAAGCGGCGATGGCGCGGCGCGCTTCAATCACACTGGCCGCGTCCGGCTCGGCCATGATCAACACCTGCCGATAGTGCGCCAGCGCCGGCATCGAATCTTCCCGGCGGCTATGCAGCTGCCCCAACAGCAAATGCGCCTCGACCAGACGCGGCTCATGCTTCAGCGCGCGTTGCAGCACATCGATCGCTTCGTGATCCGCTCCTCCGATTTCGCTGAGCCCCTGGCCCCACGCTAACAGTAACGCGGGATCGCCCGGCAGATGCCGTAAACCGGATTGATACACTTCGCGCATTTCCTCGGGCTGTCCCAACTGCCGATACAAAGCGCCCAACTGGAGGTAAGCCGTCGCCTGCCGAGGGTCGCGCTCGATGGCTTGCCGGTACATATCGACGGCGCGCGCGGCGCGATCGAGGCGCAGATACAACGCGCCGCAGCGCAGCAGTTCGTCCGCTTCCGGTTGCGCGGTGATCACTTGCTCCAGCGCCCAACTCCCCAAGGGGAAATTGTTGCGATCGAGATAGGCCCCGGCCAGATTGAGATAGTAAGGGTTGTGATTGTGATAGTCGCCCAGCGTCGTGCCACACTGCGGGCAGTGGCGAATGGCGATCTCCACGTGCTCATGACACTGCGGACAACTGATCAATACCGGCTGATGACAGGCGGGACAGACATTGCCGGTGGCGGGCAGTTCGGCGTGGCAGTGCGGACAGTGTTCACGCTGTGAGGCCGGAGCATGCTCGTCGAGCCAACGCAGGCCCTTCTGTGCGACGGCGCTAGTGGGATTGAGGGTCAGCACATTCTCCAGGCACACGCGCCGATCGTGATCGGATTCGACGACGCCGCTCAGCCACAGCCAGGCCTGCTCGTTCTGCTCGTCCAGTTCCACGACCAGCAGCAACTTCTCGCGCGCTTCAGCCTTGCGCCCGCTGCGCGCCGCCGCAATGCCCTGCTTGAGTAGATCGTCGGTGGAAGAGGCGGAGGAAAGCATGGGGGCAATGATAGCACAAGGTGCGGAAAAAGATCGATGAGGCGCGAGCAGACGGCGTTTGACCCGCGCTTTCGATCGCACTATACTTGCGACATGAAGAGACCCTAAAGGTTTTCTGGCCTGTTCAATACCTTCTCTGGCAAGACCTTTGTGCCAGACAGGATTCTTATTCGCAGAGAAAACCTTTAGGGTCTTTAGGAAATAGGAAGGCGCTTCATGGCTACCGATTCCGATCCGAATAATGTTTCTAATCGCAACGGCGGCGCTAACCTCAATGCCGAGGGCGACGTCAACATTGAAGGCGACGTCATCGGACGAGACAAGATCGTCAACATCAAGACGCGCATGGTGTGGATTGGTGTTGGACTGATTGCGATTGCTATAGCATTCGTCGTTGGCTCAGTAATATTCAATGTTGGCCCTTTAGTTGCTTTGCTCCCAACACCGACCCCTTCGCCAACTCCACTGGCCTTTGGGCCTGCCACCGAAGGTCAATCCCTCATCATCGTCGCGGACTTTGAAGACCGCAGCGGCGGCAAGTACCAGGGCATCGATCCCGCGCAATACATCTACGAGCAACTGACTGCGCAGGCAAAGAAGGATAACCTCGGCGTTCGCATTGAACGGTTGCGCCACACCGTTGACGACAACACCGTGCGGCCAACCGGCGAAACTTACAGCGCGACGTTGGTGTTATGGGGTTGGTACGATGCGTTCACTATCACACCCCGCGTGGAACGAATCAGAATACGATCCGATTACCAGTCAACTGAGGAAGGCGTCCACCTTAGCCTTGCCGATCCGACAAAAGTGGAATTCAGTATCGTCACCGATCTGCCTAGTCAGTCTACTTACCTGGTGCTCTTTGTTTTGGGACTCGACGCATATTTCGCTCCTCGCAGAAGCGTTGATGAGGCGTTGCCCTATTTTAGCGGTGCAATTGAATCTCTTCCGACAAACATGACAGTGATGGCTAATCCGAATGAAGCTCATTTCTTCCGTGGGAATGTCTACATTGCCCAAAGCAACTACGACCGCGCCATCGGCGACTACGACAAGGCCATCCAATTTAAGCCGGACCTTGCTGCTGCCTACTTCAATCGTGGGGTCGCCTACGTCGGTAAAGGCGACTACGACCGCGCTATCGCCGACTTCGACCAAGCCATCCAATTTAAGCTGAACGATGCTGCTGCCTACTTCGATCGCGGGCTAGCCTACGACGGCAAAGGTGACTACGATCGCGCTATCGCCGACTTTGATCAAGCCATTCAACTCAAGCCGGACTTGGCGGACGCCTACGTTTATCGCGGAATTACCTACGAGTTAAGAGGCGAAAACGACAAAGCTATTGCTGACTTCAAAAAAGTCTTTGAGTTAAGCAACGATCCTAATTTGCGTCAGAAGGCTCAAGACCATCTCAAGGCTCTCGGTGCCAGTAGACCGTTGGGTTGCAGACCTGTGAGGTTTTCAAAACCTCACAGGTCTGCCGGTGGATGTTCAGCCAACGACTTACGAAGCGCGACTTCGAGTTGCCAGAATGTTAAAGTGCAGGCGCGGCGCAGAGATGTTTTGCCATGTTGACCGTATGAAATAGACCGCGGAGTCATCAGGAGAAATCTATGGAACCCTTGATCATTCCAAATGCGCGGGGAAGATTCATTTCCCTGTTGGTGATGGATATCGTTCTCTTAATCGCCAGCCTGCTTTTGCTCGCGCAGCCCCAGGTGCGTGCTACACCGAGTGCCTGGCTGGGCCGGCTGGCAACGCTCTTGCTGTTGGTTGGCATTCCGGTCCTGCTCTGGCAGGTCCTCGACTCACGGCCCTACCTCATCGTCGACGAGCGGGGTGTCTGGTATCGGCCATTCGGGCTTGGCTTCATTCCCTGGCCGTCGATCACCGACATCCTTCTTAAGCCTGTGG
>Ga0182021_10000490_pt1 | contig 42105 bp, 47 predicted proteins | sample 612E3MmetaG_FD_120493 | JGI IMG/M metagenome (GOLD analysis project Ga0182021, IMG submission 120493) | Permafrost microbial communities from Stordalen Mire, Sweden - 612E3M metaG (Illumina Assembly) | ecosystem: Environmental > Terrestrial > Soil > Wetlands > Permafrost | place: Sweden... | reverse complement strand
TACCCTCCATTATGTTTGGTAGTCCGAATAATTCAAACATATTCTGTCCATAGCGGTGGATAGGTTCTTCCAAAGCCTCTGGCAGGTTAATAATACTCACTGCTTGGAATGGGCAGCGATTGGTGCATATACCACATCCAGAGCATAGTTCCTCGGATATTTTAGGTTTTTTTGTTTTTTCATCGATAATTATAGTGTCTTCTTCCATGCGCACCCCAGGACAGTATTCTATGCACACGTAATTACATTTCTTTGGCTGGCAACGGTCAAGATCCAGTATAGATATTCTAGTCAAAATTCTTCACCAATATAAAATAAGTAGTATTAAATTCTTGATAATATGATTGCAAGAAGATACTAAGTGAACTATATTTATCAATCTTAAATAATAATATTTTTTTTAATAACTTAAAATGATCTAATTCTCTCATTCTGCTTAAAAAAAAATAATTAAAAATTAAAAAAAAGAAAGAACTTAGATGGCTTTTAAAGCCAATTCAATGTCTGATGTTTTAACTGTTTTTCTTCCTGCGTGTTTTGCGAGTTTAACTGCTTCTAAGGCTATTTTTTCACCATATTCTTCCAATACCTTTGCTAATTCATCCCGGGCATCATCACTTACTCTCTGAGCACCGGCATTTTTTATGATCCTTCCAACCGGAGCTATTGGTAATTCCGTCATTAAATCACCTCACATTTTCTTTTTAAGACTCTTTACTATTTAAGTTTGTTGATTTTTTACTTCGTTATAGTCCTTCTCCTTATTGCCTTTTCCATAAAAACTCTAACTAATTTTATTGTTACAATTTATCGTTATTTTAAATTTTCTTAAAAAAGTTTTATAAAAAATACTTATAATAGTTTAACCCTTACATAAAAAGAAAAACAAGTTAAAAAATTCATTATTTAATTAAATTTTGATAATTTGAATATGGGATAATAAATTCATATTTACCTGAAAAATGGTAAAAAAAATGGTTAATATAAAATAAAAAAAAAGAGAAGATTAATTTTTTAAATCGTATATTCAATTTCGATGGGAAGGATTTGAATGGTTATAAAAATAAAAAGCAGCGTTTTTGATGAAGGACAACCTATACCTACCAAGTACACTTGTAGTGGAATTGATGTATCCCCACCATTAGAGTGGAACTCTTTACCAGATGAAACATTAAGCATTGCTATTATATGTGAGGATCCTGATGCTCCTGGAGGTACATGGAGTCATTGGGTTATATTCAACTTACCAGCAGATACCATTAGTCTTTCAGAACATGTAATGAGTCGAGAAATCATGGATAATAACGCTATACAGGGATTAAATGACTTCGGTAAAGTAGGTTATGGAGGACCATGTCCCCCTAGCGGTACACACCGCTACTATTATAAAATCTACGCTCTAGATGTTAAACTAGATTTACCCCCTCGAACAACCAGAGAAACATTTTTAGAATCCATAAACGAGCATATACTAGATCAAGGCCAAATTATGGGAACATATACTCGATAAAAAAAATTAATTTATTAATTGAAAAATATTTTTTAATTTTATAAAAATACGATTTAAATCTTAATTCCTCCTTATTCACATACTAAATTGAAAGTATAGAAATTTCTAATTAATAAATTCTATTAAGTAATAGATTACCCATTATAATACAAGAATAATACCTAAATTTCATAATTTTTTTTTGAATAAGTTTCAATAATTATTTAGGTGGTTAAGTTGAAGAATTCAAGTGATATCAATGCTAAATTCAGTAAAATCTATAAAAATCCGCTTTTCAAGTTAATAGTAATTACCTTAGCCTTTACAGTTTATTTATTAATACGTATGGAGTATATAGGGGTTCCCTATTACGATGTTTTTGTTTATTTAAATAACGCCCTTATTTTCGCAGGCATACCAGTGGGAAATGTGAGTGTAATCTATTTATCTCCCCTAATGCCATTTTTAACTTCTATAGTTTTCAAGGCGGGTTATATCTCAGAAAATGTTATTTTCATTCTAGATGGAATTATATTTATTTTCGGAGTTATTGGACTTTATTTACTTTTCAAAGAACGTTTCACCGAAACTCAGAGCCTTGTAGGTAGTTTAATTTTTATTTCATTTCCATTAATATTTACTTGGGCTGTTTCAGGCGGTATAGATATACCTGGAGTTTCATTTTCAATATGGGTTATATATGCACTGGTTATTGGCGTGAGAAAAAATTCAAATTTCTTGTATCTAGTTTTTCCCTTGTTCATGGTAGCTTTTCTTGCTAGATATACTTCAGCAATCCTAGTCTTTCCAATGCTTCTCTACATATTAATTAATGATAATTTCATTAAAAACATGAAAAAACTTGTTGCTGGCATTTTAGCGGGATTAGTCATTGTAACTCCCTTTTTTTTATATATATATGAAAAGTTAGGGAATTTAGATTCCATTACAAACATTTTTACTTCAACTTTGATTGGTTCAGGAGCATCTGTAAATGATTTAGGCTATAATCCAGATAAATTATATTATTTAACGCATATATTAAACTATATTGCGGTAGGTCCCCTTTTAGGAACCTACCGCCAACTAGTGAGTCCATCTTATGGAGTTCCATCTATTTTATCATATATCACAGTTATAATAGTCTTATTCAGCTTGAGTATATATTTATATAGGATTATAAAGGAAAAAGTCCTAGAAAATTATGATTCTAACAAATCCAAAAATATTTTACATTTAGTAATATTAATCCTTATTTTAGCAGCTGGAGTTTTGAGTTTTTTCACGAGTCCTTATTTAGTCACCGAAATCATTATCCTTATTGCTTTATATGTTGGATATAGATTCTTAAAAGGATCTAAAATCGAAGATCTGAGAATAGATTTTCTATTCCTTTCATGGTTTGCTGCTTTTTTCATATTCCACAGCATTATCCCACTTAAAGTAGATCGATACTTTATTACTATGAGCCCGGCATTAGCATATTTCATTATTTTAGGTTTTAGTATTGTTATTGAAAAATTTAAATTCAAATTTAAGCAAGAAAAACTGAGGTCGTGGGGTTTATACTTTATAGTTGGTTTTGTATTTTTATCATCAATTACAGCAGTACATCTGGGTCATACACCCAAACATGGTTATGGATTTTATATACAATCTGAAAGTAAATGGTTGGAGGAGTATGATCCTAGTTACCAGGATAAGGTGATTTATTCAGATTACGATCCTGCATTTACATGGACTCTTAAAAAAGAAGTACTATTTGGAGTTCCACGTTTATATACTAGTCCAGAAGCGTTTTCTAATTTTTTGAGAGGTAATAATGCATTTTATTACATAGATGCTCTTAGCAATCCTAAATTGGATATTCCAGGTTATCATATCATTAGAAATAAATTTGGCATCGCTATTTATCAAAAAAATTCTTAAAATATTTTAAAAAAGCTGCAAAAAAAATTTTAAATTATTTAGATTTTAAAATACTCTCAGGAGAGTAAATGAATTTGAAACTGGATAAAAATAATATTATTAATAGTATATCTCGAATAAGAGATGAAATAGGGCATGAAAATATAAAACCCCTTATTAAGGATATCATTTTTAATGAAGAGAATGGAGAATTATTTATCATTACTTCCGACCGACCTGAAAAATCTTTGATAATAGGAAAAGGCGGATGGGTGGTAGGGAAACTTAAAGAAGAATTAGATGTTAATAAAATTCATGTTGAGGCGTATTCTGATATTCTTCTCCGTAAATATAGGATGGGGCTTGCCTACGCTAGAATGGATGGAATAATGGATCATTATAAAAATGTACGGTTACAAGAACCTCTGAAAAACTTGTTTAATTTCCTTAAAAAAAGAATAGAATATCCTTATAATATAGATGTCCTTTTAAATAATTTGAATTCAAACTTTGAAGAATCATCAAAGTTAGGTTTAAATAAACCATTAGCTGTAGTTGCCCTTTCTGGTGGTGTTGACAGTAGTTTTTCACTAATTATTGCAAAAATGATGGGATTCAAACCCCTAGCTATCACCGTAAATCCAGGAAACATAATATTACCCAAATATTTCAGAGAGAACATAGAGAACCTCTCTAAAAAGTTAGATGTAAATCATAAATACTTGGAAGTGGATATATCCCAAGTTGTGGAGGGTGCCTTAGAGGGTAGGTATCATCCATGTGGTAGATGCTCCAAGCTAATCGAAAACACGATTTTAAAATATACTCAAAAATCTGGAATACCCTCAATGATTTTCGGAGATTTATTAGCTACTGGAACTCAAGCCATGAATTTCAAAGGAGATGTTCTAAGAATTAATCTACCAGCATTGTTTTCAGCTACTAAAGGTGAAACAAAAGCTTTAGCTGGAGAGTTTGGCATCTATTCTGCAGGTGGATATGGATGCCCTCTTATAAGTGAAGTGCATAAAAAATATGGGTATATGCGTAGGTTTTCGATTCAAAGGATTCTAAGAGAAACTAGGGCGGGAATTTTGGAACCAGGTGAAGCATTAGATATGATAATGAATTTAGTTAATATTAACTGAGTATTACTCCAATACGATTTCTAGTTCATTGATGGAAGATTCAGGACCCTAAAATCCCAAATAAGGAAGAGGGTAAAAAATTATGATGCAAATATTTATTTTATGTTCTATGACGGGGCATCATAACTAATTCTAGCACTCCGTAGACTACTAAGAAAATTCCTGCTAAATATCCAACTAACAGAGGGTATACTATAATTAATATACCTATAATTATAGCAACTATTCCGATTACTTCTTTGGTGGTTTGGTCTCTCATACTATATTAATTTGTGGAAGATCATATATAAAATTTGCGAAAGGTGAATGTAATGAAAATTAGGACTAAATGCTGACCCAACTACGGTTCCATGAATATAAAATGGTTTAATCCTCAAATGTAGTATTTATAGATATGCTATAGGCGATTAACAGAGTCCATTAGTTATAAAAGATGAAAAATTGGCGAATAAGATTCAAAGGATGTTTTAGACGTGAAGGTCGAAAAGTAAGATAATAAGTAATTAACTACTAATCCATCCTAATATATTGAATTGATTTGACAAAAGCTAAGGAACCCCAAAAATTAGTTCAAAAACTACGTTTATTTATAGGCATTTCGAAATTTTTACTTAGATTCTTCCTTAACAAAATCTCTCAAATTTAAAATAGCGTCCTTCACTACTTCAGGAGACGGACCACCCACGACATTCCTAGTTTTTACTACTTGATAAGGATCCAATGCATTCTTCACCAGTTCATCATTCAACCCGAGATGTTTGCTAAACAATTCCTCTGAAATCTTATCTAAAAATGCCGAATCAATCTCCGCGGGTTTAATTCCACTATCCAGTGCTTTGGTAACTGTTCTACCCACTATTTGATGAGCTATCCGGAAAGGTAGATTCTTCTCCCTTACCATGAGATCCGCCAATTCGGTGGCTGTGGAAAAATTTGCCTGAGCTAGTTCTCTGCCTCTTTCCTGTTTAAACTCCACTGTGGAAAGCATTTCTTGGGTTATATTCAACATTGAATGGCTGTTATCCACAGCATTCCAAATGTGAGGGGTAACCTCCTGCAGGTCCCTGTTGTAACTTTGAGGCAAAGCCTTCAAAATAGTTAGTATTGTGACCAGTTCTCCCTGAACTCCGGCAGTTTTAGCCCGAACAATCTCAGCCACGTCCGGATTCTTTTTTTGAGGCATAATAGAAGATGTTGAGGAGAATTCGTGTGATATTTCAACCATGCCAAATTCATAGGTGCTCCAAAGCACCATTTCCTCACAAATCTTAGAAAGAGTCGATGCTAACATAGTTAACGCAAAAACAGTTTCTGCCATGAAATCTCGGGAGCTTACCGCGTCTATAGAGTTTTCTAAAAGTTGACTGAAATCTAAAAGTTCTCTAGTCCTTTCCCGATCAATAGGAAAACTGGTGGTTGTAAGGGCTGCTGATCCTAAAGGACTCATATCCACCCTTTTGTATGCATCCTTCAGCCGTTCATAATCCCTTTTAAGTGCCTGAGCGTATGATAGAAGGTGATGAGCGAAAGTGGTAGGTTGGGCATGCTGCAGGTGGGTGTAGCCTACCATAACCGTTTCTCGATGATCATATGCTTTATCCAGGATGATCTGGATAAATTTCAAGATATCAGTTAAAATTTCTTGGATATCTTCTTTTAAAACAAGTCTAAGATCTGTGGCTACCTGGTCGTTTCTGGATTTGCCGGTGTGCATGAAACCTGCTGATTCCCCTATTTTAGCTGTGACATAGTTTTCTACAGCCATATGAACGTCTTCCACGGATGGATCTAGATCTAGGGCGCAAATTCCTTCTTTTTCTAACTCGTGTAAAGCAGCTAGTATTTTATTCGCATCTTGGGGAGGTATTATTCCCTGTTCCTTCAGCATGGTGGTATGAGCCAAGTTACAGTGGATGTCAGCCTTAAAGATCCGCCGATCAAACTCCAGGGAGGAGGTAAAAGCTGCCGCATCGCTGGTCATATTACCTTTGAGCCTTCCTGACCTCAGATTCAATTAAAAATCACCCTTAACTTTTAATTAAAAAAAAATATTCTTAACGTTTGGCTTCTTTACCTTTCCATTCGGTGTAGCCGCATTTTCCGCAGGCGTAGCGGTCTCCATGATCAGCCATGAATACACCGTGGGAACATCGGACGCATTCCGGATTTTTCCTGATGATTTTATTATCTTTAACTTCGTAGAGCTCACATTTTTTCATTTATATTTTCCTCCTAGCATAAATTTTTATAATTTTTTTTGTAACTTAAATTTTTTTTGCTAAACTGTTTATTCTTCGTTTTTAGCTTCTTTTTCAGGCTTTTGATTTTTTTCCAGGACGTGTTTTCTCTCTATTTCAGTCAGACTTTTATCTGATCTATAGAGTTTAGCGTAACCTTTGGCTATTCCTTCACCAAACATGGGATTTAGTTTATCAATTACAAGAAGATTTTTATCAACATTTAAGATTGCAACTAATCTATTTTTTACATCTAAAACTTTAGGAGTTGCTTCACCTTGATATAAGCAGTCAAAATCTATTTCAGTCCGGTCTAAAACCGGATTTTCAACTTTTTTATTTATATTAATTTCCATTTTCTGTCTCCTCAAATTTTTCTAATAATTTTTCTGCTTCACTTTTAACTTTATCAACTTCACAAACCACTACACCCTCTCCTGGCTGGCCATAAAGAATTATAGAATTAGAGGGTGCCATTATAACACAGGGAATCACTGCCAGATCTTCTTCACCATTTACAATTATAAGGATATTATTTTGGGATGTTTCAATTAAATGGAATCCCTTCTTTATGGTGTTCCAGAGATTTCTGGTTATGGTTCCAGGGGGATTTTCCGCCTTTAATTGAACATTATAATTAACTAATTTATTTTTGAATTCAGATTCTTTTCTCTCTATTTTGTTATCTATAATACCCATATCAGGTTTTATACCTTCTTTTTGAAGGTTTATTGTGGTGACATCTCCTATGGAGATTATAAGATTATTTTCTCGTTTATATTTTTCCAAATTATCTTTTAAATCTTTTATGGATGGATATAATTTTCCGAATGGTTTCTTGAATTCTGATCTTCCCTCTTCTTTAAGAATTAACACACTATCGAACCCTCAGAGCATATTCTCCAGGTAGGGTTATTTTTAATTCATCTGCAATTTTTGACTTTTCGGGATCAACCACAATTAGAAACCCACTCCAATTCTTTGATGTGGCTATGTTACACATTACACATCTTTCATCTTCCATTATCCTATGACATCTAGTGCATGCTTTAATAACCATTTTTACTTCTTCCTACTCTTATCTTTTGCTTTACCTTTTACTTTAGCTTTACTTTTTCCTTTACTTTTAGATTTATCCTTTTCTTCCTCAATCCACTCAAATCTTCCTAGACCTGGCTGTCTCATAGTTAAGCCTATTTTTGTTTCCTTGGATGATTTTCCTTTAAGACTTAACGCTACGATTCTGGCTCGAACTTTATTGCCCTCTTCCAAGGAGGTTTTTGATTCTTTACCAATCAAAGCCCCTCTTTTGGCATCGTAGTTAATATAATCATCAGTAACCTGGGAAACATGTACTAATCCATCCATCGGGCCTATTCGTACAAAAGCTCCAAATTCAGTTATTTCTATGACTTCTCCTTCCACTATTTCATGCAATTCAGGTTTAAAGAATAAAGCACTGAAAATAACATCATGATAAGCTGCTCCATCACCCATTATAACTTTCCCTACCCCGATTTCTTCTATTTCTTTAACCGTAACCATCAAACCCAACTTTTTATCTATTTTACCCACATAATTCTCATTTAAAACATCGACTGCAATTTCTTTTACGGGTTCATCAAATCTGCTGGGTGGGATTCTTACAGTGTCTTCTATTTTCGATATTAAATACAATTAAATCCCTCTAAAATGCTTTTATATAAAACTCACCATTATGCTTGATGACATATAAAGCAATATTTTTTTTAATCAAATTCCTATTTTATAATTACAAATTAATTTTTTTCAATAATTTCTATTTTATTCAATCTCTTTAAATAGTTTCATGGAATATTCTATAGATTCCATTGCTTTTTGTGCGTTTTCCCATCCTAAAATTTCTGTTGTTTTTCCTTCCAATTTTTTGTATTCTTGGAAGAAATGAGTAATTTCATTTAAAAATGCCTGTGGTAAATCCTGAATGTCCTTAACATCTTCAAATCGTGGGTCGTCAACGGAGACACCGATTATTTTATCATCACTGTCTCCTCCATCTATCATTCTCATAACCCCAATGGGTCTAGTTTCAATGATACATCCAGAAAAAGTGGATTCATCCATTATTACCATGATATCCATGGGATCTCCATCATCCCATAATGTTTGTGGTATTAAACCATATTCTGCAGGATAATGAAAGGGAGAGTACAAGACCCTATCCAATATAAATGCTTCTTTATCCTTGTCATATTCATATTTGTTTCTTGATCCTTTGGGAATTTCAACAACAGCGTACACTACTTCTGGTGCTGATGGTCCGGGTAATAGTTCTTTCCAGAGATTCATTTGTAAATTTCCTCCTTTAACAAACAGTTTAAATAATAAAACCAAACCGAATTTTTAAAATTACTATTTGAATTTACTGATGAAAATTTTATTACATTATAATATTAGTTATATACTTCGTATCCTAAATTTCTCTCTATTTTTCACTTGATTAGCAAATTAAATTTTTTTTCCTAAGATTAATCAAAAAAATATTAGGATCTCATCAAACCTTCAAAATATCCATCAACAGCCAAATATTTCCTCTGGCGCAAATATATCACAATTATTCCCTTCATTCGAGCCTTTCTTCTCAATTCCCGGTCATTAGTGCACAAAACCTTTGATACTCTAAGAAGAGCATCATCTACTCGTTCTCCTTTAAGAAGAGGAATAATTTTTATATTAACAGGACTTAAATTAGCTATCTTAAGAGCAACTGAAGCTGCAGTTTTAGTTTTACCTTTCGATCTTTCTTTTATTTTCTCCAATTCCTGTATTATAAAGGAAGGAATTATTAAATTTAATGAAAGTGATAATTCCTCGAGTAGACTTATAATATCTAAATTAAACTGGGCCGCCATCATAAAAAATTTGCATCCAGGAATGCATCAATTCCATAATTATTTGATAATACCATAGCCAATTAACCTCCATCTAGCCCCTACTCGCCTGCTTAAAGCAACTCTCTGACCTTCATCAGCACATACTGGCAGTTTAAGTTTCACATCAACCATATTACCCCGAGCACTGGTTACGACTCCAATGGTGGTGGAAGTACCAACATTAATCATCAGAGGTTCAGAGGATTTTATAGGTTCAACTTCTTTTTCTTCTTTAGTTCCAACCACTCTATCTAATAAATGGGCTTTCATAGTGAATTCATATATGACAGGAGGTAAAGTGTCCTGTTTACCAGCGACAGATCCAGATAGGGAATCTGCCTTGGTTAAAGCTGGATCTAACTTAGTAGCCACACCTATAAGTCCCCCAGGACCAATTTCAACTACTTGCTCGCCAGCAGCAACTAATCCCACGATTTCAGAGTGCAAACTAACCCACTCAGTTTTTCCTTTCTTCTTGATTTGTACACCAGGCTTTATCTCGATTTCATCGCCAACTTTAAGCTTCCCATAGATCAGTGAACCTCCAATAACTCCACCGACCATATCTTCAGGCGGACTACCTGGTTTGTTGATGTCAAAAGATCGAGCCACATACATCCTAGGAGATTTTCTAATAGATCTTCGAGGTGTTCTCATTTTCTCCTGAATCACTTCAATTAGTATATCAATGTTAGCGCCCTGTTGAGCAGAAATAGGTATTATGGGAGATTCTTCCGCGCAAGTACCCTTCACAAAATCTTTTATTTCTTGGTAACTTTCCATGGCTCTTTCTTTAGATATTATGTCAATTTTATTTTGGACTATAATAACATCCTTAACTCCTATAACATCCAAAGCCATAAGATGCTCCTTTGTTTGTGGTTGAGGGCAAAATTCGTTAGCTGCAATTACCAGTATCGCCCCATCCATTATAGCTGCACCGGAAAGCATAGTAGCCATTAGAGTTTCGTGCCCAGGCGAATCAACAAAGGATACTTTACGTAACTTCTGAGTTTCTTCGCTACAATGCTCACATACTAAGGTCGTGGTATAACACTGAGGAGCAGGACATGTAAGACACTTACGGAAGGTTATATCTGCATAACCTAATCTTATAGAGATACCTCTTTTAGTTTCTTCACTATGGGTATCAGTCCATATCCCTGATAGTGCCTTAGTGAGTGTTGTTTTACCATGATCAACATGTCCCACTAAACCTATATTAATTTCAGATTGTATTTTCACAAATTTATCCCCGAAAATTATTCTTCACTCACTAGAATTTCATCAATATTCTTTTCACCTTTTTGGTCAACTATAGCATTGATCTGTACAATATCGTCGGATAAGGTATTTCCACGGACTGTTTTTCTTCTGCGTTGCCCATCCCTTTTAGGATTAAATCCAATGCCCCCAGATAGGAGACTTTTTATCCTTCGAGGTCCTTCAACATCTTTTTTCATGGGAAACCCATTTTTATCGCTTCCGCCAGTAATTTTTAAGGTGTATCCTTTCAAACCAACCATAAAAGCGTCAAATTTATCACCAATTTTCAATCCTATAAGCTTTTTTGATTCAGCAGCTTCAACTTCTAATTGATGACTGTTCTCGCCTTCTGAAATAACTAATTTAAATGCCAATATATCTCCTCCATCTTATTCCGTTTTTATATTCTATATTATTTATCATTTTCCATCGATTAAGGATAAGGAATTGTTTTTTACGAGGGAATTACTTCGAAATATCTATAATTTGAATTTTTAATGGATTAACTAAATAATACCCCATCCGGGGTCTTCTTTTCTTTTTATATTCACTATTTCAAGGAGTATTCCAAGTTCATCCTCAGTTAATTCTCCTTTAAGTTCTGATTCAAGGATTTTATAATGTTTATCAGGTATATCAACGTATAAAACTTCTCCTTCGTCAAAGTCACGTCCAAAAACTGCTTCTTTTATGGCCATAGCGACTTTTTGGCCTTTGGAGGCTGATTTCAGGTTTTCACCTTTATCTTGCATGCTTTCCACTTTCCCTACACGAGAATTGTCTTCACGTATCAAACGATAATCTTTCTTCACAGAACCTCCCAGTACTTCTACACCAGCTATTGCAGGTTTACTATATCTAAAAACCAGTTTAGGAATTATTCTTATCTTAGCTGGACGAATTATGGCATCAAACCATTTTTTCCTTTTACGCTCTTCGGCAGCTTTTAACCACTCATCATAATCTTCTGTAAGCCTGTATATGACGTTTGCAGAGAAAAGTTTCACATTTAAATTCTTTATTTCTTCTGCAGCAGAAGGTAATATTTTAATATTGAAAGCCAGAATCACCCCATGAAGCTGATCCTCGTTTTTAACGATGGAAGCATTTATCACATCTCTACGTGAAACATCACCAATATCCGCCATTCGTATTGGTACATTAATGTCTTTCAACATGTTGACTAATGCTTCCAGGGATCCTAAAGTGTCAGTTTTAATTACAACACCCATTTCATGAGTGTCTATTTTTATGCTTTCGATTTCCTTTAAAATCTCTTCTTTAACAGTATTAAAGTCTTCCCGAGCAACCCGTAGAGGAGAACCAGAAATGACATTTTCAATATTTGGAGCTACAATTTTTATACCTGCCGCCGCCACTACTTCATCCACTTTCCGAAACTTCTTTTTAGTTTCCCTAATTTCTTCCAGAGGTCTGGGTTTAAGTAATGATCTTATCTTAGTGGTTATTACATTATCTCGGGTTGTTAAGGCTATAATATCATTTTTTTTTAATATTCCATCATATATTACTGCATCTAAAGTGATTCCTAACCCTGTTTCCTCTTTAACTTCCAGTATGGTTCCCTTAGCTGGAGCATTTTCTTCTATTTGCAGTTGTTTTTGGAGATACTGTTGAGCTAGACCCATAAGCATTGCTAGGAGTTCAGCTATTCCTTCACCGGTTTTAGCACTTATAGGGATAATACTAATCTGTTTGGCAAAATTATGTACTCGATCGAATCTTTCTGATTCAAATCCTTCATCATGTAGAATTCCCAGCAGTTCATAAATGTTATTATCCAAAGTTTCTTGGACACTTAACGGCTGTTTAGAGTATGTTTCTTTGAATGTGAGTCCTGAATGTGCTTCCCATCCGTATATCCTATCTATTTTGTTAGCTGCTACTACAAAAGGTGTTTTATACATTTTTAGAATATTTAAAGCTTCATATGTTTGAGGTTTGAATCCTTCTTTAACATCTACAATTAGGATAGCCAGATCAGCCAGTGCTCCTCCTCGTTTACGTAGGGTGGTGAATGCTTCATGACCCGGAGTGTCTATAAAGAAAAGGCCTGGCATATTCTCTCTTATCTGCAGTTTTTTAATGAATTTACCTGAGATAGCTTCGATAACTTCCATGGGTATTTCAGTGGCACCAATATGTTGGGTTATTCCCCCAGCTTCTTTCTGTGCGATGGCGCTGCCTCGTATAAAATCTAGAAGAGTGGTTTTTCCATGGTCTACATGACCTAAAACAGATACAATGGGTGATCGAATCTTCAAGTATAATTCTCCACAGATTAATAATTAAACTGGATATAATTCTAAATTTTTTTAAGAATTCTCCAAGAAGATGAAAATAAGAAAAATTTTTAAAAAAAATAACAAATTTTTTTGTTAACTTTTGTTTAATCCATATTTTCCGCTTATCCACCTTCCTTAATCTTTTTTTTTAAGGTTCTTCATATATGAATTCTTCATCGAGTAGCGTGTATTTATTGATTTCTGAATTATTAAAAAATAGATTTATCTCTCTTTTTCCAGATTCTGTTGAATCTGAGGCATGAATTATATTTCTACCAGTATCAATGGCGTAATCACCCCTTATAGTCCCCAATTCTGCTTCCTTAGGGTTGGTAGCTCCCACCATTTTTCTTATAATAGTTATACATTCTTCACCTTCAATTACCATGGCCAATACAGGCCCAGAGGTTATATAATCCACCAGATCTCCGAAGAAAGGTTTTTCACTGTGCTCTGCATAGTGTTTTTCTGCTAAATCATTCTCCAGAACCATCATTTTAGCAGCAGTGATTTTAAATCCTTTTTCTTCGAATCTGCTTAGAATTTTACCTATAAGTCTTCTTAACACTGCATCAGGCTTCAGCATAACAAAACTCATTTGCTTCATTTTTTAACCCACTTAACCTTTCTAGGAATTCTTTTAAGTTTGATCCTGTTTTTTTCACATTTGCTGCTGCAGAAGAAGTATACAGTGCCATCTTTTCTGACGTACATCTTTCCTGTACCTTCCTCCATTTCTTCTCCGCAGAATGAACATGTTCTCATATAAACACACCTTTAAAATTATGGGGTACGGATTTCTTTGGCTTCCCTTATAGTATCTAGCAACATTAAAACGTCGCCTTCTTTTATAGCACCCATGACGTTCCGGGTAAGTATCCTGCCCTTATCTCTTCCATCTAATATCCTACATTTCACCTGCATAACTTCTCCAGTCATTCCGGTTCTTTTTAAAACCTCAATAATTTCAGCAGGAGTTCCATCGTCCATAAAATCACCTTCAAATTAAAAATTAAGAAAGACAAGTGTCTTTCACTCTAGAAATAAGACTAGAAAATACTTTTTTAAACTATTTTTTGAGTTCTTCGACTTTCTCAACTATTTCATTTACCAAATCTTCAGCTTCGCCTGCATCCATTATACATGCAGATGCTGTGCCCACATTTAAACCTGCAGCTTCTCCTAATTCATCCTTAGTTGGGATGTAAACATAGGGTATTTCTTTTTCTTCAGCTAAAACAGGTAGATGAGCAGCTATTTCTGGTGGATCAATATCCTCAGCAATAAACACTAGTATAGTGTTTCCTCTTTCTATAGCTTTGGTTACCTCGTTGGTTCCTTTACCAATTTTTCCAGTGTCCCTTGCGATTTCTAAAGCCTCGTAAGCTTTATCAGATAGTTCTTTTGGTACATCAAATTTAACATATATTGCTTTTGCCATTTATTTACCTCCTTTTTCATCTGGGTTTCAACCATCCATCGGCAAATCTTACTTTTAAATTTATAGGTATATAAAGTTCTTGCAGGGATTAGTTAAACGACTTATAAATAGACGTATATTAATGATATTTCTAATTTTAAAACTCACATAAAACAAATAGATTTTAAAGATTAAAATTAGCTATTTTATGCTTTATTTTACATCATTCTATATATACTTTATACACATTTAAATGATTCTAAAAAAAGAATGCTTACAAGTTAAATTAGATCTAATTTTTCTTAAAAAATTTTTGTGAAAATTGATACTAAATTTCAAAATAAATAGAAATTCAGAGTAAAATATGAAGTTATTAAGGTTATTTTAAGTTTTAAAAAAAAGAAAATAAGTGAAAAAAACTGTTTATATTCTTTTAACGGCTAATTCGACGTCTGATGATTTAACAGTTTTTCTTCCAGCGTGTTTAGCAAGTTTAACAGCTTCACCAGCTATTATTTCACCTTGTTCTTCTAATGCTTTTGCTAAAGCTTCTCTAGCGTCATCACTGACTCTTTCTGCACCTGCATTTTTAATTATTCTTCCAATCGGAGCTATTGGTAATTCAGCCATAATATCACCTCATTTTTGTATATTTGTTATTATACACTGTAGTCGTACTCTTATATATATTTATCGTTTATTTCTGTGATTATTCGGTGATCTGTATAATATTGAGACACCTCATGAAGATCCATATTCTTTTTGAAGACCTCATCAAAAATTATATCATAATGAGTCATACAAAAAAAATTAGGATATTGAGATAGTTCAGATTTACCCAAAAAAAATTCTATGATGAATTCTATTACAATCCCTTTAAAACCCTTGAAAGAGCTTCAACATTAGCTTCAACATTAATTGGCTCTTTACAAGCATTTATAGCAGTATTAGGATCCTTTAAAAGGTGACCAGTTACAACACAAACTATCTCTTCACCCTTATCGATTTCACCATTTTCTACAAGCTTTCTAAGTCCCGCAATGGATGCTGCTGACGCCGGCTCAACCCCAATTCCTTCACTTCTAGCAAGTAATTTCTGAGAATAAAGTATCTCATCATCAGTAACAGTTTCAGAAAGTCCATCAGAATCATAAATAGCACGCAGTGCTTTCAAGGCACTAACCGGTGCACCTATCCTGATAGCAGTGGCTACAGTTTCCGGATTCTCCACTGGAATAATATCATAAGCACCCCTTCGCACAGCATTAGTAATAGGAGCCGCTCCCTCCGCCTGGATTCCAGTCATACGAGGCAAATCGTTTATAAAATCTGCTTCATAAAATTCTCTTACACCTTTCCATATAGCAGATATATTACCAGCATTCCCCACAGGCAATATAATTCTATCCGGAGACCTCCAACCCAAATCATCAACAATTTCAAAACCAATAGATTTCTGACCTTCCAACCTAAATGGATTCACTGAATTTAAAAGATAAAGTTTACCATCCAATGCTAAAGAAGTTATTACTTCAAGTGCTTCATCAAAATTTCCCTCTACAGATATAACCTCGGCTCCATGGAACATAGCCTGTGCTAGCTTTCCCAACGCCACTTTTCCAGAGGGCAAAATTACTATACATCTTAAACCTGCACGGGCTGCATAAGCCGCCAGAGAAGCAGAAGTGTTACCAGTTGATGCGCACCCAACAGTATTCACGCCCAATTCCATGGCCTTGGTTATCCCCACACTCATACCCCGATCTTTGAAGCTTCCAGTAGGATTAGAACCTTCTACTTTAATATATAATTTAACTCCTAATTGGTCTCCCAATTTATTACACTTAATAAATGGAGTTCCACCTTCCTGTAAGCTAATTATTCTAGATTCATCCACAGGCATGAATTCCTTATACTTCCACATAGTTGATTTTCTACAGTCGAAAATATCTCGAGAGACATCAGGTTTACACGTAATCTCCAATATTGAACCACACTCTTTACAAGTGTAAATTATCTCCTCAAGACCATACTCTGCACCGCAAGTTATACATTTTATCATAAATCTCACTTTTTACATATTTTAAGTAAATATTTTTAAATTTTTTTTAAGAAGTCTATTAAAATCTTTAATAATGTTCACATATCTTTTTTTTTAATCTTTAACGGAATTAGATTATACTTCTAATATAATTTCCCCATGCAATAGTGAAGTTAGCCTCTATAATAGCTGCTATAATTAATAAAACCACCGCTATGGCGAATAGTTTCAAAGAATCTATAAACTCATCAGCATTTGCTTCCACCAAGTATCCTAACTGACTACTAATTGGTATACTATCCTTTATTTTGGTTAATCCCTTCAAAAAATGATAAACTCCACTAGCCAATCTAAATCCGGCTGCTCCAGCAATTATGATCGCGGGAATCTCAAAAATACCATGAGGTACAGTGTAAATCAAAAACGTGGGCAAGTAAAATTTAGAAGCCACATATCCTGTAAATAATCCCTGACTGAGAAGAAAATATGCGCTACCAAGACCTACAAAAATACCACTGACATAAATTAATGATGCTACCAAAAGATTGTTAGAGAATATGGAGGAGGTAGTGAGTTGCACAGTGCCTTCGGTAATTTGTCTATGAAACTCTTGAAGACGACCACTTAAATATTGATCCAGCACTCCAGCCAAAAAGTATCCTATAAGCATTGATCCAAACAATAATATAGCTGAAAGTAAGAGGAAAGTTTCATTTCTCCTGTAAAGACCTATAAAAAAGCCTGATTCAATATCCTTTTTCATTAAAAACCGCCTGCTAAACGTAGCCCATTCTAATCTTTTTAATGTAAAATTTTTGTTAATAAAATATTTAGTTAACAATATTCATTGTTATTTTCTAATCTTTACTTAAGATTCTTTCAGCCATATACTTTGCTTTCTCTCTCTTTTTTGAAAGCACTTGGAAGAAGTCTCTCATCATTTCTGATGCTTTTTGTTTGCATTCTCCACACATGATAGTTCCCTCTACGCATTCATGGTAGAGTTCTTTGAGTTTATTATCTGAAGGTATTAAATGGTAGAGAAGTGTTTCATATACTACACAATCCTCTGGTACACCACCCCTCTCACGTTGCTCATCTAAACTTTCTCTACCACCAGTCTTTGCTGTTTTAATCTTTTTTGCTGCGACTTCTGGAGTATCGCTAAGGAATATAGCCGTTTTAGGCTTACTACTGGACATTTTACCTCCAATGAGTCCGGTAATGAATCGGTGGTATGTTGAAGATGGTGTGATGAAGTTAAATTGTGATTTGAATCTTTCAGCAATGTCACGGGTAAGTCGGATATGAGGGTCCTGATCAGGACCTACAGGTACCACCGTGGGTTTGGGACCTCCACATTCTTCGAGTTGAGGATGTAAAATGTCAGCCACTTGAATCAAAGGAACATATAAATGAGCTAGGTTAGTGGATGTTAAAAAACCGTAAATAGCCTTCATCTCGCTTAAATTTACTTTCCGGGCCAGTTTATATGCAAGGTCAACCACCATTTTATTTTCGGATTGTAGATAGATGTGTAGATCCTTATTTTCAAAATTAAGTCCCAGTGCAATGTAGTTGGTGATGTACTCATATATTGCTAATTCCCTTGAAGTTTCAAAATCTATTCCACGGGCTGAATAGGACTCCATATCAGCTATTGGAATGAATATTTCGGCTCCATTTTTCTGGTACCAGATGAGTTGATCCACTATCATTTTATGGCCAATATGCATTTTACCACTGGGCATCATTCCAGTAACTACCGAGTAGCTGTTTCCTTCTTTAATAGCGTGAACTATCCGTTTGTAATCTCTGTGACCAAAGATAATACCTCTACTCATGAGAGGGTGTGGATTCTTGATTTCATCTATAAGATCAGCGAATGGTTTAATTCCAAACTGTTCTTTTAGTTTTTCATAATCTACAATTGATGAACTCCATGGATCTATCAAAAAAAATCACCTTGAACTCTCAGTAAAATTTCATTTTTTTAAAAAATTAAATTATTATAAAAAATTTTCTAAGAAAAATCTATTATGAAATATTTTTTGCTACAAAATTTTAAAAAAAATTTTAATTCATGAACTCATTTTTTTTTTAAATATTATTTTCATTTTTTTTTGCAAGTTGAATTTCAAGGTCTGGTCCATTCCACGTTGTAGTAAGTAATATCATTCTCTTGATCCACTACCGCGAAGAGCAGATATTTGTTAACCCCATGCGCCACTCTCACGTAGCTTGAAAGATCAGAAAGTTGAATATTATCGTTTTCAGACGCTACTTTAACCAGATAATTGGAATGACCCTCTCCCGGCGATGTACCCCGTTCGTACAGACGGAATTCAGAACCGTATTTGAAACCCGTTTTTATAATATATCCTCTGTTTCTAAGATCTCGATAAACGATGTATTTAGAGTATAATTTTTTTTCATGTATAATTTGTAATAGATTATCCATGGAAAGTTTTTCATCATTTTTTGAAACCTTAATTTTATCTTTTTCCATTAAATAAAGGGCTTCGATAAGGGAGAGTTGTAATCCTTCATCAGTAAGATTACCGTAATGGCTTTTATTATGGAGTTTCTCGCAGTTATCACCCTTCATGATAACTAAGTCTCCAGATAATTTTGAATTCACTTTTTACACCATGAATAAATTTTTTTTGAAATTATTATCTTTTTTTAAATCGTTGTTACTTGTATGTGGAATAATATTCGTTTGAATTTCTAGTAAATTGAAAATTTGTTAAAGTTAATTTAAAACGGATTAATTATTATACTATTGCGAGAAATAAGCGAAATATTGATATATATTTAATTCTTGATAAAAATTAATAAATCTGAGATTTAAAGACCTGTAATCCTTATACCAGCCAGTTTTATTTTATTCCTAATATTCAAATTTATAAGCAAAGGAGTAATCTTCTCCACAATTCGAGCGTTCTCTAAAGAGCCACAATCAATCCCTCTTACACCTGGAATCTTCTCCGCTAATTGTATAACCTCTGCTTTAGCATTATTATTATCTCCAGAAATTAAGCAATCACAATCAACATCTGCTTCAATATTGGTTAGGCTAGCCGCACTTATATTGTTAAAGGCTGATATAACAATGGGTTTTTCATCCTTTAAAAATTCCGCAGTTCTTTCTGCTGCTGAACCCTCCCAAACATTGACATACCTAACGGGTTTCCCGCCAATACAGGTATCTAGTGGAACAGTGGCATCTATTAATATTTTATCTCCAACATGGTCTTTTATACTGAATATAGTCCCCATCTGAGCCTGCAGAGGAACAGTCATGATCAACAAGTCAGCTTTCTCTGCAGCTTTACTATTAGTCGTACCACAGATATTAATGTTATCATCCTTTAACATGTTTTTAATCAAATTAACTGTATTTTCAGCTTTTTTCACGTCTCTTGAGCCTATAATAACTTCTAAACCAGCTTTTGCAAATCTTAATGCTAATCCTATCCCTTGATCTCCTGTCCCACCAACTATTGCAAGTTTCATTTATAAATATCCCCTTTAAAAATTTTAACCTAATTTTTTAAAAAAATCCTTATAAATTCATATCACTGAATTATGATTTTAATCATAGCATTATTAAATTTTTCATTTTAATTATTTTCGAATTTTTTTAGATAATTAAGACTATCCTCCACATCCTTAGGATGTTCCACTTCCACCACTAGGAAATTATTGAAATTAATTCTCTTAAGTCCATTAATTAAGGATTTAAAATCTAATCCATTTTCTTTATTATATCCCAAAGCATTATGGCTATCATAAGATCTGTCATTATCTGAGAGGTGTATATGCTCTATTCTGGATGATTTAAGCATATCTTTAATAGTGAACCTATTATTATGGGCGTGCCCTACATCAAGGGTGATATAAGCATCAATATCTAAAACCAGATTTTCAAGCTCTTTTAAATCCTTGTAAAGTAATCCTTCAATATTGGGCATGTTCTCAACGCACATTTTAACCCCCATTTCTTGAGCGTATAGTGAACATTCCATTAATGAATCCTTATTATATTGGAGGATTTTATCCTTAAATCTACGACCTAAAATTGGTATATGACCGGGATGAACCACTACCACTCCTGAATCAATTTCAAATGCTGTATCCATAGATTTTTTAATTTCAGAAATGGAAGTTTTCCGAATAACCTCATTGTGGGAGGCCAAGTTTAAATCAGATAAAGGTGCATGTATACTAATTTCAATGTCATAGGAATCCAAAAGATCGTGTTCAATAGAATCATATGGATATTCATTTATAATTTCACAGTAATTCACATTAATATTTACAAGATGATTAAAAATATCTTTCAATGGACTGGGATAGAATGGAAGTGTGGAAACACTGATTTTCATTATAAAATACTTCCTAAGATATTAAATAAAATTAATTTTTTTAAGAATTCTAAAAAAATCCTTAATTACATTTCAACAATTTTTATCAGGTTATAAAGAATCTCAATATTTTAGATTCAAAAATACGTTTTTTTTTATTAATCATTTTCTAAATTTTTTTATTCTTTCCTTAACCTGGCCATTATTGGTGTATTCAGTTTTAAGGCATCTAAAATTATATTAGCAAGTTCTATATCCTTTTTAATCTTTATATTTGCTTTTTTACCTACCGTAGCTGTGAAAAGATATTCATTATCTACCAAAATATCAAAGGGAGTGCCAATAACATCTTTACTAAAATTTAGAACGAGATAGTTTCCTGCGAGCTCTACGTCAATACTGGTCTGTTCCTCCATTTCACGTTCTAGAAGAGATTCAACACCAATACTGATTCCCAATTTCTTTTCAACTTCATCAATGGTTTTACCCTTCTTACCAATGAGTTTAGGTATATTTTTTTCATCTAACCACACCGTGGCTCTTTTATCAGATTTCATATCCACTTTAACCGCTGCTTCCGGAATTCTCCTTTTCACTTCTTGAGTGATCTCTCGCTCAACTATTTTCTGCATAGGTGTTTTTTCAAATTTAGTTTTACCCACTTCCATTACGATAGTCTGCTCTCCATAAGTGTATACCTCATGCTTAAGATCGCCTGTTTCAAAGTCCCGTATTTCTATTACAGGTCGAGATAAATCCGCTTCCAGCATACCTGTGGGCACCTTAACAGTCAAATTTACATCGTATATTGCTGCTACACGACCCTCATTTATGAAGATAGTAGTATCCACAATAGATGGAATCATTCCAAGCTCTACTCGTCCAATAATCCTTTGAATTGCATCTATAGGTCTGGTGGCGTGTACCACTCCAATCATTCCCACACCAGCCAATCGCATATCGGCAAATATCCTGAAATCCTTGGTTTTACGTAACTCATCGTAGATAGTATAATCGGGACGTACTAATAGTAATATATCAGCTGTTTTAGCCATATCCCCTTCAAGTGGCGCGTATTGTGTTATAGCATCCCCTACTTGTAAATCTCGAGGTGATTCCATGGTTTTCACTATAGCACCCAGATTTTTACTATAAAATTCTGCGGCAGCTTGAGCAAATGTAGTTTTACCTGCGCCCGGAGGTCCTGCAATTAATATACCCTTAGCAGTGTCTCTTAAACGTTCTATAAGTTGATTAGGGAGTTTATAATCTTCAAGAGAAACACTAGCCACTGGTCTCACGACTGTAATTTCAACTCCATCAGAGAACGGTGGTTTGGCAATAGATATCCTGTACTCACGGAATTGGATAACTGTTGCTCCGTCCATTTCTATTTCAATAAAACTTTTATAATCACTTTTAGACCTTTCCATAATTTCTCTAGCCATCTTATCAATTTCAAATTTTTTAAGTGGTCTAGAATCTATTTTAACCAGATTAATATTCCCAGGTGTACCCTTTTTAGCTAATGGAACTACGTTTTCTTTGAGATGAATAGACATAGTAGTTTCATCAAAAAACTTCCCAATCTCTAGTTCCTTATATCCTACCATTTCCTGTTTGAGATATATTGCTTCTAAACCCTGGGCTTCCGCCACCTCTTTTTGAACTCTGTCACTTGTAATTAGCACTGCCTCGTATTCACCGGCGCAATTACGGATCATGGCGTCTATCTCCCCTCCCCGTGCTAAAGAAATCTCTTCTAACGTGGGTCTCCTCCCCACATACTTTAAACCAATCTTACCTTCAATATGAAGTGCTTGTAGATTTTTAAGTTCTTCTAAACCGTTGAAACCAGTTTCTCTACCTTTATTCGCCTGATTTTCCAGTTCAGATATAACTGCCTCGGGAATTATCACCTCGCATCCCTTGAATTCTTTATCCTGCACTATTTTGGTGATTCTACCATCCACAATTACACTTGTATCTGGAACAATCTTCATTTTTATTTCTCCCCATAGATTTTTTCAGGCTCAAAAATTTTTTCCTTAATAATATTTAAATTAAATCCATTATCATTAGTTATCTCTCTATAGAAACAGGTATAATAACCTTCATGACATGCAGCTCCTTCTTGCTTGACTTTTAAAAGTAAAGCATCCTTATCACAATCAGTTAATATTTCCATCACGGTTTGAATGTGTCCTGAGCTTTCACCTTTAAACCATAATTTATTCCGGGAAGTGCTCCAGTAATGAGCCTTACCTGTTTCAAGAGTCATTTTAAAGGCTTCAAAATTCATGTATGCTACCATAAGCACTTCCGACGTTCTATAATCCTGTGCAATGACAATTATCAACTTTTCACCATTTATCTGGTGTCTGAAGTTCAATTGAGGGTAATCCATATTAAATCATCCTAATATCTTAAATTATTTTATTACTAGAATATTTATACAATACATATTAACTAATTTTTCGAAATTTAAATACCAATTTCTTTAAGATAATCTGATACTTTATTAATCTCCATTAATTCCTGAAGGCCCGAATCCATATTCTTTAAGGTGATTTTTCCCTCTTTAAGATCTCTTTCACCCACTACGATTACATAACTTACACCTAAATTATCAGCCTGAGCTAAGATCTTTTTAAGTTTACGGCCCATCAAATCCACATCAGTTTTAATACCATCCTTCCTCAGCATCTGAGCTATTTCAAAAGCTTTTAATTTAACATCTGCAGATATAGGGGCAACAAATACATCTACCATACTGGTTTGAGGCTTTTCTATTCCACATCTTTTCACGCACTCCACCAAACGATCGAATCCAAAGGCGAATCCAGTGGATTCCACCTTTTCACCACCAAATAATTCTATTAAATTATAGGTTCCCCCACCACTTATCTGTTTCTGAGCACCCAAACTATGCACATAAATCTCAAATACAGCTCCAGAATAATAATCTAAACCACGGGCAATGCCCAGATTTACAGTATATTTCATAAACCCAAATGCCTCTAATATTTTTAAGAGTTCCTCAAGTTCTTTTAATGCTTTAGATGCGCTTTTATTATGATTTATAAGTTCATAAACTTTTTTTATTATCTCCCTATTACCATTCATATCCACCAGTTTAATGAGAATATTATTAGTATTAGAATCTATTTTAAATTCTTTTAAAATAGCTTTAAGTTCCTCGACTTCGCCTTTATCAACAATGGCCATAATTTTATCCTGTTCCTCTTTGGATACATCTGCTTCATCGAGTATTCCTCTTATTATTCCCAGGTTTCCGATGTGTATTTCGAAATCTTCCAATCCCAGTTCTTCAAGACAGTGGGCAGCCATTGCTATGATTTCTGCTTCAGATTCTGGCGATTTCCCTCCAATCAGTTCACATCCTAATTGCCAGAATTGCCTCCATCTACCTTTCTGTGGTCTTTCATATCGGAAGCAGCTCCCATAATAATACATCTTAATAGGTTTAGATTTTTTTTGTAATTCATTAATGTATAAACGCGCAACTGGAGCTGTTAACTCAGGTCGGAGGGCTAAATCCCTGCCTCCTTTATCCTGAAAATGATAAATTTGCTCCATTATTCCATCTCCTGATTTCATAGTGAATAGCGCTAAATCTTCAAATAAAGGGGTTTTGATCTCTTGATAACAGTAAGCCTCAAATATTCTTCTTAAGGTGTTTTCCACCTGTTTTCTTAATCTCATCTCATCAAAAAGGAAGTCTCTTGTTCCTCTTGGTCTCTGAATGTCCATTTATAGTTCTCCTGGCCTTTATGACATTGATAAATTTGGATAAATTGTAAATCTCTAAATTAAAATGGTTTAAATAATGAATAGGTCAAATTTTGGATTTTAAATATTCCGTAAATTTAAAATTAAAATTTTTTTTGGATAAAATTCTATTATGATTTAATGAAATAAAAAATGATGAATTAATTTATTTTATTAGTAATATTTGAGATATTCATTCATCATTTTAGGGAATGATTTAGCACTTAAAAACCTTAAACCCAGTCTTTCTGCCCAAACCTTAATTCCTTCATCAGCAGCCACTACTCCTGCTCCTAATTCCTTGGCCAAAAGCAGCACATCCAGATCAGGAGCGCTGTCAAGAGTTCCTTTTCTTAAAGCTAACCTGTAACGTTTCCTAAAGTCAGCTATGGCTTTGCCTATTACCTCAACTTCAATCTGGCTTTTTTCAGCTCCACGAGACATTCTAACCATGGATTCTACAGATGCTTCCCATATTGCATTTTCAGATATCCGCATACCCTTATTCATTCTTTCTCTCATATCCTGAACATATTCATAAAATATCTCCGAAGGTATTTTGGTATCGTATCGGTTAGGAGTTTTTTTAACAATCCAAGTATCAGCCTTCACCATGACCTCGTCGGGACACTCGTATCTAGCCATATATTCTGAAAACTCCTTATAAGTTATAGGAGGCATATGACAACTCATATTAAGTTTTATTCTTGAATTCGCAATTAGTTCAATTAAAAAATCTACAGTTTTTACTAGATCACCATCTCCGAAGTCATCTCTAAGTTGATTATCAGTGAATGCAGTTGTGTCCAGAACAAACCTTTGTTTTGCCAATATTTTAATCACCCCCATTAAATGTAAAGTATTAAAATTATTTAATATAGAATCTATTAAACCTCATATAATTTCTTTTTTAGAGCTATATTGTAAATTATAATGCTTAAAGCTTTTTAATAAAATTTTCTGATTTTAAAACACTTATACCAGTATTTTCTCCTACGACTTCTATTTGAATAATCCAATCAGGGTTATGTTCATCCATTTCAATTCCTAATTTCTCGGTTATTTCCTGAGAAATAGAGTTTAAAAAATCCTCTTTGGATTTAATATGTTCCCTACCCCTTATATCACCTCTAACAATAAAAGTTTTACCGCTCTTTATCTTATCCCTACTGATGGTTGATACCTTTTCGGCAATAAGATCTGGTCGGGTTCTTACCACCAGTTCAATAGGTACAATTTTGGATATTACAGTTGTAGGAGCATCAGCTAACTTTTGTGTAATCACTAATGGATCAGAGCCTGACTCTATTAGAACTACATTCTGGAATTCAGTTTCTTTTACATCGAATAAGTTTTTCTCATCCTGCAATGCTAACTCTATCTCTTCTATTCCAAGCAATTCTTCCCCAGCCTCTGATGTTTTATGACCTTTAAAGGTTACTAACAAATTGAATCTCTCTGTGGGATTCATATCATCACCTCGATGGATAATTAATAAAGTACTTATTTCAAAAAGTTCCTTGTTTTTTATTTTATCTCTGCTAATATTTATTATTCTTGTCATCTAAAATTGTATACGATGCTTTATGATAACTGGTAAAACAAAATTGTTAGGACTGATAGGTGATCCTGTAGAACACACTCTATCACCATATATGCACAATGCAGCGTTCAAGTTTCTTAACTTAGACTATGTTTATGTTCCTTTTCATGTTAAAAAAGGCGGACTTAAAGCTGCTATTCATGGGGCTAAATCTCTGGAGATTAAAGGTTTAAACGTGACCATTCCACATAAAACTGATGTAATACATTATCTGGACGTTCTTGATCGTACTGCAAAACTTATAGGTGCTGTTAACACCATAAAATTTGAAAATGAGATTAAAGGGTATAATACTGATGGATTAGGCGCTGTTAGAGCTATTGATGAAACAACCAGTGTTAAAGATAAAAAAATTGTAATACTCGGTGCAGGAGGTGCTTCACGTGCCATATCTTTCCAAATTATGTTATGTGGTGCGGAAAGATTAATTATCGCTAATAGAACATTGAAAAAAGCTTTTATATTAAAAAAGAATCTGGTTGAGAAATTAGATGCTGATGTAGAAGCAATTGATCTTGGAGAAAAACTTAAAGAAGAGTTAAAAGATGCCGATATACTCATAAATACCACTCCCATTGGCATGTATCCTAATATCCATCAAAAACCATTAGTTACCTCAGAAATGATGCATGAAAACCTTATTGTAAATGATATTATATACAACCCCCTTGAAACTGGTATTTTAAGGGAAGCTCTTAAAGCAAGTGCAAAAACAGTTACTGGAGTTAAAATGCTCATTTATCAAGGAATTGAATCGTTTAAAATTTGGACTGGCGTTGAACCTCCAGTTAAAGTGTTCGAAGAAGCTTTAGCTAAAGTATTAAAATAATTTTAAATATTTATAGGAGTAATGTGAATAATGGAAAATATACCTATAACTGATAATCATATACATGTAGATCCCATAAACGGGAAAGGACCTATTGAGGTAGCTAAAAAGTTTCACAGAGCTGGTGGAACTGTCATGATCATCCCTAACAAACCTACCTGGACAATTGGAGATTCATGTAACTTCCAGGAAACCATGGATCAAGTGATCAAATATGTTAATGAAATAAATACTAATGTCGATGTAAAGGCATTTGCAATTGTAGGAGCACATCCCGCAGAACTTAGTAGACTTATAAAGGAAGGTATACCTTTAAAAAAGGCAGAAGAGATGATGAAGGATGCTCTTTCTAATGCCCAGAGATTAGTTAGTGAAGGTAAAGCAATAGGGATAGGGGAAATTGGACGGCCTCATTATGAAGTTTCTCCTGAAGAGTTAGAGATACATAATAAGCTTATTTTATATGCTATGGAACTTGCAGTAGATGTAGAATGTGCGGTACAGCTTCATACGGAAAGTTCTGGAGAAAAACAATTTTTAGAGTTTGCTAGAATGGCTGATGAAGCCGGTATGGATAGATATAAGGTTGTCAAACATTTTTCAGGGCCATCAGTGCTTGAAGAAGAAAATCATGGATTAACACCGTCTCTTATTGCAACTAGAAAAGTAATAATTGAAGGACTGAGAAAAGGAAATAATTTTCTTATGGAAACCGATTATTTAGACATGAATAGTAGACCCGGAGCAGTTTTAGGTCCAAAAACCGTTCCCAGACGAACCAAAGAATTATTACGAAATGAAACCTTAACTGAAGAAGACGCCCACAAAATTCATGTGAAAAACGTGGAAAAAGTTTACGGAATCGATTTATCTAATTTATGATTATTCTTGGACAACATATTTGTATAGAATCACCTTATTTTTGAATAAAATTAAAAAACCTAGATAATTGAATATGATCTCATATAAGAAAAATTTATTCATATTAAATTCTACCCAAAAAAATATTTTAATGTCCTCCCAGAATAAAACTCACTACACCTATGATAATTCCTACAATAACTATTTCTATACTGGTTTTCAATAGACTTTGTCGTGATACTATTCCTAAATAAATACCTAATATCACCAGGGCGGTGAAACATAGGGTTATAGTTGTTACGGTGGCTGTAAATCTGCTGGATAAAATTAAGAATGGAGTCACTGGAACCAGAGAACCTATAAAACTGGAAAATCCATGCGTAAACATGCTCATGTAAACTCTTCTTTTAGCCTGCTTATGGATAACCGTGCCATCTAATTTACCCTCATTTAACATCATCTTATCTTCTAATTCACGAATATTACGAAATTCTTCAGCTCTTTCACCAATAAAAGAACCAAAAGCGTTGGAAAGAGCTAAAGCGATGCCTCCACTCAGGCCAGTGAGACCTATTACCAGGTTAGGGATATGCAACCCTCCGGCACTAACCACGCCACTTGCAGCTAAAATCACCCCCATCACAGCTAGAATACCATCCAGAGTACCTAGTGCAATGTAGCGACTCATGCGGAAATATTCACTAATAAATTCGCGTATATTCATTTATTTAGATTCTCCGTAAAAAATCTGATTTTCAACCTCTACCCAGTTCCTTGTGTGCTCTGGCTAAATGTCCAGCAGCTAATGCTCCCAGGAGGGATAGTTCACCTGCTAATACTATTCCGGCAACTATTTCCGCGAATTTCTTTACTTTACCAGTACCGTAGGCATCCATAATTTCCAAGGATTCCTTGGCTGTTTCAAGTCTTGTACCACCGCCTATTGTGGCTAATGGTACATCAGGTAAAGTTACGGAAAAATAGAGGTCTCCTTCCGTTTCTTCAGCAGTGGTTATTCCTAAACTACCCTCCACAATATGGGCTTCATCCTGTCCTGTGGCTAGATATATTGCACCTATCATGTTAGCATAATGGGCGTTGAATCCCATGCTCCCTGATACGGCTGATCCAATCAGGTTTTTTGAGATGTTAACTTCAACTATGGCTTTTGAAGTTGTTTTAAGTTTTTCCTCCACAATTTTTTGGGGGATGATGAGTTCGGCTATAAGAGTTTTTCCTCTGCCTTCTATTAGGTTCAAGCTGGAGGGTTTTTTATCCACGCAAACATTACCGCTTAGAGCTATTTCATGAGCGCCGGTTTTATATGTTAGAAGATTGATGGCATTTTCGGTGGCGATGGTAACCATATTCATACCCATACTGTCACCGGTAGTGTAAACAAATCGAGGATATATATATCTGCCCACTATTATTATAGGATCGATTTTAAGTAGCTTGCCATGTCTGGTGGTAACCTCAGCGGCTTTTTTAAGTTCTTTGAAGTGATCTTTAATCCATGTTTTTATTTTTAATGCATGATCCACTGATTTAGCCTTTATAACTGGCGCTCTGGTCATTTTATCATCTGCTATGCGAACTGTGGCTCCTCCAACTGCAGATATAACTGAACATCCCCGGTTAACCGATGCCACCAGTGCACCTTCTGAAGTAGCCAATGGTACATAGAAATCTCCCTTTGCGTACTCACCCTTAAGTTTAAGTGGCCCCGCTAATCCTAGGGGTATTTGAATGGTTCCTATGGGATTTTCTATATTTCTTTTAACGGCTTCTTCCATGTTTAATGAGTAATTGGAAATATGCTCCAGAGTGGTTTTGGAGATTTCCTCTATGAAACTGCGTCTAATATCTACGGCTTCATCGACTGTTTTAGTAAATTTTTCGATTTCATGTAATTTAATCTCATTATTTAAAAGTTTTCCAATAATTTGATCTTTTTCTACCATATCTCTCATCTAAAAAAGGTTTTTGTCCATAAAAGAAGTATAAAACATATATTATTTTAAAATTTAATAAAAATGATATTCAATAAAAATTTTTTTGGAGTTCAGAAATATTCTTTTATAAATTCAGCTATTTCTGATGGTCTGCTTGCCACCTGCACACCTGCAGTTTCCAAGGCTTTTATCTTACTTTTCGCTGTCCCGCTTTCACCCTCAATTATAGCTCCCGCATGGCCCATTCTTTTACCTGGTGGTGCGGTTACTCCTGCAATGTAGGCAATGACAGGTTTCTGGATTCTTTCTGCTATGAATTCAGCCGCTTTTTCCTCCGCGTTGCCTCCGATTTCTCCAATCATAACCATAGCATCAGTTTCACTGTCATCTTCAAACATTTGTAATACATCTGCAAAATCCATTCCCACCACAGGGTCTCCTCCAATACCTAGACAAGTGCTCTGCCCCATTCCAGCTCGAGTTATCTGTTGAGCGACTTCGTAGGTGAGAGTGCCGCTTCGGGATACTATGCCAATGTTTCCCTCCTCGAATATGTGGGTGGGCATTATTCCCAATTTACCCACTCCGGGTGTTATAATTCCTGGAGTATTAGGTCCAATGACGATAGTGTCATTCTGTCTGGCGTACTCTACTATCTGCATGGAATCATGTACCGGGATATGTTCAGTGATTATCACTACTGAATCAAGCTGTGAAATTGCTTCAAAGGCAGCGTCCATGGCGAAGGGTGCGGGGACAAATATGATAGATGCATTTATATCTAATTCTTCCTTAGTTTCCATTATTGAGTTGTAAACATTGATTTCCCCGAATTTCTGTCCACCTTTTCCGGGGGATGTTCCAGCTAACACTTTAGTGTTATATTTAAGCATCTCTTGAGTGTGAAAGGATCCCTGCTTTCCAGTAACACCCTGCACTACACATTTCGTGTTTTCATCTAGAATTATCATATTCTTTATTCTCCTAGAAAAAATCTATTTTCTAAATTTATTCTACTGATTACTGTGATATTCCTTAAATTATCATCAATAAAATTGGTTAAATTTTAGTATATTCCTAATCTATAAGATAATTCATTTTTTATTTAGATTTTTTATCCCAAAATCCGCATACGATTTGATAGGGGCACTGCTAAATCCATTACATTACCATTCATATAAGCTGAAACCGATATTATAACACTTCCAGGGATTACGTAGGATGGACTGCCTCTCTTTACAAGATAAACATTCTTGTTACCCAGAGCAGCACCCACCATGGCTCCTGCAATTACACCTATACTTTCTATATCCTCTACAGTTGCAGCTATCACAGGATCGTCTGTTTTATCAGAAACATATCCCACTCCAGGTATTCGGCGTATACCGTCTTTTATTTGTCCCCCAATATCCGTAACACCATCCATGCCTTTAGCTGATTGGATTGCGGAGTTTGCTACTTCTCCGACAAATGATTCCCCCCCATAGGTATCAAAAGCTAATATTATACCATCAGGATATCTATCCTGTCTTATAACTGCTTCAGCATAGGATATGCCTTCACCAGCCCCTTCCGGTTGAGGTGATATACCACTTATATCTCCCAAATTTTCAGCATTTTTCCGTAAAATTTCTACAATACCCGCATTCACTGTTTCTAAACTTTCATCCGGCACAAATGCACTGATAACCAGGTCATCTCCCGTGATATTAGTTAAATCAGCTTTATAAGCTCCTATTTCCAGAAGCTGTGGAATATCCCTTTTTATTTTTCTCACCAGTTCGTTGCTGCAAGATACATCATTACTGGAGATATCGGCTCCAATGGAAGTTAACTTCAAAATAATCACCATGTTTAAATTAAATATAATTTATCATAATTATCTTAGATTATATAGACAATATAATGTTATAGTTGTTTTTATAGATTTATCATAAATTTGAATTTATTTGATCAACTAAATGAAACTTAAAATTATTACTTAACTTAAAATTTCAGGGGAGTATTTTACTTGTCAAAACCGATGATATGCGTTCCCATACTTAAGAAAAGTATTGATTCAGCTTTAAAAACTGCAGATAAATCCATCAAACTTGGTGCAGATATTCTGGAGTTGAGAATAGATGCCCTAGAGAATCCAGATTCTGATGAGATTCGAAATTTATTAGATAACTTGGATCATAGATTTATAGCTACCAATCGGAAGCGTGCAGAAGGTGGATTCTTTAAGGGATCTGAATTAGAGAGAATAGAAATCTTAGTTGAAGTTGCAGAATCTGTGGATTTTGTTGATATTGAATTACAAACTGAGGCTAAATATAGATCAAAAGTAATAAAGGCATCCAAATCCAGTATAATTTCTTATCATGACTTTGATAGAACTCCCAGTATGGCGGAACTATTGGATGTAGTGGAAAAAGAAAAAAAGTTGGGTGATTTCGCCAAATTCGCGGTGACGCCTCGAAATATGCAGGATACTCTAACTGTTCTAGAAGTGCTTTCCCGTGTCAGTAATACCATTGGAATTTCTATGGGTGAATTGGGTAAATATACTAGGGTGGTGGCGCCACTTTTTGGTTCTCCTTTAACATTTGCCTCTGTGGATGTTGAATCAGCACCGGGACAGCTTGATATCCACAACATCCGGAAATTTTTAGACCAATTCATTCCATAAACATTGAATAATATCTTTATTTCGTATATTAAGGAGCTCTAGTTCCAATATTTTCAATTACCTGAAAGAGATTCAAGTAAAGTAATACTTTTATTTGAAATATATTCAAATAAAAAAATTTGCTAAGGTGCCGGTAAGGGTCACTTAACGGATCTAAAAAAGAATTATTAACCGTTATTTAATGTTTTAAAGCCCTTATATTATCAGGTTTTACAAATTTTTTTTTATTCGATTTTTATCTTCAAAAGTATTAATTTCCAACTTCATAATTCACTTTTTCTTTATTCATTTCTATTTGGAGTTTCTTCATTTATCATCATTTCAAATTCTCCGGATCCGCTTTAAACATGTGCTCTAAAAATTATATTTTCCCTAAAAAATTTTATTAATGTCATTGGTTCTACAGCTTGGTTGGCGTAAACTGGCCCGTCAGATCAATACATGCGATAGCAGGTCATCCACAAAAACTAATTCATCACTAGTTGTTAAAACTTCATCTTATAATCCCATACCTAGTTTCCACTAAATGTGGAAAAATATACCTCGATTAAATTTTCCTCTTTATACTATATACATTACGTGTATGACAGATTACTAAACGAGCCCGAAAATGCTTGAAAAACCTTAATATTATCTAAAATAAAAAATAGTATTCAGCGATGAAAACCATAGCCTAAGCAACAGATGAGAAATAAAAGAAATCAAGCTAAAAAACGAATATTACGACATATCGCTACTTAAAAAAAACTCTTTCAATCAAATATTTCGCTATTGTATTCTATAAATAATGATTATAGATTAAGTAAGAGGATTTACTGTGCTTAAAATTTTAAAAAAAAGTGGAGAGTGTGATTAGCTTAGTTCAGCTAATCTTTTAACTCTTTTCATCATATTAGGATGAGTTGAAAATAATTCTGAAACTTTACTACCCACACCTATCTTGGTAGGAGTGTATTTAAGTTCCTCGAGTTCAGATTCACTGATAGAGCCATCTCCATTTGTATCAATCATTTTGAAATCATCTATCTCATTACCAGCATCTGAAATATCATTAACAAAAAATGCTTTTACACCCTCAATTTCTTTAACTGAATCCTCAGAAGCTGTGGCTGATCCATATACTAGTTTATATAGGGCACTAGCAAGTTCATAAGGTGGGTTACCTAATTCTATACTTCCCTGATCTGCATAGTACTCTCTAATCCTTGATACAAAGAGAACTATTAACTGCGCCGCGAAATAACCTGCTAAAGCAGCTATACCAATAATTCCTGAATTATTATTCCCTCCTCTGTTATTAAAGAGGGTACTGATGAAGATGAAATAGAAGATTAATGGAACAGCACTTACCAGGGTGATGACGGCCATGTCTCGGTGTCGTATATGGGATAATTCATGCCCTAAAACTGCTTTTAATTCACCTTTATCCAGTAAGCCGAGTATTCCCCTGGTTACACAAACTCTTCCATCTCTTTTGGATTTACCAAAAGCAAAAGCATTTGGGATATTAACTTCAGATACACCTACTTTAGGTTTGGGTATGCCTGCTTTCATCGCTAGGTCTTCCACCATTTCATGTAAGTGGGGGGCTTCCTGTTCGGAGACGTATCTCACTTTCATGGTCGTCTCAACTAACTTGGGTCCCAAGAAGTACTGGCTTAATATGATGGCGATGGCTATTAATGCATATAAGGCGGTTCCCCCAAATCTAAAGTAATAGCCTACCGCTGTAATTATTACATACAGTAATGAAAATAGTAGTGCAATTGCTAAGTACAGTCTTATAGTCAATCTAAATGAGCTTAATTTTTCCATATTTTTTATCACCTTGAATTAGTTCTCAATTTTGAGATTTAATTGTAATTTTGTAAAAAATAAATTGATGTGATGATTTATAAAAATATTGTATGGTACATCTAAAAAATAAATTATAATTATCTACAAATAAAGTTTTGTTTTAATATAAATATCTAGTTAATGTAAAACTGGATTATATTTCTAAAATATATAAAAAAATTATAAATTGATGTTTATTTCCGTCTTTTAAACCAATATCTATAAACAACGTAAATAACAACTAATATGATCAGTGCAACACTGATAATATCCAGATAACTGAAGTAACTTTCTATTGTAGGCCAACTGGGACCTAGTAAAACACCGATATACCCAAGTGCAAAGACATATGGTACTGACCCAATTATGGTATATATAATGAATTTTTTAAGATCCATCTCAGCTATTCCGGCAGGTAATGATATAAAGGTTCTGATTACTGGCAGAAGTCTGCTAATTAGAACTGCCTCATGACCATATTTTTTAAACCATTCATCTGCTAAATCAAGCTTAGTGGGGGTAATAAAAATATATTTACCGTAATTTTCAAGTAAAGGCCTACCTCCCCAAAGCCCAATAAAATAGACGATCAGGGATCCAAAAAGGTTTCCCAGAACTCCCACTAGAGTAATTCCCAATAGTGTCATTTTACCTTGATAAACAGCAAAACCAGCAAAGGGCATTATAACAAAACTTGGAAGAGGAACACATGCACTTTCCAGGGTCATACTAATGAATATACCCCAGTAACCCAGAGATTCAATTAGATTAATAATTGAATTACTTATATATTCAACAAATCCTACCATAACATTAAAATGAATAACTTTATATAAATCTTTATTCCCATGTCACACCCCAATCTCAACCCACCCAGTTACCCTCGTTTTTACTAATGGGAATTAAAAACCGGATTTCCATGAATATTATTAATTACTCAAACATTTTGAAGCCTGAGGATCAAAACCATAATCGAGTAACTTGAAAAAAAATAAGATAAATAATGATTTCAAAAATTTTTTAAGATTAAGACCCCAATTTTAAATTAAAAGCTTTAAGCTAATTCAAAAAAAATGATAAATATAGTGAATGAGGAAATTTTACAGTTTTTACATAGTATAGGCGTAGATAATAGATTTATAAGTCTTTGGAATAACTTTTTGTTCATTAACAACCTTAAATTCTCCAGATTCTCCAGAAGAAAAGAAGAATTATTCAAAGCCAAATTCCCGCAATGGGAGGTTATAAGATCCAAAGTTTTCCAGAAAATGTGTATCCGTGCTTCCCGGGTTTTAAGCAAATCCATAACCCCAAGGGAAACCATATTTATAAGTAATGATAAATCTTGCGCTAATCTGACACTTTATGTAATTTTAGAATCATACACTAGGAAATATGGTATCAAAATCATAAGTGGTGAAGAAGATATATTAGAATGTAGAGTGGATTGTGTTGCTTCACCCCTGACGCTTGACGGTGAAGTGGAAAATAATATAAATCAAATATTCCATGGTAAAAAAATCATGCCTATTAGTTTAAATACAAAATTTAAGGATAAAAAAATAATTTATCCATTAATAAATATTCCTGAATCTTGGATCGAATCATGGATTCAAAAAAATATTTTATCATGCATAAATTCACCTGAAAATAGGGTCTCTCAAGATTTACTAAAATTTTTAGAAGAATTCATTCCTAATGTACGTGAGAATATATTAAAATCATCTATGTTTGTTTCCAAATGAATATTAGATTTATTTACGGTTCCAAATATGTAATGTAGTTTAAGAGCTTTACATCTAATAAAATTCTGTCAAATGATTGTATAAATTATTTAAGTTATTGTTTTGTTGTTTCAAAACATATCAGAATATTATTTATGAATTTTTGTAAAGTCTCATCATAGAGACCATGTTTAATCCGACCGTTATATCTTTCAAGATTGATCATATATACAAATGTGGTTATGGTTAGTCCTAGGGTTTTAGGGTCTACTTTAATATCTGGGATATTCCCTTTAATGAATTCACCTACAAAGTTAGTAGTTTCTCCCATGGTACCATCGGATTCTATATTATCTTCATTAACCGATAATCGAAAAACTTCAATATTATCCAAACTAAATTTTGCAAATCTTTTGACAAACGCTTCCAAAAAATCTTTAGGGTCCTTAAATTTATGATCTAAATCATGAATTTGTAAAAACTCATCTGTCAATTTATTAACATTATAAATCATAACCTGGTCGAAAAGATTTTTTTTAGTTCCAAATTTCCGGAACAAAGTCATCTCAGTGAAACCTGACTCCTCAGCTATACCTCTGGTGGTGGCGGCATCATATCCTTTTTTAGAAAATACTTTCAATCCAGCATCTAAAATTTTCTGCTCTGTTTTATTAGTCATATAAACCATCTTTAACGAATTCTAATTTCCCTTTTTTTAAATCTTCAAATCTCGAAGGATAATTAATATTTACACCAAGAGAATACTAATTTAATGATTAATCATACAATATAAGATATCTATGAAGTTTTCTATTGTCTTTTCTTCATCATTAAAAGAAGCTGTGCGTCCATGATACTTATCAAGATTGAGTGCATATAAAAATGCAATTATACAAATTCCATATGTTCTATAATCTATTCTTTTGTTAGGCACATTTTTTTTAATATATTCGACAACATCATCTATAACTTCTCCTTGAAAAGATTCACATATCGCGTTATCTTCAGTGACAGTTAAATGAAAAAATTCAAAAGTGTCATGAGAAAATTTCACAAGATTTCTGAGGTAAGTTTCTAAAAAATCATGGGAATTTTCAAATTTCTGATCAATAAATATTTCTTTATGAAAATCTTCTCGAATTTTCTTTAAACCTCGAATCATGACTTGATCAAAAAGATTTTTTTTAGTTCCAAATTTCCTGAACAACGTCATCTCAGTGTAACCAGACTCTTCAGCTATAACTCTAGTGGCAGCAGCATCATATCCTTTTTTAGCAAATACTTTTAAAGCAGCATCCAAAATTTTATTCTCAGTTTTATCAGTCATAACAATCATCTATCACAAATTATTAAAAAAAATGAATAATAAAAAATATCTTTTTATTATCCTAACGAAGATGTAAAATTTAGTTTTATTAAAAATTAATTAATCATTATTAAGTTTTTAAATTTTAATGATCTTATTCAAGATAAACATATAATGATTTATCATCATCAATTTTAAAGGTTTTCATAAACTCTCTATAATAATTTGTCCCTAATTACACCCCAGTTACACCAAATCCTTATTTCATTCACATTTTTAGAAATAATTAATTATAGAATTAAAAAAAAAATTTTAAACGTAATCCATTTAACTTTGAAGTTCCAATATGATAAGATTTTATTTGAAGCTGAATAATGAAACTTGCTTTTCTTTTTTATTAGATTTAGAATCCTTTTTATCAGATTTCAGTTTCACTGGATTTTCTATTTTACCCTCTTTTTTAATGATTTCTTTAGTTGTAGAGGATTTTGTTTTTTTAACATGGGATTGTGGAGGAGTTGCTTTCTCTTTAATTTTTTTATCTTCTATTTTTTTAGAATCAGATACTTTATTTTCTTTTTTTATTGTTTTTGATCGGATTGTTTTGGGTTTCTTTATTTTACGGGACCTGAATAACTTAACTTCATCATTCTCTAATCTGAAGTATTCCGCTAATTCCCAAGCTAACTCGTTATCCTGAAACATGATCTCCAAATATGGGAACTGTTCCTTCGCTACTTTATGGGATGTGTGAGTTTTTTCACCAATCTTCTCCGCGACTCGTTCTCGTAAATCTCTTTTAGCTCGACTTTTAGAGAGCATAGTGTAAACCGATGAGTTGGCAAATCGAGCGAATTTCTTATATGTTTCATCCTTGGCTAATGCTACGCCTAAACTCATTAGATCATAGGAGTACTTCCAGTAACCATAGTTTCGGGTTTGGAAAGCTCTTCCCAAGTAAATATCTGCTTGGGAGATCATTTCATAGGCGTCTTGGATTTCATGTTTTTTCTCGTATTCCCGTGGGATATTTTCGGTGATTAACTCCAACATGAAGGCGGGGTCGGCTTCTACTCGCATTGCTTCTTTTATTCGCCGGGGATTTTTGCTTTTAAGCACTGTTCTTACAGAATCAAATATGTTATGTATATCATCCTTTTGGGATATTATTTCCAAGTCTTCAGTGGTTATAGATTCCTTTCCCCGAGCTATTATCTCCAAATCATTAATGGCTGACCTTAAATCACCCTTAGATCTTTTAGCTAGAGTTCTTAGAACATATTCTTCAAATTCAACCCCTTCTTTTGCGCAGATTCTTTTGAGGAGAGCTACAATAGAGTTAGTATGAACTTTTCTAATGGTTATAACTTCACATTTAGTTTTAAGGCTTTTTATTCTTTTACTGTATGGATCGTTAGCCATCATAACTAAGGGATGGTGTCCTTCCTTTATGATTTTGGAAATAGCCCGGATTCCTCCCCGGTCATCGGTTCCGTGTATCCCATCCACTTCATCTAGTATTATTAGTTTTAAACCTTGATTGTAGAGGGATCCAGTAGCTGATGCTTCGCCCACTGTTCCGAGTAGTATATCATAGGATCTTTTATCACTGGCGTTAAGCTCTATATGGTCAGCGAATTCCTCGGCTGCCAAGTGGGCCAGAGTTGTTTTACCTGTTCCGGGTGGACCCACCATTAGTAATGGTTTCTGGGGTTGATTATTAAGCCATTTTTCAATCCATTCTGAAATCTCTTCTTTGGCCTTATTATTCCCTAGCACTTCTTTAAAGTTTTTAGGGCTGTATTTAATTGTCCATAACATTATTTTCTGCCTTTATTTTCCATTATTTTCAGTTATTTTGCATTTGCTTTAAATAGAAAATTAGTTAAAAGAGCTTCTAGTTGAATCCTAGGATTTGATCCTTCTCTTATACGGTAATCATATTTTCCAATGTTTTCAATTAGATCCACATATACGTCCTCTCCGAGGATGCCGTCTCTAGCCATGCGGGATACTTCTTGGTAAATCTGAGTTACTAAATCCTCTCCACTAGTGCCCTGAACTACCATAACTTCTCTTAAAAGATCTCGGGCTTCTATGAAATTCCCTTCTAGGGCTTTGTTAATTATTTTCCTAACATCTTGGGGTTTGGCTTTAGATACGACCTCGTGAACGTTTTCCTCGGTAATAGCCTCCCCTAATGAATATGATGACTGTAGAATGTTTACAGCTCTTCTCATATCTCCTTCTGCAAAGTATACTATACTTTCCAGGGCATTAGGTGTGACTTTAATTTTTTCTGCTTCAGCTATTACTTTTAGTCTCTTTATAATTTGATGTCCTTTTACTGGTGCGAATCTGAAAATAGCGCATCTGGATTGGATTGGATCAATAATTTTGGAGGAGTAGTTACAGGAGAGAATGAATGAAGCTGTTTTAGTGTACATTTCCATCTCCCTTCGGAGGGCGTGTTGAGCGTCTTTTGTCATGTTATCCACTTCATCCAGAAATACTATCCGGAAAGGTGATCCTACAGCTTTTAATCGGCAGAAGTTTTTAATATTATGTCTTACCGTATCTATTCCCCTAGCATCAGACGCGTTTAATTCTAAAAAGTTTTGTCTCCAATATTCTCCTAAAAGTGCTTTGCCTAGAGCTAGGGCTGTAGTAGTTTTTCCCACTCCGGCCGGGCCTGTGAACATGAGATTAGGCAAACTGCCTTCTCTAATGTATCTTTCAAGTCTTTGAATAATATTATCTTGACCCACTACGTCATCTAAGGTCTTTGGTCGGTATTTTTCAACCCATGGTCCATTCATGTTAAAATCACCATTTCCTTATTTATTTTTGATATTGATTTTTTATAATTTAATATTATATTTCTAATTAAAGTTAAAAAAAAGTAATGTAGAAAGATTATAACTTTTAATTCTTTATTTGTAAAATAACAAATTTTTATAAAATTTTTATCCTAGATGAAAAGTTAAAATTTAGAATAAATTTTTTAGTAAATTAATTGTAAAATTTTTTTTTTGGTTATAATAAATCAAGGAGTTCTGGGTGTATTTTATCCTTGATTTTCAGTTCATTTATAATTGTACCATAGGATTCTTTTATAATTTTAAATTCAGGTCGCACCATGCCTCGAAAGGCAGAGTAACCCATCACTCTCCCATAGTTTTCAGTGATAATCGCTATAATTTTAGTGAAATCTTCTATGAAGCTGTTTTCTCTTTCAGATAACGGCATTTTCTCTGCATTTTCCCTTATTTTATCGAAATCTATTGTGGAATTGTTTTTAACATCAACCCCCTTCAAGAGCTTTTCACATTCCTTGGTGGGTAGAAATTTACGGGTAAGTCCTCGAGCTGGTGCTACACCCATGATTTTACTAGCTCCGATGGACATGGCTTTTAGGATGGATTCATAAATTGTTAAGATTAGTTCGGATCGTTCTAACTCGTTTTCAGGTATTTCATTTACTTTTTCCAGTTGAGGAAAGGCTATAGGAGGTCTTATAATAGGTATGCTGATTTCTGATGTTTCTAATGCTTCTAACGGTGCATCTAATATTTCTGTTAATTGTTTTTCGATTTTTGCTTCTGGTTTTGATTCTTTTATTGAGATTTCTTCCATCGGCACTGATTCTTGAGATGTCTTTTCAGATACTTGTCCTGATATTGATGGTTCAATTATATTTCCTTCAGTTGATGTTTCTACCGTCTGCTCCTCCAGCTGTATCGGAGTTAGATTCTTAGTAAGTTCTATGATACTTTCAGCGGCTTTTTTGGAGGAAATCATCACCATCCCCATATTGGCCTTAGTGTTCATTAGTACAATGAAATTAACATTTCCCAGATGCAAGAAAAGTGCTTTACCACGTCGAGATTCAACTAATACTCTTTCTATTTCTCCCTGATTTGTAAAATTAGTTAACCTCTTGGAGGAACTAGTGATTACATGTGCCATGGGTCCGAATAAATCTATATCTGCATCCTGTAGTACGTTGTGAGATAATATTTCACCATTTCCATCAACAATTAGGCTTCCATCTACACCGACTATTTTGGCCAGATTGTTTATGATATTATCCAATTGCAGCTTTAACTTTGATTCATTCATTTAATCACATTAAATATGGCTGAGTATTATTTTTTGCTAAATTTCATATATTTATCTATTAAAACCGGAGTAATCCATTTTAGAATTTTAAAATTAGATGACATATTATTTATTAATTTCATCATTGAATTAACTGTTATAATTTTATTTTATTTAAATAGGCTAAATACATGTTCTTAAAAAATTTTATATAAAAAAGAACGCTCATATCCTTTTGTGTGTTCATGTTTTTAAGATTATGGGTAGTGCTTTTTGTAGCCATTTAATTCCGTTATTGTAGGTGAATTGGAAGAATTTGATGTATGT
>Ga0182021_10000487_pt1 | contig 42180 bp, 35 predicted proteins | sample 612E3MmetaG_FD_120493 | JGI IMG/M metagenome (GOLD analysis project Ga0182021, IMG submission 120493) | Permafrost microbial communities from Stordalen Mire, Sweden - 612E3M metaG (Illumina Assembly) | ecosystem: Environmental > Terrestrial > Soil > Wetlands > Permafrost | place: Sweden... | reverse complement strand
GTTCGCCGTCCGAGAACGCGTCCGCGGGATGCGGATGGACTTCTATCATAAGTCCGTCCGCCCCCGCCGCGACGGCCGCCCTGCTCATCGGCAGGACGAGGTCGTGCCGCCCCGTCCCGTGACTCGGATCAACGATGATCGGAAGGTGCGAAAGCAGCTTGACCGCCGGGACAAGGTTGAGGTCGAGCGTGTTCCGCGTGTACTCCACGAATGTCCTGATCCCGCGTTCGCACAATATGACGTCGGAGTTCCCCCCGGAAAGGAGATACTCGGCGCTCATCAGGAGCTCATTCAACGTCGCGGAGAAATTCCGCTTGAGGAGGACCGGCTTCCCCACACCCGAGAGCACCCGGAGGAGCTTGGTGTTGTGCATGTTCCGGGCCCCCACCTGAAGGAGGTCCGCATACCGGGCGACCAGATCCACCTCGGACGACTCCATGACCTCGGTAACGATCCCCAGGCCCGTTTCCTCCCGCGCCAGCGCCAGGAGCTTCAGGCCCTCCTCTCCGAGCCCCTGGAAGGCGTAGGGGCTCGTCCGCGGCTTGTACGCTCCTCCCCGCAAGAGGTCGGCCCCGGCGTTCCGGACTGCCCGCGCGGTCGACAGGATCTGTTCCTCGTTCTCGACGGAACAGGGCCCCGCGATGATGGCCAGACGCCCCCCCCCGATCTTCACCCCGGCGACATCGACGACGGTGTTCTCACGCCGGAATTCCCTGCTTGCCAGCTTGTACGGCTTGAGAATCGGTATGACATCCTCCACAAGCGGCAGGAGCGAGAACTGCTCCTTCTTCAGGAGGCGCTCATCCCCGATTACACCGATGATCGTCCGTTCCACCCCCTGCGACAGGTGAGCCTTCAGGCCGAGTTCCTCGATGCGACCGACCACATGGCGCACGTCTTCCGGCGTGGCCCGAGCGCTCATGACGATGATCATGTATCACCCTTTCCCTTCTGAGGTTTCACAGACCCTTGATGACGACGATCGTCTCATCGTCGTGCTGCATGGCCCCGTCGGAAAACGAGGCAAGCTCCCCTATCACCGCGTCGCGGATCGCCGCAGCGTTCTCCCCAGCCCGGCCGGCCAGGAGATCCATTAACCGATCCTCACCGAAGAGTTCCCCCTCCCTGTTATGTGCCTCGGTTACTCCATCGGTGACGAACAGAAGGACGTCCCCGGGGCTGTATCGTACGACCTTCTCCTCGATCTCGGAGGAGAACACCCCCGCGTTGTTGAGACCAAGTCCGAGTCCCCTGGGGGTGATCGCGACGACCCGTCCCTCAGCCGCCAGGAAATGGTACAACGGCAGGTGACCGGCCCTGGCAAGAACGAACGAATGGTCCGCGGGATCGAACGCAGCCCCCACGGCAGTGACAAACGAGCTCTTCTCCATGTCCGCGCACAGGAGACGGTTCGCCCGGATGAACAGATCGGCAGGAGAAAGGCCGAAGCCGTGGAGGGACCGGAGTATCCCCTGGATTTTCGACATGTAGAGTGCAGCCGATGTCCCCTTCCCGCTCACGTCCCCGACGACGACCGTGAGATGGCCCGTGCTCCCGTTCAGGTAATCGAAGAAGTCCCCCCCGACCTCCATCGCAGGGATGGAGACACCGGCGATCTCGAGCCCTTGGATCACCGGGGTCTTCTGGGGGAGGGAGGCAAGCTGAATGCGCCGCGCAATACCCAGCTCGTGTTTCATCCTCTCCTTCTCCGCGAGTTCCTCGTAGAGGAACGCGTTCTCCATCGCCATGGCGGACTGGACGGCCGCCGCGGCGAGGAATTCGTAATCTTCCCTCCGGTAGGTGGCCTCGGAGAGCTTCTCCCCCAGAACGATGGCACCGAGCAGCCGACGGCGGGAGCGGACGGGAACGATAAGGTAAAACTCATACTTTCGGAATGCTTCTTTCAGCGCCGGGGGGAGATAATCAACGTGTATGTGCTCCCCTGCGTCTCCCAGGACCTGAAACAGGCTCTTCTCGGCGATCGTGCAGAACACGTCCCACGCTTCCTGCTCGATCCCGTGTCCAACGCGGCATGAGGAGACCTCCCCGGATTGGAAGAAGAACACCCCCGCCCGTTTTACCCGCACGAGCTCTGCGATCTTCCCGGTAAGAGCCGCACCGAGGTCCGCCATGCTCAGTTTGGTTGCCAGCACCTCCGTCAATTCGCTTACAGCCTGCCGGTAGTCGTACCGCGTCCGGTAGTATTTCCGGTCGATCCACTTCTGCCCCTCTTTCCGGATCCGCCAGAGGAGATACCACGCAGCCGTACCGATGCCGATGAGCGCGAAGCGGTTCATCCACTCCCTCGTGCTCCCCAGCGCCGGTTCATCAACGGCTTCGATCGTCGATCCATGAATCAATATCGCGGGAAGATTCAGATCGATCGACGGTAGCGAGAAGAAAATGTTCAGAAGCACGGTCGCCATCAGCATCCCCCAGACGACCGAAACGAGTGAATACTGAATGTTCCGCCTGATGCGGAGGTTGAGGTCGAGCAGCCGGTACCGGCCTATCACGTAGAGGTAGGAGAGCGTCACCCCAAAAATGATCACCCCCATCGCGGTGACCGAGTTCAGGCCGATGCTGTTTGCTCCTTTGACCGATTGGTACGCCAGGAGGGAAAGTGCGTAGAGCCCCAGGGCTCCCCAGGACCAGTTGACGATCCTCCCCATTTTCTTCTGTTCGGCGGTAGCCCCCTTGCGGAAGACGACCGCCGCGACGATATGGAAGAGAATGAGGGCGACGAGTCCGGCATTCGCCGCCACCGACTGCTTGAACATGATCAATGCGAATATGGCAAGCGCGAGCCCGCCGTAGACCCACGGTATCCACCGTTTCGAGAGAATATCCGGACGTTCCTTGGGGAAGAACGTCGTCGAACGCATGAGCATCGCCGTTCCCCCGACAAGGGAAAAGCTTACCATCAGATCACGCACCTGGACGAACAGGTTCGTGTTGATATCCCTGCGCACAGCCACCGCCGCGACGAAGAACCCGGAGAGCAGCAAGCCCAGGCCAACAACGCGCGCCGCGCGGATGCGGGGCCGTTTCAGCGCGATGAACCCGCCGACGCCCATCATGAACATCCCCGAGACGCTGAATATGAGGAGGGGCAGGGGCATGCCGAACCGAGCGAGCGTGACGTCGAGCCTGAGCGTTTCGCCGTCCCGGAGGGCTTCGTAGACAATGGATTTCCCGGTCTGCCCCCGCCGGAGTATCTGGTCCGCATCCAGGGCGGTCTTGAACGTTTCTCCGTTGATACGGAGGAGAACGTCCCCCACTTTGAGGCCGGCCCTGTCGGAAGCTCCTCCGCGGGTCACATCCGTGACTGCGATGAAATCGTGGAGGAAGACGCCGACGGTATCAGGGATGTCACGCCTGCGGACGGTGAGATCGGAGCCGGAGAGCGCGGAAGGGCGGTACGTGGTGACCTTAAGAATCGAGTCTCCTGCGGCGGCTTTCAAGATTGTGACCAGCGCCGACGAGTCGCTGAGAGTGATCCCGTTGATCTTGACGATCAGGTCCCCCGCGCGGATGGTGTCCCCCTGTGCCGGGATGGGCTTCATCACGTACAGGGACATCGGGCGCGGCATATCGGCGAAGAGGTTCTCGTCCGTCGGGGACCCGGCGTAGTTGACGATGGTCAGGATCGCCGCCGCCCCCAGGAGGGCGGCCAGAAGGCCGTACAGCGGCCTGGCAATCACCGGATATCTCTCAAAAAGTGTCATTTCTGCTCCGGCAATGTCCCTGTTCCTCACTATATAGTTAACGAGGGACGCACGAAGAAGTTGCCTCATAGGGAGAACCCCTCGATGGCCTATATCACAGAGCACGGCCGACCTGCGCAGGCAGGGACATCGGAGCAGGAGTTCTCAGTTTATCATAATGTGAAGAATCCCCGAGAGAATCAACGAAAACCCCGCATCTTGAAATTCGCACGCAGATCGCGTATACTCACCCAGCCGCGATTCCAAAAGACGAACGCCCGACAGCATGAAATCCTGGAAGACGCTCTCCCGCACCCCGGTGCTCCGGCGGGGAAAGTTTCTCACACTCGAAGATCACGATGTGGAGCTGCCGGACGGGCGCGTCATCGAGGGATGGCCATGGCTCGTGATGCCCGACTACGTCAATGTCATGGCGGAGACCCCGGACGGGGAATTTGTCTGCTTCAGGCAAACGAAGTACGCGATCGGTGACGGGACATCCCTCGCACCCGTGGGTGGATACGTTGAACCGGGAGAGTCTCCCGGTGCAGCAGCCCGGCGCGAGCTTCTGGAGGAGACGGGGTATGAGGCAACCGAGTGGATATCGCTCGGCTCGTACGTCGCCGACGGCAACAGGGGAGGCGGCACGGCACACTTGTTCCTTGCCCGGAGTGCCCGGAAGACCGGCAGGCCCGGAAGCCCCGACCTTGAAGACCAGGAGTTGCGGCTGCTGAGCAAATCCGATCTGGCACACGCTCTGGCAGCAGGTGAATTCAAAGTGCTGGCCTGGTGTGCAAACGTCGCCCTGGCGCTCACTCACCTTGATCGGACCCGTTGAGCGGGAGCCGAGCCGGTTCAGTTCGGGGCAATCCGCGCGACGAGATCATCCCTGTCGACGATCGAATCTTTCCCGAACCAGATCGACCAGAGGACACGGGCGAAGAGCGGGCTGGTGATCGCCGGCATCTCCTCCCCCGTTATTGTCGCAACGACGATACCGCCGGGGAGCCAGCGGAGGATTAACTGCTGGTTCTCCTTCACTTCCTTCGCGAAGAAGCCGACGAATTCATCCACCAGGGGTTGTATCGACTTCAACTCGTCGGCCGTGGCGTTTTCCCTGAATCCGTCCAGGTACGCGTCCCGGATCTTTCCCGCATCGACGTCTCTCGCAAAATCCATCGTGATCTGCCGGGCTTTGCCGTCCACCAGCATCGCACCGAGAGCCTCCTCTTTCGGGGCCTTCCCCGGGTCCTGCGCGTAGTGCGCCATCCCGTACACTTTGAAGACAAGTTTTTTCCTGACGGTGACGCCGGTGAGCGACATCGGATACTCGGTCCCGTTCCTGGTGTATTTCACGACCACCGGAAAGCTCTTGCCCGTGGATGGTTCCTGAACGCTCTCCTGGGCCGTGGCCGCCGCCGCGAAGAGGATGAGAGGGAGAAGAAACATGCGCTTCATAGGATCACCGGTAGTTGACGTTTGGTCGGAGAACGGAAGACGGATCAAATGTATGCAAAAAAAAGAAGGAGTGCCATATGCCATCAGCACTCCTCCAGACCGGAAGCAGTCCCCCAACCGCAACCGGCTATCCACGCATTTCTTTGACGACCGATGCAACCACCCAGCCGATAGTCCCGGAGTTGGTCCTGACGAGGATCCAGTCCGGACCTGTCTGCGACGAGTACCGGCGGAGTATCTCGACGCGGTCCTTCTGCCGTACGGTGGTTTTGGGAATAACGCGCGACTCCATCGAGTGACTTGCGCGAAGTCCCGTGCTGGGAACCGTGACCACGGCCCGTTTCCCTTCGGGCTGCTGTGCGGGCTGCGCCGGCCTCCGTTCGGGGATGGGCTCCGGTGACCTGATCTCGTTCTGGTTGACAAGCTGGACAAACTGTGACGTCGGCGGTGCAGGTTCCTTCTTCGCCGGAAAGAGCACTGTCGCACCCAGCAGGAGGAGCGAAAAGAGGAGACCGATCACATAGAACCTCGTATGAAGTCCTTTCCGGACTTTCCCCCTCTGAGCCGACCTTGACACCTTTGGTGAGACGCCCGAAGGTTGAACCTGACCTTGAGTTTTCATGCGTCTCTGCGTGTCGGGCCCCGATCCCCGGCCGGATTCCGGACGGGATTCCGGATGGAATCCCGGATTCCGGGTCGACTTCGTATGAAATTCTGGTGGCTCCGAAGGGGCCCGGGGAGACATGCGTGCAGTGCTGTGCGCGAGATCTGCCTGTGCACCTTTGAGGAAGTAGTCCGGATCTATATGCCTGTTCTGAAGCTGTGGCTCGACGCGTGCCAGAACGAAACAGGTGACGACCGCACCGGGCAGGGCCATTATGATTGCCCTGCTTACCGCTTCAAGGGTCGCTCCCGTCGTTGCGATATCGTCGACCAGAAGAATCCGGGGAGCACTGGCAAGGCCCGAAGCGTCAAACCGATAGACCCCGTCGAGTTCCTTCTGCCGCGCAACCCTCCCCCCCAGAGATGTCATCGCCCGGACCGCCTTTTCCTTTTCCATGCGTTGGGGCTCATAGGTGGCACCGCTTCCGCCTGCGATCGCCTCGCACAGCCGGTCAAGGGAGGTGTTTGGCGACGCCTTCAATTCGCCCGATCCGAGCGGACGGACGATGGTGTCAAACTTCAGGTCCTTACATACCCTCGGAGCTGCAAGGGCTAACCATCTCGCGGTCTGGGGTTCGCATCCATCCTTAAAATCGTGGATGGACCGGGAGACAAGATCCTGGTAACCAACCCGGGCGGCGTGATAGTAGGCAACGTGGTACAAACGTTCAACACCGGGATAGCGTCTTGCGGATGGGAGCAGGCAGGATGGGGCCTGCGGGGGTGGCGTTTTCATACTGTGGATCCTCTATTGCGAGTGCGATTCAGGCACCAGCACGGTTTACCTTACTCCGGCATGTGAATTTGAGGCTGAACGCGTTGACCCGCTTCACTATATCGATGGCGAAGGACTGGAATACCAGGACCAGCACAACCAGCGATGTGGATCCGTATATGGCCGGGGCCAGTGAGCGCAATGCGATGAGTGGTTCGGACATCCTTCCCCCGGGTATGATTCCGCGTGCAGCCTCTCCCTGAGCTGATCCTTACCTTGCAATAAATGAGCCAATCCGGCCACATGACAGAATCGCATATTTACGCGGGTTCTCCGCAAAAAACTTGTGAATCGGGAGTACTTATTACACCCGGAGCGTGCAATAATTTCCTCTTTGCATTGTTGGCCCGAAACTCCTATACTACTGACCAACGTTCATCCCCCTCTCAATGGACAGTATAACAATACCCATCGCCGAGCCCGGCATCATTCCCAAAATCACACTCACTGCCGCCGAGGGTTCCAACGAGCCCGTGACGTTCAACTTTACGCGGAGCTTCAGGATCGGCCGCGATCCGGAATGTCAGGTCCGACTCACGGATGTCGCAGTCAGCAAGATCCACCTTGATGTCTACTTCGAGAAGGACAAGTGGTGGGCGCGGGACCTCGGGAGCACCAACGGCACATTCCGGGGGGGGAAGAAGATCACGAAGGTGCAGCTCGGCACCAGAACGAAACTGATCCTCGGCAAGACGGGACCTCTGCTCACATTTGAGGTGGAAGGGGCTTCCGGGGACGGCGACAAGACGGTCATGAAGACGCTCTTTTCCCCGACCGCGTTTGTCGATAAGTATCTCAGGGATCCGAACGCAAAAGATAATGCCGGAGAACAGACAAGGCTCATCAGACAGAAGTTCAGCGTCCAGGAGAAGAAGCGCTCCCGGAAGTACATCCGTGTCATCATTGCGATGGGGGCCTTTGCACTCGTCGCCAGTGCGTACGCAGTCTACAAGCACATGCAGGTGCAGAAGCAGGAGCTCCTCGCGCAGGAAGCATTTTACGAGATGAAAGCTCTGGACATCGCCTATGCGTCTCTCAAAAAACAGTTCGCCACCGTCTCCGGCGACACGGCGGCACGCGCCGAAGTCGGCACCTACCTGGAGAAGAGGCGGAAGCTGATGGCGACATACGAGAAGCTGGTAGGGGAGCTCGGGATTTATTCCGAGGGGATGGATGACAAGCAGAAGACCATCTACCACGTCGCCCGCGTCTTCGGGGAATGTGAGATCGGCATGCCGGCGGATTTCAACGATGAGGTGGAAAACTACATCGACCTCTGGAAAAAATCTCCCAGACTGAGGCAGGCGATCTCGAGGGCGGTGGAGAGCGGCTACCCGGCCAGAATCTCGGCGGCACTCATTGCGGAGGACCTCCCCCCCCAGTTCTTCTACCTGGCACTCCAGGAGAGCGAGTTTGACTCCGCGGTGGTCGGACCCGAAACCCGGTTCGGGATCGCAAAAGGGATGTGGCAATTTATGCCCGCCACGGCGGTTCAGTACGGACTGAAAACGGGTCCGCTGATCAGGGTGGCCAGGCCGGACCCCCGGGACGAGAGACAAAACGTCTCAAAATCCACCTCAGCGGCTGCGCGATACATCAGCGACATGTACAACACGGAGGCGCAGGCCTCAGGTCTCCTCGTGATCGCGGGCTACAACTGGGGACACAACGTTGTGCGGGGCCTGATCCGGGAGATGCCGGAGAACCCGCGCGACAGGAATTTCTGGAAATTTCTAACTCAGTACAGGGACAAGATCCCGAAACAGACATATGATTACGTCTTTTACATATTCTCCGCAGCAGTCATAGGCGAAAACCCGAAGCTCTGGGGGTTCAACATGGAGCAGCCTTTCCCCGCGACTCCGCACCCGAACTGACACACCCGCAATCCACAGGCAATCATAATGACCCGGTCGTTGCTCATCCCCGTATTGACAGCCCTGTTTTGCGTCTCCTCCGCCGCACAGGATCCGTCGTTTTACAAAAAACAGGACACGTGGCAACACACCGTGCAGGCTTCACTCGAGACCCTGAACACACAACGCGCGGGAGGGGGCGGGTCATCCTCCGTTCAGTTAGGGCCATGGATTTCAATCGGCCCGTTCAGGTCGAACACCAAAGACGCTTTCGCAGAGGTGTTCCCTCCCGAAACAGAATTCGTTCCGGGGAAGGCCTATGAAGGGGGATCACTCCACTGGACCGCCCGGCCGCTCTGGCGCGACGGTAAGGTGATCCTTTTTGAACAGACGGATTTTTGCGCGATGTTCATCTCGCGCCCTTTGTCGGCCCCCCGGGACACGACCCTCGCACTCTCGCTCGGGAGCGATGACGGAATAAAAGTCTGGCTTGACGGGAAACCGGTTTTGCAGCACGATATCAACCGGGGGGTGCTGCCGGACCAGGAGGAACTCACACTCACGCTCCCGCGGGGGGAACACCGGCTTCTCATCAAGATCAACAACGGGCAGGGAGACTTCGGTTACTACTTTGCGGTCGTGAACAGAGAGCTCGGCGAACTCCTTCGGCTCGTCTCGCGGGATTTTCCCACCGCGAGGGTGCAAAAAGAGATTGCCTGGGAATCCGCGGACAGCATCTGGGCGGCCGTGTGGAAACCGGGAGACTACGCGGAGCTCGCGCGAAGGTATGCGGCAGCGACGTTGTTCGACACTCCGGCGGAGCGTGCCGCTGCAATCCTCAGGGCACAGACGGCGTCATCCGGGACCGCGCTGGACGCCTTCAGAAGGACGTACCTCGATGCGCGCGCGCAGGATAGTACCCCTGTGATACTGACGCCGGGAGCTTCACCGCTCCCGCGCATCAACGGCGCACGCGTGTTCGGAGCCCGTCCCGGAAATCCGTTCCTCTATACCGTCGCGGCGACCGGGACCCGTCCGATGAAGTTTTCGGCACAAGGGCTCCCCGCAGGACTTGCGCTCGACACCAGCACGGGACGCATCACCGGCACACTTGCGGGCACCGGTACATACCGGGTCACGATCCGGGCCGGGAACGGACTCGGAACATCTATGCGGGTCCTCACGATCGTTTCAGGAGATCAGATCGCACTGACCCCGCCGCTGGGGTGGAACAGCTGGAACTGTTTTGCCTCGGCGGTCGACGACGCGAAGGTCCGCGCTGCTGCGGATGCGATGGTGAAGAGCGGGCTCATTGATCACGGCTGGACATATATCAACATCGACGATTGCTGGGAAGTGAGGCCGGAGACGAAGGACCCGCTCCTCGGGGGAGAACCAAGAACTCCCGATGGGAGAATAAACACGAACAAGAAGTTCCCCGATATGAAGGCGCTCAGTGGATACGTCCACGGCAAGGGATTGAAGCTTGGTATCTACTCCTCGCCCGGCCCGCTTACATGTGCAGGTTTCACCGCGAGCTACCGGTTCGAAACGCAGGATGCCGCCCAGTACGCGGAGTGGGGGATTGACTACCTCAAATACGACTGGTGCTCATACGGGTCGATAGAAAAGGAGAGGACGCGCGAATCGCTCGAAAAACCATATGTCACCATGCGCAGGGCACTTAACGGCGTTCATCGCGACATCGTCTTCAGCCTCTGCCAGTACGGCATGGGAAATGTCTGGGAATGGGGAGGCGAAGTCGGCGGCAACTCCTGGCGGACCACGGGGGATATCGACGATACATGGGAGAGAGTGTCGGAGATCGGCTTTGCACAGGGAGGGCACGAGAGGTACGCGAAACCCGGAAACTGGAACGATCCGGATATGCTTGTCGTCGGAAAAGTCGGCTGGGGCCCGCAGCTCCACCCCACGAGGTTGACGCCCAATGAGCAGTACACGCACATTACACTCTGGGCACTCCTCTCGGCTCCCCTCCTTATCGGGTGCGACATGACACAGCTCGACGAATTCACCGCGAGCCTCCTCACGAACGACGAGGTGCTTGAAGTGAACCAGGACCCGCTGGGGAGGCAAGCCTCCCGCGTACGGGGAAGCGGCGATATCGAAGTCTGGGCAAAGGAGCTGGAAGACGGGTCGAAGGCGGTCGGACTCTTCAACAGGGGGGGAGGGAAGTCAGACGTGACACTCTCGTGGAAGGAATTGGGCCTGGAGGGACCACGCTCCGTCCGCGACCTGTGGCGTCAGAAAGACCTCGGGGAACATCGGGAGGGGATCACACTTCCCGTTGCGCGGCACGGCGCCGTTCTTCTCAGGGTCGGCCCACCGGCTCGAGAACCCTGACATCCGTCACGAAGTACTCGGTTTCGGCCCACCAGTTCAGGGGGACGCCGGTATGCTGGTCATACACGAGGGCCACCCTACCGCCGAGTGATGTATTGATATGCGCCGCAACCGAGTCATTCCGCACGCTGAAATAGAACTTCTCGGGCGTCGTCCCCGGCATTGAGACCATTGCGAGCTCCCCCTCCCACGTCTTGAATACCCACCCCTTCTGGGAGAATTTCTGGACGTACCCCGCCCTCTCCCCGTGCGAATAACTCCACGTGAGCGATAACCACGTGTACAATGAAAAAAGGATGACGGGCGTGATCAGGATAATGATCAGCCAGCGCCGGAGCCGGTGCGTTCGCCGGGGGGGTGAAGAATGATCCGCCATGAGGTGACCGCGAGTGGATGTGGCAAGTGAATATTGCCAGTGGATGTTGCCAGTGGATGTTGCCAGTGGATTTTGGCTGTCGGGGAGAATCTAATGAACGGTAGTGTGAGAAGCAAAGGCGGTCGAACCCCCCATCAGCCGCATCAATGTTCCCCCCGGTTCATTTTGGCGAGCTTCGGCTTTATGACGAACATGCAATACGGCGCATGGGGGTTGTTCCGGAAGTAATCCTGGTGGTATTCCTCTGCTTCGTAGAACCCGGCGAGTGGTTCTATCGCAGTGACGATGGAGGAGGAGAGTCCCTTTCCGGCTTCCACGAAGGACTCCTCCGCGATCGCTTTCTGAGCCTCGTCGTTATAGAATATCACGGACCTGTATTGCTCTCCGACGTCCGCTCCCTGCCGGTTCAGGGTCGTCGGATCGTGTGCCGCCCAGAACACCCCCAGTATTTCTCCGAACGTGATCCTGCGGGGATCAAACGTGATCTGCGCGACTTCTGCATGCCCCGTTTTGCCGGAGCAGACCTCTTCATACGAAGGGTTCTTCGTCCTCCCCCCCGCATATCCCGCAACGACGGACTTCACCCCGTCCAGTTCCTCAAACACGGCTTCCACGCACCAGAAGCACCCTGCCCCGAGAGTCGCTTTTTCCAGAACTTCCATCTAACCCCCTTCTACGTTGCAGACTTAACACTCCCTTCCCCGATTTGGTTTCATCGGCCCCATTTGTAGAATCGTTACGAAGGCACATTGGAAACAGTTGAAAAGGGGAGTGAATTGGCCACCCAAAGGTGGCATATGGTTTGCCATTTTTCCGCTCACAACACTCGTCCTATGATCTGCTTAATCGTCAGATTGCAGACGATAGAAATCCCAACGGAGCAACGAATGGAGTCTCCCACAAGAAGCGCCGCACAGCGGAGTGACATATGGATCAGGGGAGGATTCGCCCTGACACTGTTGATATTTGCAGCAATCGCGGTCTTCGCTTACCTGGGGATGAGTTCCTACCTCTCCAACACGCGGAGCGTGACACTCTCGAACAACATCCACATGAAGCTTGACGACCTCGTCTCTTCGCTCAAGGACATACAGCGCGGAGCCCGGGGATACGTCATCACGGGAGACACTTCGTTCCTCGCTCCCTTCCGGGAGGGGGCTTCCAATGTGGGGCGTAAACTCATCGAGCTCGGGCATGATGCAGACCCGGCTGTGAAGAATGCCGGGGAGCTGGCCACCATCCAGACCTTAAGTGAGAAGCTGATCAGCGTCACGGAGACGGAAGTCAATTTCGTCCGCGCGGGAGAGATCGACTCGGCCCGGCAAGCTGTCCGGAGAGGGGAACCGAACCGTTTGATGGGAAGAATCGACGAAATCGTCCGCATCATGGAGGAGAAGCAAGCGGCAATGCTTGCGAAGCGGCAGGCTGACGCCGAATCCGATTTCAGCAAGTCACTCCTCTTTCTCCAGCTCGGCACCGCCTTCAACCTCGCACTGATCATAGGCATGTTTGTCTTCATGAACAGGCAGCTACGCAACGGGAGGGGGGTCGCCGACACATTGAAGGTGAGCCAGCAGCGGCTTCAGAACGTTATCAACTCAGTTCAGGAAGGGATCACGATCAGCAGCACCGAGGGAAAATTTGAAGTCTTCAACCAGCGGATGACTGAGATAACGGGATACACGATGGAAGAGGCAAACAAGGCAGACGATTTTTCCCGGCTTCTCTACCCGGATTCGTCTGACCGCCAGAACGCCCTTGACGGCACCAGGAAGGTGCTGGAACACCCCGGGTCGCATTTGTCGGAGACGACGATCACAACCAAGTCGGGCGAAACGCGCCTCCTCCGCGTCGCGTCGCAGATCGTCGGCAGTGACGGCGGCAGCATGTTCCTCACCACCTATGTCGACATCACCGAGCAAAGGGCACTGGAGCAGACACTCAGGGAGTCCGAGGGAAAATTCCGCCTGGTATTCGAGAACGCGTTCGACGGGATCAGCATCATCGAAGAGGCCGCCGACCCGATGCAAAGCAGGCTTGTCGAATGCAACCCCCGCTACGCCGAATTGGCCGGGAGAAGCCGCGAGGAGCTCCTGGACCTCGGACACACCAGGCAACTCAATACCACGCTCAGCGAGATCGGGCGGGAATACATCGAGGGGGGGGTGGCCTTCCGCGGATCGTTCAAGTGGGAGAGGCCCGACGGAAAGGACAACATCCTCGAGTTTACAGGCGTTCCGATCGAAATGCGTGGAAAGAAATACACGATTGGGATCGATCGTGACGTGACCGAGACCCGCAGAGCGGACCAGCTGGTACGTGAGTCTCAGCAACGCTACCAGGAATTGTTCGAGGCAAGCCCGATCCCGATCTTGATCTACGACGTTGCGACGTTGACGATTCTGGAGGTGAACCCGGCGACCATCGAGCACTACGGTTACTCACGGGAGGAGTTCCTGGCCATGAGCGTCAAGGATATCCGGCCTCTTGAAGACGTTGCCGCGTTCCTTACGCACATCGGGGCGGAGGCCCACAAAGAAGAGCGGACATTCGCCACGCGGCATCGCAGGAAGGACGGATCGATCATTCAGGTCGAGATCAATTCGCATGCCGTTGACTGGAAGGGCCATATCGCCCGGCTGGTCCTGGTGCATGATATCACCGAGCTGCTGGACATTGAAACAAAGCTGAAAGTGCAGAAAGCTCACTTCGAGCGGCTTTTCGAGAGTGCGCCCGAAGGGATCGCACTGCTGGACGGCCGGGGGGACGTTTACGACGTCAACCGGGCCTTCGTCCAGATGTTCGGTTTCTCAAAGGAGGAAGTGGTCGGAAGCGACATCATCGAAATGACCATCCCGCAGGAGGGAAGAGAGGAGGCGCGGTCGGCTCTCGAGGCCGTTATGGACGGAGTGAGCCTGCGCCTGGAGGCCGGGAGGCTCCGCAGGGACGGGCAGCCGATCGATGTGTCCATCATCGCGATCCCCGTGGACGACGGCCGGGGAACGAACATGGCCTATATCCTCTACCGGGATATCACGCAGAAAAAGCGGGAAGAAAGGGACAGGGAAGACCTTATCCAGCAGCTGCAAAAGGCGCTTGTTGATGTAAAAACACTCGGCGGCCTCCTCCCCATCTGTGCCTGGTGCAAGAAGATACGCGATGATCAGGGATATTACCACCAGATTGAGACCTTCATCGCGAACCACTCTGAGGCGAAATTCTCGCACGGCATCTGTCCGGATTGCCGCGGGAAATTCGACCGGGATGCAGAGGTCGTTGCCAGAGAGAACCGGAAGGTCCCCCGCTAGAAGTCCCGACGCTCTTGGGCGGGGCTAAAAGTCACGCCGCTCTCAGGCGGGGATGACCGTCACGCCCTGAAACGGCGGGACTGATTTGCCGTAACTCTCCCCGGCGATGTTTCCGTTCTTGATCCCCTCCTTGTCGAGATGCACCACCAACTTCGGTCAGAAGCGGTTCTTTCCCGTTGAGATGCCGCTCGTTTCCCCGCTGCACGATCCAGGGAGGACATATTCAGGGAGGATCTCCTGTAAACCTGGCAACGGGGCGCCACCGGAATTGTGATATGCTGGTGTCGTCGGAAAATGGTGTTGAAACCGGCCAACAAATCCTGAAGAGTCAAGCCAAAGCGTCGGGAGAGATTGAATATTCGGTCCCGATCTGTTAGATTGTCCCACTACAGAGCACTCCAACAAACCAGGACCTGCAATGCGACCACTCCTCCTCTACACATTCCTCACTGCAACAGCGCTCACGTCACTCATGATGTCCCCCCCTCCCCTGCGGGTCACTTTCTTCGGAGACTCGATCACCGAGGCGGGTGTGGGGCCGACCGGGTACATCACACAGCTTCGCGGGATGCTCCCCGCTGACAAATTCGAGCTTACCGGCGCGGGGATCGGCGGAAACAAAGTGTACGATCTCTACCTCAGGCTGGACAGGGACGTCCTGGAACGCCACCCGGACGTGGTTGTGGTGTTTGTCGGCGTCAACGACGTCTGGCACAAGAGAACACTGGGGACGGGAACGGACGCGGACAAGTTCGTGGCGTTCTATGAAGCCCTGATTAAGAAGATGCAGGAGAAAGGGATTCGCGTCATCCTCGCCACCCCCGCTCTGATCGGCGAGAAGACGGACTGCTCGAACGAACTGGACGGAGACCTCAATCACTACGCACAGCTCATCCGCGACCTTGCCGCCGCACACCGGTGCACACTTGTGGATCTGAGACGTGAATTCCTGAAGAACCTCGGCACAACAAACACCGCCAACGCCGAAAAAGGGATACTGACGCAGGACCGCGTGCATTTTACGGCCGAAGGGAACCGCCTCGCCGCCCGGCTCTTCCTCGACGCGCTCATGGAGAAGCAATAGGACACATTTCTCTCTGTGATTGCCGTCCCGCACTTGCATCTGTAGGAAAGTATGGCCAAATTTCGCGTCACATCTTCACAACCACAAACCGGAGGGATCATGTCGAAGAGAGCCCATCTCGTTCTCTGCCTCGGATGGATAGTCCTGGCGTGGACGATGGCAGCAGCGCAGTCGGCGCACGAGCACGGGAGCACATCCATCATGAAGGCGGTCGCCGTTCTTTCCCCCCTGAAGGGGAGCGGCGTGCGGGGCGTCGTGACATTCGAGGCGGCGGAAAACGGTGTGCGGGTTGTCGCCGATCTGACCGGTCTCCTGCCGGGAAAGCACGGCTTCCACATCCACGAATTCGGCGATTGCAGTGCTGAAGACGGAAGCTCCGCGGGGGGGCACTTCAATCCGGCCGGCATGCCCCACAGCATGCCTACGAGCGACAAGCGGCATGCCGGTGACATGGGGAACATCGAAGCGGGGGAGGACGGAAAGGCACACATTGACTACGTGGACGCGGTCATGGCCCTCTCAGGCGAGCATTCGATCGTCGGGCATGCGGTGATCGTCCATGAGAAGGAAGACGACTTGAAGACACAGCCGACGGGAAACGCCGGCGCCCGCGTTGCGTGCGGCGTCATCGGGATCGCGAAAGGGAAATAGTCTGCTTTCTTCCGGAACTTCTTCGAGCCCCGGCACACGCACCGGGGCTCCCTTTTTTCTCCCCTCTGCCGGCTACGGGGCTTCCTTCAGTTTCTTCAGCGCCTCCACGGCACCCGTATTCGATCCGTTCAGCTCCAGCGACCTCTCATAGTTGACAATCGCCAGCTTCTTGTCACCCTCGCTCATCTGTGCCTCTCACAGGCTGTCGTAGACATTCCATGACTTCGGGAAGGCCGCGACGTTCAACTTAAAGACTTTGATCGGTTCCTTCGTCTTCCCTTCCTCGGCCACGAGCACCGACCTCGTACACTGGTCGTACTCGAAATACTTCTGCATCAACGCGTCGATCTTCCCACTCCGGGACTGAGGCGGGTCCTGTCCCGGGAGAATGACGAGTGCCGCAAGAAACGAAATCCCTCCGGCCACCGTGATCTCCTCCCCGATTGTCATCGGTCGCAACAGGCACAAAATGTCCGGGGTCGTCCGGAAATTCTCTCCCGGCATTGTAGAAAGAGAAAGGAACGTGCACAACAGGAGGAGGTCATGAAAAAAGGGATCGGAATCGTTCTGACGTGTCTCCAGATGCTTGCGGGACCGGCGGCGGCTCAGATTGCCGGCCATGTTGTCATCAGCGAGCTGTACGGTAACGGGGGAAACAATGGAGCCGTGTACAGGAACGACTACGTAGAGTTCTACAATCCGACGTATTTCGCCGTCACCCTCGCAGGCTGGTCTCTGCAGTATGCGAGCGCGACCGGGACCGGGGCGTGGCATGCCGCCCCGCTCGGCGGGCGCATACTCCCGTTCGGGTACTATCTGGTGCAACTCGCAGGCGGGACAAACGGAGTCGCACTCCCGGCGCCGGACACGACGGGGACTATCAACATGTCCGCCACTGCCGGAAAGGTCGCGCTTGTCAGAAGCACGACGCCTCTTTCGGGAGCGAACCTTGCGGACAGCTCGATCGTCGATATGGTGGGATACGGAGGCGCAGACGCATATGAAGGGAGCGGGCCCGCACCTGCACCGGGAACCGCAACCTCGCTCGAGCGAAAAGCGGGGCCTCTCGCCACAGCCTCCAGCATGGCTACGGGAGGGAGCGACGCGAATTCCGGAAACGCCTGGGACAGCAATAACAACGCAGCTGACTTTGTCGCTCAGAAGTCGCTGAGCCCGCAGAATTCTTCGGCCACCCCTGAGAGGCCCCCGGATGATCTGCTGCCGATCCGGTTCGGATCGCTGGAGGCCACTGCCCCGGAGAACTCGACCGCATTGATTTCCTGGTCCACTCTCAGCGAGACCGCGTGCTACGGGTTCGAAGTGCAGCGATCCGAAAGAAGAACCGACGGATTTGGCACAGTATCGCCTCTTATACCGGGGCACGGGACGACGATTCTCATGCATTACTATTCGTACACCGACCCGGGGGGAGCGCCCGGTCGCTTCTACAGGGTGAAGGAGATAGACACGAACGGCGCGGAATGGTTCAGCGAATCTATCGAGGCGATGCCCGTTGCATCGGTGCAGACGATCGAGAGGCAGGGATACCGGCTCCTGCAAGGCTATCCAAACCCGTTCAATCCGGGGACGACAATCGGTTACCGGCTCCCCGCGGCGGGGAGCGTAAGGCTGGAAATATTCGACATGCTCGGTCGCGTGGTCGAGACGCTCGCACAAGGGAAGCAGAATCCGGGAGAGCATTCAGTACGGTGGGATGCCACAGGAGTCCCCGCCGGAGTGTATCTCTGCCGTCTGGAGGCAGGGGGGTTCGTCCGCACGGTGAGGCTCGTGTTGGTTCGTTAGTGGACTCGTTCACTCATGGGCTCTGGTCTGGCTGATAAAGCAAACCAATCTACGATGAATGAGGGGGAGTCCAGCCGTTTCTATTCAATCTGAAGGCCTCGGAAGAAAGTTGTTACGAATTCATTATTTCCCGAATCTCGTCTTCGAACCGCTGCCTGTCAAGAAATCCAACCACACGGTCAACGATCTTCCCGTCCCTGTCGATGATAATCGTCGTGGGGATGGCACGGATTCCGCCGTATGCATTGACGACATCGTTATCCCCCATCACGACGGGATAGACAATGTTCATCTCCCTGACAAGCGGAGAAACTTTCTTCCATCCGTCCCGGTCGAGGGAGATCCCGACGATCTCCAGCCCTTTCGGACGGTATTTGCGATACACTTCGAGCAGGCCCGGGATCTCGGACCGGCACGGGGGACACCAGGAAGCCCAGAAATTAATCACCACGACTTTTCCCTGAAGATCCTGCAATTCGATGGTCTTCCCTTCGACTGTCCTCAGACTGAAGTTGGGTGCCTCTGTCGAGCACGAGGCGAACAGGAGCGGCATCACGGCTCCACAGCACAGCACTGCTAATCGCTTCGGCATTCTCATTTTTACCTCCTCCGCGGGATTCCCGACTCTGGCAGCTACACAGGGGGGAACAGACGACCGGCCAGGCAGGAATTGTGATTCAAGGAAGGTATTTCCCGCGTAATTTTACTTGAGCGTCGTCACAGGGGGTCGCCGGGATGCCGGCAGCTCACTCAATTGTGTGCCCGGCAAGTGATATGTGGCACATCACGCCGCCTGCGTGCCGGAGTGTCGCCGACCTTGCGAAAAGCTTCGGGTACGAGTGAAATGACGTGGATGGAAAGGTACCGGAGGACACTGTTGCTTCAAATCTCGCAGCCAGAGGGATATCAAAGGAATGAACAGGCGGTTGGGCCCGGAAGTGAGGTCAGAAACTGTAGCCCATCGTCAGGTTCACAAGTGCGGGGGCGACAAGCTGAACACCCCGGACGTGTGTCATAAGCGGGATTTTCAGATCTCCGTACAGACTGATATGGCTTGTGGCAATTACCTGGAGGCCCGGCGAAAGGTACAATCTCTCAAACCCGGTGTTCTCCGGGTCGGCATTGTCGCCGCTGTCGATTCCGCGGAATGAACCCTGGAGCTGGACGACGGGCATGATGCTGAGACTGTTGAGGAGCCCGTCATAGTGGATTCCGCCGTTGACGTCGAAGCTGTCCCCGGGCCGGTATCCGTCACGCTCATTGAACGCATGTTGCCACATGACCTGAGCGTACCATCCCCATCCATTCTCCTGCCCCATCTGGTATCCACCCAGAAGGAGATCCGTCGTGCCGGTCCCTATCTGTGTATCCCTGTCAAGGAGAGATTGATTGAAAGCCCCGGTGGGAAGCTTCAATCCGAATTGAAGACCTGTGGACATGTCCTCCGAGAGGCCCGTATACATTCCCATGAGCCGGACGTCACCGAACGATGTGTGAGTTGCCGATGCGATCTTTCCATCGTCCGCCATGGTCCTGAAATAGCGATTCCATACGGGAGCTTCCACCACTATCCCCCAGTCCCTGTCCGCCATGTACTGAAAGCCGAGCGTGTAGAAGTTCGTACGGATTTCCTGATCCGGGTTCGCATCCGTTGATGCGCCATGCCAGTTACCCCAGTTCCTGACCTGGTCCATGTAGTTGTATTGCAGAAACGACCCGAACCCTGTTGAGGTCGGCATTGTCCACCGCGCACCAACGGTAAACACATTACACCCGCACGCGCACGCAAATGTCGCTGCGGGGACGAAGAGAACGCCGATCACAATGGCCACAATGTATTTGCACGGTCTGATCATGGTACACTCCTTCCTGTGAATACGAGACAGCACGACAGCGCCGCTACAGGGAGGAGAATTCGGGAGGATGATCGATGTCCCTCCCCGGGGAGAGGGGAATGGCGAACCTGAGGGATGTGAACAACACACTTCCGGTCCGGGGGGTGCGAATCGTCGCTGGAGGATTTGCCGGAACCGGCTGAAAATCGTCGATTTCTTTCAGATTTCTGGCTGGGGGAGATTGCTCCCTGCGGTCTTCATTCTGTAGCTGTTTACGGAGGAGGCAGCAACCCTGGCAGGTGTTCCCGGGTATGTCTTTCTTCTCGCACAGGATCGTCGCGATATATGATCTGTTGAGCGAAAATGAGAGCACAACGAGACAATCGCCGAGACAGGCAAGCGTGAGGGAGAGAAGGATTGGTATCGTGAGTATGAGTTTCACTGCGCCCGGTGGTCTGGAAAGAACGGAGAAAGAGGCTGCTGTTTAAGGAACGCGTACCTGATACGATTCGTTCCTTGGGCGTGGACAGGGAGGGAATGGGACCCCCGACACGAGGATTCCCAGTCCTTCCCTTTCGGCAACAATTTGACTCTCGCGATCCCCTGCCGTATGTTACCGACGCAAAGTCGGCTCCTCGTGCAGAAGGGATTCTCCACGCCCGTGAAGGTCTCCCATGATCGGCAAGACTGTCTCCCACTCTAAGATCCCCCCCCTCTACGCCTTGAGGGAACTATCAGGGTTGAAGGAGTGAAATAGCTCTATGCGAGCAAAGGGTCTCATCATCTCCTCCTTTGTCGCCGGCACCCTGCTGATCGCGGGAGCGTGGTCGTTCTATACGGTGTTTATCAAGGCACCCACCGAGCTCGCCCGCGCAACAGCGCAGGGCATCCAGGAGTTTTTCAACTTCACCCCGCGTGTGAAGATCGATCAGACAATTGTGATCGAGCAGAACGCACCGATCATGGAAATCGCCACGGTGTCCCGTCAACTGATGGTCGACTACACCTGGTTGCACACCTGGTTGGGGAGCACCAAGACGATCCACCTGGTTGGAACGTTCACCGCCAAAGCCGGTTTCGATCTCAAGGAGCCGTTCACGATCGAAATCGAGAAGAGTCCTCTCCGCGTCAAGGCGTCACTCCCCGCTCCGAAGATCCTCTCGATCACATTGGATTCCTTCAGGATCGCCGCGGATGAAAGCGGCTGGTGGAACAGGATTTCCAGCGCTGACCGGGAGGCGGCGGTGGAACACCTCCAGTCTACGGCGAGAACGCAGGCAGAATCCACCGGCATGCTCGAAGAGGCCCGAACGAGCGCAGAACAGCGCATCAAAGAGATCGTGCAGAAGAACGGATCGACGGTGGAATTCCCTCCCGCTGCGGCCCAGCAATAGAGAAATTCACGCGCAAAGAATCGGCGTTCAAGTATCCGGAAGGAACCGGGGACTGTCATTCTTCTGACAGTTCTTCTGACAGTCCCATCTGCGGGAGGGGAAACTAGCGGCAACGAGTGGACAGGGAGGGAATCGAACCCCCGACACAAGGATTTTCAGTCCTTTGCTCTACCAACTGAGCTACCTGTCCGAAAAACGGTACAATATAGCACAAGGGACGGAAAGAGGCAACGAAGTTCTTGTTACGACTTCCCCCCTTTCTTCAACACCTCCCGTGCGATGACGAGCTTCTGAATTTCATTTGTGCCTTCGAAGATCCTGTTGATCCTCGAGTCGCGGTAGTACCGCTCAACCGGCAATTCGCGAGAGTAGCCCATCCCACCGTGTACCTGGACCGCGAAGTCGGCGACCTTGTCGAGCGATTCAGAGCAGAAGAGTTTCACAATGGCCGCCTGGCGGGAAATTGATTTTCCTTCATCGTACGCCGCCGCCGTCCTGTAGACCATCGATTCCATTGCATAGACGAATGTGGCCATCTCGGCGAGCATGAACTGGATCGCCTCGAACGAGGCGATCGGAACGTCGAACTGCTTCCGCTCCTTGGCATACTTCGCCGACATCTCCAGCAGCTCCTTTGCCGCACCCAGCGTCGCCGCTCCGAGTCCGAGTCTGCCGGCGTCAAGTGTTTTCATCGCGACGAGGAATCCGCGACCGTCTTCACCGATCATGTTCTCGTGCGGCACCCTGACGTTCTCGAAGACGATCGGCGTGGTCACGCTTCCGCGGATCCCCATCTTCTTTTCGGGCGGTCCCGCGGTATAGCCGGGGGTTTTTGTCTCCACGACGAACCCGGTGATACCCCTCTCCGTCCTCGCGAACGTTGAAACGACGTCCGCAATCGAGCCATTCGTGATCCACATTTTCTCGCCGTTGATGACCCATTCGTTGCCGTCGCGCACCGCCTTTGTCCTGAGATTGAACGAATCCGAACCGGCAAGAACTTCCGTCAGGGCAAACGCCCCTATCATCTTCCCTTCCGCCAGAGGAACGAGATACTTTTTCTTGAGAGCCTCACTCCCCCCGAGGTAAATGGCGTTCGCCCCTATGGACTGGTGGGCACCGATAAAAGTCGCGGTCGACATGCACCCGCGCGCGATCTCTTCCGCCGCGAGGCAATAGCCCATTTCACCGAATCCGCCCCCGCCGTATTCCTGGGGAAACGCCTCACCGAGGAGTCCCAGATCGGCAATCTTGCGGATCAGCTCGGGAGGGATCCTCTCCTCTTCGTCTATCATATGGGCGATGGGCTTGATTTCCGCATTGACGAAATCGCGAACCATGTCACGGAGCATTTTCTGCTCCTCGGTGATGGCGTACTCGGACATTGAGGAATTCCTTGACTAAGGGTGTATGAACGGAGAACAGGACCGACGGAGGGAGAGCGCGGATTCCGGAAAGCGGAACCAGAACACGGGACTTCGCAATGACAGAGCGATCACAATGACAGGGACTAGTCGGGAGAACCTTTCTGGCCCACGTAGCTGACAATGTCCTCGCCGCCGTCGACGCCGATGACGTTCCCGCTCACCCATCCTGCGTTTTCTTCAGAAAGGAGGACGATCATCTTCGCGATGTCTTCGGGTGTCGTGAGACGACCACCAGGATTCTTCGCCTTGGCGATCCGGAGCATGTCGGTGCTTCCGGGGATCTTGCGAAGCGCGGGAGTGTCCGTCACCCCCGCCATGATCGCGTTGGCCGTGATCCCGAAGGAACCGAGCTCGTTCGCGAGCTGGCGGATATGGGATTCGAGTGCCGCCTTGGCCGCCGATACCGCGCCGTAGTAGGGAAGGGTGCTGTGCCCCCCCGAGCTTGTCATGGCAAATATCCTTCCCCCCCGCTTGATCAGATTCCTCCAGAAGAGGCCCTGGGTCCAATAGACGAGGCTGTTCGCCATGACATCGATCGTCATTTCCATCTGGGCCTGGTTCACCGACTCCTCGGAATTGCGGCTGATGAAGGGCTTGAGGGTCCCGAATGCCAGCGAATGAATGAGTACCCTCACCGTGCTGCCGTGGCTGCCGAACCGTTCCTTGATTTCATCGAGCGTTTCAGACCGCTTGATCGCGTCGGCCGCATTGATGTTGTAAAAGACCGCTTCACGCCCCGTGTGCTTGATATCCCGGATGACCTGTTGAACGCTCGGCATCGTGGCCTGGCGGTCGAGGTGCACGCCAAAGATGTTCATCCCCGCCCGGGCGAGTTCGATCGCCGTCGCACCGCCGAACCCGCTCGACGCGCCCAGCACGAGCGCCCACTCGGTGGGTTTGAAACGGGGTTCCTGTTTCATTGCATGCCTCTCCGCTTTGAGCATAAGAACATCATTCGACGGTCACGCTCTTCGCCAGATTCCGGGGCTGGTCAACGTTCGTCCCGCGTGCAACGGCGATATAATATGCCAGGAGCTGCAGCGGGATCACATTGATGATCGGCCCGAAGAACCCGTACGTGCGGGGAACCCGGATCACAAATTCCGCCAGTCCTTCGATCTCGTCGTCGTCTTCGTTGGCAACGGCAATAATGCGTCCCTTGCGGGCGCGGACTTCCTGGATGTTGCTCATGACCTTCTCGTAGATTGCGTCCTTCGGCACCACAACCACGACCGGCATCGCTTCGTCAATCAGCGCGATGGGGCCGTGCTTCATCTCCGCCGCGGGGTAGCCTTCGGCGTGAATATACGAAATCTCCTTCAGCTTCAGCGCTCCCTCGAGGGCAACCGGGAAATTCGCACCGCGGCCGAGATAGAGGGCGGTGGGGGTGTCCTTGAATTCGTGCGCGATTGCCTTGATCGTCTCTGTGTTCCGCAGTATGGCTCGCACCTTGTCGGGAAGCGACGCGATCTCCTCGGCGAGCACTCTCCCGTCGGCCTCGGACATCCCGCGGGCCCGGGCGAGCATCAGCGTGATCAGCGCGAGCACAGTGAGCTGAGATGTGAACGCCTTCGTCGAGGCGACCCCGATTTCCGGACCGGCATGGATGTAGACCCCTCCGTGCGATTCGCGGGCTATCGAACTCCCGACGACGTTGACGATCCCCAGGACCGTCGCATGTTTCGCCTTCGCCTCCCGTGCGGCGGCCAGCGTGTCGGCGGTCTCGCCGCTCTGGCTGATCAGGAATACGACGTCGTCGCTCCGGATAATAGGGTTCCGGTAACGGAACTCCGATGCATATTCCACTTCCGTGGGCATCTTTGCGATCTGCTCGAACATGTACTTGCCGACCAGGCCGGCATGCCATGATGTGCCACAGGCCGTAATAACGAACCTGCGGGCACAGAGAAGCTTGTCCATGACGTGCCGCAATCCCCCCAGGACGACGTTCCCCTGGTCCACCAGGAGCCGGCCCCGCATGGCATTGGTTATCGTTTCGGGCTGTTCGTTGATCTCCTTCAACATGAAGTGTTCGTAGCCCCCCCGCTCGATCTGGGAAAGCTCCAGAGTCACTTCCTGCACCTGCTTCGTCACCGAGACGTCGTCAATGGTGACCGTTCGGAACCCTTCGCGGGTCACGACGGCAATCTCCCCGTCATCCAGGTAGACAACGTTGCGCGTGTGGTCCACGATCGCGGAAGCATCCGACGCCACGAAATTCTCCCCTTCGCCGACGCCGAGGATAAGGGGACTCCCCTTCCGGGCGGCGATCATCTTGTCCGGCTCGTGCACCGAGAGAACAACGAGTCCGTAGGTCCCTTCGACTTCCGCAAGCGCGTGGCGGACAGCAGTGGTCAGATCCTTTGATTCTTCGTACATGACGCCGATGAGGTGCGCCAGGACTTCCGTGTCGGTCTTACCCGTAAACGTGTGCCCGTCCCTTACGAGCTTTGTCCTTATTGCTGCGTAATTTTCGATGATCCCGTTGTGTATCACGGCGATCTTCTTCGTGGCATCCCAGTGCGGGTGAGCGTTGGCATCGTTGGGCTCGCCGTGCGTCGCCCAGCGCGTATGCCCCATACCGAGCGTTGCAGTGAAGGTCCCGTCCAGCAATCGGATGGCTTCGGCGAGATCCGAGACCTTGCCGGCCTTTTTCTGAATATGGAACCTTCCATCCTTGATAAGTGCGATACCCGCGGAGTCGTATCCCCTGTACTCCAGCCTCCTCAAGCCCTCGAGCAGGATTGGAACACAGTTCTTCTCTCCTATGTACCCAATAATGCCGCACATGGTGAACCCCCCTGTTGAAAAATGATACGATATGTAGGATAAGGAATTAGCGCAACATAATCAATCAATGGACATCAGGCCATGCGGCCGATCACGCCCATCATTCTGCCTGCGTTTGCGCCATCCCTGCGGTATGAATGGAAGAGTTGAGGGTCTGAAATGGTGCAGTAGAGACTCAGTTCGACATTTCCCGGCCGGAGGCCGGAATTGAGGAGTTGACTCCGGTTTACCCCCTTGAGATCGACGAAGGAATCCCCCCCTTCTTCCCTGATAAACGACGGGGGAAACCTCGTCGCAACATCCGCTCCCACGCTGTAACAACAGGCGGAAGCGGACGGCCCAATCGATGCGATGAGTCCTTCGGGTGTTGTCCCGAACTCCTCATGCATAGCCTCGACGGCAGCCACCACAATGGCTGAAGCCGTTCCCCGCCAACCGGCGTGAACCGCCCCGACCGCCTTATGGACCGGGTCGTAGAGAAGGACCGGCACGCAATCCGCAACAGTTATGCAGAGGAAGAGGCCCCGTTCGGAGGTGATCAGGGCGTCTGTTTCAGGGTACTCCCCCGGACCGTCCACTCGGCGCACTGTCGCACCATGAACCTGTCCGGGGACGGCAACCTGCCCGGGTGGAATTCCGAGAGCGCCGAAAAAAATCTCGCGGTTCTTCCGGACGTTGACCGGATCATCGCCGACCCTGAACGAAAGGTTCATCCCCCGGGGGGGCGGGCTCACTCCCCCGATCCGCGTGCTGAAAGCTGCGGTGATCCCCGGGGGAAAAATGTCGGGCCGGATCACTGTCATGCGGGTCCCGCCCCTTCCGGGTCGGCCGCCGGAAGCCATACAGAAACCGTCGTCCCCTTCCCCTCTTCGCTCTTCAATGTGACTGTGCCGTGAAGATCCTCGACCGTTTTCCTGACGATCGCGAGCCCCAGACCCATCCCATCGGTCTTCGTCGAGAAGTTCGGCATGAAGAGCTTGTCGAGCATATCGGCCGGCACACCTTTCCCGAAATCCGTCACGCTGATTGAGACACCTCCCCCTTCCGACGAACTCTGAATAAGGATCGATCCGGTCCCGTCCATGGCCTGAATCCCGTTGCGAATGATGTTGATCAGCGCCCTGCGGAGCTCTTCGCGGTCTGCAACGATCGGCGGGATCCCGTCCCGGATCCGTAAATCGAACATGACCGAAGATTCCTGGCTGAAAAGCCTCACCGCCTCTTCGATCACCCGCCCGACGTCCAGCCGGTCCAGATTCCGGCGCGGCATGCGTGCAAAGTGTGAAAACTCGGAGGCAATCCGGCTGAGCGTGTCGATCTGCTCGATCACCGTTTTCGTCACGCTGTCAAGTATTTCCCCGAAGTGCTCAGCACCGTCCAGGTATGTCCGCCGCAGGTGCTGGATGGAGAGCCGCATGGGAGTCAGGGGGTTCTTGATCTCGTGCGCCACCTGTTTGGCCATCTCCTTCCAGGCGAGCTCCCGCTCATAGCGGACCAGATCCTCCCGGTTCCTGCGCAGGTCATGGGTCATCTGGTCAAATGCCCGGATCAGTTCGCTGATTTCCCCTTCTGCACCCGCATGCGGAACGTGCACATCCAGGTCCCCCTTCGCGACTTTCCGCGTCGCCTCGGTCAGTTTCTGAACCGGCGCAGCGATCCGGCTGGCAAACGCGGCGGCAATGACGATGACCAGAAGGAGGACGGCAGCGTACGTTCCGAGGAGAAGCGCATTGCGCCGTCCGGCCTGCTCTTCGCTCTCCTCCGAACGGAAGAGGGTCGGTACAGACACCACGCCGATGATATTCTGGTTTGCGTCGAGGATCGGCCGGTAGCCCACACTGTATTCGACAGAGCCGATCTTCTCCGTTTGAATGACGAAGCGCTTCCCACCGAGAACGATCTTTGCATAGACGTTGCCGCTGAGGCGCGGATCAAGAATTCCCACATCGTACAGGGTGGGCCGACTGCTCACGCGAAGCAGGTTGTCCGTGTATATGTTGAAATCCGTCCCGATGTCGGACGCAAGTTCCTCGGCCTTGAGCGGCGTGTCGGGGAATGCGGGAACGGTCACACCCTGCTCCGGGTGCTCGGTGATGTTGTAGATGACCCCCTGAGTTTCTTCATCCAATTGTTGCTCGAGGGTCTCCATTTGCTGTTCCCCCTCGTAGACCCTCGCATAGAAGGCGACAAACGTGAGCGGTATGATGGCGGTGACAAGGAGAGCGATGAGCAGTCTGTCCCTGAACGTCAGCCTGTAGGGGACCCCCCGGCGCCACCGGAGGATCCGCCACCATGAGATCAGCACGAGCGCGATGAAGGCCCAGCCTGCGGCCAGTTTCACAAGCCCGACAATGTGCCAGGTCGCACCCAGCTCCTTCAGTCCCAGTGAGACGATCCCTGTCGGTCCGCGTCGCACAAAGAAGGTTTCATAACGGTCGCCGTCGATCTCATCGCTTGCCCAAAGAGACGCTCGCGTAGAATCCGTGAACGCTTCATTGACCGGCTCCGGGAGGGGTCGTGCGATGGGAACCAGAGGATTATTCGACGTAAGAAGGACCCCGTCGCGGTATTCGGAGAGAGTCACGCGTCGATAGAAGGACTCCAGCCGCGCCTCCGAGGAGCCGCGCAGAATCGTCGGGGTCTCACCCCTGAAAAGCGCCTGCTGGCCGGCGGCGACCACAACGCGTACATGACCCAGGACTACACCGTCCGACCCCAGGATCGGCATGGACCCTGCGTACACCTTGAGCGCATTGATACCGGTCCCGAAATTCCTGACCCGGATGATCGTCTGGGAAGTCAGCGGGAGAGCGGTATCGGCCTCCGTCATCCCCGCAATAGACGACCCGATCACGAACCGGCTTGCCTCGCGCCCGTCGGGGTCGATCACGGTAAACATCGCGTCATAACCCTGGCTGCAGGCAAGGCTGGAAGACCAGCGTTCGAATGCAATTCCCGTGACACCCTCTGCATCCCCTTCGGAGAGCCGTTCGCGGTACGCGTCGTTTTCAAATCCCTGCAGGCCTTCCTCGACTACATGTTTGAGCCATCCGTCCACGGGTTTAAGCTCTTCGGCCGCGAACATTTCGACTCTCCCGCGGTCCTTCTCGTGCACATAGCCGTCGAGGAGCGGGTAGAGCATGATGACCGCACCTGCAAGGACGAACAGCACGTAATGGCGCAGTCCGAAGATTTCCCCGGCGGCGGAGAGCTTCAGATATCCCCAGGCGGCGAGGAGGACACCGAAACCGAAAAGGAGGCGATAGACCGTGGACGTGAGCGGGGTTCCCCCCAGCAATCCGAACACCACCGCACCTGCCGCGAAGAGTCCCGCTGCCGCAAGCCATCCCGGCGCGGAGACCTTCCCCCCTTCCCGAGGCGTGCACCAACGGGCAACGGCGAGCGCCAGCGCGATCGCCGCGATGATCGTGCACGCACCCAGGAGGAAAAAGTTGAACACCATTAACACGAGTCCCGGGGAAGGGAGGAGCACTCGGGCATCAAAATAGGTCAGGCCCGAGTCAAAGACCCCGCTACGAATGGCGGCAGCGTATCCACGGAGGATCCAGAAAAGGAGGAGAGTCGCCCCCAGGGCGGAAACCAATCGTGCCGGAAGGGGAATTCTTCCGACAGAGGGGGTCGATGCAGGCTTGCGAAGCCACAGACGGACGGCAAGGGCAACGTTCAGCGACAGGACCACGGTGGTGATTGTCAGTTCACCGATCGATTTGGCGAGACCAAATCCAAACTTCGAAGCGAACAATCCGGGATCAAATGCCCCGCCGGACAGGAACCCTGAAGGGACATCAAGCCAGAGAAGTGCGTACCGGATGCTCCAGATGAGCACCGTGATCAGGAAAGCACGCAGGGGGTAGCTCCGGACGGAAGCCAACGGCCGTGCGACGGCCCAACCCGCGAACAGGAGAATGAGGACCGAAAGACCAGCGTCGATCTTACGGAAGACATTTCCCAGCCCGTCGAGAAAAACGATCCGCGCCGGACGGAGCACGCTGACTGTCCCGAGGAATGTGCTGTCGAGTCCGTACATCGGCCCCGAGCAGTATCGACTGTCATTGGCGGTTTCCCCTTCTCCCGCGAAAGAAAACTCCACCGAGGCTCCGAGCTCCCGGGAAAGTTGCTCGTCAACCGCCTCCTGTCTGAGAAGGGGATTGTTCAGGGGTGCGCTGGAATCGATCGTCCTCCGTATGACCCCGACCCCCCGCACAGTACCGGCGATGCGTATGGGGACGCCGATCATGAGGAGCGAGGAAACCGGAGTCCGCACCACAAACGTGAACAGGCGACCTCCGAGGGCGCGCGCAAGATCTCCCGAGGTGACGGGGCCTCCTGTACCTTCCCATGCCGTGAGCTCCCCCCCGCCGTCGTATACATCAATCCCCACACCCTCATCGCGGCTCAGCTGGGCAAGTCTCTCAAACAATGGTGTCCGGTCGCTTCCCTTGTTGAGGAAAAAGGCATGGACTTCGGGACTCGCCGCCAGGTCTTCTACCAAACGGCGCAGGGATTGCTGTTCCTGGGAGAACCGCGCGATGGCGAGCGACAGGTTCGCCCTGCATTGTTCCTCGCTCACCCGGTCCCACCGATTTTCGTACGACGACACCAATCCCGAGTGAACGGCGTGGGAGATACCGAGGAGCATGAGGAGGGCAGCGACTGCCGCCGCGGCGGGCGGAATCCTGGCCCGGGTCAGGCTTGCACGGAGGGAGGAAAAATACCCGGCCAAGGGGATCAATAGATATTGATATGTGTTATCACCCAGCGCCCCCCTTCACTTGCAAGCGCGACGTATATCTGCGCGTGCTGGCGGATGCCCCGGAATGTGAAGGCCGCGTTCCCGGTGCCATAGGGTGTATTGTCGGATTCTCCGAACGTCGTGAACGCAAAACTCACCGGCGTGCGGTCGTGAAGAAAAGTCTGCAGGAGATAATATGCCTGATTCGCGCTGTAGAGTCCGGTTTCGCCGCCGTGAAGCGTGACACGAACCTGGCTGTGAAGATGGGCTGAGAAAATCGCCACGTTGGCCTGAGAGATGCCCCGCTGCACATCATCGAACACCTCACGGATTTCCATCTTCCCGGTCTGTCCGCTCTCCCCGGCGGGAACTGCAATGCCGGCGAATATGACCGGCACAAGCACGACGAGGAGCGCCAGGGGGGCGATTGTTCTCATGGGGGATGTTCAGGACCGAAAAGTAACGCACCTCCGGCTGAAAGTCAACCGCCAGAGGTGAATGCTTTACCGCGTAAAGTACGGAGTCCGGGAGGGAGGGCCGCCCGCATTGTCCTTCAGGAATTTCTCGGCATCTTCTTGCGAAAGGTGGGAATGCCACAACCAGCTGAACATCACGTGTTTCTCCCACAACGCGTCGACCTTTACAAGGTACAAATCGCCGCCGGACGCCCAGACGACGTACACGTGACCTGCGGTAAGCGCCGCCCCGTGATTCGCAGACCAGTTGCCGGGTTTTATGAGCCGGATGCTCCTGATCTCATTGCGCGGGCCGACGTCCTTGATCTGTGTGTCGCCGGGGACAAGGAAATAGTAATTTCCATCTTCGTTGAACGACAGATAAATATCGACCGTGGAGTCCTCACACGAAACGACCCTGCGCCCCGAAAAATTGTACCCCGCCATGCCGGCGTTTTCCATGCAGTCATCCAGCCTCACCTCCACTCCCCTCTCCGCCGGAGCGACCGGCTGCGGGTCACCGGCGAGCTCTGCGGGATATGGCGCGTAGGGGGAGGCATATCCAGGGGACTCGCTTATGACGGGAGGCCAGAGGAGGTCGACCGGCCGGGTAATGGGGACGGGACGGAGGACCGTGAGGCCCCCCATCCTTTCAGAACGGAATCCGCGCTGGTGTTCGGTACCCGCTCCAGCTGATTTCCCCCCCCCGCCGCCGTTGCGCTCCGCCCGGGTGCCGGTCGCAAGGAGCAGGACCGCGCACAGGGCGGGCAAATAGATGTGGTGTCGTTGCATGGGCTTCCCGTTCTTTGTGACAATGAATCGGCGTTGCTGTATGCCAGACAATGGAGGAAGGTGCCTGCACGAGCGGCCACCATCGAACCGTTCGTGCGGCACCGTTTCCTCCACTGCACAATTTCTGTGCCCCGCGCCACACCCCCCTGCTCAACCGGGGGCACAGATTCAACAAAAACCCCTCAGTTGATCCTGTGCGACGTTACCGCCGGACGGGAATTCACGCCGCCCACCACGGCGCGTTTCAACAGGGGGTTTGATTTCTGCAATTGATACGCCCAGTCGAACACCACGCGGCTGGGGGATAACGCGGTGACCCGGAACTTCGCGTAATGGTCATCCCAGGTCCAGACCACGTACGTGTGCCCTGCGGTAAGCTGGACATCGTGCGTCGCGGACCAGCCGCTGGCAGGGGCCTCGTTGATGTCGAGGATCGACTGTGTCGGGCCCATGTCCTGGATATCGGAGTCGGTGTTGACGTCCATGTAGTTGACGCCATTGTAGTACTCGTACCACATATCGCTGCTCTTGTCATTGTACGCAAGTATGGAGTACGCCGAGAAATCATATCCCGCGGTCTGGGGCACGGTCCTGTAATCGGACAACGTGACACCGTATCCTTCGGGACGCGGGATGTCGTACGCCACATCACGGCTCAGATCGCTCTCATGTCCTTCATTGTCGTATGCCGTCACCGCGTAGTAGTACGTGGACCCGTTGACGGCTCCCCTGTCGATGAAGGATGTGCTCCGCGTCGAGCCGATCCACTGATATTTCCCCTGGAACGTTGAACCCACATAGACATTGTACCCGGCAACGTTCGACTCCGGGCTTGCGTTCCATATGATCTCGATGAAGTTGTCCCCGGTTTGGGTTCTGAGCCCGGTCGGCGGGCTGGGTGGTCCGTATTCAGGATGGTCGAATTGCCGGTGACATCCTGCGAGTGCGAGCAGACCGACGGCCGCGATAGCGAGTATAGTTTTCATTGTCGTTTCCGGAATATACTGGTTGTTGTTGATAGACACGTTCAAATGACGTGCCATTCCGGTTTCGACGAAAACCTGCTCAATATGGACCGCTTTGGGAGATCTAGCGGAGGAGTGTGTATGGAATCAAATGCAGGTGTCTACGAATGAGGACGGGGGGAACGAACGTCAGATCCAGTACGCTTCGCCATTGTTAATGACCCCGACGGGTTTCCCCGTCAGTTTTCTCCCCCCGAACGGGGAGTTCTTCGACTTCGACTTGAAGGCCTGTACATCCACAATCCACTCAGCTGCAGGATCGAAAATCGTGAGATTGGCCTGCTCCCCTTCCGCGATGCGAATCTCCGGGAGGTTTACTATGCGGCGGGGGTTTGTCGACATTTTCTCGATCATTTGAGACAGAGTCAGGACGCCGCTGTTGACAAGCTCTGTAACCACAAGTCCGAGAGCAGTTTCGAGACCCACGATCCCGAACGGGGCGGACTGGTATTCGACCTGCTTTTCGTCGAATGAGTGCGGGGCATGATCCGTTGCGATCACATCGATCGTCCCGTCCTTCAGTCCCTTCTTGAGCGCGTCGACGTCCTCTCTTGTCCGCAGGGGAGGGTTCATCTTGGTGTTCGTGTCGAAGTCGCTCACTGCCTCGTCCGTGAGTGAAAAGTGATGAGGGGTCACTTCACAGGTGACGTGCAACCCTTCTGCCTTGGCCGCACGCACCATTGCCGTTGCGCCTGCCGTGCTCATATGCGCCAGGTGGTACCTTGCCCCGGTGTATTTCGTGATTTGGATATCCCTGGCAAGCACCGCATCCTCCGCCACCGGGGGCATGCCCGGAATTCCCAGGCGCGTCGCCGTAAACCCTTCGTTCATCGCCCCCCCCTTTGTCATCGGTATGTCCTGCGCATGCTGTATGACCGGACGATTGAACATTGAGGCATATTCCAGCGCCCGCCTCATGATCTCCGCGTCATGAACCGGATCGCCGTCGTCGCTGAACGCAACTGCGCCTGCCGCGGCGAGCTCGGACAGTGGAGCAAGGTGTTCCCCCTTCCTTCCCTTCGTCACGGCCGCGACGGGATAGACGTCCACCAGCCCGTTCATCGCAATGCGTGCCCTCTCCTTGATGAGCCGGACCACCGATTCGTCATCGATAGGCGGATTCGTGTTCGGCATGCAGCAGACGGCGGTGAACCCCCCGGCCGCCGCCGCAGTGCATCCCGTGAGAATCGTTTCCTTGTATTCGAACCCGGGTTCCCGGAGATGAACATGCAGATCGATGAACCCGGGGGCCACGATCTTCCCCTTCAGTTCTATGACCTGAGCCGACGGGACGTTGAGGTTTTTTGCGATTCGCCCGATCTTCCCGTCGACGATGTGGATATCGGTTTCCTCGTCCCGCCCGGTGAGGGGATCGATCAACCTGCCGTTCTTAAGGAGATATTGCATTGGTGTGAAGCTCCTTCGTGATATCAGTTGCGTGAAGAGAGGAGATACAGGACTGCCATGCGGACTGCCACGCCGTTCAGGACCTGCTGCAAGATGACTGAGTGTTCGCTATCGGCGACATCGGCCGAGATCTCGACATCCCGGTTGATCGGCCCGGGATGCAGTATGGTGATGGCACGCCCGGCCTTCTCAAGACGCTGGCGTGTCACGCCGTAGAAATTGTGGTACTCCCGGAGCGTGGGGAAGAGCCGGCCCGCGTCACGTTCCATCTGGATCCTGAGCACGTTGAGCGCGTCAACGGTGGGAAGCACGTCGTCGATATGATGATAGACGTCCACGCCGAGTCTTTCGATGTCGCGGGGGATCATCGTAGCGGGGCCGCAGACCGAGACCCTGGCTCCCATTGTCCTGAGCCCGTATATATTGGACCGGGCTACGCGGCTGTGCGCGATATCCCCGACGATGCAGACATGAAGACCCTCCAGGCGCCCCAGTTTTTCCCTGATCGTATACATGTCCAGGAGGGCCTGGGTCGGATGCTCGTGCCCGCCGTCCCCGGCGTTGATCACATTTGCGTCGATCACCCTGACAAGGTAGTGCGGAGCCCCCGCCGCGGAGTGGCGCATCACGACCATGTCCACCTTCATCGCCTCGATATTGCGCGCGGTATCCTTGAGCGTTTCTCCCTTGCTCACGCTGCTCCCCGTCGCTTGAAATGCGAGCACATCGGCCGAGAGGCGGCGCTCCGCGAGCTCGAACGAGAGCCGTGTCCGGGTGGAGTTCTCGAAGAACATATTCGCCACCGTCTTCCCCTGCAGGGGAGGCACTTTCTTGATCGGCCGCTCGAGTACCTCGCGGAATGACACCGCGGTGTCCAGTATCAGCGTAATATCTTCGCGGCTCATACCGTCGAGTCCAAGCAGATGTTTGCTTTTCAGTGGCATTGTAGAGCTCCCTTTCTGGTTCAACTATCAGCTATTCCGGCAACTCGGGGTGCATAAGCAGTACGGCATCTTCCCCGTCCACCTCCCTGACATGAACTCTTATCGATTCGCTCGAGCTCGTGGGGACATTTTTCCCCACATAGTCCGCCCGGATGGGGAGCTGCCTGTGCCCCCTGTCCACAAGCACCGCAAGCTGGATGGATTTTGGACGGCCGAGGTCAATAAGCTCATCCAGCGCAGCCCGTATTGTCCTCCCCGTGTACAGCACGTCGTCGATCAGAATGACGTTCCTGTCGTTGAGGTCGAATAGGATGTCGGTCCCCTTGAGCTGCGGCTGTTCCAGTTTCCCGAGCAGGTCGTCCCGGTACAGGGTGATGTCGAGCGAACCGATCTTGAGCGTGACTCCTTCCACCTCTTCGATCTTTCTTGCGATGCGCCTGGCAATGAATTCCCCCCGGGTCCGGATGCCGACAATGACAATGCTCTCGGCGCCTTTGTTCTTCTCGAGGATCTCATGTGCCAACCGTGTGATCGTGCGCTCGAATCCGGCCTCGTCGATAATCTGAGCTTTGAGTTTTCTCATGGTGTTGTTTCCCGGCTGGAAGTGGAACAATGCGGAGGGGGTGGACATAAAAAAACCTCCGCCCCGGAGTTCAGGGATGGAGGTTCAGACCAGAATTCAACTCGTGCCACCGTTATCTCCCTTTCGGCCTCTCAGGGCCGGGTTAAAGGGTGTTAGGATGCCAGACGCCGTCTATGTGGACGCTGCCGGGATTGAACCAGCGACCTTGCGCGCGCCAGGAGGCAATGGGCATAACTTCCGAAAGTCCGAAGACAATAGCAAGTTGAAGAGTAAAAATAAAACGCAGAGATCCCTGGAATCGAACTACTTCCGCTTCCACTTCCCCCTCTTTATCTCCAGTGTGATGTGCCAGCTTCTTTTCTTTCCCTGCTTCTCCTCAATCTCAATCACCAGAGGCTTCTTCGTGGGCAATCCACTCAACACTTTGCCCTTCAGGATGTTATTCGCAAGTTGGAATCCATCATTCAGAGAATTCCCCCACACGTGTGGTGTATCGCCTGTGATGACCTTCTCTGCCGGATTTACCACCGTCACCCTGAACTGACTTCTCGACTCTTTTGACATCCCGTGCTGCTTTCTCCACATTTCCTCTATATCATGTTCGCCCATTTATTCCTCCGATGCTGATCAGTTCAGGGGATCAACAACCCCTCTCAGTTGTTCCGTGTCGATTGCCGCATGGAGCACCGCCCTGTTCTTCCAGAGTTCAACGTTCTGAGGCGTGATGGATGAAACCTCAGCGTCACACGCCAAGTCGATGCACTTCAGGAGGGATAGCCGGAAGATGAGAAAGTGCAAGGGGCAACCTGGGCCGGGAGAAGTTGCAATGACTCTTCCCCGAATGCGGAGGTCAATAGAGGGAATCCTCTCTGCTGCGATAGGGCCATTTGTCCCCCCTGCGCATACGGTCGGATTCCCTTCAGGAAACAAGAGCGTGCCGGAAGTGTTTGTGGACGCTGCTGGGGTCGAACCAGCGACCTTACGCGCGTGAGGACTCAGCGGGAGTAACTTATGGAAGTGAGGGGACAATATCAAGACGATGAAGAGCAGAAATAGAACACAAGCAGAAATAGAACGCGCGCAAGACAGAGTTACTCCACTTTGAACACTTCCAGAAACGACTGGGAGCACATCAACACCTGTTCGACTACATCGAAGTGTACTACAACCAGATGTGCCTGCACTCTTCTCTCCGGTACTACACACCGCGGGAAATCCTGCGGTTGTTGTTGTCTTGAGCGTGAGTCTATTGTATGATTCGCAGCGATCAATGGGTAGTTCCACTCCTGAGTTAAGCGTGGATTCTGGCGAGTCTAAAAATCTGGCAATTGCAGCAGAACCCGCGCGCGAATAGGCTTGCATTTCATGATGGACCGAAGTACATTTTTCGGTGAGGCTTCGATTTGATAGGGCTTCCCCTCCGGAACGGTGGGGAAGCCTTTGTATTTTCTTCGAGTCGCTTCTCCCACCAGACAGCCATCAGCATAGATGAGTGAGGCCTACCATGAGCTCACGCGCGTCACTTTGCGTTCTGGCAATGCTTGTAATCTCCGTTGCTTTGGGCGGCCAGAGCAGCAAAAGGGTCCCCCGGGACCAGGCGGAGACTTCCTCGAACGACCACTACCGTCCCTTTTTGATCAACAACGTCTTCAACTACTACAGCAACAACGGGGACGGGTCGTTCAACCCATACAGCATTGATGCTGAAGGGTTTGAATTTCCCAAAGGATCCGGAAAGCAACTGTTCTTCGAGGACGGCTTGGTTGTGGTAGGGTATCAGCGTACGCGTCAGAATGACACACTGGGGCCGGCAAGGCTCAAAGCGAGCGGCTCCACGTACTACCATGGTCTCCAGGCCGGACCGATAATTCAGAGCGGCAGCGCAAGCGCCCTCCCCACGGCGGCTTATCCGACCGATGCGCGGTACCGGTTGTTTCGAGTCAGGCCGGACATAAACCCCCGCGTCTCACTTGCCGACGTCAAGGCGCTGCTGGATTCGGGAGAGGTCGCTTTGATCTCACGCTTCGAACCCTGCACTTCGCAGTCCCTGTATGATCAGTACATCAAAGACTGGAACGAGTGGCCAGCCGATATGGGCGCGCCGTTCGTCTACGGAAAAGATGCATCCGGAGTTCAGCGGATGCCCCCGGCTCCGTATGATCCGAAATTCGACATTCCCGGCGAACCGGGCGCAGATCAGACGCTCTGGCACGTTTCAAATGACCTCGATGTGGGGCGGTCTGAAAATTTTTACGGAACGGACGGGTTCGGACTGGAAATTCAGCGCACGATTTGGGGGTACAACATACCGCAGTCCCCTGGACGGTCATTCTACAGCACCGCACTCGACCAGACCATATTTATTCGTACGCTCTTCATCAATAAGAGCGGGTTATCTCTCGATTCAATGTATGTCGGACAGTGGAGCGATCCGGATATAGGCGGAGCCTCCGGAGCGACTAAGAATCTTTTCGGCTGCGACACGGTGCTGAATCTCGGATACGCATACAGCGCTGGAGCCGACCCCGCATACGGAATTCTGGCCCCGGCGGGAGGGTTTGTTCTGCTTCAGGGTCCAATCGTCCCATCTCCGGGGAGCAGCGCGGTTTTCCGGTGGCAACAACGCCCGGGGTACAAGAACATTGCGATGACAGCGGTAATCGACGGACACGTTCCAGCGTCCCACTACCAGGTCGTGTTCGACCTCTCGGGGCCGCTCTATCATATGCTCAAAGGGGAAGCGGCGAATACCGGCGCCCCACAGATCGATCCCATCACGGGAATGCCCACAACTTTTGCCTACCCGGGCGATCCGGTAACGCGCGCCGGTTGGACACAGCTTACCACGGTTGCACCGAGCGACGTAAGCATTCTGATGGGATCAGGCCCATTCAGCATGGCGCCTGGGGACACGCAGGAAGTAATTGTTGCCAATACCGCCGGGGCGGGTTCCGACGCAATCTCCAACATCGCAATACTGCGTGTCACCGCAAGGACGGCGCTCTTGGCTTACCTTGTATCAGTCAACTTCGGACCTGCCACCGGGATTGGTCATGCAAAGGATCAATACCCCGTGTCGTTCGCGCTGATGCAGAATTACCCGAACCCATTTAACCCGACCACTACGATCCGGTACGGATTGCCTGCCCGCGCGTTTGTTACTCTTACGGTTTTCAACACGCTGGGGCAGGAGGTAGCTACGCTCGTCCGCCAGGCAGAGGAGGCCGGCTATCATGAGATCAGGTTCGACGGATCGTGGCTGGCGAGCGGAACGTATTTCTATCGTCTTGAGGCAGGATCGTTCATTCAGACGAGGAAAATGCTTCTCCTGCGATAAGTATCAGCTGATACCAGGTGTGGGCGAAATGACTGGCATCGAACCAGCGACCTTACGCGTGTGAGGCCTCAGCGGGAATAGATTATGGTAGTGAGAGGACAATATCAAGGTGAAGGACAAAACATAACTCCACAAAAACATAACTCCACTCGCCGAAAGAAATCTCCGCGTCAACTGCGCCGTCCACCCCTCCTTGCCTATATCCTTATTTGGTACTAATTTGTGCTCTACAACAGGAGCGACAATGCCAATCATCAAGTCCATTTCCAGCCTGCGACATCGTACACGGGAGATAGCGTCCATCTGCCGCAAGAAGGATGAACCCGTGTATCTCACCACCAACGGTGAAGGTGATCTGGTTGTCATGACCATTGAGCATTACGAACGTCTCAAAGCACAAGTGGACCTCTTTGAAGAACTCGGGGTTGCTCAAATCCAATCGGCAGCAGGAAAGATAGGAACTACCCACCGGCGAATGATGACAAAACTACGGCGACGAGTTAATGCCAGGTAAAGCCACCCTTTGATACCTTCCTGTTGCCCAGGATGATCCCATTCCCAGATGACGAATCGGAAATAGCAGAGCCCAATCCTCGCGGATCAGGCTCTCTGTTGTTCTTATTTTGAAGATCTCACTTCATAAGAAGGAGCCTTGACGTCTTCGTGTATTTCACCCCGCCGAGATCATTCGCAACTCTCAGTCGCGCGAAATACACGCCGGTTGAGGCGGGAACGCCGGAGATCTGTGTCGCATTCCAGGTAACCGTATACCGTCCCGCCTGCTGATATCCATCGGCAAGTGTTGCGATTTCCCTTCCGAGGACATCATAGATCATCAGCGTGACTTTCCCTGCCTCATGCAGAATATAGCTTATCTGGGTAGAGGGATTGAAGGGGTTGGGGTAGTTCTGCTCCAACCCAAAGCCAACGGGAGAAACCTCTTTTCTGCCCGCAATGCCCGTAATAGTTGACTTCCAGTTAGTCCCGTTGTTGGTAGACACAAACACGCCATTTGCCGTCCCCGCAAAGACGTCGGAATCGATTGCAGCGATTGAGAATACCTGGCGGGGATACGCCGGCAAACCGTCATTGGCCGCTGTCCAACTTTCCCCATTGTCCGTGGACAAGAATACACTGGCGGTAGTCGCTGCAAACGTGTAGGAATGATTCACCGCAACTGAGAAGATGCTCGGGCTGCCACGCGAACTATCAAACGGCAATCCATTATTATCATCCTCCCATGAAGAGCCGCTATCGGAAGACCTTATCATGCCGCCCGGTGTTCCTACAAATATGGTTGAACCAACTACGCTTATGCAATTCGTGAATTGCAGCGGTGACATGCCCGTACCTGCGATAGTAGACCAACTATTTCCAAGATCAGTGGAAAGACACAGACCAGCAGCTGTGCCGACAAAGAGCTTTCTGCCACTCACTGCAAGTGCATTGACAAGATTTTGAAAATCCCCTAGACCGTCATTTACGGCGCTCCAACTCGTGCCGTCGTCCGTGGTTCGGTAGATACCGTTTTGATACGTCCCCGCAAAAACATTTGTATCGATGACCGCAAGAGCTGTCACGGAGTAAGGCAAATCGGGACCTACGCTTTTCCATGTAATGCCATTGTCTGTGGATAGCGTCACGCCAGCACCCGTGCCTGCAAATATATCTGCGCCACGTGCTGCAAAGCAAAGAGTAAAATCGCTATTGACGTTTTCCCAACTGACGCCATTGTCAGTTGATCGATAGGCGCCAGTGTTGGTACCTGCAAAGATCGTTGAACCGATCGCCACAACAGCAGTCGTTTTTCCCGAGGGGGCCGAATTCAATTGCTCACATTTGGCTTGAACGTCAACAGCATACAGGACCACGATACCTATGAGGCAACTAACCGAGAAAAACATGTAAATGGCATTGTCCACAATGCCTTTACGCCTCAGGAAGACAAAGGTAAGCCTCCCACGATCAAATGTCGTCTTCGGCAATTTTTCTCCACCCATACTTCTCGGCAAGCAGCGTCGAAACGGTTGTTTTACCGCTTCCGCAAGTCCCGGTTAGAATTCTCACGGGGCCAATAGCGTGACAATCAGATCTTCGCGCAGGAAAGAACGAATCAGCAATCAATTACTGGAGTGCGGTCTTGGCTCTAAATGAATTCGAGAATAACTGGATGTCCTATCCACTGCTTTGTGTTCAAGATGTCGTTTATTCTGGAATACAGATGTCTCAATTCCTCTGGTGCCGATGGGTCACCAAAGTAATGATTCACGGACTTATGTCTTCCTCCGAACCTAAACGAGGTCACGGCGCCGGCAAAATCAGTTGCGCCCACTGCTACATATTGGTCCTTCAGCGAGAAATAATTACACTGCTCGAAAGCGTCAGCGAGGTCGTGAATTTGTTGGTTTGTCACCCTGTCCCAGATCGTGTCGATGGCAACATACTGGAGTGATCTGTCTGAGTACACGTGGATCGAGAACGCGGGACAACTTCCGTGGCATGGACCTTGCAGGTACGTCATATCGAAGTCATCTGTTCCCTGGTCCTCGCAACCGACGCAGCTGAGACAGGCACAAAGAAGTGTTAGGATAATCTGTTTCACATTATGTCCCTATCGTACGAGAGAGCATTTCCTCGTTTGCGCAAAATCCCCCGCCCGGAACCGATAGAAGTACACCGCACTTGCCAATCCGTTGCCATCGAAGCGTACTTCGTGATACCCCGCCTCTTCACTCTCGTTGACCAAGGTTGCGACTTGTTGACCGAGGGTATTGACCACGGTCAGTGTGACATCTGAGCGCTGTGGGAGTGCGTAGCGTATGGTCGTCGTCGGGTTGAAGGGGTTGGGGTAGTTCTGGTGCAGTTCGAATTCGACCGGAAGTTGGCTGGATGACGATTGTGCGGAAGCAGTCAACTCCGACAAGGGTCGCCGCCATACGCCAGTTTTGGTCCCCGCAAAGAGATTTGTACCGCTGACAACGAGGCAATTGACAATCGTGTCAGCCAGGCCTGCATTGACTTGATTCCAGCTTGTCCCGTTGTTGGTGGAACGCATGACGCCGCCTTGCTCAATCCCGGCAAAGAGACTCGCACCGCTCACGGCAAGCGCATGAACATAAGAATAGGTCAAGCCTGTTGGGACTGCACTCCAGCTTGTCCCGTTGTTGGTGGAAAGAAAGACGCCTCCCCCCCCCCAAACGCCCGCAAACAGATTCGTTCCACAGGCAGCAAGAGACGTGATCATTGGAACGAACGGGTTTACCCCCCCCGTCGATAGCCCGTTGCTGGCTGGAGTCCAGCTTGCCCCGTTGTTGGTAGAAAGAAACAGGACTCCATAACAAGGTTCGATGCCGCAAATCGCACCTCCCGCAAAGAGATTCGTGCCGCTTGCTG
>Ga0182021_10000486_pt1 | contig 42181 bp, 44 predicted proteins | sample 612E3MmetaG_FD_120493 | JGI IMG/M metagenome (GOLD analysis project Ga0182021, IMG submission 120493) | Permafrost microbial communities from Stordalen Mire, Sweden - 612E3M metaG (Illumina Assembly) | ecosystem: Environmental > Terrestrial > Soil > Wetlands > Permafrost | place: Sweden... | reverse complement strand
CCGATAAGCTCTTCCTTGGGATATCCGGTCATCTCACAGAATTTCCTATTAACAAAGGTGCGAATACCTTTATTATCAACCATCCCTAAACCTTCATTCATGGTCTCAATCAGTAGCCGGTATCTCTCTTCGGTCTCCCGCAGGGCATTTTCCGATTGACGGATAGAGTAGAAGAGCGGTGCAATCAAGGCAACTCCTGCCACCATCAGCACGGATATAACAAAGCCCATTAAATCGTCGAGCAGGGTAATATTAGGGGTTACTTCTACATGAAGAAAGGGCAATACATCTATGATGCGCCTTACCGCCATGAGGACAAGCCCGGCTGCTATCAATATCCACGCGGCCCTGGCTTGTGTCACGCGCATCAACCTAAACGCCAAGACGGCTGCCACTATCTGAAGAAAAACGGAAATGAATAAAATATATTCAATCATGTCGCAACCCCGATTCATACATACAAAGAAATGCAGCAGATTTCCACCGCGGATGGAATTTCTATCACAAAAGCCTCCGCACTTGAAGAAATATTTGACCAGAATCGCGGGCATAACATCCGCAATCGGCCTTAATTGTTGCATGGAATTGCTGCAGCGGGGACGAGCACACGCTTCCTTGATTTATGCATGTTTGGGCGACGTGTTCGCGGACATCAAGGAACCTCAGAGAAATGCGCGGTCTTTTATAAAAGTCGTCAAAAATTCTGTTGACACAACTAATAGCATATGGTAAGCGCATTTCCGTACAATATTTACGCTTTCATTTTGCAATAGCGACATGTTTGCCTCTATTGACAGCTGACAATTCCTCTAAATATTTCTTTAAGTTGGAAATTTAAATTGACCCTCCATGAGATAAGAAAACTTCTTGATGCAGAAGTTCTGATCGGTGAAGATCAGTTAGGTATGGAGGTGAATACCGCCTTTGTCGCCGACCTCATGAGTGACGTTCTTGCCTTTGCGACAGCGGGAAGTCTTTTGATTACGGGATTGACAAATCCTCAAGTTGTAAGGACGGCAGATGTGCTGGATATAGCAGCTATTATTATGGGTCGAGGGAAAAGGCCTTCCCAGGAAACGTTCCAATTGGCAGAAGAAGTTAATATCCCCATTCTTACAACCAAGTATATTCTTTTTGAGATCGCCGGACGGTTATACGCAAGAGGTATCAGAGGTTGTATAGAAAAAGTCGGGAGTAAATAAACGTAATCGTGGATGAAAAACCCCTTTATGAAGGAAGCTTCACAGTAATGGGCGGTAATTTTGACAACGCTGGCGAGGTATCAAGTAATATAAAAACCGTCTTGAAACAAATAGGTCTTCCTAAGGACGTTATCAGAAAGGCAGCCCTTGTTGCTTATGAATCTGAAATAAATATTGTCTCTTATGCCCGAAAGGGGATGATCCGTCTTCGCGTTGTCCCTGATTCCATCATGATCGAGGCTATAGATGAAGGCCAGGGAATTCCGGACATAGAACAGGCCATGCAACCCGGGTTCTCGACCGCAAATCAGAAGATCAGGGAAATGGGATTTGGCGCCGGTATGGGACTATGCAATATAAAAAGCTTTTCTGACGTATTTCATATCTCGTCAGAAGTTGGTAAAGGCACACATCTAAGAATGATAATCAGAGCCAGTAGCGCCGTTTTGAATAGCTAAAAAAAGGAGTTCCATGACGTGGATTTGGAATCTATCGTCAAAGCCCTGAATTTAAAGGTCAGATCCGGTGAGGACAAGCTAAAAGCGGAGATACGGGGCGGCTATACCGGGGATTTATTGAGCGATGTCATGGCAAACAGCAATGAGGGCGACGTCTGGATCACGCGCCAAGTTCATCAAAATATCGTCGCGGTGGCCAGTCTGAAAGAACACGCGGGCATAATCCTCGTTCACGGAAGCGAGCCCGCAAAGGACACCCTTGAAAAAGCTGTCAAAGGAGGCGTTCCCATAATGGTATCGGATCTGCCGGGTTTTGAGGTCATCGGCAGGCTATACGCATTAATGAACAAGACCGGTTAAAGGGACAGCGAGCAGGAGAAAAAGCCTAATTACGGCTTTTCTTCATATGGATACTAAGTTTTTATGCTCAGGGCTTTTCGTTGCGATCTTCATGTACATACGTGCCTCTCGCCCTGTGCAGATTTGGACATGTATCCGAGGGCGGTGGTTGACAAAGCCATTGCCGAGAAACTGGACATCATCGCGATTTGTGATCACAATGCCTCAGAGAATACGCAATTTGTACTAAGGTCGGCTGAGGGTAAACCCCTCATAGTCCTGCCGGGCATGGAAATAACAAGCAGCGAAGAAGTCCATCTGTTGGCTCTTTTTGATACGCTGGACGGTCTCACGAAGATCCAGAATATTATCTATGGTCATCTCTCCGGCACGAATCGAGAGGAAATATTCGGGTGCCAGGCCATCGTCAATGACCTGGATGAAGTCGAGGGCTTCAACGACAGATTTCTCCTCGGAGCAACCAAGTTATCGCTGCCGGAAATTATCGATCAGATTCATGGCTTCGGTGGACTTGTGATTGCCTCCCATATTGATCGGGAAAGCTTTAGCGTCATTAGTCAGTTGGGATTTATCGATCCGGAAATTCACCTTGACGCCCTTGAGGTGACGCACCGTATGGGAATCAAAGAGGCCAGGATAAAATACGCGGAGTTGTCAGGTTACCCTTTCATCGAGTCATCAGATGCACACTTTATTGACGATATCGGACATGGGGTGACAACGATATATCTCGAAAGCGGCACCATTTCGGAACTGAAAATGGCCTTTAGGCGCCAAGGTGGAAGATATATTCAGGAGATATAGTTGCTTGAGATATCCCTGCATATCCTGGATATTGTAGAAAACTCAACCAGGGCGGGCGCCAAGACCGTATCTATTGACATTATAGAGGATACAGAAAGGGACGTCCTATCGTTGGAAATACGGGATGATGGCTCCGGCATGAGTGAGGATGTTTTAAAAAAAGTCATCGACCCTTTTTTTACAACGAAAACCGTACGCAGCGTCGGATTGGGACTTCCCATGCTTGCCCAAGCAGCCGAAAGAGCGGACGGCAGATTTATAATCGAATCGAAGGGAGGTGAAGGAACAAGGGTTGCTGCAGATTTCAAACTCAGTCACATTGACAGACAGCCCCTTGGAGACATATCAGCTACACTGGTCACATTGATTGCCGGAAATAAGGACATAGATATTATTTACCGACATGAGCATAGTGGTCAGACATATATTTTCGATACACGTGAAATTAAAAGAGAGCTTGAAGATATACCAATTAATCATGTGACTGTCCTGAATTTCATCAGGAGCCATATCACAGAAGGCCTGAAGGAAATCGGTGCAGAGGCATGAAGCTTTAAGGAGGATTGAATGCATGAAAGCGGGTAATGGTGAAATTGATATACAAAAAGAGTTTACGGCAGGACAACTTGCAAAGCTTGACGACATAATCAAGAAATTCAAGGATAAACCGGGAGCGTTGATCCCCGTCCTTGAAGAAGCCCAGATGGTCCTTGAATTCCTGCCAATGCCTATTTTGCGCGTGATTGCAAAAGGGCTGAATCTGCCGCTGAGCCGTGTATACGGGGTCGTTACCTTCTATTCATTCTTCACGATGACCCCCCGTGGCAAACATACATTGCGTGTGTGTCTCGGCACAGCCTGCTACGTCCGCGGAGGCAAGTCCATCATGGAAGCGATACAAAAAGAGCTCGGCGTAAAAGAAAAAGAGACAACGCCGGACAGGCTTTTTTCGCTCGAGTCAGTCAGATGCCTTGGCGCATGCGGATTGGCCCCGGTCATAGTCATCACCGAAGACGTCCACGGCCGGATGAAGACGCAAAAGGTAAAGGAAATACTGAGTCCGTACAGGGAAGAAACCGTACCAGCCTAACAAATCTTTCAAACGAGGGAAACAGCTATGGCAAAACTAACGATAGCAGATTTAAAGAAGATCAAGGATAAAGTTCATTCCGAAACGTCTTTGAGGGCGGGTGAGCATAGGGCCAAGGTGACGGTGCACATGGGAACCTGCGGTGTCGCCGCCGGCGCACGGGCCGTAATGGATTCATTGATGGGCGCGATCTCTGAAGCTAATGTATCCGATGTCATCGTAACGACGTCCGGTTGCGCGGGGCTTTGCAGCCAGGAGCCCATGGTAACCGTAGAACTTACGGGACAGAGCCCTATTGTCTATGGCAAGATCGATGCCAACAAGATGAGACAAATCTTCATGAGACATGTCATGCAGGGTGAGGTGCAGACGCCCTTTGCAATAGCCAAAGTCTAAACGTGCAGGAATGCGATGAACAGGATAGTTATACTAAAATGTTAAGGAGGATAATATCCACATGAAAGTGTTTCGTTCACATTTTTTGATCTGTGGAGGAACCGGTTGTCATGCTTCAGGAACTGGCAAGGTCAAGAAGGCCTTGATAGAAGAGATTGACAAGAGAGGTCTTTCAAAAGACGTCAAGATCGTTGAGACCGGTTGCAATGGATTCTGTGCCCTAGGGCCTATTATGGTGGCTTATCCCGAGGGCGTTGTATATATGTCAATGAAGCCCGAGGACATGCCTGAGCTGGTCGAGGAACACCTGGTAAAGGGAAGGATACTTCAAAGGCTCCTCTACAAAGAACCGACCACGAAGGAAGTCATACCGGCGATGAACGATATACCCTTCTTCGCCCTTCAGGAACTGAGGGTATTGAGAAACAGAGGGCTCATTGACCCGGAAAATATCGATGAGGCAATCGCAAGAGATGCCTATTCCGGAATGGCCAAGGCCCTGACGGAAATGACGCAGGAAAAGATCATTCAAGAAGTATTGGATTCGGGTCTCCGTGGTAGAGGCGGTGCAGGCTTCCCCACAGGTCTTAAGTGGAGATTTTGCTTTCAGTCCCCCAGCGATGTGAAGTATGTCCTTTGTAACGCGGATGAAGGCGACCCCGGAGCATTCATGGACAGAAGCGTTCTCGAGGCCGACCCCCACGCTGTTCTTGAGGGAATGGTAATTGCCGCCAAGGCCATTGGCTCTCATACCGGCTATATTTACTGCCGTGCTGAGTATCCTCTTGCCATCCACAGGCTGAACGTCGCCATCGCCCAGGCCAAGGAGTACGGCCTCCTCGGCAAGGATATCCTGGGCACCGGTTTTGATTTCGATTTACAGATTTATCAGGGCGCCGGGGCTTTCGTCTGCGGTGAAGAGACGGCACTGATGACTTCGATTGAAGGCAAGCGAGGCATGCCAAGGACTCGCCCACCCTTCCCTGCTATTGCAGGACTCTGGCAGAAGCCTTCCATTTTGAATAACGTAGAGACTTTTGCCAATATCGGCCAGATCATCTTGAAAGGCGCTTCCTGGTATAACTCCGTAGGAACGGAAAAGAGCAAGGGCACCAAGGTATTCGCTCTCACTGGCGATGTTAATAATGTCGGTCTCGTGGAGGTTCCCATGGGAACCACCCTCGGCACGATTGTTTATGACATCGGCGGTGGCATCCCCGGCGGCAGGAAATTCAAAGCCGCCCAGCTTGGCGGTCCATCCGGTGGCTGTATTCCCGCCGAGCATCTCAATGCCCCCATTGACTTCGAGCGCGTCGCGGAACTCGGCGCCATCATGGGTTCCGGTGGTATGATCGTTCTGGACGAAGATAAATGTGCCGTCGACATGGCCCGTTTCTTTATGGACTTCGTTCAGGATGAGTCCTGTGGAAAGTGTACACCCTGCCGTGAAGGAACCAAGAGAATGCTCGAGATGTTGACAAACATCAGCCAGGGCAAGGGCAAGGAAGGAGACATCGAACTCTTGCAGGAGATGGCGGGTATCATCAAGAACGCGTCTCTGTGCGGTCTCGGGCAGACAGCCCCGAATCCCGTGCTCAGTACGATACGTTATTTCAGAGACGAATATGAGCAGCATATCAGAGATAAGCGATGCAAAGCCGTTGTTTGCTCCGCCCTCTTCAAATCACCATGCCAGCATACGTGTCCAGCAGGTATGGACGTTCCGGCTTATATCGCACTTATCCGGTCCGGGCGTTTTGAAGATGCATATAAGGTAATGTTGCAGACGAACCCCTTACCCTCCGTATGCGGAAGGGTCTGCGACCACAAGTGCCAGTCGAAGTGCCGCAGGGGCAAGCTTGACGAAGCCCTTGCCATCAAATTCTTAAAGAGGTTCATTACCGACAATGCGCCGAGGCCCAAAATTTCGCCGGTATCTGTAACAAGGAAAGAGAAGATCGCCGTTATCGGCGCAGGCCCTGCCGGTCTGACGGCAGCGCGGGATCTGGCGCGCAGAGGCTACAAGGTAACCGTGTTCGAGGAACTCTCTGAACCGGGTGGAATGCTCCGCTGGGCTATTCCCGCTTACAGACTGCCGAGAGAGATCCTTGCCAGCGAGATCAATGATAATATTAAATCTCTGGGTGTGGAGATCAAGTGCAACACCCGTGTCGGCAAAGACATCTCCTTTGAACAGGTGGGCAAGGATTTCGATTACATCTTCCTCGCGCCCGGTGCACAGAAGAGCCAGCCCATGGGCGTTCCTGGAGAAAATCTCAAGGGCGTCTACGGCGGCGTCGAGTTCCTCAGAGATTTTAATGCCAATGAGGAAGCCTGGTTGAGCGGCAAGAAAACAATCGGTTCGAAGGTTGCCGTAATCGGCGGCGGCAACTCCGCTATAGATGCCGCTCGCGTCGCACTCCGTCTCGGAGCCGATGTAACCATCCTTTATCGTCGCGAGAGAAAGGATATGCCTGCTGCAGACGAAGAAATTGTCGCTGCGGAAGATGAAGGCATCAAGATAGAATATCTTGTCGCACCTTTAAAAATTGACGAAAAGGCCGGCAAGGTAAACGGCATCACCTGCCAGAGAATGAAGCTAAATGAATTCGACCGCAGCGGGCGGAAGAAACCGGCGCCCATTGCCGGCTCCGAATTTACACTCAGCGTGGATGCCGTCATCGCGGCCATCGGGCAGACGTCAGACATGACCTTTGTCTCCAAGGATAGCGGTGTGACCGTCAATAAATGGTCCACATTCGACCTTGCCAAAGGAAGCAAATCTCAGACGACAAATCCCAAATTCTTTACCGGCGGCGATGCCCTGACCGGACCGGACACGGTCATCGGCGCCATTCAAGCGGGACATCAGGCAGCCAGCGATATGGACAGCCACATCAGGAAGATCAACGGCGAGCCTGCTTACGTAGAGCCGCCCGAGGATAAGATTGAAATTCCATTTATTATCGATGAGGAAACTGTCGAAGCTCCTCAGGCGAAGATGCCGGAGATGCATGGGCCTGAGCGTAAACGCAATTTCAAAGAAGTTGAACTGGGTTACTTGAGAGAAGTGGCGATTCAGGAAGCGTGCCGTTGCCTGCGCTGCGATGCTGAAATCGGCTAATTTCTCTTAAGCATGCAAGTTGTGCATTGAACCCCGTCCCTTCGGACGGGGTTCTTTTATTGCAGCGCCAGACAGAACAATCTGATATGATTCCAGTGCCCAAAAAACGTTTTGTGGTATAAAATCAGATTTAACATGATCATCATTTATGAAGTGGCGGAAATGGCGGAGATAAAGAGCACGCTCGACATTATCATGGAAAGGACGAAGAACCTGACCATGACGGATGAAGAAAAGGCAGCATTCCGGCGCAAAGAGATGGCAGGCAAGGTGCGGGGATGGATACAGCGTTATCGGGACGGACTGATAGACCTTGATCATCTGAAATCAGAATTCGCGAAAGAATTATCTGCCAACCCTGATCTGACAAGTATCCTCAGGTCGCAGGTGCTGGATTCCACCAAACTGAACGAGGACAATAGCAGGTTTCTCATAATCCTTCGCGACATCCTCGCGATAGATACCAAGGACATCGAAAGTGAGATTGAATCAGCGAAGCACGAACTGGAATCCCTGCGTGTAAAGAGAACTGCAGCGATTGCGGAAGACCTTAAGAAGAAAAAAATATACGGGTCGGCCGTCGTACCCAATCCCGTTCGCGATTGGGTCTTACAGGAAATCCTGACCAGGGCGGAGACGGAGCTGAGAGCACAATTGAAATCTCTCCCAAGGAAGGATTAAGGGACTTAGCGCAGGATTTAGGGTGCGCAGGATTATAGTTCGAGTGACGTCACCATCGTAATAAGCGGTGCTGGCGTATTACTCGCTCCAAAGTGCAGAAAAGGGATTGGTCGAATCGGCCAATCCCTGGATTCTTTGGTAGCGGGGGATGGATTTGAACCACCGACCTTTGGGTGATGAGCCCAACGAGCTACGACATTAGAAGGTGACAAGTTACTTCTGTTGAGTCACAAAGAAATATCGCCAGTGCTTCTACTGTTTACATTTGAAACTTTTGTTATCTGGCTGGACCGTGCACGCACCAGGGGGCATCTTCATATGAATTTGCACTAAGGTGTTTCCATATCCATATCTGCAGAAGAGTAACTGTTGCCCCACCTCTATCGAGATAACTGCGTCACTAAGCGTGTACCCCCACGGGGGAGATTGCCATCCGGGCGGCAAGTTGACCACCTGCGTGGTGATAGTCGAAGGGCAGGCAATAACTTTGAAACTCGGTGCGCCTGATTTGTCCGGGCGAGTCTGGGCATCCGCATGAGCTGCCAGCATCAACAGCATGAACAATGCAAATATAACTATTTTATTCCTGGCCATGTTTCCTCCTTATTGCATGAAGAAGTAGCAGTCATACAGTTACAGATAATCGAACCAGTAGCTCTTTATTTTCTGGAAATTTGCCTGCACTTCCTTCTTTCCTGCCACAATTTCTCCGTGTCCGCAGAGAAGATAGTCTATATCCAGTTCCGATATCCTTTTCACGCTTTCCTTAAGCATGCCGCCGCTTCCTCCGGGCAGATCCGTGCGGCCGATACCGTCCCTGAAGATCAGGTCACCCGTGAATAACGCCTTTTTCAGAGGCCAATAGAGGCAAATCGACCCGGGGGAATGTCCCGGAGTTGCGATAACCTCAAACCTTTGCCTGCCTACGTTCAAATCGCCTTCTCTCAGGAAAAAAGCCGGTTCCGGGATTTTGAAGTATTGCCCGGCAATGTCGCTGATAAAACGATGCTCTTCTTCACTCATGGCGAACAGGGTCTCTTTGCCAAGCCCTTCCACTGCTTCCATATGATCGGGATGACCGTGTGTGACAATCGCCAAATCGATCCCGTCAGGGGAGGTGTTGAGCGCGGTAAGACTCTTGCGTACATGTTCAAAGAGATGTTTATGACCAGGATCTATGATGATTTTCAGATCGTCGTCAATAAGGTAGGTGTTGCAGTTATTCTGCGTAGAGACCTTCCATATAAAGGCATGGAGACCGTCAAATACTTGCATGACGTAAATCTTCTTTAGTTTCTACTTGGGCGAGCTTTAAATCCATTCCCCTCAGAATTCAATACTCAGGTTTACCTGAGGTTCAAAAATCTTGCCGAGAGATTCAAAAGTGTCCCTGTATGGTGAGTTCATAAACATGGAGGGAAGTGATTTGATCGCATAGAGCTTGTCAACGCTGTTTCCCGATGCCTGGCGTATATCCACTTGCATCTGATCAAGAAAGGTGCGTGATAAAGATACGCTGAACTTATGAAACCTAAGCACATTCAGGGAACCATCGGTTCTTCTCTCCGCTGTATCGCGTTCCATTGGAATAATCTTATCAGTAAGGATAAACTCATCTTTTGCTTCTGGTATTCTATCGGCATCAACGCCGACCACATACGACCCCAGTTCGGTATTTGCCTTAAATGGTTCCCAAGCGGCATTCATTCCCGAAGCGTTGCCCTCAACGGCGCTTACAACTATCAAGAAGAATAGATATATAAACCATGCGTACTTCGAACTATGTACCCTCTTCATATCCACCATAACACTCCAGATTACGACGGAGGGAGCTTCAGTTTCTGGTCTACGTACAGCACATCGGCACGCCTTATCCGATTAAGCTTTCGCAATTCGCCGACGCTCGTATTACAGCGTCTCGCGATCTTATCGAGGGTATCGCCTTTCTTGACCCTGTATACGTGTGCCTTAGACTTCCTGCCGGCGGCTTTCTCTGCCTTTTCTCCCTTTTCCTCTTTTTCAACTTTTCCTGCATTTGCTTCCGCAGGCGGCAGTTTCAATTTCCTGCCGGCATGCAGAGGTTCCTGCAGCTTCATTTTGTTCAGTTTCAGAAGGACGCCGATCGTCGTGTTGTTCCTTCTTGCTACTTTATCGAGGGTGTCGCCTTTCTTCACCATGTAAACCTTCGTCACTGACGAAGGCGAAGCAGGTGGAGATTTTTCAGCTGCAGTCGATGCCTTGACCTGCTCATCCCTGTTCTCATCAGATATTTCTTTCTCCGGCGCCGGAACCCTCAAAGTGCGACCGAAGTACAGGGGGTCATCGAGCTTCATATGATTCAGTTTCAAAAGTATATCCATAGTAATGTTATGCTTCCTTGCAATGATGTCAAGGGTATCACCTTTCTTGATCACATACTTTGCAGTTCGTGTCGCCTTGATTTCTTTTTTCTTATCCGCTGTGAAAATGGATTTCTTGTCATTCTCTTTCTTTGCTGACACAAGATTGGTTACAGGCGGACGCCCCGGCGCCGGAGGCAAAAATTCCGTCACAGAGGCTGCTATCGCCTTGGCAATCTCCGTTTGAAAGCCGCTGCTCCGCAACAGCTTTTCTTCGCCGGGGTTTGATATGTAGGCCGTCTCGATAAGTATAGACGGAACCTCGGGCAGCTTCAGCACGATGAAGGGCGCTTCCTGGACCTTCCTGTTTTTCACCGTGGTTACACCGTCGAGATGCCTGATGACACAACTGCCGAAGGTCCTTGACGAGTTGATGGTATTCGTTTGAAACATATTCAGGATGATTGGGTCTGATTCATCGTTGTTCTCACCATTCGGGGAGCCACCGATTATATCGGCCATATTCTCATTCCTTGCCAGAAGTTTGGCGGCTTCACTGCTCGCCCCTCTCACAGACAGGCAGTAAACGGAACTTCCCCTCGCACCTCGCTGCCTGAAGGCGTCTGCGTGGATACTGAGAAACAGATCAGCCCCGTATTCCCGTGCAATTTTAAGTCTCTTTTTAAACGGCACGTAGTAATCCCCGTCCCTTGTAAGAAAGGCACGGTACCCGCCCTTGCTATTCAGGATGTCCCTTAATTTCCTGCCTATATCCAGAACGACGTTCTTTTCTTGTGTCTTCAACTTCCCTATCGCACCGGGATCGTCTCCCCCGTGGCCGGGATCGATGACAATGATCTTGTTCTTTCGCTGAACCTTTTCCTCTTCCCTCTCCTTGCTTTCCTGCTTCTCCACGTCGGGGAATTCTATGTCAATGACAATCCGGTCGGGTTTGTCCTGGAATTTCTTTTGTTTAAATACCTTAGTAATAACATTTTCGCCGATAGACAATTCAATGCTTATACCTTCTGGATGGGAACTTATCACTATCCTGTCGATTCCCGGCTTGTTCAATATCAGCTCATGCGGAAAGTCCTCCCTGACGAGGGCCTCTTTAAGATGAACGATCAATTTCTTTTCGGTTTCCTCGACCGTATAGGCGACATCACCACTCATATCTATGACGATCCTCGTATGATCGGGAGCAGCCCAATGCCGAATATTAAGCACATTACTTTGGGCGTGCACGGGATATGTGCAGAAGATTACGCCCATCAGGATAAATAAATAGGTAATTTTGAATATTCTTATCATATTGCCGAATCTCTCAAATTTTGCGCCAATCTATCAGATTTATCATATGATTTCAATGCCCTTATGGTGACTCTACCGGATTCGGAATCTTGTAAGACAAAACCGCAGAAACTCGCATGTCACAGAGCCCTGACTCCAACGGACTCCATGTATGTCCGTGCAAGATGAAGATGCCCAAGCACAAGAAGAGATTAAAACGCATCCAACGGCGGGACCCGCATTCACCCAGGCGAATTCCGTAACGCCTCCAGAAACATAAAATATATTGACAATTTCTTCTCATGATGACATTTTCCCAAGCACGTTTACGGGAGCCGATCCATGAAAATTAATAACCTCTTTTATCAAAAGAAATTTATTCTTTCCTTTGAGGTCTTCCCGCCCAAGAGGGAAGGCAATCTTGAAAACCTCTATGTGACGATTACGGAGCTCGGAGAGTTGAAGCCTGATTTCATCTCTGTAACCTATGGAGCGGGAGGAGGCACGAGGGAGAAAACCATAGAGATCTCCTCGAGGGTCAAGAACGGATTTAATCTCGAAGTACTGGCCCATTTAACCTGCGTGCAGTCCACAAAAGATGACATAGCAGTCATTCTCGAACTGCTGAAGGAGGAAAATGTTGAGAACATCCTTGCCCTGCGGGGCGACCCGCCCGAAGGCACGGAGAGATTCATAAAAACAGCGGGTGGATTTGAGTATGCAAACGAACTCGTACAGTTCATTAAAGCACGTAATAATTTCTCAGTGGGAGTGGCGGGCTATCCGGAAGGGCATATCGAGGCGCCCAGCCTGAAGGCAGATATGATTAATCTGAAGCGTAAGGTAGATGCAGGGGCGGATTTTATTATTACCCAGCTATTCTTCGATAATGACGCTTTTTACAATTTCCGGGATCAGGCAATAGCGCTCGGCATTCACATCCCCATGTTGCCCGGAATTTTTCCCATCCTGAACTATAGTCAGATCATAAGGATCGCAACTCTTGCCGGTGTCAGGATACCTCCCCGGCTGCGTGAGAAGGTGGAGCTGAACAAGGACAAGCCGCAAGAGGTTGAAAAATATGGAATAGAATACGCAATTATTCAGATCGATAATCTGATAAAGAATGAAATAGCCGGTCTCCACCTTTACTGCATGAACAAGAGCCATCCGGTAAAGAAGATATTAGCGGAGCTTTCACTATCTCGGTAACTAACAAGAAATGTAGATGCTGAGAGGGCAGTAGAGTATGTGAGCCATAAGGTATATGGACACATCTCACTTGCATCGACTCTGCGCCGATAATTAAGTCCCCGCACATCGGGCGATTAGCTCAGTTGGATAGAGCGCTGGTCTCCGGAACCAGAGGCCCCGGGTTCAAGTCCCGGATCGCCCGCCATAATTTAATTTCAACAAGAAATATCCTGATCGATTGTCAACCATTGGTTATTTTAGATTTGGAGTTATTGTAAATACATGATAAAATAGGGCCACATGGAAAAGAGAACGTAAGAACTGCAAAGCAAAAATACCATCATCGAGATGTCTTTCCATTGAGACTGACAAGCGCCAAAACGACCTCTTAGAAGAAGCTATTAAAGACCTCTTGAAAAAGTACGAAAAGAAGAGAACCTGATAATAGTCTTTACCTATTTGTTAATGCGGATAACTTCATCTTCTAAAACAAATTACTTGCTTGGTTTTCATATATGATTGCTCCTATATACATGCCTGAATACGCAACCTGTATATTGATTGTCAGTCTAACCCTCCTCGTGCTTGGGTTGGTTCTTCAATGTAGAGTACTCTCCTATAGGTTGAAGAAGTCTGAGGATGAGCAAAATTATCTCCGGTCTAAACTTAATACCGTAAACGACGCTCATAGTGGTCAAATCTCTGAAATTAAAAAAGACCACAAAAAAGAGACGGATGAACTCAGAACCAAGATTCGCAAGCTTAGTGATATTGAGCCCCAGTAGGCCTAAACGAAGCCACGATGAATAACATTCCAGGGGTCTTAAGAAGCAAGAGAAGAAACCAAAGAAGTAAGCCCAAAACACGCTTCAAAATAACAGTCGCGCAAGACATCATAGGAGGTCAAAGAGCATGGCAATCTTCTGGATAATTGCCATCGCAATTTTAGTTTCACTCGGTCGTCAATTCTATACGAATGTCGGTCATGCCGAAAAAAAGCTGACTTTCAGCATACGAATTTTTATCATTGAAGCAATCCTTACAACTATTACGCTAACCATTCTATTCTACATTGCAAAATGGACAATCAATCTATTTTAAAAAACGTGAGCAGACAACCTTTGCCGCATCAAGATGGCTTAAAAAGCAAGAGAAGAAGCCTAAAAAATAAAATCGAACATGTCTCAAATCTATTAGGAAATTCATGTCCTATTTAGTTCTTAAGTATCGAAAGCATAAAATACCATTTCTACTATTTGGTTCTTATCTCTTAAGTATCCTCATATTTTCAATAATATATTACATCTTATACGATTCTGATCCCCGCAATTTTACATTTCATAATGAGATACGCGAAATAAGAAAACAAATGAATGATGAAGAATTCAAAAATCTGTTGACTAAAAAAGGTCAAGACAAAGAAACACTTCTAAAAGATATCGAAATTGTCAAACCCATTTTGGACCTGACCGAATATTCTGCACCGGTAAAAAATTCTGATAGTTTGAAAATTTTAGCGTCGGATGGCTATTATATGCTTACTTGTAGATATCCACCCGGAGTGATAGTGACAAGTGCTAAGGACTCGCCGGATTCAATTTTCTATTTAACTATAAGATCTGGTCAAAATATTACGAGGATAAATATTCCAGATTTAATTTTATCTCCTCCCACGGTTGTAGTAGGTATTGACGGCAGGTACAGGGTATATGGCAAGAAAATACCTGAAAATTCAGAATCAACTTACCGCCTATTCGCAAGTACTCTGCTTGGTAAAAAATACGCTATTCCAGAAACCATACAAGATTTTAAATCATTGATAGCGGATTATAAAAGTTATTTAGAGACAGAAATTGATGTGATTGATGTCTTTCTCGCCAATCAACTTTATGGCTCTAAAAAAATGTGGAATTGGATAGATTTTCTTTATTTCAGTACAATTACCCAAACAACTGTAGGCTATGGTGATATTCTACCTAACACTCCAACGGTCAGACTTTTTGTTATCATTCAATGTATAGCCTCTGTTTTTCTTGTTGGTTTTGCAGTTTATTTCATGAAAAAATAAGAGAGCCTCGAGAATCTTTATCCCAAGCTAAAGCGAAAGAGCTTGGGAAAATACATAAACGAAAGCCCTCTTGCGGTTAGGCTCCCTACGGCCCCTTGTGCGGAAGGACATCAGCCCTTGCACCTAAAGAGATAAAATTTATAGATTTTAAAAGAAGGCTTCCTGTGGCTGCTATGACATTAAAGCATTTGGGCGAAACTGCCGAATATCATGATAACACGTTGTTATGCAGAAGGTTTTTATTTTCTATTTGCTGCTGCAAACATGACAGAGAGAATCGCAATGGTTGGCAGAGTATCGATGTGTAAATGCGAGGAGCGGATGTCCTGTTATGAAGCACGTTATATGTAGTCTTGCAATGATAATGATCATCCTGATGACGTTTGGATGTCATAAGGCTGATACTGAAGAAAATGGCGATTGGGTATTCCTACATTCCGGCCATTTTGACGTAAACCATTTATTTGAAAATGCAGATTATGACATTTATTATGATAAGAAAAATGTTACTCAGCCTTCAAAAGATAGAATCAGGGTGTGGCTCAAAAAAGTAGCGAGATCGGAAACAGCTCGAAAAGCCAGAATAAAGGAAAGGGAAAAATTATCAAAATCCACGAAGGGATACGAAAATTATAAAGAGACCTTATTTTTTACTGAGGTAAACTGTACTGACAAGGGCATTCGTTTTCTTAAATTTATAGATCGTGATGCATCCGGTCACGTCATGGGCGTCTCAATTGCTGGTAACAATGAGTGGCAATATTACGGACCAGATGAACTCCCTGCTAAATGGATAGAAGAGTTTTGTCCTGCTAAGAACTCTTGGCTCCGATTTTTTAAGTAGGGCGAGAATCATTCTTCTTAGACAAACCTACTTGGTCATCAGCCAGGCGACTCTTTTTTCATCCTTTCCCAAGTGGGATTCGTTTTCTCTCGTCACTTACAACCATTTCAGGCTGGTTGTTATCGCACCGTAAGAATTCACCGTTTGTTTACATGACCTATGGTCTCTTTGATTGAAAAAGCTGATGAGATGGTGTACTCTAACCTCTGCATAAAAAATCTTGATTTCTTAAGAATAATATTATACAAACCAAATCCACTCAAAAAATCTTAATACGCAGGACTCCTTGTTCGGACAGACAGTTCGGACTTCAGAGCCATGAGGAGGTAGAAAGTTGAAAAGATACGAAACCCTGTTTATTGTCCAAATCGACCTTCCCATCGATGAGATCAACAGTATTATCGAACGATACAGAGCAATCGTAACGGCCCTTAAAGGCACCGTCATCAAAGTCGAAAAATGGGGCAAAAGAAGATTAGCTTACGAAATTAAGAAGCAATCAAACGGCAACTATATCCTGATTGATTTCGCAGGCAAGAGCGCCATCATCGATGAACTGGAAAGAAATTTCAAGATCGATGACAAGATCCTTAAATTCATGACAATAATGAAGGACAGCAACGTTGACCTCGCGGCGATAGAGAAAGAAAGGCAAGAAGCAGATAAGCCTGAAGCACCGCGTGCGGCGCTGGTTTTTGAAAGCCGGGAAAGCGCCGGACCGAAGACCGAGACCGTTGCGAACAAAGACGACTCTGTACCATCAGAACCCGCATAAACATCGATATACAGAAACGGAGGGAATAAGTATAACAAATGCCAACACCATCAAGAGATACAAGGACACCAAGGACGGATTCAAGGCCGCAGAAGAAATTTTATCACAAGAGAAAATTTTGTCGCTTTTGTACGGACTCAGAGATAAGAATTGAATACAAAGAGCCCCTTGTCCTCAAGGACTATATAACTGACAGGGGCAAGATCATACCCAGAAGAATTACTGGAAATTGCGCCAAACATCAGAGGGAAGTTACCGTGGCTATAAAAAGGGCGAGGACCATAGCCCTGTTGCCCTTTGTTGTCTCCGAATGGTAATATGAAATTGGAAGATGGCCGCATCAGGTCAAGATCAGCGGATTCAGACTTTGAGCAAGGAAAGGGGTGCATTTTTTAAGAATATCTTTTTCACGGGTATAGCCGTATCCTCCCTGGCCTTTCTTGCTGCCTCGCTCATTCCTATGCTGGGTGCTTTCTTTTTTATCCTGACACCGCTGCCGATTATTTATTATTATTCCAAAACGGGCAGGATACAGGGATCGGCAATATTCCTCATATCCTTTTTTCTGGTCGCCGTAGTGCTGACATTTTCCGGTTCCGCTGCAAATCTGCCATTCATACTTATAACGGGATTCTTAGGAATCATTCTTTCAGAAATTTTTCACAGGAAATACTCCATCGAAAAAACTGTCGTTTACCCTGTGACGGTGATCTTGCTGCTATGGTGCTCTTTTATTGTCTTTGAAAGCCTTTCCGCAGGGGTAGAACCCTGGCATCTGGTTGAGGATTACATCGGGAGAAATATCCAGGAAAGCATTCAATTATACGCTCAATTGGATATACCGGCGGAACAGATAGATCTTCTCAAGGATAATTTTAAACAGATAACGAGCTTCTTTGCAAATATATTCCCTGCTCTTGTCCTGGTAAGCGCCTCTTTCATAGTGTGGCTCAATATACTGGCCGCAAGAGAGATATTTCAAAGAACCGGAATGTGGAATCCCGATTTCGGAGATCTTTCGCGCTGGAGGGCTCCGGACCGGCTGATCTGGCTTCTCATTGCCGCCGGGGGATCGCTTTTAGTCCCTGTTTCATTGGCAAGGATCATAAGCCTCAATCTCGTAATCGTTTGTCTGTTTGTATACTTCCTCCAGGGTCTGTCAATCATAAGTTTTTTATTCAAGACAAGAAATGTTCACAGATCTTTCAGGATACTTTCTTATTGCCTTATTTTTGCCCAACAATATATAATCCTGCTGATAGCTTTCGTGGGAGTCTTTGATCTGTGGGTTGATTTTAGAAAATTTATTAAACCGGCAACATCCTCCACCCCTTAACCGGGATTATGAAAAATCTATAGTTAGTGATCTACGCAGAAGAGATGTACAGGGATTAAGAATGGCGGGCTTCGCGAGAGATAGAGGCCGCATGGAGCATAGATCCCGCCCGGTGTGCGGGGATTAACTGAAAGAAAGAGTTGCATAGCACGCCCAAAGGGATGCCGGTTAGTTCCAGTTGCCGGGCCTCTTTTCTTTCGCTTACGACTTAAATAGTGAAATTGAAGCTCTCCTCAGCAAGCTGCGGAGAAGCTTCGATTCTTAAGGAGTAGTAATTTGTCATTCGTTCGCTTACCCCGCCGAGGCGCGGGGAATGCGCGCGCTACCGAATTCAGATTTTACGAGGAGAGTGTATGAAGGTCATATTGAAGCAGAATGTTGATTCTTTAGGAAAAGCAGGAGATGCCGTGAAGGTTGCCGATGGTTATGCAAGGAACTATCTGATTCCCAAGGGGCTCGCAGTGGAGGCAAGCAATTGGTCTCTCAAGACTCTGGAAAATGAAAAAATGCAAATAATGAAGAAGCTCGAAACTGAAAAGAAAAAGGCAGAGGTAATGATTGAGAGGCTCGCAGGAGTGACACTGAGCCTTACCCGGCGCGTAGGGGAACAGGATAAGTTATTCGGATCAGTCACCACAAAAGATATAGAACAATCCCTCCAGGAGCTGGGTATAGAGATTGATAGAAAAATGATAATCCTTGAAGAACCTATTAAAACTTCCGGCGAATTCCCGGTGAAGATCAAACTTCAGCCGGGGGTAATGACGGAGATAAAAATAACTGTCATTGGTGAAGCGTGAAGCAGCCCACGAAAGATATCGACACCTCATTGCATAGGGTACCGCCCCAGAATCTTGAAGCAGAGCAGTCCGTTATAGGAGGAGTCCTCCTCGATAACCAGGCCCTGAACAGCGTTCTGGAAGTGCTTCATGTCGAGGATTTTTACAGCGAGGCTCATCGCAAAATATTCGCCGCCATTATAGAGCTCTACGACAGAAATGAGCCAAGCGATCTCATCACACTGAGCAACATACTGAAGAGCAAAAATCAACTCGATCAGACAGGGGGAGCATCTTACCTATCTTCCCTCGCGGATAATGTGCCTTCAGCAGCCAATATAGATCACTATTCCAAAATCGTAAAAGAAAAGTCAATTTTACGCAGCTTGATCGGCACGGCAACGGACATCCTGAGCAAGAGTTATAATGCAGGTACGGACATCGATACGGTTCTCGACGAAGCTGAACGCGCGATATTCGATATATCGGAAAATAAGATAAGGCCTGCCTTCAGCCCTTTTAAAGACATCATCAAGGAAAGCGTCAAGACCATCGAAAAGCTTTATGAGAGGAAAGAGCTTGTAACCGGCGTTCCGACCGGATTTGAAAAGATAGACGACATTACGTCCGGGCTGCAAAAATCCGATTTAATAATAATTGCAGGCCGTCCCAGCATGGGGAAAACGGCTTTTGCTCTCAATATCGCGCAATATGCAGCTCTCGAAGCCAATGTCGCCGTTGCTATTTTCTCTCTCGAAATGTCAAAAGAGCAGCTTGCCCTCCGCATGCTTTCCTCGGAATCAAAGGTCGATTCGCAGAGAATCAGGAGAGGATTCCTTGGAGAGGCCGATTGGCCGAGGCTGATCTCCGCCGCGGGAAGGCTTTCCGAGGCGCAGATATTCATCGATGATTCGTCAGCAATTACGGCATTGGAAATGAAGGCAAAGGCGCGACGCCTGAAATCTACCGTAGACCTCGGCCTGATCATACTGGACTATCTCCAACTCATGAGAAGCGGCGGCTACAGGGAATCACGGGAGCAGGAGATATCAGAAATCAGCCGTTCTCTGAAAGCCCTTGCGAAGGAGCTTAATGTCCCCGTCGTTGCGCTTTCCCAGTTGAACAGGAAACTGGAAGACAGAACCAATAAGCGGCCTCAAATGGCGGACCTGAGGGACTCGGGGGCCATTGAACAGGATGCAGACTTGATTGCCTTTATTTACAGAGATGAAGTCTATGAGAAGTCCGAGGAGAATTCTGAAAAAGGCATGGCCGAGATAATTATCGGCAAGCAAAGAAACGGACCGACGGGCATGGTCAAGCTGGCATTTCAGGACAAGTATGCCCGTTTTGAAAACCTCGCCCGAGGCATTGACATCGAGCCTTAGCCAGACGGGAAAATATGGATTGGATCTTGCGCTTCATCTTCTCCGGAAGTTTCCGCACAACGTACTATATCAAAAAGTCGGCGCTCTCTCGGTACCGCATCGTTAGAATCTACTGCATCGTCTGACGCTGTCACGTCTCTGCCGGGAGCAGATCCAGCTCTTTTCCTGAATATGGAATGGCCAGTCGCAATTTTTTCAGGGCCTGCTTCTCGATCTGTCTGGCCCTTTCCCTGGTAATGTTGTACTTATTTCCGATCTCCTGAAGGGTTTTCGGTTTGTCCGTCATGATACGGTTTCTGACGATATAGCTCTCCCTTTCATTGAGATTTGTGAGGGCGCCGGCAATGTTTCTTTTTACGATATCCATCTCCTCTTTCTTAATCAGGGAAGTCTCCTGATCCTCGCCCTCATAAGTCAAATGATCGAGATGAGACGTTTCTCCCTCTTGACCGATGTATGAATCAAGCGACAGATCGCGATAAGTAAGCCTCTGGTCCATTTCTGCAATTTCTGTTTCCTTGACGCCAAGAGACTCCGCAATTTCGCCGAATTCAGGGTTCTTCTGCGACAGGGCCTCAAGCTTCTTTTTCGCCTGACCAAGCTTGAAAAAGAGTTTCCTCTGGGCCTGCGTAGTCCCGATTTTTACAAGACTCCACGATTTAATTATAAAATTTTGAATGTATGCCCTTATCCACCACACCGCATAAGATATCAGTCTGTATCCTTTATAAGGATCAAACTTTTTCACGGCATGCATGAGCCCTATATTTCCTTCCTGAATCAGGTCGGCGAGTTTGATCCCGTAATTTCTGTATTCGTGCGCAATCTTGACCACGAACCTCAGGTTCGAAATGACCAGCATCTCGGCCGCCTCCATGTCATTATATTTCTTAAATTTGACGGCAAACCTGAATTCTTCATCCGCACTGAGAATGGGATAGCGATTTATCTGCGCTATATAGATGTCAAGAGTACTCGTGACTGACGGCAGTTCCAATTAATACCTCACCAAGTTTCTTTATTTGACTTCTAACTTATAATTCTATTATGCATTCGATCCTCCCGTCAATATCTTTGACACATTTTTTCTCCATGGCGCATACCTTGACAGATTGCCTACCCATGTTTACATTGATGAATGTAATTCACCCTTTGAACGCCTGGAGCGCGGCTCCGTAAACACCATGAAAGCCCGGATTGCGGCGTATCTTTCTTCGCCGCGAGCGCATATCCCATGAGGGTCAGATGTTGACGTTAAAAACAGATGGAATAAGGAGAAACCCGGGATCATTGGAGGTATCATGAGATTTGACAAATTTACGTTAAAAGTTCAAGAGGCCCTGCAAGAGGCCCAGGACATTGCAAAGAAGTATGGAAACCAGAGTGTCGATGTCGAGCATCTTCTTGCTGCATTTCTCCTGCAGCCGGAAGGCATTGTCGGAGAAATACTGAAAAAGCTGGGAGCAGATCCAAGAGGAATTGAAACCGAAATCAAGAAATCTCTCGAAAAATTACCGAGAGTTGAAGGCGCCGGTATCGGCCAGTCGTACTTGACGCCGAGATTAAATAAAGTATTGGACGACGCCCTCGTCGAAGCGGCGCGATTAAAGGATGAATATGTAAGCGCCGAGCACGTCCTGATTGTGATGGCGGAAGAAAAGGACGGAGTCGCCGGAAAAATTCTTAAGGGCAAGGGGGTTACGAAGGATAATATCTTCAAGGTCCTCCTCGAAATCAGAGGCAACCAGAGGATTACAGATCCGAATCCGGAAGAGAAATATCAGGCCCTGAAGCGTTATGCCCGGGACTTCAATGAACTTGCCAAGAAAGGATCCTTTGACCCCGTCATTGGAAGAGACGATGAAATCAGGAGAATCATGCAGGTGCTCTCCAGAAGAACAAAGAACAATCCTGTTCTTATCGGTGAACCTGGCGTGGGCAAGACGGCTATCGTAGAGGGGCTTGCGCAGCGGATCGTAAACGGTGACGTACCGGACAGCCTGAAGGACAAGCGTGTTGTCGGTTTAGACATAGGCGCCTTGATTGCCGGCGCCAAGTACCGCGGAGAATTTGAAGAAAGACTAAAGGCAGTGCTTAAGGAAATAACAAGCGCACAGGGGGAAATCATCCTCTTCATCGATGAGATCCACACGGTAGTCGGCGCGGGAGCCGCTGAGGGAGCCGTCGATGCGTCCAATATGATGAAACCTGCACTTGCCCGCGGTGAATTGCGGTGTATAGGTGCGACGACACTGAATGAGTACCGCAAACACATCGAAAAAGACCCTGCCCTTGAACGGCGATTCCAGCCTATCATTGTGAGGGAACCTTCAGTTGAGGATACTATTGCAATCCTCCGGGGACTAAAAGAGCGTTACGAAGTGCACCATGGGGTGAGGATCAAGGATTCTGCAATCATCGCCGCGGCGACGCTTTCCGCCCGTTACATCAGCGACAGGTTCTTGCCCGACAAGGCGGTAGATCTGATCGACGAGGCTGCCTCCCGCCTGAGGATTGAACTCGACAGCATGCCCTCTGAAATCGATGCGATCGAAAGAAAGGTAACGCAACTGGAGATCGAGCGCCAATCCCTCAAGAATGAATCGGATAAAACGACGCAGGATAGACGCAACAAAATCGACAAAGAACTGAAGAAGCTCAGGGAATCAATGGAAAAGATGAAGGCGCACTGGGCCCGAGAAAAAGAAGTTATCAAGAATATTCAGACTATCAAGAGCAAGATCGAAGAATACAAGACAGAGGAGCTGAGCGCCCAGAGGGAGGGCAACCTGGCCAGGGCTGCTGAAATACGATACGGAAAGCTTGTCGAACTGAATACGGAATTGGAGCGGGAACACGCCCATCTTTCTGACATCCAGAAAAATAATAAGATGCTGAAAGAAGAGGTAGATGCGGAAGACGTGGCGGAGGTCGTTGCAAACTGGACCGGCATTCCCGTATCACGCATGATGGAAAGTGATGTTCAGAAACTCATACAGATGGAAGACAGGCTCAAGAAGAGGGTCATAGGCCAGGACGAGGGCATAGCCGCCGTGTCGAGCGCCTTGAGGAGAGCCCGTTCGGGCCTCCAGGATCCCAACAGGCCCATCGGCTCTTTTATTTTTCTCGGGCCTACAGGAGTCGGTAAGACAGAACTGGCGCGCGCACTCGCGGAGTTCATGTTTGACAATGAGCAGGCCATGATCAGAATTGACATGTCCGAGTACATGGAAAAACACTCCGTCGCCCGACTGATCGGCGCACCCCCGGGATATGTGGGATACGACGAAGGCGGCTACCTCACCGAGGCGATACGGAGAAGGCCATACACAGTTGTGCTCTTCGATGAAATTGAAAAGGCGCACGTGGATGTATTCAACATATTCCTGCAGATCCTGGATGACGGCAGATTGACCGATGGCCATGGCAGGACTGTTGATTTCAAGAACACCATTGTCATTATGACATCTAACATCGGCAGCCAATGGACTCACGACATGACCATGAATGATGAAGAAAGGCGGGCGAAGACGATGGAGATGTTAAGGTCTACCTTCCGGCCGGAATTCTTGAATCGCATAGACGACATCATCACGTTTAGATCATTGACCATAGATGATATCGACAGGATCATCGACATCCAGATCGATCTGATTCAGAAAAGGCTCAAAGACCGCAAATTGACCATTGAATTGACAGAAAATGCAAAAAATTATATAGCAAAGACCGGATACAGCCCGGTGTACGGTGCGCGGCCCTTGAAGCGGGCTCTCCAGAAACTGCTTCTCGACACCCTTGCCATGGGAATTCTCGAAGGAAAGTTTGCTGAAGGAGAGCATATCATCGTTGACGCGAAGGAAAACGGTGAGATGATTTTCAAGAGGAAGAAGTAGGTAACAAGGAGGTTTATCGATGAATACCATTAAGACGGGCTTGTTGCTCGGCGTCCTGACGGGTCTGTTAATGCTGATAGGGGGATATTTCGGCGGCAAGCAGGGCGTTGTCATCGCCTTTATTTTTGCTACGGTGATGAATTTCGGAGCGTACTGGTTTTCCGACAAACTCATATTACGCATGTATAAAGCACAGGAGGTGCGAGAAAGCCAGGCGCCTCAACTCTACGCCGTGGTGAAGAACCTGGCCTTGAAGGCCGGCCTTCCCATGCCGAAAGTCTATATTGTCCCCGGCGAAACGCCCAATGCCTTCGCCACGGGACGTAATCGCGACCATGCCGTCGTCGCTGTGACAGAAGGAATCCTAAGAATTCTCAACAGGGAAGAACTGGAAGGCGTTCTTGCCCACGAATTGACGCACATTAAGAACAAGGACATGCTTATCGGTTCCATTGCAGCAACCCTTGCCGGAGCCATCGTTATGCTGGCGAATATGGCCCAGTGGGCGGCTATCTTCGGCGGTTCAAACCGCGACGACAGCGAGGAAGGAAGCGGCGTTATCGGTCTCATCGCAATGGCGATTCTTGCACCTATTGCGGCAACTATTATACAGATGGCAATTTCCAGGTCGAGGGAATACCTGGCCGATGAAGGCGGGGCCCGTGTATCAGGCAAACCATACGGCCTGGCAGGCGCCCTTGAAAAACTGTCGAAGGCATCGCAAGCGATGCCGATGGATGCAAACCCTTCAACCGCTCATATGTTTATCGTCAACCCGCTGACGGGAAAATCTCTTATGAATCTCTTCAGTACGCATCCTCCCATTGAAGAACGCGTTGCACGGTTAAGAAGCATGAAGCCCATGTGAGCATAGATGGTAAATGCTCGTTGTGAAGCTCTTAATTAAGTGTCGTTAATTTAACATGTAGCCTTATTCCGGAGAATCAGTCCAGGCTTAATGAAGAACACGGATGCTTGTTGGCATAGAAGGAGACTATCATGGACGATGGAAAAAAAGAGAAGGGATTTGTGATCAAGGATAAACGAATTTTTGATGAATCCGGGGAAGCACGCGCGGAAGATTTAAAGAAAGAGGAGACGGCAGGGGGTAAGAAATCAGAGGAGAAACCTGTGAAAGAAAATGATGAGGCAGGGACACGGGAGGAATATATCCCGGAAGTCACCTTTTCCAATTTCGTTCTTTCGCTGAGTACAACTGTCATGTATCATCTCGGTGATTTTCCCGACCCCGCGACAAATAAAGCACAAAAGAATCTCGCTGCGGCTAAACAAACAATCGACATGCTAAACATGATAAAAATTAAAACGGCGGGAAATCTCGATAACGATGAAAAAGGGCTCATCGAGGGAATCCTGTATGAGCTGATGATAAGATACGTCAAAGAGAAGGAAGCAGGATGATCAGCAAATTATCGCCTGCAAAGGTCAACCTCCACCTCCGCGTCCTGGGTAAGCGGAAAGACGGCTTTCATGATATTTCAACGTTGATGCAAAGGATTAGTCTTTATGATGAAATGATATTCTCCCCGGCTGACCACGGCATAACATTGAGCTGCCCCGGCAGCGCCATTCCGGAAAACAACGATAATATCGTATACAGAGCGGCAGATGCCCTCCTCTCCCGCCTCTCACATCCTCCTGGCATGCATATCACCATCAATAAAAAGATCCCTGTAGCGGCCGGACTTGGCGGTGGGAGTTCAAATGCAGCGACGGCACTCATGACCGTAAACGATTTGATGGATCTCCACTATAACACCGATGATCTGATGAAAATCGGCGCAAAACTCGGTGCAGATGTCCCTTTCTTTATCTTCGGGAAGGCAGCCTGGGCATCCGGCATCGGCGATCGTCTTCAAGCTGCCGACAATGTTCCTCCTTTGTGGTTTGTCCTGATAAATCCCGGCTTTGGGATCTCCACAAAAATGGTTTATGACAACCTTAATTTAAGATTGACAAAACGCGTTGTAAATTATAAATGTCCAGTGCTTCATACTGCTGATGACGTAGTAAAAGGACTCCATAACGATCTGGAGAGGGTCACTCTGGTCCTTCATCCCATTCTGCGGTATTTTAAGAACATTTTAGTGCAAAATGGCGCTCTTGGCGCGCTAATGTCCGGTAGCGGCCCGACGGTTATGGGAATTTTCGCAGATGAACAAGGCGCGATTACGGCAGAGAAGGCTTTGGAGAACGCCGGTGGGAGAGAATGGTCGGTATTCGCGGCTCGCTCTATATGATGCGCGTTTCGTCATTCCCGCCGTCGTGAATCTCGTATTCCTCTACTGCTACGTCAGTTAATAATGGGGCGTCGTCAAGCGGTAAGACACAAGATTTTGGTTCTTGCATACGGAGGTTCGAATCCTCCCGCCCCAGCCACATATAATAACTTTTTTTTGAAGGGATTTACATGCTTGATAGAATGAGAATTTTCTCCGGGAATGCGAACTTGCCTCTCGCCCAGAAGGTCTGTGAAAACTTGGGAGTATCGCTCGGCAAGGCCAGCGTAACAACGTTCAGTGACGGTGAGACAAGGGTGGAAATAAATGAAAACGTGCGTGGTATGGACACTTTTATCATTCAATCGACCTGTCCGCCCGTCAATAGCACCTGCATGGAACTCCTCATCATGATCGATGCCATGAAGAGGGCTTCTTCAGACCGTATAACTGCTGTAATACCATATTATGGTTATGCGAGACAGGATAGAAAGGTGGCACCGCGGGCGCCGATTTCAGCAAAGCTTGTGGCAGATCTTATCACGGCAGCAGGCGCCTCTCGTGTTCTTTCGATAGACCTCCATGCCGGCCAGATCCAAGGTTTTTTTAATATCCCCGTTGACAATCTTTTCGCCACCCCTGTACTCCTGGATTACATCAGAAGAAATTATCAGGGCAATATCGTCATCGTATCTCCCGACACGGGCGGCGTGGAAAGGGCGAGGGCGTTCGGCAAGCGGTTGGACGTCAATATTGCCATCGTGGACAAGAGACGGGAAGGTCCCAACGAGTCAGCGGTCATGAATATCATCGGCGACGTGAAAGGTGCACGCGTCATCGTGCTTGATGATATGATCGATACAGCGGGCACGATAACGCAGGCGGCCCGAGCACTCGAAGGAGCGGGGGCCGTGGAGGTTTCTGTGTGCTGTACCCATCCCGTCCTTTCCGGACCTGCAATAGAAAGGATAGAAAGTTCAAGCCTTAAGGAGATTATCGTCACTGACACCATTCCCCTGCATGAAAAGGCTAAGACTTGCAACCGCATCAAAGTGCTCTCTGTCGCCGGACTGATAAGTGAAGCAGTCAGACGCATCTACTACAACGATTCAGTACATTCGCTTTTCATATAGGAGGAATAGATGGAAATAAGTGAATTAAAGGCCAGTCATCGGAAGAGCTCCGGAAAAGGTGTTTCCCGAAGACTTAGAAGAGAAGGGATGACACCGGCAGTATTCTACGGCCCCAAGAGCGAACCTGTCCTGCTGGCAGTGAATTCTACGGATTTGAAGAAGATACTAAAGGGCAAGGAGGAAAACATTTTCATAAACCTGCAGATAGTCAACGGCGGAAATATGGAAAAGTTCACCCTCATTAAGGAACTGCAGATAGACCCTGTCAGCAGGAGATTCCTTCATGTTGATTTTTGCGAGATCGACATGGAACGCGCTATTACCCTCGACGTACCTATTCATTTCAAGGGACAGGCTATAGGCATCGATAACGGGGGAGAGCTGCATCATATAAAAAGAGAAATAAAAGTATCCTGCCTCTTCACAGTTCTGCCGGAATTTGTTGAGGTCGATATAAGTGGTCTTGACATAGGCGATTCGGTAAAAGTGCAGGATATAAAATTGCCCGATGGCGTAAATGTCCTCGATCCGCAAGATATGATAATAGCATCGGTTGCCGCACCGAAAGCCGTCGTGAAAGCTGAGGCAGTAGAAGAAGAACAAGAAGGAGAAGTAGTAGAAACGCCGGAAGAAGAAGAAAAAGGCAAGTAAGCACTGAAGCTTTCCGCTTGCAGTGCGGGACATCCACGGCAAAGACAATATTCTCAGCTTCGCTCTGCCTACAGAGCCGCGTTTGCGGGTTGCACTCCCGGTCAAGTGTAAGACTTCTATCCCCACTTAGAGGTGACTGTTTGAAGCTTATAATAGGGCTGGGAAATCCGGGGCTCAAGTACCAGATCACCAGGCACAACTGTGGATTCTTGGCCGTTGATGAAATCGCTGCCCGCCACAACATTCCCGTTCAATTGAAAGGTTTTGACGCCTGTTATGGAAAAGGCAGGATCGGTGACATTCCGATCCTGCTCGTCAAGCCCATGACCTTCATGAATATCAGCGGCTCTGCAGTAAAGAAGATCGTAGATTACTTCAAAATTGACATACACGACCTCATCGTCGTTCATGACGACGTAGATCTCCCCTTCGGGACAATCCGCTTGAAGGCAGGCGGCGGTCATGCCGGCCATAAAGGACTAATCTCCATAATAGACAACCTCGTCAATCCGGAATTCATCAGGGTAAGAATCGGTATCGGAAGACCTCTTGATAAACTGCCGGTTGAGAGATACGTCCTTGAACAGTTTACCGATGATGAAATAAGACTGCTGCCAGAACTCATGAAAACGGTAAGCAATGCAGTGACAATGATTGCCACGTCCGGAATTCAGGCGGCCATGAATCTTTACAATGAGAAACCTGCCAGTCAAGTGGGGGACGAGGGCGATGCGGTGCAGCCTTGATCTATCCCAATACACCATACAGCTGTTAAAGAATCAAAGTTGTAAAAGAACAGCGGCCTGACAAAGGAGGATACCGTGGGCTTCAAGTGCGGTATTATCGGACTTCCCAATGTTGGGAAATCCACAATATTCAATGCCTTGACCGCCGCAGGAGCCGAAGTGGCCAATTATCCCTTCTGCACCATCGACCCCAATATCGGGATTGTACAAGTTCCGGATGAACGGCTGCAAAGAATTGCCGAAATTGTCAGACCTCCGAAAGTTACTCCTGCCACCATGGAATTCCTTGACATCGCCGGGCTCGTCAAAGGTGCAAGCAAAGGTGAAGGTCTTGGCAACAAGTTCTTGGGCCATATCAGGGAAGTTGATGCTATCGTGCACATCGTACGATGCTTCGATCATCCGTCTGTCGTCCATATCTACGGCGCCGTCGACCCTGAACGCGATATAGAGATAATAAATACGGAATTGATTATAGCCGATCTGGAAACCGTCGAAAAGAGAATTGCGAAGATCGAAAGGCTCGCAAAAACAGGAGACAAGGTCGCCCGTAAAGAGTTAGATACATGTCTCCGCATCAAGGACGTTCTTGCAACGGGAACCGTTGCACGCGAGATGACCTTACAGGAAGATGAGCAGATGATCGTGCGAGACCTCCATCTGCTTACGTCAAAGAAAGTCCTGTATGTTTCTAATGTCAGCGAGGCTGTCCTCAAGGGTGCTACTGACTGCATCCTGAAAGTGGAATCGATTGCACGCAAGGAAGATTCAAACGCAATCGCCATCTGCGGGGATTTGGAAGCGGAAATAGCAGAACTTCCTAAAGACGAGCAACAGGTATTTCTCAATGGTCTGGGCATAGAGGAGCCGGGCCTCAGTAAGCTAATTCGGGCAGGGTACGCTCTCCTGGGATTGCTAACGTTTTACACAACGGTCGGCCCGGAACTCCGGGCCTGGACGGTGCCCCGCGGTTCGCGAGCGCCGGAAGCTGCGGGAAAGATACACAGCGATATGGAGGAGGGGTTCATAAAAGCGGATATAATACACTACAACGATTTTATTCGCGCGGGCAGCTTATCTTCAGCGAGGGAAGCAGGACTGATAAGGATCGAAGGAAGAGATTATATGATAGCCGATGGCGATATTGCTTACTTCCGATTTCATGTCTGAATACAATCGTCCATTGGAGCAAAGTCTATTTATCGGGACGATGGACGCCTGAAAGGATGAATATAGCCGCGTCATCCATTATGGCGAGAATGTTTGACCCTTCATCATTTGTCTGCACGGGGGATCGGTGGACGGCAAAGGAGGGAAGGAAACCGTCCACCGACTCGAAGTTAGAGAATTTCATGCGCAAGGAGAGCTAATCTTCGTGGGGAAAAAAATCAGGAAGAAAAAATGTTTTGCTTTGATCTCTATCGTATGCCCATTTTACAGTCTCCCTCGCATCAGCTCCATCCGATAATTCCTCTTTCACCCTGGCATCATCACTGATAAAAAACTCATACTCAGTACCGAATTCGCCGAGCTCGGAGCTCCCGCCTGGGATATTGTCTTCCTGATTTCTATTTTTGTCTTTGTGTTCTTCCTCCTTTTTCATCTAATATATATATTTGTAATAAATTTTCATGAGACCCCTGAGATCTACCTTTCATCCTTGCTCTATCGGCTATGATTCCTAAAGGTTTCTTACTCTCTCGAGAGGTCTCTTCAAGTTGTAATTTACTTCTGCAAAATTGCTGCCACTTTAATGCTGCCGCAAACTGTGTGTGTGAATTTAGAGCGAGGAAATCGCAATGAGGGTATAAGTTCTATAAATCAATAATTTACAAATTACAGTAAGGGCCGCTCTGTTTTTGAAATGAAGCGATTATCTTAAGAAGAAAGGATTTGACGAATATTTCCGAGAATTATTTGTGCGCTAAGAGCACAATATATTTGTCCGCAAATGAACTAATTCTAAGATATCGCATGGTTCGGTAATTGTGCATATACAGCACGTATCGTGCTGCATTGGCACGATATGCCGCATGTCATCAATTGATATGCTTATCAATCTTCTTTCGTTCTCTGATGAATTTGTAACGAGAAATGCTTAAATGCCTGGCCGCGGCAGTCTTGTTTCCGCCGCTTATTTCGAGGGCATTTTCAAGGATTTTCTCTTTAATGTCGCTCATAATTTTCTGTGTCACCAATGTGTAATCTATTTCACCGGACGAAAGAGTAGGAAGAAACTTTTCAATCTCAACTTTGAGGTATTTATAATTGGGAACCACCTTTATTTCTGCTGGAAGGTCCTCCGGCGAAAGGACACTGCCGAATTTCTGCAGGATCATGACCCGCTCAATTATGTTCTTCAACTCCCTTACATTCCCCGGCCAAGTATAGGCCTTCAAAATCAGCTCTGCCTCTTTACTGAACCCCTTCACTTTCTTGCTGAACTTCCTATTAAATTCTTCTATATAGTGCCTTGCTAGGAGGAGTATATCATCCGGTCTTTCACGGAGCGGCGGGATAACAATAGGAACCACTCTTATTCTGTAAAAAAGGTCTTCGCGAAACGACCCTTCACTGACCATCTTGGCAAGATCCATATTCGTTGAAAAAATGAACCTCACATCGATGGGTATATTTTCCGTTCCGCCAAGGCGCCTCACATAACAATTTTCCAGCATGCGCAGAAATTTTACCTGCAGCTGGATGCTCATATTTCCAACCTCATCAAGCAGCAGCGTGCCTCCATTGGCATATTCGAGAAGACCTATTTTCTTCTTGCGTGCATCGGTAAAGGCTCCCGGCTCATATCCAAACAGTTCACTTTCTAATAGCGTCCCTGGAATAGCAGCGCAATTAACATCGACGAAGGGCCTGGGCGACCTGTTGCTCTGCCTGTGAATGGCGCGGGCAATCAATTCCTTGCCGGTGCCGCTTTCGCCCTGAATCAATATGTTTGTATTGTGTGACGCCACTTCCTCAATCACGTGGAAGATACCGATCATCTTCTTTGATTTACCGAGAATATTATGAAAGCCTAAGAGAATATCTTCCCTCTCCTTCAGTTTCTCAACTTCCGTCTTGAGGGACTCCGCTTCAAGTGAAAGCATGGAATGCATAATAACGTTGTCATATGACGTGACTGCATTCTTAACGAGTATATCCAGGATATTGATTTGATCCTCTGAGTAGGTGCCTGTCCGCTTCGCGAGATACAGCGCCCCTTTAAACTTGTCTTTAATATGAAGGGGAAATGCTATTTCCGATGAGAAACCATCATAAACGGGCAGGAGGGTTAGAGACCGTTCATCAGATTCGCGCTTGACGACAATACTATTATTGTCCATTGCCTGATTAATGATGCTCTTGCCTATCATCCCATCATAGGCCTTTCTATCCTCGATGAACACTTTGCCGCCATCCGTGACGAGACATCGATCCTTTTCGATGTCCAGGAAATATACGAGCACTCTGTCGGCGCCCGCAATTTTCAGCGCACTCTTATTGAGGATGTCGAGTATGCGGTTATCGAGGACGCGACTCAAATTTATCTCCGAAACAGCTTCCTGAAGAATCATTAACTGACGGATCTTCTCCGCATTTGTCTCAAAGAGCCGGGTGTTGTGGATTACAATGCTCATCTGACTGGCAAATGTCAAAAAGAGGCTGATTTCCTCGGTGAAAAATTTTGTTTTCTCTTTGCACCATGCCGCTATTGTCCCAATGACATCATCGCCTATCCTGAGGGGCACACATACAATGGAGCCCTTACTGAGAATCTTCGTCAGCAAGCGATCAGTTTCCGTGATTCTCGGATCAGTCGCCGCATCCTCGATGGCAATGACCTGGCCTGATTTTGCCACCTTTGTCGACAGACAATCATGTTCGTAGATATTCAGGGCAACGGAAAATGCCCTCTCCGTCTCTTCAGGGCTGTAGTTTTTTACGACCTTCGTTTCCAGATACTGCTTTGTCTCATCAAGAAGCCTGATTATCCCCATGTCGAAACCCATGGTATCGACAACTTCATCCAAAATTTTGGATAGTATTTCATCCACATTGGAGGGAGCCGTAAGAAAAGTACTTATCCGAAAAATACTCTTCAGCAATTTATCCTTGTCAAGCAGAGGTGGGTTGGATGCTTCGTTGTGGAAATCTTCATCATCATTTATTCTTGCCATTGTAAAAATCATTCCCTTTCCAGAACAATTATGCCTCGTGCAACATGATGCTGAGGGCTGTCGTAAGCTTTACTGTGTCCTCATCCGCTCTCCTTAATCTTGCACTCACAATCCGCCCCAGATTCAACAGTATACGGTAGCCAAGTTCATGGTCCTCTTCAGCAACCTTCAAGAAGTCATCCTTCTTCATTTCATACATAACGCAATCCGTAACCGCCCTTACAGAGGCGGTCCTTCTCAGTTCCTCAAGGAGCGCCATCTCCCCGAAGACCGCATGTTGTTTGCCGTCAAGCCTCGTAAAGACCTTGTTCTTCCCCGACTCCTCATTATCTGCATCGTCCAGAATAAGACTCTTTGCGATCTCGACGGTGCCGTCCAGAATAATATACATCGTGTCTCCGATATCGCCCTCTCTCATGATGATTTCATTGGCCGAAAAGGTGACTTTACGCAGGATATGCATAACGCTTTGGATTTTTTCCGGAGCCAGGTTCTTAAAAAGGGCAATATCCATCAATGCAGCAATATCCTTATCCATCAATCATCCCTCCAAGCATAAACCTCTGCCGGTCTTGCAGCATCTACTATGTCCCAGAAACTTTCGGAGCCTCCTATGCGAGACGCATGAGAGACTCTTTCTCATCACTTCATCTCGCCGGCATTGCCCTCGAAAGTATGACGGCAAATTGGCCGTCTTTGATGATATATCCATCGTCAGGATTTAAGATGAATTGCGTCTCTTCTTTCTTATAAAAAAAATCTTTTTTTGATTCCCTTATCTTGTCCTTGATAAAGGTATCAATAATGGATGTATCATCCGATAAAATATCCGCCAGCTTCATTGCCTTCTTTTCCGTCAGGACACCTATCAGGATAGCGTGCTGTTCTTCCCTGTAAAATGACGACAGTTCCTTAAATGTGCTGCCGACAAAACTTCGGGGGATTTCTGCCCGCAACAATTTGTTGGTGCCGCCCGTAGACAGCATGCTCGAAAATATCTTGGGGAGACCTGGGGAATTAATCGCACTGGCGAGCAGCGAACCCACATGTTCGCCTCTGATAACGATTTCATCAACATTTGCCCGTTTTAAATGCTGCTTGTTTTCACTATCGAGAAGCTCGGCAACGGTCTTAACGTTGGGTGCTATAGACTTGATTGTCAAGGCGGCAAGGGTTGTTCTTTCATCGATCCGCTCATGCGGATGGCTTCCTGATGTGTCTGCCATTATTAAGGCAAAGGCGGCCTTAGTTATATTGGCCCTCGAAAGAACGTCTTCATGAACGTAATTACCTCTGAGAAATTTAAGATTGTATTTGTCATATTTGAGCTTGAGGGAATCTACATCGTCAACCGGAAGTTCATTTATCAGGATGATGGGCGTATCTTTCATGGAGCCGTATGTCGTCAGCACCTGGAGGACTTCTTCAGTATGCTGATTCCAGCCGCATAGAACAATGTGGTCTTTCTCCTTGACAGTTTCCAAGCCTTTTCCCTCCTTAATCTTCCGTTCAACAAATATGGAGGCGATGGTTGCCGTGAAAAGGGACATCAATCCCACACCTGCAAAGATGAGTATCAACCCGACCGCTCTTCCGCCCGCCGTCACGGGATATATGTCGCCATAACCGACAGTGCCCATGGTTACTACTGCCCACCAGACTCCATCCCATAAAGAACGAATGGTGGATTCTTCGCCGGCACGTTCAAAATAATAGACGCTGGTTGCACTGATGAAGATAACACTCAGGATGACAGTGGCGATCTGAACAAAGCGCTCCCGGTACAATCCTTTCATGAACTTCAAGATCATCGCCATATGTTGCTCAGATAATTACGCTGCACCCGGTCAGCTACGTTTCCCTCGGTATGGAATACTCAATAATATCATCCATGGATAATAAATCAATTCTTCCCGTATTCAAAGAATCGCATGGAGAAAGTGGCCCTGCCCTGAGTTGCGGAACGCAGGTCCGTTGAATATCCAAACATCTCCCTCAGGGGTACCTTGCCCCTGACCTCACTTATCGTTCCCTTTGGCGCGATGGCTTGAATTTCTCCGCCTCTTGCATTTATATCCCCGATTACTTCTCCCATGAATTCTCCGGGCACGATGACATCTACCATCATGATCGGCTCAAGCAGTATCGGATCCGCCTGCAAACAACCATTTCTGACAGCGGATGACGCCGCTATCTTATACCCGAGCGTCGTAGATTCCCCTTCTTTAAGTGATCCCCCGGTCACTGTTACCCTGATATCCACGATCGGGTAACCCTTAGTTATACCGCTGAGGGTCGCTTCTTCAATGCCTTCACGGATGGCGATATGGAATTCTTCCGGTATTGCAGTATCGGCGGTCTGTATGACAATTTCGTTACCCTCTCCCCTGCCCCTCGGTTCAAGCAACAGACGAACATGGCCAAAATGTTTTTTTTCGCCAAGTTCCTTTTCAAAGAGTCCTTCGATTTCTGCTTTCTTTTGAATTGTTTCCCGATACACAACTCGCGGTTTACCGACATTAACATGGGCGCCGAAATCTCTTTTCAATCTGTCGATGACGATTTCCAGGTGAAGCTCGCCCATGCCCGAAATTACGGTTTGAGCGGTCTCATCATTATACTTCACCTCAATTGTGGGATCTTCTTCTATAAGCTTGGCCAGCGCGACTGTCAGTTTTTCCTGATCAGCCGGCGTCTTGGCCTCTATGGCCTGGCTTATGACGGGTTTATAAAACTCAATAGGTTCGAGAAGAATCGGATGGGATTCATCGCAGATCGTATTTCCCGTCGTCGTATCCTTGAGACCCAGAACGGCAACGATATCTCCGGCGCCGCACCTTTCGATTCTTTCCCGTTTATTGGCGTGCATCTTCAATAGTCGCGCAATTTTTTCCCTTTTCCCGATGCTGGCATTAAACACGGCATCGCCCACCTTTATGAGACCCGAATAAATCCTCAGATACGTCAGTTTTCTGCCTTCATCCTGCCTGATCTTGAACGCGAGGGCCGCAAGGGGCTCATCTTCACGGCTGTATCGCACCTCTTCCTTCTTCGTCACAGGATTGAGACCCCTAACGGGAGGGATATCATCCGGCGAAGGAAGAAAATGAACGATAGAATCAAGTATCGGCTGAATGCCCTTATTTCTCAAGGCGGAGCCGCACATTACGGGAACAGCCTTTAGAGAGATCGTCGCCTGCCTGATGGCTCTTATCATTTCTTTTTCCGAAACGACTGCTCCTTCCAGATAGTTCTCCGCAATGTGATCATCCATCTCGGCGAGTGATTCAATCAGTTTCTCACGATGCTCTTTGGCCTGCGAAAGAATGTCAGATGGAATATCTGACACCGAATAAGACGACCCGAGCGTGCTGTCATCCCAGGTGACCGCCTTCTGTCTGATCAGGTCTATGATGCCCCTGAACTGATCTTCCTCACCGAGAGGTATCTGTATCGGTAACGGTATTGAATTAAACCTTTCACCCATCATCTTGACGGTACCGAAATAATCAGCGCCGACCCTGTCCATCTTATTGATAAAAGCTATTTTGGGGACGCCATATTTATCCGCCTGGTGCCAGACTGTTTCTGATTGTGGTTCAACACCGCCAACGGCGCAAAACACGACTAACGTCCCATCGAGAACTCTCAGGCACCGTTCAACCTCCATGGTAAAATCCACATGACCCGGAGTATCAATTATCTGGATATCATGATTCTCCCAGGTGCAGGCCGTAACAGCGGAACTAATCGTTATTCCTCTCTCCTGCTCTTGCGGCATCCAGTCCATTGCGGCTTCGCCGTCATGAACCTCTCCCATCTTGTACAATATCCCTGTGTAGAAGAGTATTCTTTCGGTGACAGTGGTCTTGCCTGCATCTATATGGGCCACCACACCGATATTTCTTGTTCTTGAAAGTTTCTTTTTTGAAGCCATGGGCCAACCTGAGAGTGAATCCCTGTATCGTGCATTACCCTTCTTTTGCACCCGGCGCCAACAGGTCCTTATTCATGGTAAACGGCTGCCTCGTATCAATATGCCCTTTGATAGACTCCACTTCCTTCCCGTCTATCAATAACTTCACCCTCTTGATGCCGTTGATGTTGCGCATCAGGGTATTGGTCAGCGAATATATTGTCGCCATTTCGCTGGTACTGCCGCCGGGATGTTGTTTGACAAGATTCTTGTCAAAGCTCACATAAGCGGTTTGTTTATCGTCTATTCTGACATTGTCGAGCGCTACGCCTTCCGGGAAGGTCCTTACAAGCTTTGTCTTAGAACCTTCGAGCAAAGCCTTTACCAATTCCCCGGCCTTGGCTTGGTCATTCTCTTCCTTGGGAATATACCTCTTTTCCGGAACTAAAAACCGCTCATTCGCGTCGGAAAAGTATAGTACAACCTCTTGTTTTTCCTTCCTTGCGGCGTTATCCCTGGTTGGCGGGAACACATACTCGAAAGTGATTACGAAGAAGAGTATGAGACACGCCACAACCGTAGTGATAATCAAAAAAAGAATAGACTTCTTCATGCGCTTCTTATTTTTCTTTCCCTTTATCTCATCCGTTCTTCTCTTTTTCTTTGTGGCCATGGTTAAATCTTCTCCTGAATTACTAAAAGCGGCGATAATGTAGGGTATTTTTGCACTACTGTCAAGCAGAGAACAGAATCCAACGATCGGTGTAAAGGCTAAGAGAGGCTGCAGAAATGTGAAGCCGGCGCCTCACGAAATCCCATTTTCCAGCCCAGGGCTGAGAGCTTGAAAGAATTCCCTGTCGTGAGACCTTGTCCGAGGGACAGACCTCTCCGTTAATATTACGACGCCACTTTATCTTTGAGGGGAATACTGAACCGATAGACATTCTGATAGGCGCGCATCCTGTAGCCACACGCACTTCCCGATCCGATCGGTGCGCGATCGCGCCCGCCGCAATAAGATGCCATGCCGGGCACGCCTTCAACTGGGGGTTGGGTAGTAGGCGACGTGCCGATACTTATTATGTCGTGAAGAGATTAGATTGTCCGGATTTGGTCTCGGACGGCGTTCAAGCTGACATCTAAAAGAGGTCATCATTCCTATTCATTATCGGCGCTGCAACCATTCACCCACCAATCGCTCTTGTCTTTGAACCACCACTCGGAGGAATCCGTCTTAATGATGCTGAGTGCCAGTTTTTTCGCAGTTTCAGTATGAAGTCGCCTTCTCGCAAATTCAATCCATTCATCGGTGTATTTGTTGCCAAGGTCGCCGCATTCTTTCAGCTGGAGAATTAGAGCAAGCTGGTCGGCATCGTGCGCAATGAGAGCCTCTCTCGTCTTCTTCTCGTTAAATTCGTCGATGACTGACTTAATATCATCACCGAAGAACAACGTTTGCGTGAGTTCCCGTACGGCCTTTTCCTCATGCACGGTGACATATTTCTTGTACATGTAATTCATGTCGCCGGTTCTGGCTTCGGGAAGGTCATGGACTAGGCATATCTTCAGCACCTTCAATTCGTCGAGACCAGGTTCAAGCTTACTTAAGGCATAGCCGATAAATATCGTTCGCAGAATATGTTCAGCCACGGATTCGCAGCCGGAGCCCAAGAACCTGAAGCCCGTTCTCGGGGTCTTTTTTAACATGCCCACCTCGAACAAGAAATTTGCTATGCTGTCCATATTATTCCTTTTTCATCGTTCTTATTCTCGTATCCATCATATCCGAGACTCTTTTTATCTGCGACTGGAGTGATGCAATACCGTCCGGTTTCATGGCCAGCAGTCTATCAATCTGTGCTTTCCAGTATTCCAATACCGAGATTTCGTTTTCCTTTAATTTCTTATCAAACCTCGTCTGGAGCTCTTTTACAAAAGCCGGATTATTTTCCATATTAGTCATTCGCTATCCTCAGTTGGGAAATGCCGTCATCTCTTCATCAATCGCGTTTATTATATCATTAATGCTAGTTCTTGCAACCATTGATATTGAAGCTCTCCGCAGAAAGCTGCCGAAAATCTTCGATTCTTAAGCAACGGTATCGTTAGTCATTCGCTCGCTGCCGAATTCAATAAAGGCAGTCTGAAAATCTTCGCAGCACATAATCACGGTATTGAATGAACCTAATGATATTGAGATTTTACTTTGCACAGCGACAATAATTATGCTAATAACACACGTGATTACATAGTTTGCAGGAACTACTTTTTTGCATTCTAAAGCAGTGCAATATTTTAATGAGGTATAGTTATGGGCAATCCCGGTCTGAGATCAATCTGTCTCATTCTTCTTTCCATGACGTTTCTCACCGTTACAGCGCAATACTCTTTCGCCGAGGAGGATACTGCGCATCTATCCTTTCAAAAAACAGCAACGCTAAGCGCAAAGACACGCCCGTACGTAGTTAAGGAAGGGGAGTGGCTGTTTCAAATCATGAGAGCCCAGGCGGGAGTGACCGCACACAGACTCACGCTGATAAAACAACTGAACCCGGAAATAAAAGATCTAAACAAAATCAAACCCGGCCAGGTCGTTATACTCCCCGAAGCGGAAAGGCGCGCTGCTCCGCAAGGGGAAGAGAGTTCCGAGACATTGAATTATACCATAAGAAAAGGCGATTCCATAAGCCGGATCGCCATGCGCGAGCTGAATGTGAAGATGCCCGAGCTTCGAAAAGCCGTAGAAGATATCAAGCAGTTGAATCCGGACATCAGAAACTACAACATGATATATCCCGGCCGGACATTGCAACTGCCCCGCAGAAGCATAGTCATTACTAAACAGGAGGTCAAAGCACAGGAGGCCGAATCATCCGCTAAGTCTGCTAAAGATGAAGCCAAGGACAAACCCGTCATCCTCCCACGAGCGCATCTCGATATCATAAAAGTTGTCGTCACCAGAATGAATGGAACACTTATAACGCTCGGCAAATACTATATTCCCATTCCGGAGTTAGGGCAGGTTGCTATCGACTGCTCCACAATACCCGTTGTTGAACTGGATGACGGAAGTTCGATTTTTTTGGATTTCGGGAATCGCATGCCCGACACGCTGAAGAATATGATTCAGTCCAACTGGAAGAATTATCATTCGGTTGATATAACAAGTAGCGACGATACCGCTGCAATCCTCCAAAAGATTGTCGGTGCCTCGAACGTATATTCAATGACGAGAAGGACAACACCTTACACCGTAGGCACCGGCTCGCCGCTTCAGCTTTCCCTCGACTGGATTGTCATGAAAAAAACGAATGATGGTAAACCTTACCTGCAGGGACTGTCATTTGTGTCAGAAGATTCCCGGTTGTTGCCCCAGCCCATGACCCATTATGCCGAGCGAAACGGCATGATTATAACAGAAATATTAGATGGACAAGGTGTGGCAACAGCGCCGGACGAAAAATATGCGCCGCCGCAAATATCAAATATGAACGCCGGCACTAACACGGAACTGGTCAATTCCCTGCTCAATGTACTCGGATATCAGACAAGCAGAGATACTGACGTCGGGATACTTGACGCCTCCGCAAGCGGTTTTTACCTCTCTACCAAGGCCGATGTGCTTGCGAAAAAAGGGGATAAGCAAATAATCGTTCTCTCAAAAAAAATCCCCCAACAGTTCCTTGACGGTTTGAAAACCCGGGGCACGGAGACAATCATTCTCGACGGCAGCGAGACGAAAAGAACGGTTATTGAGAAAGCCTTGCAGGCCGCTAACATGCCCTTCATATTTGCCAGCTTCTCCTTTTCAGTTCCTGAAAAAACCGATAAACCGACAGGCACGGTCAGCTTCCCCGCCTTTAAAATAACGCGGGACAAAGGAGATTCTTATCTTGTCGATTTTGATATAGATCCTGAAATATATGGACTGCTGAACAATAAATGGGAGGTGAATATCGTCAGATATTGAAAGTAAAAGGAATAGGTCTATTCTCAGGGGGATTGGACAGCATGCTTGCAGCAAAAGTCATCATGGCGCTGGGTGTTGAGGTTACGGGGGTTACGTGTACGACCCCCTTTTTTAGTCCTGAAAAGGCTCAAGCGGCTGCAAAAGAAATCGGCCTCCATCTTGTGGAAGTGGATATTACGAAAGAACACCTTGATATCCTAAAGGCCCCCAGGTATGGATACGGAAAGAACATGAATCCATGCATCGACTGCCACACCCTCATGCTGAAAACAGCCGGCAGGATCATGGAAGAAAGGGGCGCTGATTTCATTTTTACGGGTGAGGTGCTCGGCCAGCGCCCCATGTCCCAGACCAGACAGTCTCTTTATATAGTTGCGAAAAATTCAGGGTATCAGGAGTATATCCTTAGACCCTTGAGTGCGCTGCTTCTCCCTGCAACAAGACCGGAAATCGAAGGCACGGTTGACCGTCAAAGGCTCCTTGCCATTAAAGGAAGGGGCAGGAAGGATCAGATTGAGATGGCGAGGCACTACGGCATTGGCCATTACTCAGCTCCCGCAGGGGGATGCCTTCTTACTGACTCCATGTTTTCCAAGAGATTGAGAGATCTCTTTCGGCACGGCATGGATTTTGAGATAAGAGATATAGAGCTTCTCAAATACGGCAGACACTTTCGAATCAATGAGTTTTCCAAAGCTATTGTGGGGCGGAACAGCGTCGAGAATGAGACGCTCCAAAGACTTTCTCGCGGGGAAGACATCGTTATCAATATGGAGCAATTTCCCGGCCCGACCGTTATCGTTCCTTACGGAAGCGGCGAAACGACGATCCTCTCCGCCGCATCCCTTTGTGCCTCATACAGCGACGCGCCAAAAAATGAGGAAGTTACGGCACTGTGCCGGAAAGGAGATTCCACAAGTCACATTCAGGTGAAAGCGGCACTCAGGGATGACATAGAGTGCTGGTTGATAAAATGAAACTCAGGCCAGATGCTCCGGCCTTAGTAAATCATGGATCGTCTTTACGGGATTGAAGGTCTCGATTGGCACTTCGACAAAAATGGTGATCCAGAACGCCATTGACCCGTTCCACAGACCGGGTAGTTCAAGCGCTTTAAGGTCCCTGCCCTTTTCAGATTTCTGTGAAATGAAATAGGCCTCGCGATCTACGAACTCACGGAGGTCAAATTTCTCAGACCGGTAGTTGCGAACCCCACAAACAAGATCGACTGGATTAAAATGGGTTGCCCGTAACCAGATCGCCCGCTGCTCTGCCGATCCCGAATCTATCTGTGACTCCTCAATAATCTGAAGCGACTGCGTT
>Ga0182021_10000485_pt1 | contig 42219 bp, 35 predicted proteins | sample 612E3MmetaG_FD_120493 | JGI IMG/M metagenome (GOLD analysis project Ga0182021, IMG submission 120493) | Permafrost microbial communities from Stordalen Mire, Sweden - 612E3M metaG (Illumina Assembly) | ecosystem: Environmental > Terrestrial > Soil > Wetlands > Permafrost | place: Sweden... | reverse complement strand
TTCATATAAGCGTGGCACAATTCATGCATTAGCGTGCCTGCTTCGCTCTCTTCCCTCATTCCTTTTGTCCGCTGTCTCGAAACCCTCGCATCAAGTCCATCACGTCTGCCCCGTGCGCCAATGCTGATCCTGGTTCTTTACGCGATCACGCCAGCGCCAGCGGGATCGCCCGGCTTCCGTTCAGGTAGTCAGAACCACACTTCACCATGATCCTCGAAACCTTCAGCCAAGACCTTCGCGTTGGCGCCCGCGTCCTCTTTAAGGAAAAGGGCTTCTGTCTCCTCGCTATCACGGTCCTTGCACTCGGCATCTGCGGTGTGGCCACCATGTTTAGCGTGGTCAATGGCGTGATGCTGCGGGGGTTTTCGTTCCCGACGGCCGACCGGCTGATGGGCGTTCAGATTATCGACCTCACGCAGAACAATGCCAACGTCAACGGATTTGGCAGCCAGATCTTCACGCTCGACTACGAGGACATCCGGGCCCAGCAGCAGTCCTTCGAGTTGCTGGCTGGCTACATCAACGGCTCCACCGTCAATGTAACCATTGACGGCAACCCCAAGCGCTATACCGGCGCCTACGTCACCAACGAATTCCTGCGCATTCTCGGGGTGAGTCCCATCATCGGCCGCGATTTTACCGCCGCTGACAACCAGCCCGGCGCCGAGAAGGTGGCGATCATCAGCCACGAGCTCTGGCAGCGGGATTTCGGCGCTTCCCGCGATGTGATCGGCAAGAGCGTTCGCATCAACGGCAAACTCGCCACCGTCGTGGGGGTGATGGCGCCGGGCTTTGCCTTTCCAGTCAATGAACAGCTCTGGCTGCCGCTCTACAGCGAGTTCCCCCCGCGGCCGCGCAATGACCTCGCCGGGCCTGCCAACCAGATCGCCGTCCTCGGCCTCACCAAGCAGGGTGTGTCCGTCGACCAGGCCAACGCCGAGTTCAACGCCATCGCCAAGCGCCTAGCCGCGGCGTTCCCCGACACCAATAAAAAATTCGACCACGCCCTGGTTGAGCCGCTCATCAAAAGCTTCACGCCCGTTGCGATCCGGGGGCTGCTGCTGACTATGCTGGCTTTCTGCGTCGGCCTCCTGCTGATCGCCTGCGTGAATGTGATGAACATGCAGTTCGCCCGCGCCACCCTGCGCGCCAAGGAACTCGCAGTTCGCTCGGCGCTCGGGGCCACCCGCATCCGCCTGATCCGGCAGATGCTCACCGAAAGTCTGCTTCTGGCCGCCATCGGCGCCGCCTGCGGCGTTGGCCTCGCGGTCTATGCCGCCGACTACCTTCAGGCCGCGACCCATAACCAGGCCAACCCAATTCCTTCCTATATCACGTTCACTATCGACACCCCGGTGCTGGCATTTGTCGTGGGTGCGACCGTCTTCGCCGCCCTTGCCTCCGGCTTCGTGCCGGCCTGGCTGGCGTCCCGGACCGACGCGATCGAAGCGCTCAAGGAATCGGGGCGCGGCAATACGAGTCGCGCCATCGGGCTCATCACCCGCGGCCTGGTCGTCCTGCAGATTCTCGTCACCTCCCTCCTCCTGGTCGGTTCATTGCTGCAACTCCAGTCCATCGTCCGGCAGCAGCGCGTCGATTACGGCTATGACACGACCGCGTTGCTGGCTGCCCGCATGGGCCTCATGGACGGTGATTACCCGACTCCCGAGGCCCGCAAGCTCTTCTTTGACCGCCTCGTCCGGGAGCTGCGCGGCGATCCGGGGTTTGAGTCTGCCGCGCTGACCAACCGCTTCCGGATGACGTTCTCCGGTTTCACCGCCATCGAAATCGAAGGCCAGAAATACCCGATGGACAGCGACCGCCCCAACGCGAATTTCGAACAGGTCACCGACGGCTACTTCGCCACGCTTGGCGCGAGGATTCTCGAAGGCCGCGATTTCGCCCTCGACGACACCGATGCGAAGCTGCCCGTCGCGGTCGTCAACGCCCCGTTTGCGAAAAAACACTTCGGCAATACCAGCGCGCTCGGCCGGCGTTTTCGCACCGTCGGCAACAACGGCCAGCTTTTCGGGCCATGGCGCATCATCGTGGGCGTCGTCTCCAACCTCCGGATGCAGGCGCCCTTCAATATTCCCAATGTGGATGACACCGGCTTTTACGTGCCCTATTTCGCCTCCGTCTTGGGACCTGCGCAGCCGGGGCCAATTTCCCAGCAGTTCGCGACCGTCATCGTACGGCCGCGCGGCCAGGTCGCCGCGGGATCGGTGGCGCCCGCCTTGCAGCGCGTGGTCAACAAGGTCGACCCCAACCTGCCCCTTTATTTCGTCGGCACCCCCAAGGATAACCAGGATACTTTTCTTGCCCAGAATCGCATCATTGCCGCCTTGTTTTCTATCTTCGGCGGCGTGGCCGTGGTGATGGCGTCGATCGGCCTTTATGGCGTGATGTCCTTTTCGGTGAACCAGCGCACCCAGGAGTTTGGCATCCGCATGGCTTTGGGGGCCGACCACAATTGCATTCTCCAAATGGTGCTTCAGCAGGGGGCAGTCCAGCTCGTCGTCGGCCTGGTGGCCGGTCTAGGCCTGACCGCGATGATCGGCGTGCTTTTCCGCGAGGGCATCCAGAATCAGCTCTTCCACATCAGCCCGCATGACCCGCTTACCTACGGATCGGTCGCACTTTTGCTGACGGTGGTCGCCTTCATCGCCACGATTGTCCCCGCCCGCCGCGCGACCCGGGTTGATCCCATGATTGCCCTGCGCGCGGAGTGATCCAGTAGTGGCGGGTAGTGAGCAGGTGAGGCCTCCGTTCGCGCCACCTTTCCCAGTCACCCCGCGCTACCCGCCAGCCTTGAATCCCCCGCTGGAGCGTGTGGAGTTCTTGGGTTTACCTGACCGGCCTTGATCCGGCCTTCCGCGGCCAAGAATCTCCGGATCTGTCCATTCAGAATCCCGCACGGCTGGCAGCCCGACTGTAATCGCGACACATTCGCCCTGACAAACGATGGGGTATTTGTCAGTCGCAGAAGAGCACATTCACTCATGACCTCGCGCGAACGGCTGGCCGCCACCCTGAACCATCATGCGCCCGACCGCTTGTGCGTGGATTTCGGAGCAGGGTTCCAGACCGGGATGGGGGCGGGTGCCGTTCATCGCCTTCGCCAGGCCGTGCTCGGACAGCCGGATTTTCGGGTCAAGGTCATCGAGCCCTATCAGATGCTCGGGGAGATCGACGAGGAGTTGCGGCAAGCCCTGGGTCTTGACGTCGTGGGGGTGCACGGTTCAGGGACGATGTTCGGCTTCAAAAATGAAGGCTGGAAGCCCTTCACCATGTTCGACGGCACGCCTGTGTTGGTGCCGGAGAAGTTCAATGTCACGCCGGCGGACGAAGGCGGCTGGTGGGTGTATCCCGAGGGGGACACCCGCGTGCCGCCCAGCGCGTGGATGCCGAAGGGCAGTTATTTTTTCGACTCGCTTAATCGGCAGCAGCCGCTTGACGAGTCCAAGCTCGATCCCGTCGACAATTGCGCGGAGATGGGACCGATGAGCGAGGAGGAGGTGCGCCACTTCGCGCGGACCGCGCGGCACTGGCACGAGAACACGACCGCCGGTGTTTATATGACGCTGCCGGGAACGGCCTTTGGCGACATCGCCCTCGTGCCGGCGCCGTGGATCAAGCACCCCAAGGGGATCCGCGGGGTGACTGAGTGGTACATGGCCACGGCGGCGCACCGCGACTACGTGCGGAAGGTTTTTGAGTGCCAGTGCGAATCCGCGCTGAAGAACATTGAGTGGCTCACCGCGGCCGTCGGCGATTGCGCGCAGGTCGTGTTCGTCAGTGGTACGGACTTCGGCACGCAGACCAGCCAGTTCTGCTCGGTCCGGACCTACCGGGAGATGTACAAACCGTTCCACAAAGCGGTCAACGACCGGATCCACCAGCTTTCGAAGTGGAAGACCTTCATTCACAGCTGCGGCGCGGTGCGGCCCTTCATTCCGGACTTCATCGATGCCGGTTTCGACGTGCTGAATCCGGTGCAATGCTCGGCCACCGGGATGGACCCCCGGTTGCTTAAGCGGGAGTTCGGCCGGCAGCTTGTCTTCTGGGGCGGTGGCGTGGACACGCAAAAGACGCTGCCGTTCGGCACGCCGGACGAGGTCTATCGCGAAGTGCGCGAGCGGATTGACATCTTTGGCGAAGGCGGCGGCTACGTTTTCAACGGCATTCACAATCTGCAGAGCAACGTGCCGACTGAAAACCTCCTCGCCCTGTTCCGCGCGGTGAAAGATGCCATCAGGGCCGGTGCTTGAGGTGTCGCATCTCCATCGGACCGTCAACGTGTGTCTTGGAGCAGCGACGCCCTCGTCGCCGGTCACGGTGGCGCCCGGAGAATCCTGTGCGCTCAGAGGATTGAGATTGCCTTGAAGCGGTCGGGATGCGCCGCCGGGCCGGTGAAATCCGTGAGCGTCAGCCCGGTCACCGCCTCGGCCTCGACGGCATGCGTGAAATACTCCGGCGGGTTCCGGCCCCAACCGACCCGGCATTTATCCATGATGATATTGTCGGCATGGCGGAGGCTGAAGCCCGGGGTGCCGTGCGGCTCGATGCCCGGAAGCGCCGTGGTCGGGCGGTTGTCGAACCGGCCGCCCGGGTATTTTGTCCACCGGTCGAGGGTGACCGCGACACTTTCCAGCCGGACGTCGTGGATGCGGCTCTGGACCGTGCCGTTGATGCGCACGCTGTTTTCGGCGCGCCCGCGGACATTTTGAACCCGCACGTCATGGATCGCGCCAACCCTGGTCTGCGGAGTGCGCGGAATGGCGGTGAAGGAGATCGCCTCGCCCCGCCCCCACCACGGATCGGAATGGTAGCGGGAAACGAATTCGATCTCGTGGAAGTCGATGTCGAAAACGCTGCCCTCGTCGCGCAGCTGGATGGCGAGGCCGCGGCCGCTCGTCACGATCTTGCACCGTTCGAAGCGGATGTCGTGGATGTCATCGGTGGTCTCCGTGCCGATCTTCACCCCGGCATCCTGGGTTTCGAGCAGGCAGTCCCGGACGGTGATGTTGGCGCACGGACCGTAGGCCGCGCCCTGCCGGGTCGCCTTCACGACGATCGCATCGTCGCCGCATACGATGTGGCAATTGCGGATCTCAACATCCCGGCAGTGGTCGGGATCAATGCCGTCGCAGTTCGGAACATCGAGCTGGTTGAAAACCTTGAGATTGTCCACCAGGACGCCTTTGCAGCCGACCAGATGCAATGTCCAGCTGGGCGCCTGGGTGAACGTCAGGTCCCGCACCTCGAGATCCTGGCAGCCGGCCAGCGCGAGGAGCCGCGGCCGGAAGCTCCCGGGCCGCCACCACTCGTTGACCTCGTCAAATCCGGTCATGAACTCCCGGGATCGGCCGTTGATGCTGCCGGTGCCGGTAAGACACAGGCCGTGCGCTTCGCGGGCGGATAACGCGGCTGCGGCACCCGCGTAATCCTCCGGCCGGGTGCTGACCAGAAGTTCGGCGTCATCCGCCAGGTGGAAATCGATTCCGGCCTTCAACTGCAGTGGACCGATGAGATACCTCCGGCGGCCGCGGACGAGCACCTGCGCGCCCCGGCCGGCAGCCGCAGCTTCATCGATGGCCCGCTGGATCGCGGCGGTGTCGAGCGTGACCCCGTCACCCACCGCGCCGTATTTGCCGACATCGAAGATCGGTACAGGCCGGCGGTTGTCTCCGGCCAGGACCGGCAGGGCGGAGAAGGTGGAGCTGAGGGCCGTTGCGGCGGCAAGTTTTGCGCCAAGGCGCAAGGCGTCCCGGCGATTGGGCGGCTGGGAGGACATTCGCGTTCCCGGCAGCTTGAGCGTCTCCGGGTACGACACAAGCAAGTGCGCACCGGGCGAGGCGCCGGCCAGCTTGATTTCGTGGAATGGTCGCGAACTGCCGGCTGGCACAGACGGAAGGAGGCGCCTCTCCAATCCCAACTGCGCGGTCCAGGCGACGACGGCGGTCGACACCTCCGATCGCGGATCATCCGCCCCATACGCCGACCGGCGGGGCCCGCCCGTCGATTCTGCCAATCTTCTTGTCAACTATTAGTTGATATACCGATCTTCGCCAAAAAGGAGTTCACCAGTTCTGTTGTCAACTATTAGTTGACATCGGTCCCTCCGTTGAACCGGAGAGAACCACGGCACCTGTCAACGATCAGTTCACTTGCGACCGCGCGGCGCCGCGGGCGCACCGCGGTGGACGTCCGGCTCGGCCGGGGCCTAGCGGTAGAGCGCGTCGAACGGCGCTCAGCGGTAGAGCGCGGTGACCGGCGTGGCGGTGAGCACGTTGTACTGGCGCATGGCCAGGCGCCACCAGCCGGCCAGCGCGCCGGCGGGGAGCCGCCAGAGCTCGCGGTGCAGCCAGATCAGCGAATCCGCATCGAGCAACAAGGCCATTTTCTCCTTGGCGGTTAGCCGGGTCGGGCCCTCCCGCAACAGCCGCTGCCGGAGGAGCAGGAAATATTCGCGCGACTCCTCGCTGGGCCGCCGCTGACGCAGCAGCGACACGTGCACGGCGTTGACATAAGGATCGAGCACGGCCTGGAGCAGGCCGTAGTCATCGCGCAGCGGCTCGATGGGTCGCAGATGCTTGTAGCATTCGTTGAGATTCTGCCGGAGGCGCTTGAGCTCGTAGCAAGGACGGGTCTCCTCAGGGGTGAGGAAGATTCCGAGCCGCCGGGCGGCCTGCCCGAAACTGGTTTTGCTAAGGAAAATTGAGAGCGGAATCGAGAACGCCAGCCCGGCGAGCACCGGACTCAGCCACCAGAAGAACTGCGGGACCAGGATGAATGCCGACAGGCCCCAGATGAGGCCGATCACGGTGTGTCCCGCATGGGTCAGGATGGCCGCGCGCCAGTCCGTATCGTCCTCGTCGAGCCGGCGTCGTTGCGTGACCCAGGAGACGCCCTGGCCGAGCAGGGTGAAGATCACGAATTTGCTGTTGAACAGCATGTTGATTGGCGCGAGCAGCGTCGAAGCCGCGCTCTCGAACAGCGCGCTGAGCACCACGCGGAGGGAGCCGCCGAACGCGGCCGTAAGCTCCCGGTTCCGCAAGGTGACAATCACGCTGAGCGCCTTCGGCAGGAAGAGCAGCAGCATCGTAAAGGCGAACAGCGTCAGCGCCTCGGGCACCTCGACCTGATAGCCGAAGACGGAGGTGTAGGCCTCGGGAAGCGCCGCGAAACCGCCGCTGGCGACCACCCCAAAGACATTGATGCTGCTCAGCAGCAGGAACAACAGCCACAGCGGCGAGGCCACGTAGCCCATGATCCCCAGGAAGAGATGCAGGCGGTTCACCGGCCGGAATCCCCGCGCAAAGAGCAGCCAGCCATGCTGCATGTTGCCCTGGCACCAGCGGCGGTCGCGCTTGGCGCTGTCGATCAGCGCGGGCGGGCCCTCCTCGTAGCTGCCCTCGAGCTCCGGGGCGATCCACACCTGCCAGCCCGCCTTGCTCATCAGCGCCGCCTCGACAAAATCGTGGCTGAGGATGCGGCCGCCGAACGGCTCGCGTCCGGGCAGCTCCGGCAGGCAGCAGTGTTCCATGAACGGCTGCACGCGGATGATGGCGTTGTGCCCCCAGTAATTGGCGCCGTGCTGCTGCCAGTAGTTGAGGCCGGCGAGGAAGAGCGGGCTGTAGAGGCGGTTGGCGAACTGCTGCATGCGCGCATAGAGCGTCCCGCCGTTCACGATGCGCGGCGCGGTCTGGATGATGCCCACCGCCGGGTTCTTCTCCATGAGGCCAACGAGTCGCACGAGGGTCTGGCCGGTCATGAGGCTGTCGGCATCGAGCACGACCATGTAGCGGTAGTTCCGGCCCCACCGGCGGAGGAAATCGGCCACGTTGCCGCTCTTGCGGTTGATGGCCTGGCGGCGCTTGCGATAGAAGATCCGCCCCAGGCCGCCAACCTGCTTGCATAGCTCCACCCAGGCAACCTCCTCCTGGATCCACTGGGTGGGCTGGTCAGAATCGCTGAGAATGAAAAAGTCGAAATGCTCAAGCTGGCGCGCCTCCTGCACCGATCGGTAGATGACCCGCAAACCTTCGAACACCCGGCTGACGTCCTCGTTATAAACCGGCAGGACCACCGCGGTGCCCGCGAGGGGCTGGTCGCGCCCGGCCGTCCAGTCGGCCGTGCTGGTAATCCGGCAGAAATCGCCGCCGCGATTGATGACAAAGAAGCCGATCAGCGCGGTGCAAAAGCCGGTGGCGATATGGGCAAACAGGACCACGAAAAGGACGAGCAGGGCGATTTCGATGCCATCGAGGCCACCGCGCCAGAGCAAGTCGGCCATGAACCAGGTGGCGAAGCTCGTGAGCACGAAGATGCTCGAGAAAAAAACCATCCGCCGGCGCGCGATGCGGGGCGGATGGAGCCGGTCGGTGGAAAAAGTCTTCATGCGGCCGTGGCCTTCGGCTCACCGCGTGGCGAAAAAGATGCCGCCCATCGCCGCCGCGAACAGGATCCAAAGCAGGAGCGCGCGGAGCAGGGGCCACTGTTCGAACCGCTCGAAGGTGTCGCCCGCCGCCTCCGGGATGAGGCCGAGGTCGATCGGGCGCGGCACCATGCTCGACACCGCCAGATCGGGGCCGGCCTCGATGGAACATTGTTGCATGGCCCGGACGAATTCCGGGGGCACCTGCTCCTCGTCGAGGAAGGCGTACGGGCATTTCTCCGGCCCGTCGGTAAGCAGGAGCGCCACGCGCCCGCTGACGGCGATGCGGTCGTGGGGCAAGTCCTTTTCGCCGAGCACCTCGCCAAACCAGGCGTCCATCATCCGCTCGGCCTCCTCGGCCGCGAGGGTGGTCGGATCGAGACTGGGATTCTCCTGGTGGCGCCGCGCCGCGCGTTCCAGCACGCGCAGGATCAGCCGGCTCTGGTGCAGGCGGTTGTGAATGCGGTGCGCCCGCAGGTAGTCCTCGACCCGCACGTAAGCGGCGTTCCACGCCTCAAGGGAGCCGGTCTTCGGTTGAAACGTGGACAGGGCTCCGCTTATGGATTCCAGAGATAGCTCCATGTCTCGGTAAGAGAACCAACATGGGTCGTCTTCCGGAGGAAGCAACGCAGTTCAACCGCCCGTCCGCTGCCGTCAGGCTTGACCGCAAAGGTCACCCGCCAGGTGCCATTATTGGGGTTCTTCTGGATGGTCACGGTGCCCGGCACGAGGCCGGCCCCCGCCCCCACCGTCACCACCGGCTCTATCGTGGGATCGGCCGGTTGTCCGTTCAGGTAAGGGCCGTCAAAATCGACGAGGAAGCGCGTAAGCTCGGGTTGCTTCAGCACACCGGAAAGCCGGGTGGCCGCTGCATAGCCGGCCGGCGGGCGCCGGGAGGCCTCGAGGGACCAGAAAAGGCGGTATTCGAATTCGAGCGGCTCGTCCAGCGGCGGCAGGCTCGCCGGCACCCAGAACGCCACGATGTTATCGCTGGTTTCGTCGGGCGCGGGGATCTCCACCAGCCGCACCGCGCCGCCTCCCCAGGCGCCCACCGGTTCCACCCAGACGCTCGGCCGGAGGTGGTAGTTCGCCTCAAGATCCTGGAAATGCTCGAAGTCGCGGTCGCGCTGGAGCAGGCCGAAGCCGCGGGGGTTCTCGTCGGCAAACGCGGCGACGCGCAACTGGTCGGGATTGACGAGCGGCCGCCAGAGCCATTCGCCGCTGCCGCGCTGGAGCAGGAGGCCATCAGAGTCGTGCACCTCGGGGCGGAAGTCCCGGTGCGTGGTCCGGGAGTTCTCGCCGTGCCAGAACATGCTCGTGAGCGGAGCCAGGCCGATCACCTTGTCCTCGGTGCGCCGGTAGATCGCGGCGCGCACGCGCACCACGGTCGTGGCCCCCGGCAGGATAACCAGCCGGTAAGCGCCGGCGACGCTCGGACTGTCCAGCAAGGCAAACACGACCAGATCCCGGGCGTCCGGCGCGGGTTTTTGCACCCAGAACTTCTCGAAGACGGGGAATTCCTCGCCGCCCGGTTCGGCGGTGTTGACGGTGAGGCCGCGCGCCGAAAGCCCGTAGACAGCCTTCTTGCAAAGCAGGCGAAAATAGCTGGCCCCGAGAAAGGCGCCGAGTTCATCTCCGGGTTTGTTGAGGTCGTAGAGGACGCGAAAGCCCGTGAAGCCCATCGTGTCGGGAATGCTCCCCGCCAGGTCGACGTGGTCGTAGATGAACCGGCTGCGGTCAAACGGAATGTCGCGCACCCGGCGATTGGCCACCTCGTGCAGCTGGACGGTGTGGTTGAAGATGAAGCCGGGATGGAAGAACTGGAGCTGGAACGGCAGACGCTCATCGCGCCACCAGGTTCGATCCGGGTTGAACCGGATCCGGCGGTGCTCGTCGTAGCTGAGGTCGAGCAGGAACTTCGGCACCTGGCTTGGACGGGGCTGGTAGGGTTGCGCCGCCAGCCGCTTGGCATGGAAGCGCAGCGTTTCAAAGTCGAACGGTTCCTCTTGCGCACGGACCCGCGGCAAGGCGGACAGAGCGGTGAGCAGGACGAGCGGTACGGCAAGGGACTTCATGCAAGAAAAAAGTTACGCTGTTTCTCGGAGATGGGAAGCCCGGTTCGCTCCATGACGGCCAGGAAATCCTCCCAGGCCGCCCGCTTGGCCCGGCTGGCCGCCGCCCTGCCCTCGACTTCCTTCCGCAGGAGATAACTGGGATGATACGTCACGCGCAGCGGGGTTCCCCGGTAGTCGTGCCAGCGGCCGCGCGCCTCGCCCAGCGTCCGGAAGCCGTGGGCGCCGAGCAGCCCGCGGGTCGCCGTGGCGCCAAGCGCCACGATCACGACCGGGGCAACCACCCCGATTTGGGCGGTGATGAACGGGAGGCAGAACGCCATTTCCTCGGGTGTCGGCTCGCGGTTGCCGGCCTGGGTGCCGTCCGGCCGGGGCGGCAATTCGGGGCGCCAGTTCATGATGTTGCCGATGTAAACCTCACCCCGCTCCAAGCCCATGGCCCCGATCATTTTCGTAAGGAGCTGCCCGGCGGGGCCGACGAACGGCTCCCCCTGCAACTCTTCCTCCGCGCCCGGCGCCTCGCCGACCAGCATGATTTTTGCGTCGAGGTTGCCCACCCCGAAGACGACCTGCTTGCCGGGGCGGACATGCGCCCGGCAGACCGGATGATTGAGCACCAGCTCCCGCAGCGCCTGCCAGCGGGCAGATTTCTCGCCGGCCGGCAGCACGACCTCGGGCGGCGGCGGCAGAGCGGTCGCCGCGGCGTTTAGGGTTTTGGGTCTTGGGCTCTGGGTCAGGTCGCTTTCCGATTTGTCCGTCACAGCCTCGGCGGAGGCGGGTTTCCTCTCTCCGGTTTTCCGGGCCGCCACCAGTCGCTGGAGCGTCGCCAGGCTCTCGTCCGAGACGGACACCATTTTCACCCCCGCGGCCTTGAGCCGTTTGAGTTCATCGGTGAAAGCGAGGAGAACGGCGCGCATGGGACCAGATTTGTGGTTGGCAAAGGCCGCTACGCCCGCAACGCGAGCAGCTTCTCGACGTATTTGCCCAGCAGATCGTATTCCAGATTCACGAGGTCGCCGGCGCGCTTTTCCCGGAGGTTGGTCACCTCGATGGTATGCGGGATCAGCCAGACGGCCAGGGCGTCGCCCTCCACTTCGGCCACCGTCAAGGAAATGCCGTCGATGGCGACGCTTCCCTTGTGCACCAGGTAACGGCCGGCGCCGGCAGGCGCGAGCGTCCGGAGATAGAAATCCTTGCCCCGCGGCTCGAACACCTGGATCGCACCGACACCGTCAATATGGCCCGTGACAAAATGGCCGCCGACCTTGCCGTCGAAACGCAGGCTGCGTTCGAGGTTGACCAGGCTGCCCGGCCGGAGCGCGGAGAAATTCGTCAGGCGGCGCGACTCCTCCAGCACATCGAAATGCAGGTGGGGGCCGGCGGCCTGCACAACGGTCAGACAGCAGCCGTTGACGGCGATGCTGTCACCGACAGCGACATCGACCGCGACCCGGTCCGCCGCAATGGCGAGCTTCCACGCCTCGGCGCCGAGCCCGAAGGACACGACCTGGCCCGCTTCCTCAACGATACCGGTGAACATGATCTGTTTGGCTAAACGGTCGGCGCGGACGACGCGAGGAAACTTTGGTCACGCTTTCTGCGACTTCATGAGGATTGCAGGGAGGATCCCGACTTTCATAAAAAACATGAAACTTGCGCGCAGGTCGGCACGTCTATTGACGTGCGGCGCCCCGAGGATTAGTCTGGAACACTTTAGCAGTCATACCGGTCTCCCAGGCCTCACGTTCAAGGAAATTCCCACCATGAAATCAATTTGGAGCAGCTTACTCCGGGTTGCATCGATTTGCACCCTTTGCCTTGCCAGCACTGGCTTTGCCCAGACCCTCTCGTTGGAGAAGAAGACCTTCTTCACCACCGAGGATATTCAGGTGAGTTTCACTGCGCCCGCCAATTATCCACCCAACGCCTGGGTCGCAGTCGTGCCCTCAGAGGTCAAACACGGCAACACGGTGCTGAACAACGAGAAGAACTTTGGGTATCAATACCTCAAGGGCCGCGCTACCGGCGTCCTGGTGTTCAAGGCGCCCGCCAAGCCTGGCGCCTACGATTTCCGATTGACTAGTGAGGACAATAATGACCGCGGCAAGGAGGTTGCGTCGGTCTCCTTCACCGTAACGGCCCCCGGTGCCACGATCACCATTGACAAGACCACCTTTGCGCCCGGGCAGGATATATCGTTGAATTTCACCGCGCCCGCCAGTTATGCCCCCAACGCCTGGATCGGCATCGTGCCGTCCCAGATCAAGCACACCGAGGCGCTGAACGACGAGAACAACCGGGGATACGATTATCTCAAGAGCCGTACTTCCGGCACCATGGTCCTAAAGGCCCCCGCGGAGCCCGGCGCCTACGATCTTCGCATGAACGACGAGGACGATCATGAACGAGGACACGAGACCTTCTCCCTCTCCTTCATGGTGAAGTGAGTTGGAGGCCGGGACGGATTTACGGGAGCGCGACCGGCGAATCTGCCCTCGCGCTCTTTTTTCTCTCCGGCCCTGTCATTTCAGCCTCACACGGCGCACGGCCGTCTCGGTGCCGCGGCTTGTAAGTAGCACAAATTCCGCGCGATTGGGGTCGGCCTCGATCGCCGTCAGTGCTTCGACCGCCTCCGCATAGGTCTTGATCTCCCGCCCGTCGATCTCGCGGATCCAGTCATCCGCCACCAGGTCGCCGACCGCCGCCGGGCTGTTGGGCTTCACAAAATCGACGATAACCCCGGCCTGGTTGGCGAGCTTCACGCGCCGGGCGATCCCGTCCCCGTAAAGAAACTCGCGCACCGTGAAACCCAGCCGCTCGAAATATTTCCGCTCCGCCTCGCGGATGATTTTCGGTTCGTCGCCGAGCGTGACCTTGAGATCGACGCGTTGGTTGTCCCGCAGCACGGTCAGAGGGAGGGTCTCCCCCGGCTGGCGGCGGTCGATCTCGCGCTCCAGGTAGGTTCCCGTGACCTGATCCGGCTTGAAGCGGGGTAGCGGCCGGCCGTCGAGGGCCACGATGATGTCATGCCCCTTGAGTCCGGCCTTCTCGGCCGGGCTGTTCTCCAGCACCTCGCTCACGACCAGGGCCGATTGGTTTTCCAGCTGGAGAAACCGGGCGACTTCGGGGTCCACCGGTTCGAGGCCGAAAGCGCCCAGCCACGGCAGGGGCCGGCCCGAACGATTCCGCGGAATCCGGCCGAGATACGGCAGTACCTCGTTCGCGAGGAGAAACACGCTGCTTTCCTCCACGTTGACGAGCACGACGGGAACGCCCCGCTCGCGGCGGGAGAACATGAGGAAATTCTGGCCAAACGAGTTGAGGGTCAGGCCAACGAGGGCGCCATCGCGATTGAAGACGGGCAGCCCCGGTCCCCCCAGTTCGGAGGCGGCGACCGCCGTCACCTGCGGCATGGGCTGGATGAGGCCCACGCGGCTCAAAAGGAAGTAGGGGCGGAAGTCCTCGTCCTTGCCGCGCAGGCCGATCCCCCACACCTCGTCGGCCAGGCGCGGCTCCGGCGTGCCGGCGCGCACCCAGGCGGTCACCGGCACCAGTTCGGGTCGGAACTTCTCCTCGACGGGCAGGAAATGCCATCCGGTGAGCACATCCTGACCGAGATACTCGGCGGTGAAGGCGGCGGAGGAATTGGGCCGGTAGACCTTGATGTCCTTGAGCTGCCGCACGGCCACGCGCGCGCCGATGGCGGAGGCCGGCAGGATGATCGTGCCATGGGCGTCGATGCAGGTGCCGAGCACGGTGACCGGCTGGCGCTCGAGCTCGGTTTCGATGAGGAACTCGACGGTGACGCAGGATCTGACCCGTTCGGCAAAAAGATCCGGCAGGTCGGCGGCCCGCAGGGGAAGGAGGGCCACGAGCGCCAGGGTGGCAGCCCGCAGACGGTGCTGACGAAAGAAGCCGCTCATGGTTTCAAGACATACAGTGAGACGCGCCGGTCGCGCATGGTCAGAAGCAACAGTGAAACCGGTTTGGCTTCAAATCGCTGGTAGATGCGCTTGAGCGTCTCCAGCTCAGCCAGCGGCTGCTGGTCGATCTTGGTGATGATGTCGCCGGCCGCGAGGCCGGCCACGGCCCCGGGAAAGCCGGGCTGCACGCCGATCACCACCACGCCGGTGTCGTCGTCGAGCTGGTTCTCCCGCGCAAAGGCCCGCGAGACCTTCCGCACGCTGAGCCCCCATCTTTCGAAGGCCCACTCCTCGCCCATCCGGCTGGCCAGCTTCTCGGTGACCGCCGGGACCTCCAGCGTCTGTCCTCCGCGCTTGATGCTGAGCCGGACGATCGAACCGACCGGCAGGCTGGCGATCATGTTCTGGATCGGCGGGAGCTGCTCCGGGAAGCGACCGTCGACCTTCTGTCCGTTGATCGCGAGGAGAATGTCGCCACTGCGCAAGCCGGCCCGGGCGGCCGGCGAACCGGGATCGACGTCTTTGATGAGCACGCCGGTGTTGAGTGCGAGCGCGTAGAAATGTTCCAAGTCCTGCAGGGTGCCGGGAACCAACCCGATATAGCTGCGAGTAATGGTGCCGTGCCTCACCAGCTCATCGACCACGCGGCGGGCGATATTGGCGGGAATGGCAAAGCCCAGGTTGTCAGCACCGACATAGCCGCGGGAATTGATGCCGACGACCCTGCCGTCCTCGGTCACCAGCGGACCGCCGCTGTTGCCGGGATTGATCGCCGCGTCCGTTTGCAACCAGGTGTTGAACGTGCCGGTCTCGTAACCCCGGATGCTGTCGGTGTCCTCAAAGCGCCGGTTGTTCGAGATGATGCCGCGCGTGACCGTGCGGGTGAGGCCGAACGGCGTGCCCACGGCCAGAACCGTCTCGCCGACATAAAGTGCCTCGGAGTCGCCGAATGTGGCCGGCTGAATCGCGAGCCCGCGGCGCTTCACCTCGTCGAGATCGAGCCGGATGAGCGCGAGATCGGTCCAGTGGTCCCAGCCGACCAGCCGGGCGCCGACGCGTTCCAGACTGGGGAGCGTGATCGAGATTTCCACCGCGTTGGGGCTGGCGACATGGGCGTTGGTGAGGACCAGGCCGTCCTTCGACAGGATCACCCCCGAGCCCACCCCCGCGACGAACCGGCGGGCGCCCGCCTCAAAGGTGACCTCGCGCACGTCGATGCGTACCACCGCTTCGAGCAGCCGGTTGAAACTCCCGCTCATCCCCGCCCGGGCCGAAGCGGCCGCTAGCAGCCATGCGACCAACAGAAAAACAGCGCCCCGGATGATTGACCGGGCGGGGGATTCGTTCAGAGTGGCGGGTTTCACGCGATGGATACCGAGTGCAAGGACTATGACTTTCAGAAGATCGAGCCGCGTTGGCAATCCTTCTGGGAGAACCACAAAACGTTTCGGACGACGGACGATACGTCGAGGCCCAAATGCTACGTGCTCGACATGTTTCCGTATCCGTCGGGCAGCGGCCTGCACATCGGCCATCCCGAGGGTTACACGGCAACGGACATCGTGGCGCGCGCCAAACGCGCGCAAGGCTTCAACGTCCTGCATCCGATCGGCTGGGATGCCTTCGGCCTTCCGGCCGAACAGCATGCGGTGAAGACTGGCGCGCATCCCCGCACCAACACCGAGGCGAACATCAGGACCTTCCGCCGCCAGCTGAAGGCGCTGGGCTTCTCCTACGACTGGGACCGCGAGGTCAACACGACCGATCCCGGTTATTTCAAGTGGACGCAGTGGATCTTCCGCCAGCTCTTCCAACACGGCCTGGCTTACGTCGACGAGCGCCCCGTGTGGTGGTGTCCGGAATTGAAAACCGTGCTGGCCAACGAGGAGATCGTCGACGGCCGGTCGGAGGTCGGCGGCCATCCGGTGGAGCGCCGCAACTTGCGGCAGTGGGTGCTGCGGATCACGGCCTACGCCGACCGGCTGCTGGCCGGCTTGAACGACCTCGACTGGCCGGATTCCACCAAGCGCATGCAGGAGGCGTGGATCGGCCGCAGCGAGGGTGCGGAGGTGTTGTTCCAGCTGGACGATCCCGCGCGCGGCGATCTGAAGATTTTCACGACGAGGCCCGACACGCTGTTCGGCTGCACCTATATGGTCGTCGCGCCCGAGCATCCGCTCGTCCCGGTTCTGACCGCCCCGGCGCAACGCGCCGCGGTGGAGGCTTACCGGAAGTTGGCCAGCACGAAGAGCGATCTCGAGCGCACCGATCTGGCCAAGGGCAAGACTGGAGTGTTCAGCGGCAGCCACGCCATCAACCCTGTCAATGGCGCGCGCGTGCCCGTCTGGGTGGCCGATTACGTGCTCATGGGCTACGGAACCGGCGCGATCATGGCCGTGCCCGGGGAGGACGAGCGCGACTGGGAATTTGCCCGCACGTACCAGCTGCCCATCATCCGGACGGTGCAGCCGCCCGCAGGATTCACCGGCGACGCCTACTGCGGGGACGGACCGGCCATCAACAGCGCCAACGAGGAGATTTCGCTCAACGGTCTCGGGGTCGAGGCCGCCAAGGAGCGGATCACCGGCTGGCTGGAACGCAAGGGCTGCGGCCAGCGCAAGGTCCATTTCAAGCTGCGCGACTGGCTCTTCTCGCGCCAGCGGTATTGGGGCGAGCCGTTTCCCATCGTGTGGGTCGGCGAGACCGAATACCGGCGCGCCCTCGCTCATCCGGGCGTGCCTCAGCCGAAGACGCCCGTGGCGTACCAGCAGGACGGCCGCACGCTCTACGCGCTGGCGCTGCCGGAGGGAGCGCTGCCCCTGCTGCTGCCGGATGTGACCTCCTATCTGCCCTCCGGGACAGGCGAGAGCCCGCTCGCCAACGTCACCGACTGGCTGGAGATCTGGTATGACTTCACCACCGGTGCCGCCGTGGCGGCCACGCAGCCGAAACCGGCCGGCGACTCGTGGATCCGCGCCCGCCGCGAGACCAACACCATGCCGCAATGGGCGGGCTCGTGCTGGTATTATCTGCGGTATCTTGATCCGCGGAACCCGCGGGCCATCGCCGATCCGAAGCTCTTCGAATACTGGGGCACGCCCGATCTCTACGTCGGCGGCGCCGAGCATGCCGTGCTCCACCTGCTCTATGCGCGGTTCTGGCACATGTTTCTTCATGACCTCGGAGTGGTGCCGCAACCCGAGCCCTTCCGGAAACTGTTTCACCAAGGCATCATTTTGGGTGAGGACGGTGAGAAGATGTCCAAGAGCCGCGGCAATGTCGCCAATCCCGATGTCGTCATTGCCGAATACGGCACTGACGCCCTGCGTCTCTACCTGATGTTCCTTGGGCCGCTCGAGGCCATGAAGCCCTGGAATCCGCGCGGGATCGAAGGCGTGTTCCGCTTTCTCGGAAAAGTGTGGCGCGAATGTGTCGGCGAGGACGGGCGGAGGCACCCGAAGGTATCCGCCGCGGCCGTCGATGCCCCCGAGACCGAGCGCCTCCTCCATGAGACCATCAAGAAGGTCGGAGAGGACATTGAGGCGCTGCGTTTCAACACCGCCATTTCGCAGATGATGATCCTGGTGAACGCGCTGCAAAAGGCCCCCGCTGTCAACCGGCGCACGCTGCTGTCCTTCCTGCAATTGCTCGCCCCGTTCGCACCGCATATTGCGGAGGAGTTGTGGGTTCGTCTGGGCGAGTCGCCCTCCATCCTGCTCGCCCCCTGGCCCGTCTACGACCCGGCCAGGCTGGTGGTCGACAAGGTGAAGCTTGTCTTCCAGGTCAACGGCCGGTTCCGCGGAGATGAGTCCGTGCCGGTCGGTCTGTCGGAAGCGGGCGCAGTGGCGGTTGCGCGGAATCATCCCCGCGTTGCACCCCATCTTGCTAACAAAACTGTAAAAAAAACCGTATATGTGCCCGGCCGCATCCTAAATCTTGTAGTCGAGTGAGCTTCCTCTAATTTGCGTTCATAATAAGGTATTCACCCTATAAAAAAGTCACAATCTTCGACCATTTAAAGCGGGAGGAATTATGAAGACGGCCGGCAAGTTCATCCAAGGCGCGCTCCTGTGCTGCCTCACGACCCTGGCGGCACTGGCGCAGGAGTCGGTCCCCGGAAAAGTGTATGTGGCGGAGTTGAACGGCGGCGTGACCTTCACCATTGACGGGAAGCTGGTTGAGCTGAAAAAAGGCTTCTCCCTGCCGGTGCAAGGCGCCCGGATTGAAACGTTCCCCGCCGCCTATGTGATCCTCGTGTATTCCAACGGCACGAGCATCTATATTGACGAGAAGACGATTGTCGAAATCGACAAGTTTGTGCAGAAGCCGTTTCCCGCCGGAACCGACACCTCGGTGAACGAGCCCTCCGTTTCCACCACCTTTGGCCGAATCCTCCAGGGTCGCATCATCATCACCACGAACAAACTGGCGACCGGCACGTCGATGATCTACGTTTCACCTCAGGGAGAGGTCAGAATCCGCGGCCAGGAGGTCGTCATCGAGGTGACTGACCATGAAACCCGGGTGATCGTGGTACTCGGTGACGTTACGGTGCTGTCGCGAAACGCGCCCACGGGCAGCGTGGGCCTGGTCCTGCAATCGGGCCAGATGGCCGTCTTGGTGAATTCGCCGGCGACGGACCTCGCCGGGAACCTGCAGGTGTCACCCGCGGACCCGGGGGTGGTCAGCGCGCTGGCCCCGCTGATCGAGGCCGCCGAGCGCGCACGGAGAATTGTGCGATTTGAAACCGTTAGCGGGGACAGTGCGCCGGAGATCCAAGCCCGGGTGGTGGTGCCGGCCGACTTGCCGGTCAATCTCACCGTGAGTCCCTCCACCCTTCGCACCGGAGGCTGATGCCTCACCCGGCCTTTGACCGCTTCTTTCAAGACTCGTCGTGCCTTGACCATGATGATGGCGGCCGCCGTCATGGTGCCGCGTGCCCTTGGCCTGCTCGAATTGAATGAGGGCCGCGACAAAGTGGCGATCTCCGCGAGCTACGGCATCACGTACGATTCAAACCTCTACGCGCACGCCGGCAGTGAAGGCGACACCACCCAATCGCTCACGCTCGCGACCGACTACAACCGCCGGGCCGGCCTGATTAGCGTCAATGCCTCGGTTTCAGTCACGTCCGCCCGTTTTGCGAAATTCTCCAACCAGGATTACACGAATCCGTCGGTGAGTCTTGAGTTCGACAAGACGAAGGGCCGGCTCACCGGGGCATTCACGCTTTCCGGCCAGCGGGAGAGCCGCAGTGACGAGGCCGCCAACCTCTTCGCGAACTCCTGGTATTACACCTCCGCCCTCCGGTTGCGGTATCCGATCAACGACCGCTATTATCTCACCAGCCTGAGCGACTTCAGTCTCCGTGACTACCAGCAGAACAATGTGCTCTTCGATCTATCCTCATTTGCGGAAGCCGTCGACGTATTCTACGTCTACACCTCCAAGCTCGATCTGCAGGGCGGTTATCGCGTCCGGTTCGGCTCGGCCCGTGGCGGAACCAACACCCAGGATAGCGCCGTCACCGTGGGCGCGACGGGCGGCCTTCTCCCGAAACTGAACGGCAGCCTCCGCCTGGGTTATCAATGGCGGACCGAGACCGGCACCGGAGGAGGGCGCTATGGCTCGCTGACGTCCAATCTCTCGCTCGGCTGGCCGCTGACCAAGCGCATCACGTTCAATTTCCAGGCGTCCAAGGATTTCATGACGGCCGCGACCGACGTCTCGGTCGACAGCACCGGCGCCGAGCTTTCGGCCTCGATCAAGCCGAATGCCCGGCTAAAGTTTGTGTTCACGACCGGCGTCGGCTACAACGACAGCCAGTATCTGGGCATCAGGGGCGCGGGACGCCGAGACCACGCGCTGTTGTTCAATGCCAACTTGAGTGTTCCAATCAAAACCCATTTTTCAGCCTCGATTTCCTACGAATATAGCAACAATGACTCCAATGTCGCCTATTCGGTGTACGGGCGGCACACCGCGAGTTTCAATCTGTCGGCCCACTATTGACCCTCATGCTTCGCCGCATTCGCCTTCTCCAGGTTCTCGCGATCGCCGCCGCCTTCGGCTTCGACACTCCAGGCCTCCCTTCCGTCTCCGCTGAGACGCCGGCCGAGACCCCGGCCAAGGCCGAGAACAAGGCCGACACCAAGAGCAATTTCATCTACCGGCTCACCAACACGGATCGCCTGCGCATCGTGGTGTACGGTGAGCCCGATCTGTCCGTCATTTCCCGCATCGACGCCCGGGGCAACGTCAACCTGTATCTCGTGGGTGATGTCCATGTGGCCGGTTGCACGGTCAATGAAGCCCAGAAGATCATCGAGACCACCTACCGCGAAGGGCGTTTCTTGCGGGCCCCGCAGGTCACCATTTCGGTGGAGGATTATGCCCCGCGCGCCGTCACGGTGGATGGCTCGGTGAAGAATCCCGGATCCATCCCGCTGCCAACCGAGTCGACCCTGACGGTCTACCAGGCCATCATCCGGGCCGGCGGCTTTACCGACATCGCCAAGGGCACGGCCGTCACGGTCACCCGCATCCTGCCGGATGGCACCAAGAAGGTGTTCACCATCGACGTGGACAGCCTGATCAAAGGCAAGGGTCGCGCGCGGGAACAGGACGACACTTTGCTGCTCGAACCAGGCGACATTATCTACGTGCCGGAACGCCTGATCTGATCTTACCCTGTCCACCCCCCGTGACGTCGCCTTCCTCTGCCCAAACCTCCGCGGCTCCCGGAACGCCGGATGAACCCGACGCGCACGCCGTCGAGCGCCGCACCCTGCGCGATTACTACGTCATCATCCGCGAACGCCTCTGGATCGCGCTGCCGCTGGCGCTGCTCGTCGCGCTGCCACTGGGTTACTTTCAGATGCAGGAGACGCCCATGTACGAAAGCCGGGCGACCATGCAGTTCGAGCGACCGGAAAAAATCGTGATGGTCGACCAGGTCATGGACCAGACGCCACGCTCCGACATCGACATCAACACTTATCTCCAGCGCCTCAATAGCGCGAGCCTGCGCGTCAAAGTCATCGAGTCGTTCACGCCAGACGAGATCAAACGGCTCCAGCGACCCTACCTCAAGGACCAGCCGGGGGCCGGCCCGCCGCCTCCCGCCGCGACCCTCGGCAGCGTCTCCGCCGATTCCGTGCGGGGCAGCCTGATCATCGCCATCACCGCGCGCCATCCCGATCCCGAAGCCGCCGCCATGGTCGCGAACCGTTTCTACAAGCAGTTTGTCAATTATCTGGTGGAGAAAGGCGGCGGTTCCAATGAGGACGCCATCACCTTCCTGCAAAAGCGCGCCACCGAGCTGCAGAAGGAGTACGAGCAGAAGGAGCAGCGGCTGCAGGAGTACAAGAAGCAGCACAATCTGATCTCGCTCGACGACAGCCTGAACTTCATCACCGACCGCCTGAAAAGCGTCAATGCCGCCCGCACCACCGCCCATCTCGACCGCCTTAATCTCGAGGTGTACTCCAAGCAGGTGGCCGAATTCGGAAAGGCGGGTCGCAACCTGCTGGAGATCTCCTACGTCGGCAACCATGGCACCATTCCCCGCCTCAAGGCCGACCTCGCTGAGGCGCTCCAGCGCCAGGAGTTGCTCAGCGAGCGCTACCTGGAGCGTCACCCCCAGATGATCGAGATCGCCCGGACGATCACGACCATCCGCGACCAGCTCGACAAGGCAATCCAGCTCGCCGTTGCGGACCTCGCCGCCAACCTGGAAAAGGCCCGCGACGCCGAGCAATCGCTCGACCGCGAGTACCTCAAGCAGGAGCAGGAGCAACTGCGGCTCGACGACCTCAAGGTCGATTTCCGCAGCCTCGAGGACCAGATGCTCGTTGCCAAGAACGCCTACACCCAGGTGCTCGACAGCCTCAACAAGACGACGACCTCCAAGGGTCTCGACTACCGCATTCCGGTCAGTCTGCTCGACCGCGCCGTGCCGAGTTCCACGCCCTATACCCCGAACAATGCGCACATTATCCGCACCTGTCTGCTGGTCGGCCTGGCGGTGTTCTTCTGCGTGGCATTCGGGCTCAGCATGGTCGACGACCGGATCAAGAGCTCCTGGGACGTCGAGTCCTTCATCGGCGTCCCCCTGCTCGGCATCATTCCCAACCTGTCCCACGTCGACGACGACGACAAGCACCAGCTGGCGATCCGGAGCAAGGCCACCCCCGGCGTCGAGGCTTTCCTGAGTGTTTACAGCGCGGTCAAGGTCCAGTCGAAGCTGGATTATCCCAAGACCATGCTGGTCACGAGCACCATTCCCGGCGAGGGCAAGACGCTGGTGTCCTGCAACCTGGCCGGCTGTTTTGCGCGTCATGGCCGGACCACGCTGCTGGTCGACTGCGACATGCGGCGGCCCATGCTGCACCGGCATTTCAAGCTGCCGAACGACGCCGGCATTCTGGCCTGGACCGAGGCGGGCGCGAGCCTGGAGGGCGATCTGCTGGCCAACCCGGAGCTCGGCATCACCCCGATCACCGAAAACCTCTGGCTGTTGCGCTCGGGCGGGCGCTCGAAGAGCCCGACGGAATTTCTGGAGCAGCCCATTTTCGGGCAACTCATCGACAGGCTGAAGAAGCGCTTCGAACTCATCGTGATCGATTCACCGCCGGTCGGCGCCGTCTCCGACAGCCTGCTGATCGCGGAGCGAACCGATGAGGTCATCTACGTCTGCCGCTTCAACCGGGCGGCGCGCAAGCACATCAAGCAGTTCGTGCGGGCGCTGCGCGACGGCAAGAACGAGTTTCTCGGGATCGTGCTCAACGGTCTGTCGCCGCGCCGCATCGAGTACTACACGAATTACCGGTACTACCGCAGCTACAAGAAATACTACGGCGCGCAGACCTAGCGCGGCCGGGCGCGGCACCAGCCGGCCCCGGGTGCCGTGTTTGCCTCCTTCAATCACCCGTTTCCTTCTGTGCATCCTTCCCCCGTGCTCTCTCCCTTTCTTCCGGCCAGGTTTGATCCGCAGAGGCCGGTGGTCCTCATCGCCGGCCAGGGTCTCTATCCCGGGCTGGTGGCCGAGGCGCTGCGCCGCGCGGGCCTCACTGTGAAGTTGATCGCCTTCGACGAGGAGACCCGCCCCGACCTCATCAGCCGTTTTCCCGAGGCGGATCGCCGCATCCTGCTGGTTGGTCAGCTGGGCAAGATGCTGCGCGCGCTCGAACAGTTCGGCGCCGGCTACGCCTACATGGCCGGCCAGATCACCCCGCGCCGCCTGTTCCGGGGCCTCCATCCCGACCTCAAGGCCACCCGGATCCTTCTCTCGCTCAAACGCCGCAACGCCGAGACCATCTTCGGCGCCATCGCGGCCGAGATCGGGCAGCTCGGCATCACCCTGCTCGACGCCCGCTCCTTCCTCGACGACCACCTCGCCACTCCCGGCGTGATGACGGGCGGCCGGTTTCCCATCGAACGCGAATACCTCGAACACGGCATCCACCTGGCCCGCGAAGTCGCGCGGCTCGATGTCGGCCAGGGCGTCGTCGTCCGGAACGGCACGGCACTGGCCGTCGAGGCCTTTGAGGGCACCGACGACATGCTGCGGCGCGCCGGCGCCTTCAAAACCTCGCCGACGCTGTTTGTGAAGACGGTGAAAACCAATCAGGATTATCGTTTCGATGTTCCGGTCTTCGGACAGCAGACCCTCGAGGTGATGCGCGAGGCCGGGATCGCCGCGGCCGCGCTCGAGGCCGGCAAGGTCATCATGCTCGACCGCCCGGCCGTCCTCGCCCAGGCCAGATCCTGGGGCATCCACCTCCTCGGCTTCGAGTAGCCCTCTGGCGGCTTGCGCTTTTTCCCGCCCCTTCGCACATTGCGGCCATGCAGAACGAGGTCCTCGAAGTAGCCATCAAGGGGGTCATGCCCACCGCCAACGGCTGCGCCGTCTTCCTGGGCAACGAGGACAAGACCTTTGTCATCTACGTCGATCACAGCGTCGGCAACGCCATCTCCATGACGCTAAACGGGGTCAAGAAGGAGCGCCCGCTGACCCACGATCTCATCGGCAGCATTCTCCTCGGGCTTGGGATCAACCTGGAGCGCGTGGTCATCAACGACGTCAGCGACGGCACATTTTTTGCGCGCGTCATCCTGCACATGCAGAATGAACTTGGCCACAAGATCATCGAAGTTGATGCCCGCCCGAGTGATTCCATCGTGCTGGCCCTCCAGCAGAAGAAGCCGATCCTCGTTGCGGTGAAAGTATTTGGCGCGGTTGAGGACATGACCGAAATTCTGGAGCGCGTCCTCAAACAACAAGGCGAAGAGGCAGCGGAGGAGAACGACGAGGAGGAAGAGGACGAAGAGGAGGACGAAAAGTCCTGACTAGCCCGCCGCCGCCGGCGGAGCCAGGTCGGGCGGGGGACTCCGGCCGCTCCCCGGGACCAACGCCTGTGAACCCGCCAGTCCAGAATCCGCTGGGCGCGCCGGCCCCGCTTCCCGCGCCGGTTGCACCCGGCCAGCCGCTGACTGCGCTGGCACCGATGCAGGATGTGACGGACCTCGCGTTCATGCGGGTCATCGCCCGTTATGGCGCACCGGACTTTTTCTTCACGGAGTTCTTCCGCGTCCACGCGCAGTCGCGCCCGGAAAAACATATTCTGCGATCCGTCACCGAACACGCGACCGGCCGGCCGGTCTTCGCCCAGCTCATCGGCGAGAGCGTGCCTGACATGCTGCGCACCGTCCGCGAGCTGCTCGCCTTTCCCGTGGCAGGCATCGACCTCAACCTTGGCTGCCCCGCGCCCAAGATCTACCGCAAGAACGTGGGCGGCGGGCTGCTGCGCGATCCCGCGAAGATCGACGCCATTCTCGGCGCGCTCCGGTCCGCGGTGCCGGGGTTGCTTACCGTCAAGATGCGGCTGGGCTTCGACGATCCCGCCAACTTCGAACGCATTCTCGAGCTGGTCAACCGGCATCGGGTCGACTTGCTGACGGTGCACGGCCGCACGGTGAAGGAAATGTATCGCGGCGAGGTTCACTACGATCTCATCGCCCGGGCGGTGCAGCTGGCGCGCTGCCCCGTGCTGGCCAACGGCAATATCACCTCCGCCCCCCGGGCCGCGGCTGTCGTCGCGCAAACCGGCGCCGCCGGCGTCATGATCGGCCGCCATGCCATCCGCAATCCCTGGATTTTCCGCCAGTGTCGCGAGCAATTCGCCCCGCGGACTGCCACCGGCGAGCCGGCCGCCGGCGTTTTTCAGCCCACCCTCGCCGACGTTCGCGACTACGTTGACCGCCTCTATTCCGCCACCGCCACGCCCGGCAGGCCGGAGCGCATCCAGGTTGCCCGGATGAAGAAGTATCTCAATTTCGTCGGCCAGGGTGTCGATCCGGCCGGCGCCTTTCTGCACGACATGCGCCGGGCCCAGACCGAGGTTGAGCTGTTCGTCGCCTGCGACCGGCACCTGCTTGTCGATCCGGCCCGGCGGTTTGCCCCCGAACCCTACCCCGGAGTCGTCGCGCGACCCAACCGGGAGGCGTCCTTCGAAACATGTTCGCTCGACACCGGGCCGGTCCGACCGGCACTCTGACCCTCCCCTCCATCCTTTCACCCATGCCCAAGATCGACGTCAGCAAAGTCGCGGAAATCCTCAACCGAAACAAGATCGAGCCGGCGGTGCTCCGTCGAATCATCGAGGAGATCAACCGCGTGGTGCAGCCCGACCCCGCCGATGAGAATAAGATCCCACCCGTGAAAAAACAGTGGGTGATCCTGGTCTCCGACCCCGAGCACCGCTTGCCCGAGGACGACTTTGTGGGCTGGGTCGTGCAAATCCCGGAGGACGAAAGTCCGGTCACGACCCAGGACCGCCTCTTCCGCGGTGCTTATGATTTCAACGCTTCCAAGCGCGGCCGGCTGCTGCCGGTCAAGACCGTTGGCGAGGCGATTGAGAATGTGCCGGCCAAGCATTTCAAGGAGGCCGATCTCTGGGTGAAGACCAAGACGCCCGTTCTGATCCTTCGCACCGACAACCGGATCCCGACCGATTAGCCCGAACCCCTCACGCTTTCGTGAACGGTTCGGGCTGGCGGCGGATCAATATTCCACGTCACGGCAGCGCTGCTCAAGCTGGCGCGAATAAAGGTCGATCTGCCGCGTTGAGAGCACCGTCTCCACGCCGGCGGTGAGCAGATCGGGCAGCCAGGACGGATTCACGACCCGCACCACGGCGCGCGCTGGCGACTCCACATACCATCCGGGCAGCGCCAGCACCGGCACCACCCCCACGGCCGCGCCGGTCGTCTTGGTCAGCCAGTTCTGCAGCCACTGGGCATGCCCGATGGCGAGGCCGAGGCCTTCCTGCTCATCGCCCCACGGCCAGTCCAGCTTCTCGCCGTCATAGAAAACCTTGTAGTCGTCGCGTCCCTCCCGCGCCGGGCCTTTGCGGCGCGTCTTGGTCTCGATGGCAAACACGCCGCCCGGTCCCACCGCGACATGATCGATGTTGAACCGCTCCCGGCCGCTTTCACAGGGCACATCGTGAAAAACGCGCCAGCCCAGCGCCTTGGCCGGCTCCAGAAACTCCGCCACCACGCGTTCACCGAAGAATCCCAGGTAGCAGTCGCTCCGCTCCCGCAGCCGCCTCACGAACCACCGCACCGCCAGTCCAAACGCCACGGCGAAGACCGCGAGGGTCAGCCCGAGGAGGGACCAACGCCACCAGTCCTTCAGATGACCCAGCACCTCAAACAGGATGACCGCCACCAGGCAGGGAACCAGCGCCGCCAGCAGCCACACGAAGAGAAAATCTTCGTCGAATTTCGCCACGTCCTTGAGCTGGGTCTCGCCCGCCATGCGCAACAGCCGGAGGTCCCGGGAAAACGGGACGCGCGTGCCCCGCTTGCGCCGGTCCCACCAGAGAATCGCAAATGCCGACAGGGCAAACAGCGCAAAATAGCTGCTTGGCAGGAGAAGGCTGGTCCAGTTCATGCGCAGAGGAGGTTGCGATTTTCTTGCAGGCCGGTCGGGAGCAGACCTTTCCACTTTCCGACGCAAGTCCTGCGGTGGCTTCGGATCAGGCCCGAGTCTAGATTCATCCGCGCAGCCGTCGACTGTCTTGTGGTAAACGGGGGGTAAAGAAGGACTGTAAACCGCGGGTCAAACACCGATTCGCCCACCGGCTGCGCGCGCCCCGCACCGGCGCACGCCGCGGACGGCGGGATTCAGTCTTGGGTTGCGGCCCGCTCACGCCGCCGGCGGAGGCGGGATCAGCCAGGTGCTGACCGGATGCGTCTCGCCGCAATCGAGGCAGCGGGTGGTCTCGAACTGCGCGCCGCAATGGGGACAGACCGCCAGCGTTTCGAAGGGGTCAAAGGGTTTCCGGCACTGGCTGCATGCCCACCAGGTCCCGATCGGCGGTGAAGCGTGGCAACCCGGGCACTTGAAACCGTCCCGCCGGGGCAGCCGGTCGGCCCGCGCCAGCAGGCGCGCGTGCTGCAGCCCGCGCCAGCAGTTCGAGAGGATGAAAAGCGCGATAATGCCGATCCAAAGTGACTGCAACCACCAGGCCGCGAGAAACAGCCCCGCCACTCCCGCGAATCCGATGATGGATGCCGCCATCAGGCTGCGGGCGCGTCCCAACACGAACCAGAGCAGCGAGCGCAAAACCTGACCGCCGTCGAGCGGATAAATCGGCAGCAGATTGAAAACCAGCAGACCGAAATTGACGTAATAGACCGCCCGCAGGAACAGGAGCAAATCCGGCTCGGTCTCCGCCCAGCCAACCGTCCGGCCCAGGATCAGCAGACCGAGCAGGACAAAAAACAGCACCACGTTCACCAGCGGACCGGCGGCGATGCTCCAGAGCGTGGCACCGGGCCGCTGCGGCGGAGCCACGTAGGCCACGCCACCCAGCGGCCAGAGCACGATCTCATCCGCCTTCCCGCCCACCGAACGGCAGGCCAGCGAATGGCCCATCTCGTGCAGCAGCACGATGACAAACAGCGCCAGGTATTCCAGCACGTTGAAGGTCAGCGACTGGTAGCTTCCGCGCCGCTGGGAGATTTCGATCATCGCGACGACGAACCAGGACCAGTGCAGGTACAGATCGACCCCTGCGAGCCGGAACAAATGAATGGATCCTTGCCGGGTGGGCATCCACGAGACCTACCGGTGGCCCGCGCCGGCACAAGCCATTTGGTTGGTTTTAACTCGCCCCTGGAACCTGCCAACTTATGATCCGACACTGTCGGGCGCGCGTTCGCGCCACCCTTTTTTTCTCATTCCACCCGCCCGCTCCCCGCAACCGCGACGGCCTGCGGCCGGGTCGTGAATCCCGCCATCTCCCATGCCCACCACCACCCTCTCCCCTCCAGCCAGCTCCGCCCGGGAACGATCTGCCCCGGAAGTGATTTTTGCGGAGGACCTCTGCAAGGGCTGCGAGCTCTGCATCACCATCTGCCCGACGAAGATCCTCAAGCTCGACACCACGCGCGTGAATTCCCGCGGATACCATCCCGCCATCGTGTACAACCTGATGGAGTGCAGCGGATGCGCGAGCTGCGCCAAGATCTGCCCGGATTCGGTCATCACTGTCCGTCGGTAAGGAGCCGTCCATGGCCAGAAAATTGATGAAGGGAAACGAGGCGATCGCCGCCGCGGCCATCAATGCCGGCTGCCGCCATTTCTTCGGCTATCCGATCACCCCGCAGAACGAGATCCCGGAATACATGTCCCGGGAGCTGCCGAAAGTCGGCGGCGTCTACCTGCAGGCGGAATCGGAGGTGGCCGCGATCAACATGGTTTACGGCGCCGCCGGCGCCGGCGCGCGCGTCCTGACCTCCTCGTCGAGCCCCGGCATCAGCCTGATGCAGGAGGGCATCTCCTACATTGCCGGCGCCGAGCTGCCGTGCGTGCTGGTCAACATCATGCGGGCCGGCCCGGGTCTGGGCGGCGTGCAGCCGGCTCAGGCGGACTATTTCCAGGCGACCAGGGGCGGCGGCCACGGCGACTATCACGTCGTCGTCCTCGCTCCGGCCAACCTCCAGGAGGCGGCCGATCTGACCCAACTGGCCTTTGACCTGGCCGACAAGTATCGCAACCCGGTCATGGTCCTGGCCGACGGGATGATCGGACAACTGATGGAACCGGTGGAGCTGTCGCCCTATCACCCCGCCGCCGGGCTGCCGCCGAAAGACTGGGCCACTACTGGCACCGCCCAAAGCGGCGGACGCCGGCGCATCATCAATTCGCTCTACCTGTATCCGGACCAGCTGGAGCAGCATATCCGTGCGATCTTTGCGAAATACGCCGAGATCGAGCGGACCGAGGTCCGGTACGAATTGCACCAGTGCGACGACGCTGAGGTGGTCATTGTGGCCTATGGGACGACCTCGCGGATCGCGCGCTCCGCGATCGAGAAATGCCGGCGCCTGGGGCTGCGGGTCGGCCTGCTCCGCCCGATCACGCTCTATCCGTTTCCGTTCGCGGCGTTCCCGCCGGTGATCGAGCGCGCGAAAATGTTTCTGGTGGTGGAAATGAGCATGGGGCAGATGCTGGACGACGTGAAGATCGCGGTGGCGGGCCGCAAGCCCATCTCCTTCTATGGGCGCACGGGCGGGATCGTCCCGACACCGGAAGAGGTCGTGAAACAGGTGCAGGCGCTCCTGGGAGGGCCCGGCGCATGAAGACCGTCTACGAGAAATCGCCCGGCCTGACCGACGTCCCGATGCATTACTGCCCGGGATGCACCCACGGGATCATTCACAAGCTGGTGGCGGAGTCGCTGGCGGAACTCGGCGTGCTGGGCCGCACCGTGGCCGTCGCCCCGGTGGGCTGCGCCGTGTTCGCGTACGACTACTTCAACTGCGACGCGCAGGAGGCCGCCCACGGGCGGGCCCCGGCGGTCGCCACCGGGATCAAGCGGGTGCATCCGGACAATATCGTGTTTACGTATCAGGGCGACGGCGACCTAGCCTCGATCGGGATGGCCGAGATCGTCCACGCCGCCATGCGCGGCGAAAACATCACCGTCGTCTTTGTCAACAATGCCATCTACGGAATGACGGGCGGCCAGATGGCGCCGACCACGCTGGTGGGGCAGCCCACGACGACCTCGCCGCTCGGCCGGAATCGCCTGGGCCAGGGGGCGCCGCTGCGCATCTGCGAGATGCTGGCGACCATCGACGCGACCGCCTACATCGCCCGGGTCTCAGTCCACAGCATCCCGCGCCTCAACGTGGCGAAGCGCGCCATCAAAAAGGCGTTCCAGCTGCAGGTCGAAAACAAGGGCTTCAGCCTGGTGGAGGTCCTTTCGACCTGCCCGACCAACTGGGGCCTGTCGCCGGTCGATTCGCTGCGCTGGGTCGAGCAGAACATGATTCCGGCCTACCCGCTCGGCGTCTACAAGGATATCGAGGGAGGGACCTGACCATGACGGAGGCACGCATCATTGTCGCCGGCTTCGGGGGCCAGGGCATCCTGATGATCGGCAAGCTGCTGGCGCATGCCGGCATGATGGAAGGCAAGCAGGTTACCTGGCTGCCCTCCTACGGACCGGAAATGCGCGGGGGCACCGCCAACTGCAATGTCATCATCTCCGATGATCTCATCGGGGCGCCCATCGTGTCCGAGGCCACGTGTGTCATCGCCATGAATCTGCCGTCGCTCGACCGTTTCGAATCGTCCGTGCAGGCCGGCGGCTGGCTGTTGCTGAACAGCTCGCTGATTCCGCGAAGCCCCGCCCGCCACGACGTGCAGACTCTGGCCATCCCGGTGAACGAACTTGCGCAGCAGCAGGGCAGCCAGCGCGTGGCGAATGTCGTCATGCTGGGGGTGTACCTTGCAGTCTCCCAGGCGGTGCAGAAGGCCTCGCTCATCGCGGCGATTGAGGACGTGCTGGGGCCGGGCAAGAGACATTTGCTGGAAATCAACCTCAGGGCGCTGGACGCGGGCATCGCGTTCGCCACGAAGGTGCAGGTGTAATCATGGAAAAGGAAAAAATCATCATCGAGGTCCCGTCCAAGGTTCTGCACGTGGAGCATGCCCAATGTCCCCGCGGCCACAGCCTGATGGATGCGGCGGTACCCATCAGCGGACACCCCTCCATCAAGGTGGTGATCCAGTATGGCAGCATTCGCGGCAACATCCATCTCGACCCGGTCTACGGCAGCTTTCACAACCTGTTCGACGTGGACATTCCCGAGGGCGTGGCAGTTGAGATGTTCTGCCCAACCTGCGGAGTCTCCCTCCGGGTCGAACAGGAGAAGTGCGATTTCTGCTTCTCGCCCATGTTCGCCCTGTATCTGCCCAATGGCGGCATCCTTGAAGGCTGCCTGAAAAGCGGCTGCCATCAGCACAAGCTGGTTCTGGTCGATGTGCATGAACAACTCGGCATGGTGCACGGCCATGATCAGATCCAGCTGCTCATGTAGGCAGGTGCCTTTTGTCCCTCACCGTTGGCCGTTCCGCCGCCTGGCTTTCGCCGGCTGGCTGCGAACGTCCGCCGGCCTCGCCAGGTCCTCGCCAACCCCATGACCATCGCGCAGCAAATCTACCACAGCCGCTCCACCACCGCTGCAAAGGCGATCGCGTCGATCCAGCCCGGCATGCGGGTGTTCATGACCGGCAACTGCTCCGTGCCGCAGACGTTGATGGCCGCGGTGGTGAAACGCGCGCCGGAATTCGCTCCGCCGATCGAGATCACCCACCTGTTCACCCTCGGCAACGCGGACTATGTCGCGCCGGGCATGGAGAGATTCATCCGCGTCAACACCCTTTTCATCGGCTCCAATGTGCGCCCAGCCGTCAATGAGGGCCGCGCGGACTTCACTCCTTGCTTCCTGTCCGAGATTCCCGGCCTGTTCCGCGACGGTATTCTGCCGCTCGACGTGGCCTTGGTCCACCTCAGCCCGCCGGATGCGCACGGCTTCTGCAGTTTTGGCGTCGAGGTCGGCGTGACGAAGACCGCGGCCGAGTCGGCGCGGATTGTCATCGCCGAGGTCAACGACCGCATGCCGCGCACGCTTGGCGACAGCTTCATCCACGTTTCCAAGCTGACCCACGTTGTGCCGGTCTCCTACCCGTTGCTTGAGCACCGAATGGGCCAGATCACCGACTTGGAGCACCGGATTGCGCGGCTCTGCGCCAGCCTGATCGAGGACGGCTCGACGCTTCAGCTGGGTATTGGCGGCATCCCCGACGCTGTGCTCACTTTTCTCAACGAGAAACACGACCTCGGCATCCACAGCGAGATGTTTTCCGACGGCGTGATCGAGTTGGTCGAGCGCGGCATCATCAACGGAGAGAAGAAGTCGATACACCCTGGCAAGATCGTGGCCGGTTTCATGATGGGGACCCGGCGGCTTTATGACTTCGTCCATGACAATCCGATGGTCGAGCTGCACCCCACGGAGTATATCAACGATCCCTTCCGCATCGCGCAGAATGACCGCATGGTCGCGATCAACTCGGCCATCGAGGTTGATCTGACCGGCCAAGTGTGCGCCGATTCGATCGGCTCGCGGTTTTACAGTGGCGTGGGCGGGCAAATCGACTTTATCTACGGCGCCAGCCGTTCCAAGGGCGGCAAGCCTGTCATCGCCCTCCCCAGCACCGCCACCGTCGGCGGTCAGCCAGTGAGCAAGATCGTGCCCATGCTCAAGCCGGGCGCCGGGGTGATCACGACGCGCAGCCACGTCCACTATGTTATCACCGAGCACGGGATCGCCGACCTCTACGGGAAGTCCGTCCGGCAGCGGGCCCGGGCGCTGATCGACGTGGCCGATCCCCAGTTCCGCGAAGGGCTGGAGAAGACCGCGCGGGAGCTGAAATATCTGTAGGCAGAATATCAGACCGCCTGTCATCGCGAGGCGCGCTCCGCGCGCCGTGGCGATCCAGCTGGATTACTTCGTCGTCCCGCAGCGTGGAACTCCTCGCAATGACAGTTTGCAGGCTAGCAGAGCGCCCTTACAAAAGCTTGCAGGATCGTGGGTCAACCGGCTTTTCGGACAGCAGCCAGGCGCGCCGTCCACGGGATTCATTTAATCGTAGCGTCGGGGCGCCGATATGCTATATTAGCTCGGTTAGTAGTCCGCTCCGCCGGACCACCGACGAAGATAACCACCCTAGCCGTGGTAACGGGTTCGACCCGTAATAAACTCCGCCGCCAGTCAGTCTGTGCGGCGGAGATCGTTTGGGGGCGGTGCTATAATCCTGCCGGACTTCCGATACCCTCAGGCTAAACAGAACATTTTGACACAGAGGTCACGGAGACAACGCGCGAGGCCACAGAGGAATAGCCTACTGCTAACGGCGATACTCATTCCGACCCTTGCCGAGGAACCACGGATCAGGTTCCGATTTTCACCAACCGCTCTGTGGCCTCTTTCAGCCGCTCCGTGCACTCTGTGACCTGCTTTATGATCGCCCTTTGAATCACCCCGCCCGCAGCGTGATCCGCACGATTTCGCTCGGCCGCCAGAGTCGCATGCGTGGCCCCCACGTGCCGGTGCCGCGGCCCACGATGACCGGCATCCCGCCAATCTCGTAGCGTCCGCCCACCAGTGGATTACTCAGCCGGACTAGGTAATTGAACGGCCAGATCTGGCCATTGTGCGTGTGGCCGGAAAGCATCAAGCCCGCCCCGCCCGCAGCGGCCTTGTCGGCCTGCGCCGGCGAATGAGAAAGCAAAACGACCGCACCCGGCGGCCGGTCCGCCAGCGCCTTTTCGATGGCTTGATCGGTGCGGCCGAACTGGCGCCGGGCACCGAGGTCGTCCACTCCCGCCAGCACCAACCCGGGGGCAATCTCGGCCGCGCGGTCCCGTAGAACCGTGTAGCCGGCGGCTTCCAACAAACCCACGCTGCGTTCGAGCCCGGCGTAATACTCGTGATTCCCCGTCACGGCCCATACGCCGAGCGGCGCCCGCAACTTCTGGAGCACGGGAAGCAACGGCTCCAGCCGGCCCACTTCCCCATCCACCAGGTCGCCAACAACCACGACGACATCAGGCTTCAATCCGTCCACGCGGCCGATCAGGTGCGTCATCCAGTGCCCGCCAATCAGCGTTCCGAGGTGCAGGTCCGAGATCGCGACCAGCACGAGCCCGTCGCGCTCCTTCGGCAGTCCTTTGAGGGTCACTTCATAATCCTGCACGACGGGCGGTCGCAGGCCCTGCACGAGGCCGATGGCCGCCAGAACCAGGGCCAAACCGGCGGCCCAGCCGCGCATGGCCGGCGCGAATCGCGGCAGCAGCCATCCGCCCAGAGTGACCAGGTCGGTCGCGAGCAGTGCCGTCACCAGGAGAAATAGAATGCCAATCCAGTTCGCCGCGAGGAACTCCAGCGGTTCCCCCACGATCTCGAGCTGCCGTGAATTCAGCAACCGGGCCAGCGGATAGCTCACCGCCAGCGCGCCGGCCGCCCAGAGCAGCGTGCGCCGCGGGAGGTATTCCGCCACCCACGGCACGGACGCGAGGCGCCAGAAGACGTAGCCGTGCATGGCCGTCCACACCGAAAGGGCGGCGACCAGGAACAGGGCGATTCTGAGCGGAGTCATGGTTCGCGCCTTTCATTCGTTTCCGGCACAAGATCGGCCCGGCGGCCTTGATGGGTTAATCTCTGCTGGTTGCGCATCCCGGAGACCTATCATGCGCACTGATGCGGCAACAAGCCATTTGCTCATTTCCCTTTGGGAACGAGGACATCACCCCACATTTTCCGAGGAAGATTCCTGCCCTTTTCCGCGCCCCTTCCTTCAGAAAGCGATTGCCCGGCGCAGCCGCGGCAATATGGTCAATCAGTTCAATGATAGTCTGCCGTCCGCTCCGCCGGACCTACGACGAAGATAACCACCATAGCCGTGGTCACGGGTTCGACCCGTAAAATGAAATCCGCCGCCAGCTTCGCCTGCGCGGCGGATCTCGTTGAGGGAATAATCAGGGCACGACGGCCCCTTCAAGACTCGCAAAAAGGTCGGCTTCCCTCCCGGGGTTCCTCCCCTCCGAGCTCTGTCCGCTGCTTCCCGATCGCCCGCAGCACTGCGTTGACTTGCCCCGGCCTTCGGCAAACGTAGCCCGTTCCCCGCGTTGCCCCGCGGCCACCATCAGCCTCTCGAAACCCAAACTCACCACTGCATGAGCGAAGCCACGCCCGCCCGAAAAACCGCCCGGGAAATGATCATCGGTTATTTCAAGGACTTTGGAGTCCTGCGGGAAACCGGCCTCGAATACTGGGGCATCCAGATCATCAACTTCCTGGATTGCACGTTCTACTTCGCGATGCTGACCATCGCGACGCTCTTTCTTTCAACCGACCTCGGGGTCAACGACGTGCACGCGGGGTACATCGTCGGGCTCTTCACGTCGGTCGTCACCATCATGCTCACCTTTTCCGGCGTGATGACCGACTGGCTGGGGATCCGCAAGTCGTTGCGGATTTCCATGGGCTCGATGCTGGTGCTGCGCGTGGCGATGGTCTTCGTCGGGCTCACCCCCTCGCTGCCTCATCGCGGATGGATCGCCACCGGGCTGCTCGTGCTCATGGCGCCGTTCATGGCGGGGCTCCAGACGATCTTCCAGGCCTCCACCCAGCGCTACACCACGAAGAAATCACGCAGCGCCGGCTTTAACCTCTGGTATCTATTCATGAACATCGGCGCGGCGGCCGGCGGCGCGGCCGTCGATATTGTCCGCCTCGAGCTGAAGATCGGCAATGTCCACATCTTCACGCTCGGGGTCATCACCGCGGTGCTCTGCCTCATTTGCGGCGAATTCATGGTGCGGCAGGAGCAGCAATTGCGCGGCTCCGACGAGGCTCCCGAGCCGGCCGCGGAGAAGAAGGAGAAGAAATCGCCGTGGCAGATCTTTCGCGAGGTCGTCACCGAGCGGGCCTTCTTCCGTCTGCTGGTGCTCATCGCGCTCATCCTCGGCGTCCGGGCCGTCTACACCTATCTCTACCTGCTGATGCCAAAGTACTGGGAGCGCACCATCGGCCCCACCGCCGCGATTGGGGTGCTGAACATGATCAACCCGATTGGCATCGTGATCGGCCTCATCGTGTTCATTCCGTTCGCCAACAAGTTCAAGGTCTTCGACCTGCTGGTCTACGGCGCGATGGTCTCGGCGTTTTCGCTCTTCCCCATGGCCCTTCCCTGGCAGGTCTACGGAGGCGACATCGTCCGCTCCCATTATCTCATGGCCATCCTGTGCATGATCATCGTCACCGTCGGCGAGGTCCTCTGGTCTCCGAAGCTCTACGAATACACCGCGGCCATCGCGCCGAAGGGCCAGGAGGGCACCTACCTGGGCCTCTCCATGATTCCGTGGTTTCTGGCCAAGACCCTGGTGAGTGCGTTTTCCGGACATATGCTCACGCGCTGGTCGCCGGAGAAATTCGTGGTGGACGGAGTCGCGGTCCCCCTGCAGCAGGCGATGGTGCAGAACCAGGTGCCCTACTGGCAAAGCCCCGCAGCCATGTGGCTGATCCTGGGTGCCTACGCGATGGCCGGCTGCATCGGGGCAGTGTTGCTTCGCAACTGGCTGACGCGGGATGTCCACTTCAAGGCGGAACCAGCCTCCCCGTAAGTCGGAGATAATGCAGCCGTCACGGCAAACCGCGTTTTGCGCCGGATAGGAAGAAACTCCCGGATCTTGTAGTCGGGGTCGGTGGCCCCGGCCCGGCCTCACTGAGGTCGGCTATCATGTAAGCGCTGTTTCCGAGGAGTCGGATGCTGGGCGCATTGGACCATTTGCAGAGCCGCCTGTTGAATTGCCCCGACTGCATGATCCTGGCTGAGCGTGGGATCATCGGAGCGACCGCCGCGAACGCCGCGATTGTCAGTGCCGCCCGGGTTCTGCTGTTGAGAATCCTGTGAAAACGGCCGGTTCTGGCCTGCCGTGCCAACCCGCCGGCTTGCATCGAGGTCAAAATGGGACTGAAACATCCAAGCCCTACCCGCCGCTGCCATGAACCATCTCGCAAACCTTTGGAGTGATCTTCCCCTGTCCGTTAAGCTGATCGCCATCCTGACAGCAGCGGTCGCCGGCGCCATGATCGCCCTCCCTCACCTCCGGCGGATGCATCAGCGGCGGCAGTGGCGCAAGCTGCCTCCGCCTTCCAAACGCGTGGAGGTTCAGGAGCCGGTCCTGCGGCTTCCGCGGCGCGGTCCTGGCGACCGGGAACCGGGACCCTGATCCTTCACCGCCAATTCGCAAAGCCGGGTTCAGGCAATTGTAGGAGCGAGCTTGCTCGCGATTGCGGAGGGTTGGTCGCCTGCAAGGCAGGTTCCTGCGCTTGTTCGGGCAGTGGCACGGGTCTCCCGACCCGCGCTCCCGGTCTCCACGGGTCGGGAGACCCGTGCCACGAAAATGATGCTCGCCGGCGAACCGCTATTTCACCGCCGCCCAGACGCGCTGCACGTCGTCGTGATCTTCGAACGTCTGCAGAAACTCCCCGACGTCGGCGCGCTGCGCCTCCGTGAGCTCGGGAAACTGCTTCGCCACGTAGCCCAGCTCGCTCGTCACCACCGTCCAGCCATGCTCCTTTAACCAAGTGGTGATGGCATGCACCGCCGTGCGGTCGGCCATGAACCGCACCCCGGTGGCTTCCTCGGGGATGTCGTCGTTCTGCGCCTGGGTGAGCGGCTCGAAATCGTTGGCGCCCGCCTCGATCGCCGCGGCCTCCGCGTCCACGGCGGCATCAGCCGTGTGCGCCTCGACCAGGCCCACGTGATCAAAAAGGAACTTGTTGCTGTTCGCGGAGCCGAGGACGCCCCGCCGGAACAGCACGCGGATCTCGGGGACGGTGCGCTGCAGATTGTCGGTCATGCACTCGACGATCACCGGCACCTTGTGCGGTCCGTAACCCTCGAAGGCCACGTGCTCGAGGTTCATCTTCTCCCCGCCCGCGCCGGTTCCCTTCCCGATGGCCCGCTCGATCACGTCGCGGGTCACGCTGGCCTTGCGCGCCTTTTCCACGGCGGCGAACAGCCGGGCATTGCCCGCCGGATCGGCTCCGCCCATCTTCGCGGCCACGGTGATTTCCTTGACCAGCTTGCCGACCGCCTGACCTTTCTTGAGGTTGACGATCGCCCGCTTCGCGTGAAGCCACTGACGTCCCATAAGGCCCACCATGGTTGGCACCCGGCGCCCGCGCCGCAACGCCTAAGCGGCACCACGGCTGTGTAGGAAGCGCGCTCGCGCGCGATGGCAGGGGAAGAATCGCCCGCAAGCGGGCTTCCTACACCATTCCCCGAATGGTTCTTCTGAAGACGATCATGGTGCAATTGGATAGGTGCCACTCAGCGTTTCTTCGCGTTGCGGTCCGACCACGAGGATCAGCCGTTGGCCCGCCCGCCTCAGTGGCCGCCAGGGTTGTCGTGTCGTCGCGGTTGCGTCCCGCCGGCCGGCCTGAGCTGCGCCCGGAGCTGGGCCTCGGTCAATCCTTGTTCCCGCATCTGCCGGGAATAGCGCGCGAGGCTGTCGGGGTCGGGCTCGTGACCAAGGACCTCGCGATAGACGCGGCGGATAATATCCTCAAACGACCGGTCGCGAAACTCGGGGCTGCGCCGCAGATCGTTTTCGACGTCCTTCTCCGTCCAGCCGCGGTCCACCAGTTTCTTGCGGTAGCTCTCGATTCCGCTCGGATCCGCCTCGCGTCCGAGGACATTCTGGTAGGCGCGCTTCGTTTTCGAATCGGGGAGGTCCACACGGTACTCCACGCTTTGGCGAATGGCTGCGCGCACCTGCTCATCGGTGTAGCCCTGGCGAATCAGCCGCCGGTAGTGCTCGCGTCCCGCCGGATCGGGGGCGCGATCCAAAAGTTCGCGAAAGGCGCGCTCGATGACCAGATCGGCGCGGCGGCCCCGATACTCGTCGCTCTCCTGGATGGCCCGGCGAACCTGACCCGGCGTCCAGCCCTGATCGATCATGCACCGCTGGTAATAACGCAGGCTGCGGTCATCGGGCTCGCCGTTGAGCAGTTCTCGCCAGATGCGGCGGATGCAGTACTCCGGGTTGAGCCGGCGGAATTCATCGCTGCGGCGCAATTCGGCGCCGAGTTCGCCGGCGCCCCAGCCGTGGCTCCGGGCCCGGTCCCCATAGCTGCGGAGCTCATCCCGCGATGGTTCGCGGTCGAACACATCCGCGAAAACCACCACGATGGCGTCATCATTCAGCATCACGCGACTCGCCGGTGCCGGCGGGTAGGCCTCCGGCGGCGGCGCTGGCGGATAGGCACTCGGCGGGGCCTCCTGGTATGCGGGCGACGGCGAGCCGCGGCCTTGAATGACGATTGGCTCGCAGACAACGCAGGCGAGCAGGAGGGGGAGCAGCAACAAACAACGCATGGGGTGGCAGGGTTGGCGGCGGGAGATCCTGGCAGAAGGCCAGCTCCGCAGCGTCATCTCGCTATCAACGGAAGACCTGGGAAGAACGGCAATGGGAAAATCTGCCATCGCGGGATCGTCCCGTAGCTGGCGGGGCGTCGTTTTCTCCGGATACTGCCAGCCCTCCATGGCCGAGGCCTGCCGCGGTCTTGCATCGATCCCAGCCGACGGCCAGTATCCCCGCATCTTATGAAACGCCTGATCTCGCTCCTCGGAGCCTCCGTCCTTCTCGCTTTCACTGCGGCCGGCCAGCCCGCGGCGCAACCGCCGTCGGCGGACCTGCAATTCCAGCTTCCCGCCACTGACGATGGCCTCCCGGGCGCCGGCCCGCTCCGCCGCGCCGACTGGTTCCAGAAAATCTGGACCGAGCGCCGCCACCTATGGGCCGGGCATGTCCAGCAGGATCAGCACGCCCTTGTTTTCCTGGGCGATTCCATCACCCAGGGTTGGGGCGACAACCTGGCCGGTAGGTTTCCTGGCGCGAAAGTTGCCAACCGCGGCATCAGCGGTGATACCACGCGCGGGGTTCTTATCCGGCTGCAGGCGGACGTCCTCTCGCTTCACCCGGCCGGCATCGTCCTCCTGATCGGCACCAACGATCTCGAGGACCAGGCCGCCCCTGCGATCGTCGCCGGCAACCTGAAGCTTATCCTAGCGGAGCTGAAGCGGGCGGACCCGCGGATGCCCATCGTCCTCTGCGCAGTCTTCCCCAGCTCCGCCGTCAAGCAACGTTCCGCCGATCGCATCAAGGAACTCAACACGCTCTACGCCGCCGCCGTCAAAGGCGACCGGCAGGTCACGCTGCTGGACACCTGGTCGCTGTTTGCGAATGCCCAGGGCGATGCCCCCGCGGACCTGTTTCCCGACCTCCTGCATCTGAACCAGGCCGGCTATGCCAAATGGGCGGCCGCGCTGTGCCCCATCCTCGCCACGCTTGGCTTCGTCGAGAACGAGCCGGATGATTTCAAGCCGGAGCCGGGTTTCGTCAGCCTCTTCAACGGACGCAACCTCACCGGCTGGGGCTTTCGGCCCACGTCGGAAGCCGACATCCAATCCGCGAAGCGCTGGCAGGCCACCGACCCGAACGCCGCGGCGTGGCCCGTCGTGACAAAGGCGGTCAACTTTGACGGCCAGATCGCAAGTAGCGACGGCCGCTACGTTGCGAAGGCCGGCCGGCTGATCGTGACCACACCCCCGGAGGGACGGAAGATCCAGCAGCTCTCAACCACCCGCGCGTTTCCCCGGAATTTCATTCTCAAGCTCGAATTCCGCGCCACTCCGAACGCCGATAGCGGCATCTTTATCCGTGAACCGCAGCTCCAGTGCCGCGACTACCTGGTCGCCGGGCCCTATACCAAGCTGGCGAAATACCGGCCGCAGGACTGGAACGAAATCGAGGTCACGGTGACCGGCCTCGTCGCGCGCTGCACCTGCAACGGCGAAGTGCTGGAGGAGGCGCTGCCGGTGCCCGCGACCGGGCCGATCGGCCTGGAGGGCGACCGTGGCCAGATGGAATACCGTCGCATCCGGATCAAGGAACTGCCGTAGGCCGGGGATTCAGAACATCCAATCCGTTTCACAGGAGGCAACAGAGGCAACAGAGGCCGTGGTAGGGGGCGTTTTCGGCAATGCGCCGTCGTCAGGTTTGTTTGGTTTCACCACAAAGGCATAAAGTCCATCGCCTATCCGCCCCCCGGGGACCCGCCGGATCCTTCCCCAGGCCCGCCACGAGCGCATGGTTGGAGAGGTGTTCGTCGAATCCGTCCAGCGGGCTGCGCACGCCCAGCCCGGGCTTCTGCATGACGTGCGTATAGATCTGCGTCGTTTCCACGTTGGCATGACCGAGCAGGTCCTGAACCGTGCGGATATCGACGCCCGACTCCAGCATGTGCGTGGCAAAGGAATGCCGAAGCACGTGCGGCGTTACGCGCTTGTCGATCCCGGCGCGTTCCGTGGCCTCCTTGATGACCCGCTGAAACGTGCCGTCCAGCACATGATGGCGCCGGATAATTCCGGTCTGCCGGTCGCGCGACCATTCAGCCATCGGGAACAGCCACTGCCATTGCCAGTCGGCGCCCGCGGCGGAGAACTTTCTTTCCAATCCCCGCGGCAGCCAGACGGCAGGGGCGTGGTTTTTCCGGTCGCTCGCAAATAAACCGCGCAGACGGTCGAGGTGATCGCGCAACTTCGGTACCAGTTGCTTCGCCAGCACCGTGGCGCGGCCCTCGGCGGGCCCGGCGATAATCACCCAAGTCCCCCAGATCCCGGCCCAAAAGCTCGCGGAAATAGAACACGAGGGCGTTCAGGGCATGTCGCTGGGTGCTGGCAGCGACCTGTCGGACCGCCAGCGCTGTGAGAAAATCCCGGACGTCCGTCGCGCCGGCCTGATCCGGCGAGATTGGCGCGGTTCGGCCGGCGAACCGGTTCATCCAC
>Ga0182021_10000484_pt1 | contig 42245 bp, 46 predicted proteins | sample 612E3MmetaG_FD_120493 | JGI IMG/M metagenome (GOLD analysis project Ga0182021, IMG submission 120493) | Permafrost microbial communities from Stordalen Mire, Sweden - 612E3M metaG (Illumina Assembly) | ecosystem: Environmental > Terrestrial > Soil > Wetlands > Permafrost | place: Sweden... | reverse complement strand
GCCAATGTGAATTCTTCTCGTGTGATGACGTCCTCTTTGACGCCGCCGAAATCGATTTTCACCATTTTTATGTACCTCAGCCATTGCATTTATCAGATGGCATAATTAAGAATTATGTTGGAAATTCCATTGATAATTATGCAACAAAGTGTCATCGCCATTACTTTGCGTCATTAAATCTAAAATAAAATAAAGTAATACCGAAATCGGCAATCTAAATGCGTGAGCGCTATCGGGACGTGGAAGCGTTCAGTTTCACAGCTGCACGAATGAGGGTCTTGAAGGCTTCCTCGTCAAATTTTTCGCCTTCATGGATGTCGATGGCGCGCCTTATGGTCCCAGGCTGGTTGAACAGATGAGAGGGGTCATCCAACGAAGCACCTTTGAAGAATGTGAGTTTGACCGAACTCTTGTAGGTCTCTCCTGTGCAGATGCCGCCGTTGTGGGACCAGACTGGAGTTCCGGGATTTGTTGGTTTCACCCATTTCCACTCTTCAACTACTTCTGGGTCGGCCTCCTTGATGAGTCGGCGCACTTTGGCTATCGTTTCTCCGCGCCAGTCGCCTAGTTCTTGAATTCTCGCGTCGATAAGCTGTGAAGGATACTCAACTTTCTTCGCACTACTTTTTGTCATGTTGTTCCCTTGTCACTAGATTTCATAGTTAAGAACTTAGTTACCTATTTTTATTTACTCAGCGTTTTATTTATACCCATACTTATTAGCGAAACTCTACTTATTTTCTCAGTACATGCGCTATTTGGGCACTATAATTAGCTGGTAACATCTACGCAGAACATATTTGTGCGCAGGACGTTGAGTACATCTGAGTAATAATTGTCAGGGGATTTTCGATGCTAATTAAGAATTATCCTTATAGTTAATCACTTCCCATTCTTGAGAAAGCGTAAACCAATTAAACCGTTTTCGTCTAATACCAAATGATGTCAACCAACAAATTTACACCTGAACTCATTGCTCCCTGCGGAATGAACTGTGGAATCTGCAGAGCTTACCTCTCTTACACCCATGGATTACCAACGAAAAGAGGCAAAGTATCTCATTGCGCAGGCTGCCTTCCCAGAGCCAAAAACTGCTATGTACTTCGAGGTTGCCCAAAACTTAGAAAACATGAAATTTCATCTTGCACCCAATGTGATATGGTGCCCTGTAAAAACCTTGCACACCTCGACAAGCGAAACCGCGAACGCTATAACATGAGCATGGTGGAGAACCTGAGGGAACTTAAAATCAAAGGCATGGAAATATTCCTTAAAAACCAACAAGAAAAGTATCGATGCCCAGCCTGTGGAGATGTTGTTTGCGTTCACGATGAAAACTGCTACTCGTGTGGTTACAGAAAGGAAACAAAGCCGATTAAGTGCTCAGAATAATTACCAACAATGTTGCTTGAGGGCGTTTCAGTCTTACCTAATGAACTTAAGTTGAAAGAAGAAGAAGTTAGAAAAATTTGCACTTCTTCTTCTACCCGTTAACTTTTGTCTCGCGGTAGGAAATTTGCTAAGTTGAAAGAACAAAAAAATCATTTTTTTCCCGAAAACACCAATTTTTTCTTCTCCTCTTAACAGTAAAAGAAGACAGCGTTATGGGGAAGCAGTGTCTTCTTCTTTCATGCTCGGTATTTCCTCTTCCTTCTAAGGACCGCTTATCTTTGTGCTCGGCTTTTTTCTTGTGGCAACTGCAATTAGCAAATTCTAGTATGACTTCAAAAAGGGCTCATTAACTTGAGAAAAATCGCTTTGGCTGCGTATAATCTGTTTTCTGCTTGCTCGTAAATCACCGACTTCGGGCTCCCTATGGCTTCTGCACTTATTTCATATCCACGGTGAATGGGCATATCATGCATGATAAAGGCGTTGATGCCCTTGAGCAATTCAGCATTGATTTGATAGGGCATCATGAGCTTAATGCGCTTCTCTTTTTCCGCGGCAAACTTGGGGTCAGTGAAAAACTCCATATCAATCCATGTGTCCGTATAAACGAAATCGGCGTTGGCAACAGCCTTTTTCGCATCCAAAGTTGATTTCCAAAGACCAGTTTTCTTAGCTTGAGAAAGCAACTCGTCATCTCTTGCTGCTTCATTAAAAATCGGCGTCACAGTGGTGAGATTGACACCCGTTTTGGTGCATCCTTCGATAAGCGAGTTGGTGACGTTATTGTGAACGCCGATGTAAACGAGTTTTGCGCCTTCAAGTTTGCCATATTTTTCTTTGATGGTGATTAAGTCTGCTAGGGCTTGGCTTGGATGATACATCTCATCGCAGCCATTTATGACTGGAACAAGGGAAGCCTTGGCCATCTTGAGCAAGTCTGAGTCACAAAGTAACCGTGCCATTATGCAGTCGACATTACGCGATAGGTATTGAAGCTCGTCTGTTATGTCTGCTAAGGCGAAGTTGGTTGTGCGCCAATCGATATAGAGTGCATGGCCGCCCAGTTGCGTCATGGCTACTTCAAAAGAAACCCGGGTGCGGGTGGAGGTTTTCTGGAAAATCAGCGCCGCTGACTTGCCATCAAAGGTTTTTAGGTATTTCTTGGGGTTGTGTTTAACTTCTATGCCTAAATCAACCAGTGCACCGAGTTCTTGGCTTGTTAATTCTTTGAAGTTAATTAGATGCATCTTTACCGTGCCTTTAATACGCTGAACCAAGCATGCAATTATAAGCTTTATGCAAAACCTTTTTCCACTACAAGCATGAACCAATTAAAAGAACAAGTATGATTCTGCTGGTTGCCTCAAACAAAGATGTTGCAAGCTTAAACATAAAAGAACAAATCCTCAGCCACTACCCTTTCCACAAAATTACAAAGGTATTCCAACGTAGCCCCATCTACGCAGCAGAGATAAACGGTAAAACATTGAATTTTGTCACCTTAAAAGATGAGTCCGTTCAAGCCCAAGATTTACCCAAAAAGTTTCCAACAGCAAAATTAATTGTATTTATCTCAAGACATACCAGTCAAAGCGGAAAACCAACTCTATCTGTTCATGTTCCTGGAAACTTTGGAGCTGCAGAACTTGGTGGGTTACCCCGGAAAGTTTCTATTTCACCTGCTTATCCAATGCAGAATGCCTTAAAAGCGCTTATATTCTACAAAGAAAAGTTAAACCTCAACTACGAAGTATCGTTTGAATGTACCCATCATGGACCCAGCTTGGATGTTCCAGCTATGTTTGTTGAGTTAGGCAGTTCTACGGCACATTGGGGTGATTTGAAGGCTGCAGAGGCCGTTGCCCACTCAGCAATTTACTCAATCGCTACCCTCGAGACAAACACCAGCCCCATAGTTTTAGGCATAGGCGGAACCCATTACAATCAAAGGTTTACAGTTATGGATTTGGTCGGCGAATTTGCTTTTGGTCACATGATTCCCAAGTACGCAACACACCTAGTAAATGCTGAAATGATATCTCAGTGTATTGAGAAAACTTTGGGAAAAGTGCAGTTGGCTGTTTTGGATTGGAAAGGAATTAAGAGTGAAGACAAACAAAACGTGATTTCTGCTTTAGAAACCGTTGGTTTACATTTCAAGAAGGTTTAAAATGCCGGTCTAGGGAAACTTTAAAAGGGTTAATACAGTAGTTTTTAAACTAAAATGTTACAGTAACATTTATTATATATCAGTGAAATCTTGAGTGTGCGGTAAATATGGGCATCAAAGATTGGCTAACACAGGCAGGAAGAACTTTAAAGCTTGCCATAAAACCTGGACGTGAAGAGCTTTGGCTCTCGATAAAAATCAGTCTACTAGGTATAGGTGCGGTTGGCTTAATCGGTTTTTTAATTAAAATCTTAGCTTATGCAATTAGCCCTACAACTGCAGCTTAGAAGGCAAAGCCATGAACACGAAAGAAGAGCCAAATCAGCAAGTAAAAATATTCGTTGTGAAAACAACGACAGGTCAGGAACGCAATGTAGCGCGCCTAATCGCTTCAAAAGTTGAGATGTCTCATATTCCCATAAAAGCTCTTCTAGTTCCAGACACCCTCAAAGGCTATGTGTTCATCGAAGCAGATGGACCACATCTCGTGGAAGAAGCAATAACAGGTGTCAGACACGTCCGCTCCAGAATCCCGGGGCTCGTAAGTTTCGCTGAAATTGAACGGTACATAGTGCGTAAACCAGTCATGGAAGACCTCAACGAAGATGATGTTGTCGAAATTACTGGTGGACCCTTCAAAGGTATGCGTGCTAAAATCACAAGACTTGACAAGTCAAAAGGCGAAGTTACCCTCGAATTGCTTGAGGCAACATTTACTTTGCCCATCACAGTACATTCAGACTATGTAAAACTAGTTGAAAAAGCAAAATAAACGGTGAAACAGAAAATGTCAGAGAAAAAAGTCGTAGAATTAATCGTTAGCGGCGGACAAGCCAATGCAGGTCCTCCATTAGGCCCAGCTCTTGGCCCACTTGGCGTAAACATAGTGGCTATTGTCAATAAAATCAACGAAATCACAAAAGAATACGCTGGTATGAAAGTTCCAGTAAAGATAAGTGTTGACACTGAAGATAAAACCTTCGAGATAACCGTCGGCACCCCTACAGCATCCGCACTTCTAGTTGCTGAACTCAAAGTTGAGAAAGGCTCAGGTACCCCAAACACCGTTAAAATCGGCGACTTAACTATGGAGCAGATGGTGAAGATAGCTAAAATTAAAGGTCCTCAACTTTTAGCCCCAACCCTCAAGAAGGCAACTAAAGAGTTGCTTGGTACTTGCGTGAGTTTAGGTGTAACAGTGGAAGGCAAAGACCCGAGAGAAGTCCAGAAAGACGTTGACGCTGGTAACTACGAACAACTATTCGGTACTGAACAATGATAAGCGAATATTTTTATAATGGGTTTCAAATCTCTCAATGGCACGAGGCTTAAAAATGCCCCTAGACAACAAGACTATAACCGAAGCAATTAAACAGGCAAAGGCAAAGTCTGGTCAGAAAAAATTCAATCAGACTGTAGATTTGATCCTCGACATCGTCGAGATTGATATGAAGTCGCCAGAAGGCAAAATCCAAGAGATAGTAGAGCTTCCACACGTAACCGGTAAACCCAACAAGGTCTGTGTTGTTGCTTATAGCGGCGACTTCGTAACAAAAGCAAAGAATACAACAGCTGACAAAGTTCTGGAACGCTCAGACTTAGATGCCCTAAGCGGCAAAAAGAAAGAACTGCGTAAACTCGCCAGTGAATATGACGTTTTCATCTGCGAAGTTCCCTTGATGCCCTTAGTCGGTAGGACTCTCGGTCCAGTTTTAGGTCCAAGAGGCAAAATGCCAATTCCAGTTCCAACAAACGCTGACCTTACAGCCCTAATAAACAAACACCGCAAAACCGTGGTTGTACGCATGCGCAGTCAACCAATCATCCAAGTTTCCGTTGGTTCCGAACAGATGAAGGATGAGGAACTTGTCGATAACACAATGACGGTTCTCCGTGTTTTGGATGGAAAACTGAAGCGTGGCTTGAAAAACGTAAAGTACGCTTTCATAAAGACATCCATGGGTGAACCAATCAAAATTAAAGCTTAAAGAGAAGAAAAACTATGCCGTCCCAACAAGTATTAGAAGCAAAATCAACCGAAGTCGAGGCAATAAAAGACATACTTAAAGAGTACAAATCCATCGGTATCGCCAGTCTCAAGAAGGTTCGAGCTTCCCAACTTCAAGAACTCAAAAAAGGCATGAAAGGCAAAGTTTACCTTCGTGTCCTAAAGAACACACTCATCAAAATCGCTTTAGAAGAAATGAATCAGGCAGAGCTCAAGAAGCTTGAGGCATACTTGGAAGGATCAAACGTTTTCTTGTTCACTGACCTCAACCCTTTCAAGTTGGCATTGTTGTTGGAACGCGGCAAAGTTAAAACAACCGCTAAGTCAGGCGACATCGCCGCGATGGACGTAGTTATCCCCGCAGGAAACACCGCTCAACCTCCAGGACCAGTCATCAGCCAACTAAACGCAGTTGGGTTACCCACAAGAATCGAGTCAGGTAGCGTTTGGATCAGCAAAGATACTTTGGTCGTTCGAAGGGGCGAAGTTATCAACGAACGCTTGGCAGGTGTCCTCTCAAAACTCGGTATAAAAGCAGTTGAACTGGGCATATCCATGCGTGCAGTCTTCGACAACGGCATGATTATTACCGGAGACCAACTTGTAGTTGACGTTGACGCAACACGCAAGAGCGTTCAAGCAAGCCAAGGTGAAGCCTTCGCATTAGCCCTTGAAATAGGCTACGCAAGCAAAGACACCATCAAACCACTATTGCAGCGTGCTCACCAGAAAGCAGTTGCATTATCCGTAAGCGCAGCCATACCCACAAAAGACACCATCGCAGATATCATACGCAAAGCTAACGCAGAAATGACCAGCCTTAGCACCGCAGCAGACAAGGTTAAGCCTAAAGCTTAAACCAAATTCTTATTTTTCTTATTCTTAAATTTAGAATCTTGTTTTGTTACGTCATTTTTAATTTCCAACAAGATAAAAAAAGTTGTTAACGCTTATTGGTTGAAGCGTTCCCTGTAATTATCGTAGTCTGGCAGGATGCGCTGGTATTCTTGCTCCATTAGCGGTGAAGAAATGATAAAGTCCGCTGAAGCGCGGTTGCATGCTATGGGGATGTTCCATACTGCGGCTACTCGCAGAAGCGCTTTTACGTCGGGGTCATGAGGCAATTGGGCAAGCGGATCCCAAAAGAAGATTAGAAAATCTATTTCTCCCTTGGCGATGCAGGCGCCGATTTGTAGGTCGCCGCCCAATGGTCCCGACTCCAAGATGGCGATGTCTAAACCCAATTCCTTCTCCAGCATCCTGCCTGTAGTTCCTGTTGCATAGAGCTGATGTTTCTCCAAAGTGCCGATGTTGTATTTTGCCCACTCCATCATGTCCTGTTTTTTGTTGTCGTGGGCGATGAGTGCGATTTTCTTTTTGCGCTTTATCAGGGCTGTTTTTGGCATTTTGTTTGCTCCTGTTTAGAGCGTTTGGTTTGGTGGCTATAATTGTTCCGCTGTTCAACAGCCTCACTGAACGTGGTTTTGGGAATAAAGGTTATTTAGGCATTTTGTGCTTGGAATAATTTGGGGAGACGATGTTTTATGGGGTCACTGAAGAGTTTAGCTCAAGGCTTTCTGGTTGCCACGGCCTTAATCTGGGTGTTCAACGTAGCTGCCCTATTGGTTGGCGGCGACGCTTGGCTTGGGTTAATGTATCTACTAATCATGCTTATCCCCGCAAGCGGAATAATAATCCTTAAATTCAAAAACAAAAACCATGAAGAAAAAGACATGCAGAATAAATGGCGCAACCTGCTCTTCTCTTTCCCGGGGGTAGCTCTAAGTTTCTGGCTCTTTGACGTACTAACAACGTTCTACGCCATAAATATAGCACGAACTTCCATCGAACTTAATCCGCTGGGTTGGCCCTGGGGCATATTAGGAGCTGCAACATTTTATTGTCCAACCTTAGTATTTTCGTACATTCTATTGTTTAGGCTAAAAGAAAAAATCTCTTTATATGCAGCTTTACCGGTGACGATACTTACGTTGGGGATGAGCGTGATGAATTTGGTCGCGGGTGCCCAGAACTTTCAGGTGTTCGTTGATACCGCAGCGTTGGCGAGTGGAGTGCGCTATGGCTTTTTGGGGTTGATTGTTGTGGTGAATTTAGCTGTTCCATTAGTGCTAAAGCGGATGGTCGTTCAGGCTAAAGATAGTTTGAATCTGGAAAAATCTTAGGCTTCCGCTTGCTCCTTTTAGAAACAAGGGGTTGATTTGCAGGTTGGTGGCAGTTGTATCCAGTGTGTAGTCACATTGTTTTATATCTTTTGAAACATTGGTGTTTAGACAGGAAAAGGTAGCTGTTCGATAGTTGAGCAGGTCCAGTTGCAGGCAAGGACGAGGTTCGTTCTTTGCATTTTTCTTTCCTCTCCTCGTCTTGGTCGGCATTTGGACCTGCTTGCAACTGTTGAGCTTAGGTGGATTAAAAAATAATTTTTATTAGTAGAAATAAATTTGTGTTTAGAGTCGTTTAGTCATTACTAGAAAGGTTTGCTTTGTTCCATGCCAGAATTGTTTTGGGAAAGTTCTCAACGAATGAAACGAAGATTATCAGTGCACCGTAAGTCTCGGCGAAAGAAGTTTTATAATTGTGGTGTGCAATTCGGTTTCTTTTTTCATTCCATAGTTCTTCTGGACTAAGCTTTTCATCTTTACGGCATGGCTTCAGACAATGTATGTAATTAAGGTTATTGAGTTGTCTGGGGGGACTTTGCGGCTGACCACTATTTGTGTTTCTGAATATGTCCTTTTTAGAGGGGTCTGTTTGAATTATTCCGTCGGTATAGGCATTAATGATTTTTTCCATTACATTGCAGGCCCACAATACGGCAAGACTAAAGGACCCCTCGTCAAATAATCGCGCTACATGTCTTCCAGCATCTAACTCGTTGATTATTTTCTCGGAGTTGGGAAAATTAGCAAGTTCTTTTTTCCATACTTCTTTTTGTTTGTCTATAAATCCATCGGTTAAACCGATATTTCTCCTAAGAGAAAATCTTTGCCCCGGCATTGTTACCTCGATTACAGAAATGAAAAGCGATAGCATCGGAATGATGAATAATAGGAGGTTCTGCCAAAGTCCGTTAATTAAATTTTCAAGGCCTGCAATAAAGAAAAATGCAAATGAAAGGCCACTTGTGAGAACAAAAAGGAATCGTATTAACGATGGTACCGATCGGCTCTCTTTTCTATGGAAGTTCTTAGTCAACAGTCCTGACAATGAAAAATATACTGAGAAACCAGCTACATAGATTACGACGAGAGGCCAGCTGAATAATTGGAAAACATAGGCAGGTATGACAAGAATGAAACATAGGAAGAAAAGTGCCTGCCAAGCAAATCCAAAACCGTATAATCGCTTATCAAAAATTGTCTCGAAAGCTTCGTTAATACTTTGTCGTGTTTTTTGCAGCGTCAAACGTTTCATTCTGTTCACTTTAAACTATTATTCTGCTGCTTGCAAATTTATGGTTTGTCAGGATGGAGAAGATACCGTAGTGCTGTTTCTTATTGTGACGGCGAACAAACGTAAGTGTTGCATTAAGCACTTATTCAGGCGGTGAAGATGAATTATAGTCAATTTAGCTTTTGATTTTAAAATAATGCTCTAAAAGCGAGAATGAAGTTGTTTTACAAATTAAAGGCTAAAAAGAGCTTTTACGCTAACTTTTTGGTCATAACGTATGCGTCTTCGCCGTCTGAATAGTAGCCGTTGATGGTTCTTGTAACTTCGAAGCCCAGTTTCTTGTAGAGCGTTATGCCTGCCTCGTTGGTTACACGCACCTCAAGGAAGCATTGTTTTGCCTTGTAGTATCCCATGCCCTCCAGCGCTCTTGTGATTAACGCTGAAGCCATGCCTTTGCGTCTGCTCTGTGGCATCACTGCAATAGAAACCACATGTCCCTTCCGAATTAAACCGCCTAACCCAAAATTTGACAATCCAACCTCAATGCGGCACATTATGTACCCACCGATTTTTCCGTTTTCTTCAGCTACAATGAAGGTTTCTGGGAACCTTTGATGTAGATCCGTGAAGAAGAAGTCGGTGTAGTTTTCTGGGAGGCACACGCGGTTGATTTGCATAACAGCCTGTAAATCGTCTGGAACAAACTTTCGCAGCGTGAAGGGTTGTTGCATTCTTTCGCCTTGCCTAAACCAAATTTCAGTTTGAGACTTAAAGGTTACGCTTTAAGGCTTAACCGCTCGCTCCATTTGGGCGTTGGGATGGTGTTGGTTTAGGTTTTTGTTTCTTCTGGCGCTTTGTACACTGGTAGTGTTACATTTCCATATGGAATTGCCCAAACTCTGGATGCTGAACCAGCAATCTTGAATGCATCTGTGAGGGCGTCGTTGACGGCGCGTGCGGTCTTAAGTTTAAAGACGCTGCTGGCATAATATTCTGGCAACGAAGAAACTAAAATTATCTGGTGATTTTGCAGCGCTTTTAGCAGATAATATGTTTTATATCCGCCGAGGACAAAGTTGCGTTTTATTTCTCGTTCCACATTCTTGATGTCTGCTAATCGCATCATCCAGTCATAGAAGACCTGATTGCCATGTCCCTCGGTGCATTCTGCAACAAGAATTATGACTCCGCCACGTTTGACAGCGTCTAAGGCGTTGTCTAAACCCTTGTAAGCTTCATACAGGCTAACGTCCGCTGGATACCCGCCTGCGCCCACTACGATGATGTCTCCTCGCCGATCCACAGTTATACTGTACATGTCCTCGTAGAGTCTCACGGCTTCCAGAAACGCCGCCTCCAAGTCACCAGCGAATGCTTTTACAACTTCGCCTTTATGGTTTGCAACAACATTAACGATAAAATCTACTTTGGCAAGCCTTGCCGCTTCAGTCATGTCTACATGCACAGGATTATCCACAAGGTTTCCTGACCTTGCGTTAGTGTTTACGAGCATGCCATGGTTCTGCTTGATGGTTTCTTCACCACAAATACCTGGCAAAACACCTTTCCTTCCTCCGCCATAGCCCGCATAGTAGTTAAGGTCAACATCGCCCAAAAGCACCTTAACGTCGGCTTCCATGAATATGCGGTTCACCAAGACTTTGTTTCCATGGCTTTTTGTTGTACCCACGTTAACTAAATCTTGTGCCCGGCAATCGTGGCTAACCGTCTTCACTCGTTTTAGGGCTTCATCGCCAATTAGTCTCGCGGCTTCTTCGGGCTTAACTGCTGGATAGGTTCCGCAACCAAAAACAATCGTAACGTTTTCGTCTTTAACGCCTGCACCATTGAGCTCGGCAAGGATGGGTAAAAGCAGGATTTCGCCTGGCGTTTTGCGGGTTGCAACATCCACGACTATGGCGACCCTACTTTCTGGCTTGACCAACTCATATAAGCGTTTTGTGCCAATGGGGTCGGTTAAAGCACGTAATACCTCAGCCTTCGCGTCCGCCGCAGCAAGCTGCTCTTTAGGCTCAATTGTGCCCAGAAGATTTCGGGCTGGAACACGCACGCATACGTCGGTTTTTCCGTAAGGAAGCCAAACATCAACCATGCCAAGTCACTGATTATTCATTAGTCGGGACAAGAAACTATTAAGCCTTATCAAAATGGGCAGCGAAACGCTCAAAACTCCGCTAATCTTACTTTGAGTTTGAAGCTGCCGTCTTTAGGATAATACAAAATGCCAGCACAAACCTCCACTTCTGGGAACTGTTTGTATTTCCCCTTGTACTCCGGAACCTTGCCGTCGAGTTCTTCTTCAAATTTTTTCCAGTCCGCCTCAGATTTATCCTCTCTCTGCTTGAGCTCAGCCAGCAGTGCCTCCTTAGAATGTGTCCCAATCATCTTGCGCCGCAGTGCTCCACCAGCCATTTTGCGGTAACTGTAGCCTTCATTAAGGTAGGGGTCAGCAGCAAAACCCATGTTTCTGAGCGCTTCGGCGACAACACTTGGCATCGCATCCCAATCGGGGTACCCCAGAAACTCATAGGGCTCAGGCACATCACCTTTCTTTTTGGGTTTAGGGGTTTTCCATACCCACGGCTTATGGTCAGGAAACTCGACAGATTCCTCTTCAGGTTCCGTTTCCACAATGGATTTAACCATGCCCTCCTGCGGCTCAAACACATCACCCCTCCGCAACAAAAAACGCAACGCACCCTGATCTGGAACCATAGCAAACTCAACCATTCCGAGACCGCTTGTCTTCTGCTCTGTATGAATCCACTTCAAGATTTCCTTTGCGCGTTCGAAGATTGGTTTTTCTGACTTTGTACCTTTTCCCATCTACCAAAAATATGTCTGAGACTAAATTTCTTTGTGGAGACAAATTACCTTTTAGTTGAGCAACCGCATACATCGGTTTAGGAAGCCAAACATCAACCATTCCATAATAAGGGAGGTTCTGGAGGGCATAGATTCTTTTCCAATCGGAAAAAACTATTTTACTCTCTTTTTTCTTACTGCACCATTACTTGCATTTTTAACGCTCACTATAGGTTCTTTTTGGAAACCAGCCTCTGGTTCGGTTTTGTAGGCTTCTTTTTACATTCATGGGCTAGTCAACTCAGGGATTAACTTGCTAAAAACCAGGTGCGCCAACTTGGCAGGATGAATGTTTTCCCAATCTTCGACTTCTATGCCCCGTTCATGGGCAATGTCGATTAGGTATTGTCTTGCTTGGTTTAGGAACGAGGTGTCGGTGACTTCTTGGGGTGGTCGTGCCAGTACCAGACTTTGAGTCCGTGGCTGGTGGTGTATGTGATGATGGCTTTCTTTTTCAGCGCGGGGTGGTATCCTATTAGTATGGCTTGTTTGGGTAGAGTTTGGTGACTTGGAGGTCGTTGACTTGGGCTACGTCTAGAAGTGTGATGGAGAGTTTGGCTTCTGTTATGAGTCGGGTTTGGTTGACGTATTGGCGGGTGGTTTTGAGTTTTTCTGCGATTTTGGGGACGGAGAGGCCAGTGCTGATTAGGGACCAGATGTCTTTTTGGCTTCGACTGAGAGGTGAAGAAACTGGGCAATTTGGGGTCATAATGCTCTGTAAATAGTATGGTATTTACTGGTGTTTAAAATATTTGCAAGACACACCCTGCAAACAACTATAAAGAACAGCCGCTCTCTCCAACAAATGTTACAAATAACCTTTTAGTGAGTGCCTATTTGCCTCTAAAACAAAGCCCTGGTAAATGTTAACTTGGTTTTTGGCTATTTGTAGAAGAAGAAAAACGGTTGTTCCCACAGGAAAATGGTTTTTTCTTTCAAAGGCTTCTGGAATTTAACACTTAGCACAGCCTGGATTGAAGCAACGAGAGCCAGAGAAGTTGATGCTACTGATGCTACTGCAATATGATTTTGCACACCGATTGTTGCATTTTCAAAGATTCAAAGCCTAACCTTCTAACTTCCAGAGTTGAAGGCCATAGTGCGTAGAAATTGTTGTTGCAACTGCATTCTGCAGACCGGTTGCAACAACTTTCAGATTTAATCCTAAATTGTAAAGTTCACCCACTGCAGAAAGAATTCTTACCCATAACTGAGGTAGCTTTTATCAAGCATTATTGTACTCGCGTTTGGATGCATAACTTCTTTAAAACGCATCTCGCATAATAGTTCTTGAGGAATCAAACTTGTCCATCCAGAAAACGCCTGAGAAAAACAGTATCTTCTTCATGTGGCTCAACAACTACGCTGGGATTCTTTTGAAAACCCCGACCAAAACGTTTGCAATAGATCCTGTAGATGTGAAAGCTAAAAACCTCCAAAACGTCGACGCCATCTTAATCTCTCACGAGCACTACGACCACCTCGATCCACCTTTAGTCGCAGATATCCAGAAAGCTACAGGCTGCACAGTAATCGCCGATGTTGCCTCAACCAAAAAACTCAAACTCGCCCTCCCAAACGACAAACTTATAGAAATCAAGCCTGGCATGGAAATCAAAGTTGGAGAAGTCTCAGTAAAAGCGGAAAAAAGCAATCACCCTGCCCAAGCACCAGTCACATACATCATAACTAGCGAGGACAACGTAAAAGTCTACCACACCGCGGATAGTTTACCCTTCCCCGAACTCGCGAAGATGGCGCAGAAAGAAAACTTTGACTTGGTCTTCTGCACAGTTGGCATTGCCCCGGGAGCTTCGCCGAAATCAGGTTTTGAGATTGCTTGGTTAACCAAACCGCAAATTGCGGTTCCCTACCACACTGCGACGGTTGCAAGCCAGAAGGAGTTTGAACAACTTTTAAAGAATGAGTTGCCACGGACTGCGTGCTTGATTCCCCAACAGAACAAGATTTATCAGGTTTCTAAGAGGACGTGAAAGAATGAAAAGTGAAAGTAAAGGTTTAGCCCCGAAAGAAAAGATGGCGAACATTCTTTTCAAACTTGACGCCATAAAATTTGGAGTTTTTAAACTTACTAGCGGAAAAGCAAGCCCCTACTATGTTGACCTTCGAGTAATTCCCAGCTTCCCCGATGCATTCCGAGAAATCTGCGAAACATATGCACAGTATATTACTAGCGAAATCGGAGTTAAAAACTTCGACCGCATCGCCGCCATCCCCTTAGCAGGAATCCCATTCGCCTCCCAAATCGCCTACAACCTCAAAAAACCCTTCCTGTACGTGCGCAAGGAAGAACACTTGCACGGTAGAGAACGCAGAGTCGAAGGCATATTGGTTTCAGGAGACAAAGTTTTGTTGATTGATGATTTGCTTACCACTGGTTTAACATTAAAGACGGCTGCTGAAGCGGTGAAAGCTGAAGGGGGAGTAGTGTCGGAAGCAGTGGTCTTTCTTGACCGCGAAGAAGGCGGAAAACAGCTGCTTGAGAAGAACGGCATAAAACTTCATGCATTGCTTAAGGTAAGTGAAATTGCGAACACTCTCTATGAAATGGGTGCAATCGACGAAGAAAACCTAAAAACGATTCTTAAACAGGTAAAAAAGCATTAAACTGGGGTTTATTCGTAGTAGATTAGACTGGTTTCTTCGAGTAGCGCATGCAATTTATCCACTGAGTCATAGACGTCTTGCTCTTTTTTGCCTCCAGTACATACGAGTTTGCCGCTCGCGAAGAGCAGAATGACCACTTTGGGTTCTGCCATGCGGTAGATTAAGCCTGGAAATTGTTCAGGCTCATACATGGCGTGTTCGAGAGTGTATGCGGCTTTTTCAAGGTCAATCATGCCGCCTAAGATGCCTGAGGCAACGATGTTTTGAATTTTCATTTCAGGTTTGCTTATGATTATGATGCCGCCCTTCTTGAGTTCCTTCACAACTTTCATGACGGCTCGACGCGCTTCCTTCTCAGATTTGGCGCCTGTGCAGACCATTTTTCCTGAGCTGAAAATCAGTGTGGCTGTTTTGGGGCGTTTTAATCGAAAAACTAAACCTGGGAACTGTTCGGGGCGATATTCAACACCTGGGTAACCTTTGACGACGGCGTTTAAATCGACTTTCTGGTTGAGCGTTGCAGAAGCGACCACGTTTTCGATGCTTAATGTTGCTTTAACTTTTGGCAAACAGTTTTCCCTCGGGCATTATCGCCTTTCTTGAATGTTCATTTATCAAAGGCTATCTTTATAAACACATCTACCAATGCCCTATTTTATTTGTTCTGTTGTTCAATTTTTTTTCTTCCTTTCCTTAACTACCGGCAGCACAAACTCGATAACTGCAAGCAAAATTATAAGCGCAACAATTACGGGCAAAGCCCAAGAATTACCTCTCATAAACAGACTAATTCAACCGAAGTATGGAATACGGAAAATCACTTTGCCCTCGATTAGGTTTTGGGGAACCCCCCGAGTGTCGGGTATGTTGTCGTAACTGCTGGGCTGGTTGGGCCTGGCAGTGGGATCTACTTTCTGGATGATTATGATGTCGCCTACCTGTAGTGTTTGGTCAAATGGATGACTTCCGCCATCACATCGGCCATCAAACTTCACACACATGCTGCCGCTCTCCTACCGCCCTGATTGGAACCGCAACACCGCGGACAATTTGCATCCCCAAAAAAATTTCTGCGATGATTACTATGATTAAAGCGATGGTGATTGCGGTTTAAAAATAATCTGTTTTTCAAAGTTTCTTGAAATCAACCACTTTACCTTCTGCCAGCCTGATGATTCAATCCTTTACCAACCGCTTGGTTTTAAAACTACCTTTTAAAAAAAAGAAAAAGTGAGAGTGCAAAACTTGCAACTGCTCGTTTAGGGTGTAGGTTAAATTTTTTGTTTGCTTAATACTTCGCGGAATACGTTGCTGCATTTTGGACATTCGTAGAGTCCGATTTCTAGTTGCATGCGTTTGCCAGCTTTATCTGGGCGGCCTGCCATTTTCCAGGTTTTCTTTGGCTTTGCTACTTCGGTTCCGCATTTTGGACATTTAGCCATTTAATTTATCCTCCAATGTTGTTGCTTCCATGCTTTAGGCTGATAGGATAAAAAACTTTCCGTAGCTTTCCCATAGATATTTTTCTTTTCAACATTAAAATTAGACATCTTTATGTCAATGGCATGGATGCAAAGTAAAAGAAGTGTTGAAACAACCATTCAAACACTTAGATATTCGCCTAAAACAATACCAATAAATCACAAACCAACCAGAAAAATGCATAAAACCCCTGCCAACATCGATTTTCTCTCCCAACGTCTTTTATAGCTGAAATAAAGCTTATCTTCTTAACAGTCGGGTCAGGTTATATTGCAAGCTACTTCTGAAAACGCTTTTGAAATGCTCGTAAAGCCACTTCGAAGGCTTATTGAACAGAAAGGGTTCCTAAGACCCACTGACCCCCAAGAAAAAACCATCCCCAAAATTCTTGAAGGCAAAAACGTTCTCTTAATCTCTCCCACGGCCACGGGCAAAACCGAAGCAGCTTTCCTGCCGATTATGAGCATGCTTTTGCAATTACCCAAAACTCCAGGGATAAAAGTCCTCTACATCACACCGCTTAGGGCTCTAAACCGCGACTTGCTTGAACGGTTACAATGGTGGTGCAATAACCTCGACATAAAATTGGCTGTTAGACATGGCGATACAGAGACCAAAGAACGCACCCGTCAATCCCAATGCCCACCAGACATCCTAATCACCACACCAGAGACTCTCCAAGCAATACTAACTGGATGGCTATTGCGTCAGAGCCTGCAGAGCCTCAAATGGATAGTTATCGATGAAGTACATGAGTTAGCTGACAGCAAACGCGGCAGCCAACTATCACTGGCGCTGGAACGTATCCGCGATTTAATAGGCAAAGACTTCCAGATGGTCGGTTTATCAGCAACAGTTGGAAGCCCCGACAAAGTCGCCCACTTCCTTGTCGGAGACAGACGCCCCGTAGAAATTATCCGCGTACCCGTCGCCAAAATGGTGAAGCTACAAGTTATCTACCCCAAACCAACCGAACAAGACGCCCAATTCGCCTCAAAAATCTACACCCACCCCGAAGTAGCAGCGAGACTACGGATTATCCGCGACTACATGACCAAACGCAAATCTGTGCTGCTATTCACTAACACTCGTTCGGTTTCTGAGGTTTTGGCTTCACGCTTCAAAGTGTGGGATGCCGATTTTCCAATTTCAATCCATCATGGCTCTCTGACTAAGCCTTCCCGCATCGCAGCTGAAACTGGACTCAAAAAAGGTGCTCTCAAAGGGTTAATTGCCACCAGCAGCCTCGAACTCGGAATAGACGTTGGCCATATAGACCTCGTTATCCAGTACATGAGTCCAAGGCAAGTTTCAAGACTCATCCAGCGAGTCGGCAGAGCAGGACACACGTATGGAAACTTGTCTGAAGGCATAATTATCAGCATGGACTCCGATGACACCCTTGAAGCGCTGGTCATAGCAAGGCGTGCTTTGAATGAAGAGTTGGAGCCGCTTTCGATACCTGACAAGCCATACGACGTTTTGGCACATCAAATAGCTGGGTTACTGCTCAAGAACCGTCGCTTGGCTTTTAACGAGATTTTAGGCATATGCAAAAATGCCGCACCCTTCGAAAACCTAACGATAACCGACGTAGAAAAAATCCTCAAGTACATGCATAACCGTTTTCCCCGATTAGCTTGGGCATCGTTTGAGGACCAGGTAGTGCTAAGACCACAGCGCACCAAGGCACTGTTTGAATATTATTTTGATAATTTATCTATGATTCCCGAGGAGAAACAGTTCCTCGTAATCGATGAATCAACCGACACATCTATCGGCGTTTTAGATGAAGCTTTCATGGCAGAATACGGTAAGCCGGGCACAAAATTTATTATCCGAGGCAGCCCGTGGCAAATCATCCACGCTACAGAAGAAAAAGTCTACGTTCGCCCCGTAGACGACCCAACAGGCTCCATACCTAGCTGGATAGGCGAAGAAATCCCCGTTCCCTACGAGATAGCGCAGGAACTCGCGGAAATCCGCGGGTTTGCAGAGGAGAAAAGCCACAGTGGATATTCTGGCGAGCAACTTAGCGCTTTGCTCTCGGAACGTTATCCAGCCGATAGCGAGACGATTCGTCACGCTTTGGAAGAAACACTTGAGCAGGTGCACAGCGGCTTTCCAGTTCCTACTCCTGAACGGGTTGTGGTCGAGGATTGGACTGAATTCGTAATTCTTCACACCAATTTTGGTTCACTTACGAATCGAGCTTTATCTCAGTTTTTAGGTCAAGTATTATCTGACAAACTTGGACGAGGCATAATTGTGCAACACGACCCTTACCGCATTTTTGTGCAAACTATGGGCTCCATGACTGCTGAACGCCTTGTTGAAGTGCTAAAAGAGATTCAATGCATGAGCGAATTAGCCATCAGAAACACGTTAACGCAATCAACAATTAAGACTGGATTGTTTAAGCGGCGTGTGATTCAGGTGGCACGGCGTTTTGGAGCACTCAAGAAGTGGGCTGATTTTGGAAGCGTAAGCATACAAAAGCTGATAACTAGTTTTGAAGGCACCCCCATTTACGAAGAAGGACTTAAGGAAGTTTTCTCTAAAGACATTGATGGCGATGGGCTCGTGATGGTTCTTGGGCGCCTGCGTGACGGTTTAGTTTGTTTGCAGGTGGTTGAGACAGGCGGCAACGCCACACCTGTAGCCCGTGTGGGGATTGAACGGGTCAGCATGAAAACCGACCTTATTCCGCCTGAACAAATGAGGGCGGTACTTGTCGAATCTGCTAAAGCTAGGCTGTTAAACGAGACAGGCAACTTTGTCTGCACGGCCTGCTGGGACTACATGGAATCGATACGCATCAAAGATCTCCCCGACAAACCCAAATGCCCGCGTTGTGGGTCTTTAGCGATTGGCATGCTAAAGATTGAGGAAGAGAAGGCTTTGCCGCTGATTGAAAAGCGGGGCGAAAAGTTGGGGAAAGACGAAGAAAAGATGAAGATACACGCACTACGGACAGCAGAATTAATCGAAAAGTATGGTAAACCCGCTGCGGTGGCGCTAAGTGCTAGGCGGGTTTCAGCAGCTGATGTCCGAGCCGTTTTGGAGAAGGCGCCAAAGCTCTCTGACAAATTTTATGAGTTGATTTTGGAAGCTGAACGTAAAGTGCTGAGCAAACGTTTCAGATAGCAAAGAATCATCTAAACCGAATACAAAAAACTTAAACAATACAATGTTGACTGTATCGGTGCTGGTGGCGGGGTATCCGAGCCAGGTCTAAATAGGTGGCCAGATAAAAACAATTTACACCTAAGATATGGAGGAGGACTTAAGATCCTCTGGCGCAGGCCTTCGTGGGTTCAAGTCCCACCCCCGCCACCACTGTTTTCTTATAATAATTCATGCTGAGACCTTTATAACGCAACAAAACCTGCTTTGTTGGCTTCATGAAAGGCAAACCGAATAAGCGTGAGTTAACAATTGAATAGTGAATATAGTTAGAGGAGAGTAATGCAAATAAAAAACAAGGCGAAAAACAAAGCAAAGAATGAAACTAAAAAAGAAAACCAGACAAAAAACAAAGGAAAAAAGGAATGGAAACAGCGTTAGAAAAACTCAAAGCGTATTACAATTTAAAAGGTTAATATTTTAACCATTTCAGCTTTTCAGGATACTTACTTATTTGCTAGCTTTAGAAGTAACAACTTAGCTATGTTAAGAAAACTGTTCTAACACATACTTGGTTGAAAAAAGAGAAACGAAAGCGATATCTCTTATTCAAAAGAAAAGAAAGGAAGAACAACAGCGAAAACTGTTGCTTACATTTTGTGTTCTTTGAGAATGGTCATCGGTGAGGTGCTGGTGTCTGCTATGCCCGGTATCGCTCTCAAGACTTCACCTACGAAGTGAAGGCTGTTTTCATTGCTGTCGGCTTTGAAGAAGATGACAAAATCCCAGTATCCGTACAGGCTCCATGAGGACTCGATCATTACCCCTTTCATTGGTTCGGTAGGCATCCTTTGGAACGCTTCCCAGAACTCACCGCCCCTTCCAGAAATCGTTTTGATTAAAACTTGATATTTCATCATACTTTTTTCCAATTAAAACACCATTCTAATTTTGTAAAGACGCGCCTTTAAGACTCTGTGATTGCATAAGCGCAACCACAACCGCTTAATCGCTACGCTCCAACATCAAATTCCAAGTTCACCTAAATTTCCCCCTTCTCATCAGGTTCAACCTTGACCGTCACTTGGTCCTTTTATTCCCGCCTACGGCGGAAGGATATGAGAAATGAATTGTTCTGCTGTGCATGACCGAATGGTGCCGTTTCGGCTGTATTCTTTCCAGCAATCCTTTTCTTTTCGGAACTTCTGTATCCACCTGTCGTTGAACATGATGTAGATGGTACATTCAGAATTCTTTATGGTTATCTTTTTGGTAAGTAATAATTTAAAACTTTAACTTATTCAAAAGGACCTAAAAATTATCTGATGGAACTTTAAACCAACAAAATTTCATTTCTCTATAGCAAGCACTTTTAATCTCAAAGTCACCAGTAACTTGCATGCACAAAGAAGAATCCTCGATAGTTATCGAAAAAGTCGATGAAGAAACATTCGATGATTTTCTGGGTTTAATCGAAAAGCTTGCTGAATACGAAAAGCTGGCTCCTCCCAATGAACAAGCAAAACAGAGGTTGCGTCGGGATTGTTTATCTGACAAGCCCAAATATCAAGCGTTCATAGGAAAAGTCGGTGACAAATACGTTTCATATATCATCTACTTCTTTACATATTCAAGTTTCCTTGCATTGCCAACCCTCTTCCTCGAAGATATCTTTGTTCTTGAAGAGTACAGGCGAAATGGGATGGGCGAAAAAATGTTCGACTTCATAAAAGCCACAGCTAAACGGGAAGGCTGCGGTAGAATAGAGTTTACTGTTCTAACATGGAACAAGTCAGCGAAGAAATTCTATGAAAAAAACAAAGCCAAATGCTTAGAGGACTGGTATTTCTATCGCTTAGTTAAAGAGGATTTTTAGTTCAGATCTTCATTGGGCTGGGTCGATTTTCGCAGAAGAAATGAGTTTACGGCGTCTATGATGGCTTCACAGGCAAACCATCGCTCCTCTAAGGAACCGTCCATCTCGAGGGTTTGGATTGTTCTGCGGAATTTTTTTATTTCTTCAAGCACCGGCTCCCTTTTTGTATCATATTCTTCTTTGAGTTCTTTCTGTTTGGCGCTGAAATCCAGCATAACTAATTCCAGTTCTGTTTGCTTATCGTTTAATTCTTGCGCTATAGCACCTTCTTTTTGTTCCCTATCTTTTTTGGAGATGCCGTGGAAAAATCCGGTTTTCATGCGGATTACTTCGTCCTGTTCCTTTTTTAGGCGGTTAATTGCGGTGTTGAGGCGTTTGATTTCACGGTTTCTTTGACCTCTAATAATCCCTGCTGAGGTTGCGTATTCGCCGTTGATTTGTTTGAGGCGGTTTCTCTGGTCAGAGAGGTTTTTTAGTTCTTGGTCAAGCGTAGATTCACTGCGGCCTAAGTTATCCAGTTGCTGCTTAATGGTGGCGAGTACTTGGAAGCGCTCCTGGATATATTCATCGTCAACCCCTATGGCGGGGTGTGATTCAAACTCTTCCAGAACAGACGTTACGTTCATTAGCCATCGGTCAAAGTGTTCATTGAATGGTGACGACCCAAACTTTTGGATACCTAAGGTGTGGAGTCGTTTGAGGGTAACGTCTGCAATTTCCCGTTCAGATGGAATATGCTTTTCTTCCGGGATCGGTTGAACAAGTCCTTTGCGAACCCGTTTTCTATCTTTTCTTCTTTCCCGCAGGGGCTTTTTGTACCCGTGAATTGCGCCTTTAGGTGATGTTTTTCGAGGTTGGTAACCCATAGACAAAACGTATTGCTAACGAAGTATTTAGTTTGTGCCCAATCGGTCCCAAACTGTGTTGTTCCACTTGGCACCACTGTAGTCAAATTGACGGGATTTTTTGGGGTTTATTTTTGTTTGAGTGATTATTCAACATTTTCTCATAGAGGGCGATATTTTCTAATCATTTATCAGAATAATATTGTCGCTGTATGTTGGTTGTTCGTTTCCGCCATAAACTTTTGTTCACTCGCGCATTTACTATTCCCAATGAGTTCTGTCGATTTAGCGCCAAAAAGCTTTTTTATATGGTTGTGGTGGGCGATAGACTTAACATGAGAACCCGACTAACGGCAAAACTGAATATTTGGCTATCTTTTTTAGTCGGCTTCATAGAGGCACTGCATCAGATAATGCCACCGGTTAATTTTTCACAATAGAGGCACTTTATGCTTGAAATCTTGTTTCCGTTAGGCTTAGCTTCATTTCTTGTCGCAATCCTTTTGCCTCTTTTTGCCTCAAAATTGACAAACAGCAAAACTCCACGACAGGCATCTCTGATATTTACTTTCTTCGCTTGCATCGCCATTTTGGCTTTTGCACTGGAAATAATCCTCTCAAACAAAAGCTTCTCCCTCCTCGCCTACCAAATTGTGCCCTCATTCCAGTTCTCATTCCTTGTCGATAGGTTAGCGGCGTTCTTTCTCGCATTAGTCGCGATAGTTTCGGTTGCAGTAGCGATTTATTCGGTTTCTTATGTTGAGCACACAGAGCACGACGGCAGGAAAAACCTGATTGTGTCCTTCATGAACATCTTTATCGTCTCTATGCTTCTGGTTGTAGCATCATTTTCAATGTTTTCGTTCCTGTTTTTCTGGGAAACCATGGCGCTCTCTTCCTTTCTGCTCGTTATGGTTGAGTTTGAGAAGAAGGACACCCAGAAAGCAGGCATATTCTACTTTGTAATGACTCACCTAAGCACTCTTTTCCTCATCTTCGCTTTCCTATTCATCTATACTGTAACAAAAACCTTTGACATGACCCAGATACGGGCCGACCCAATTATCAACTCTGTAGCCTTTGCCTTTTTGTTCTTAGGCTTTGCCATAAAAGCAGGCGTTATTCCTCTCCACAAATGGCTACCCTACGCGCACCCCGCAAGCCCCTCAAACATTTCCGCCCTCATGTCCGGAGTCATGATAAAAATCGCCATCTACGGTTTAATCAGATTCCTCTTCCTGCTTCCAATGCAGACATGGTGGGGCATACTCATCCTCTTTGCCGGCGCAGTTTCAGCCTTAATCGGGGTAATCTACGCCTTAAAGGAACATGACATCAAAAAGATGCTTGCCTACTCCAGCATCGAAAACATCGGTATCATACTTATCGGCATTGGGCTATACGTGGTCTTTTCGGTGGCTGGGATTGAAGCCATTGCGTTACTTGCACTCATAGGCGCGCTTTTCCATACTCTAAACCACGCCATCTTCAAGAGCCTTCTCTTCATGGCGACTGGTTCAGTTGTCAATGCTACAGGTACCCGCGACATAGAAGGCATGGGTGGTTTAATCAAACGCATGCCAACCACAGGAGTCCTGTTTTTAGTCGGGGCGGTCTCAATCTCGGCATTGCCCCCCTTCAACGGGTTTGTAAGTGAACTCATGATTTTCCAAGCCTTCTTCCAAACAACTGTCTTATCGAACCCCTTCCTTGAAGTATTGCTAATCGTGGCGCTTGCAATGTTTGCATTCACAAGTGCACTGGCGGCAGCGTGCTTCGTAAAAGCTTTCGGAATCTCATTCCTTGCCCTGCCACGGTCAGAAAAATCAAAGAACGCAAAAGAATCGCCCAAACTCATGCTCATCGGACCAGCCGTCCTTGCCGTTCTATGTATTGCGTTTGGAATTTTCTCCTTGCAACTCTTCGGCGTCTTGGGCTTCTCGTTCCCACTGCCCAACATGCTCTTCATCGGTGCATTGTTAGGCGGCTTCTATGCGTTCATTTACATTGCTCTGCGTGAAGTAGCCAACCGACGTGAACGCTTCGCTGAAACCTGGGGTTGCGGGTTCCCAACCCAAACTTTCAAGATGGAGTATTCTGCTTCAGGATTCTCTGAACCAATAGTAACGATTCTCAAATCGATTTTCCGTACCCAAAAGAAATCGGAACGATACTTTTACGATGACAAAAACGTCATTTTCAAAGATGGGAAAGCAGAAATCCAGCTGATTAACTTTTTTGAGGAACGAATCTACCTGCCAGTCGCTGCAGTCATCAGGAAAATTTCTTTAAAAGTCAACAATATCCAGCGGGGCGACGCTGACTTGCATATCGCCTATGCCTTCGTAACGATAGTTGTGTTTCTACTGATTATCTGGTGGTTTGCCTAATGGATTATTTATCCCTTATCGCCTACGGCATTCTAAACACGCTATTCGTCCTGCTGATTTCTCCTCTATTCATCAGTTTAATAAAAATCGTGAAAGCACATGCCCAGAAAAGACGTGGACCGCCAATTCTGCAGACTTACCGCAATTTGACAAAGTTGCTCAAAAAAGAAACCATTTACTCCACAAACTCATCATGGATCATGCGGGCAACGCCTCTAGTAAACATCGCGGCGCTCTTGGTTGCAAGTCTCTTTGTTCCCTTACTCGTTATCCCGCAACCCAACGATTTAGTGGGAAACATAATCCTGTTCCTCTATCTTCTGGCGATGGCCAAGTTTTTCATGGCGCTCTCTGGGCTGGATGCTGGCAGCACATTTGGCGGTATGGGTAGCAGCCGAGAAATGGCAATATCCGCCCTAATCGAACCAGTAATCATAGTCGTTTTCGCTGCGTTGGCGTTTGCTTTCAAAACCATAAACTTGCCCGACATGTTCAGGGGCGCTTTAGCGTCAAACGTGCTAGTGGACCCTATTCTAATCCTAATTTCCATATCGATTTTCATCGTAATTATCGTGGAATCTGCCAGAGCCCCTGTGGATAACCCAGAAACTCACCTTGAATTAACGATGATTCATGAAGCCATGATTCTGGAGCAGTCAGGGAAAAACTTGGCTATGATGGAGATGTCCAGTGCAATGAAGCAGCTACTCCTAATGGGTGTGCTCATCAACGTTCTAGTTCCATGGGGATTAACATCGGACTTTACGGCTCCTTCAATTTTGATTTCGTTTGCCGCTTTTACCGTCAAAGCAATTGTGCTTGCTGTAATTATCGGGTTGTTTGAGTCTTCATGCGCCAAATCCCGCCTCTTCCGCCTGCCAGGATTGTTTGCAGTTGCGCTTTTCCTCTCTTTTATAACGTTGATTATTGAGGTGTTCGCATGATAATTGCTTCAGTTGGTAATATTGCACAAATCCTTATAGTGTTGATTTTAGCAACCGCCGCCGTCATAATCATGAAACGCGACATCCGCTCCCTCATAAAGACCTACTCTTTCCAGTCTTTGCTTTTGGCATTGATGGCGCTGTTGTATTTTGTTGAGACTGGCAGCTTAACGCTTCTGTTTTTGGCTATAATTATTCTGGTTAGCAAAGTGGTGATTATTCCGCGTTTCATGGGAGTCGTGCAGAAGCGTCTAAACATAAAGCGGGATGTAAAATTCCATTTCCTCTCCCCCGTAACCTCACTGCTCGCCAGCATAACCATCGTACTGTTTGTTTACCTCGCGTTCTCCAGTATTCTCTCAGAACTGAACCGCTTCAACTCAAGCCTCTTCCTCCTAGGTGCAACCGTCGGCATGTCAATCGTTTTCATGGGCATGATTGTAGTCTTCACCAGAAAACAAACCCTGACAAACATCATAGGCTATCTGACTATGGAAAACGGCGTTGTCCTCTTCAGCCTATTCCTAACCGAACTGCCATTGCTAATTGAGGTTCTCATTATCGTGGACTTGATTATGCTAACGCTGATAGCCACTATCTTGGCTTTCGGCATCGACTCCACAATCGAGGAGTTCCATGCAAGACTCAACCCCTTCCATGATTCACAGAAAAAGGCTTCCGAGGAGATCAAGGATTTGGAGGCTGAACAACAATAATATCATTAAACCTGATATTGGTCATCTACGCCTTTGTTGGTGTTTCGGTCTTGTTGCTAACGGTGGTTTCTAAGTCACACAGGACCATGAACATCTTATCAATCATACTTCCAGCATCCTACCTTGCCCTCACACTCTTCACCCTTGTCTATGCCGCAATACCAACCTACTCTTTGGGGGGCAACTACTTCTTAGTAGACCATCTCAGCCTCTACGAAATTTTGATTTCAGCCTTCCTGTTCATGCTTGCAGCCCTTTATTCAAGGGGCTACATTGAGGGCAGCATCGAAATCCATGAAATGGACCGCAGCAGCCTCAAACTCTTCTACGTTGCCTTCAACCTGCTCCTAATGGCAATAACATACGCGTTCTTTGCTGACAACCTTGCGCTCTTCTGGATTTTCGCAGAATTAACAACCGCTTTCTCAGCCGTTCTCATCGTCATACTAAACGCTCCCAAAAACATCGGAGCCACCCTAAAATACGTCTTCATAACCTCCACGTGTATGCTCTTCTCCTTCATCGGTTTAATACTCATCTTTACCCTAACCGAAAACAATCTTGGGGCTGGCACCCTCAACTGGAGCTCGCTGATGTCAATCGCCAGCACGCTGTCACCTGCAATAATGTTTGCAGCCTTCATCTTCACGTTTGTGGGGTTTGCAGCAAAATCAGGCATCGTTCCTTTCCACGCTTGGCTGCCCAGCGCACATTCTAAAGCTCCTGCCCCAGTCAGCGCCATCCTATCGGGATGCGTTACAAGCGTAGGCATTTACGGCATAATCAGGATTTACGCGATTGCATCCCAAACCTCTGAGTTGCCAAAAATTTCTTGGTTCCTGATCGGTTTTGGCTTGATGAGCATGGTTATTGCGACGTTAACAATGCTCAACCAGGTGAACCTAAAGAAACTCATCGGCTACTCAACCGTGGAAAACATGGGTTTCCTTCTCGTTGGGTTAGGCATAGGAACACCCTTGGCGTTATTCTGGATGCTTTTCTACACTTTGGCACATGCTTTCACGAAGGCTTCCCTGTTCTTCTCTGCAGGCATTCTTCACCATCAGTATAAAAGCGTCCGAATGGAACATATAAGAAACGTCTTCAAATTCCAACCCTTCGCAGCATGGAGCCTAATACTTGGCACAATGGCAATAATCGGCATGCCCCTGTCGGCGATTTTTCTGCCCAAACTCTCGATTCTTTTGGAATCAGCCAAGTTGTCGCCCTTTTTACTCTTTGGATTGCTAATCATTTTCCTTTTTGTGGCTGGCGCTTTCGGAATTTTCATGATTAAGTTGCTGTCCAAAAAAGAAGAAGATGCTCCAGGGGTGAAGCGTTATGAAGCTTCGTTGGGAATGAAAATCCCAATTGTAATCCTCTTGGTCACTGTTTTTGCTTTGGGTGTATTCTTCCCACAGCAACTAAACAACTTGCTCAACAGTATCGTGTCTGAATTAAAAATTGGGTGACATAAATGAACCTCAAAGAAGTACTCGAGACCATTTCTGGCCAAAAACTCACCTTAACTGAAGGCTTAAACAACGACGTATACTTGTCCCTCAACATAATCGACTTACAAAAAGCCATCGGCATCTTCGACGAAAACAGCTTTGAGCTCATAAGCCTATTCTGTGTTGAAGATTTCGCCGAAAAAGGATTCACCTTATTTTATGCATTCGAAATTCCCGGTTTCGAGCAAATCCTGATCCTGCAATCTACTCTAAGCGGTAATCAAGCGGTTTCTATCGCTAAAACTTATCCTTCCGCATGTTGGTACGAACGGGAAATCACCGATGGGTTTGGAATAGAATTCCAAGGAGCCTTCGACACAAGAAGACTGTTCCTGCATGAGACTTTCCCATCAGGTTTCCATCCACTCTTGAAATCATTCAAGAATGGCAAAATAGAAACCGCAGCGACCAGTGACCAAAAAGAATACTATTTCAGGCAGGTTGAAGGCGAAGGCGTCTACCAGATTCCAGTGGGTCCAGTTCACGCTGGAATTATAGAGCCTGGTCACTTCAGGTTTAGCGTTATCGGTGAGACCATTTTTAATCTGGAAGTGAGGCTTTTCTACAAGCACCGCGGATTGGAGAAGCTTGCGGAAGGAATAAAACCACAAGCATGTGTTCGAATAGCTGAAACTATTAGCGGGGACGAAACCGTCGCAAACGCCGTTGGTTACTGTAATGCCGTTGAAAAAATCTGCAGTTTAGAATTGCCAAAACGAGCCGTACAACTTAGGACTATACTGTTGGAGCTTGAACGGATTTATTCACATCTTGGAGACTTGGCGGGTATGTGCGTCGATGTAGCCTACCCCGTTGGTGCCAGCCCATTCTTTATCCTTAGAGAAGAAATTTTTAGGCAAAACGACGCTATGACTGGTTCCAGATTCATGAAAGGCATCGTAGCAGTTGGCGGATTAACCAAGGATGTTCCAGAAGGCGCACTCAAAAACCTCTCAAATTATCTTTTATCTTTTTCATCGAGGCTCAACGATGCCAAAGGAATCGACAGCACATACTTCTCAGTCGTTGACCGGTTCGAGACCACGGGCAAAGTCAGAGCGGAAATCCTCGAACCCCTCCATATTACAGGTCCCGTTGCAAGGGCTTCGGGAAAAATGTGTGACACGCGAATAACCCATCCGTATGGTTTGTACCCAGAGCTGAAACTGAAATGCAGAACTCACGCAAACGGTGATGTTCTTGCCCGATTCAACCTAAAAGCTAAAGAAGTGAAGGATTCAGTACAAATAATTCAGCGCCTGCTCAACGAAGTTGTAAGTGGCGACATTTCGGTGCCCTGCCAAATCAAAGACGGATATGCTTTGTCGTTGGTGGAGGCGCCTCGGGGACAGAACGTTCACTGGGTCCAAATCAAAGATAGCTTAATTTACCGCTATAAGGTGCGGACAGCTTCTTTCTGCAACTGGCAAGCCATGGAGCATGCTGTCCTTGGAAATATTGTTCCAGATTTTCCATTGATCAACAAGAGTATGAACCTCTCATATGCAGGAACGGATATGTGATAGTATGGCAAAAGCAATCTCTAACGTCTTCAAAAAACCGACCACCGACCAATTCCAGTTTAGCGATGCGGAATTCGAAGCCATCGGTGTGCAAATCAAAGAAAAAGCGGACAAGATTTTTGGCAAAAGCTTAGCTATCCGTGAACTAGATGCAGGCAGCGACAATTCTACGGAAATTGAACTCAACAACCTCTCAACGCCATACTACGATGTTGAACGCTTCGGCATATCTTTCGTCGCTTCTCCCCGACATGCTGATGTCCTCATTGTTACAGGCGCCATAACACGCAACATGGAAATAGCAGCAAAGAAAACTTATGAAGCAATGCCAGCGCCAAAATTCGTCGTTGCAGTAGGTGATGAAGCTTGCGGATGCGGGATCCTCAACGATTCGTATGCTGTTCTTGGTGGCGCAGACAAAATTTTCCATGTTGACCTCAAAATTTTAGGCAACCCGCCTTCTCCCCGCGAGATACTGAAAGGAATTCGTGCGTTAATGTATACAATAGAAAAACAGTCTATTCGTTAGAGCATTTTTTCTGGCAACCCGACACTCAGGTTTTTTGCTGAACTGTTTGCTAACTCTTAAATCAGGCGTGGAAATGCTTAGTTGATTGTGAGAAGAGCCTGTGAAGCGGTTGAGAAGCCCCTCACTCTTTCAGCTGAGGTTTTTCAATCGCGAAGAAGGCGCAGACTCAACATTCTCTTAATCTATCCACGATTGCCATAGCTTTTGGTCATGCATTCTTGACAATAATTTCGTTTAAACCGTTTTATTCGCCGGGGCTGGAAGAGTTTTCCGCATGAGCTGCATTTTATCTGGTTAACGGTTTTTGGGTCGAGGAGCTTGAGTCTTCGTTCAATCTCGTTTTTTACATCCGAGTCATTCTCGCTTACTAAAGCATGGGTTAAGAGCACTTTAGCTTGTTCTTGACATTTGTCGCCGAACATCTTTGAAAAAACATTGTTCTTTTTTTGGTCCACACTTATCTGAGATGGCAGCATACAGATAAAATTCGATGGATAACTCTTCGATTTATCCGAGTCAACTACAGCGATGCGGTAGTGCCTGCCTACGTAGTTGCCTTCCAGGTTATCTTGCGTGAATATCTGTAGCTTGAGCTTCAATAACTGCACCCACACTATAGAATGATCTTTCCAAGCTAATATCTGTTAGTTATCGATAACCGAATTTCATTTGAAACAATGCTCTTATATTTGACAAAACCTCGCATAGAACACCCTGAAGTCTGCAAAATCAAGGAGGCGCCAGAAAAGTTGAGGCACAAGTTATCTATAATTCTCAAAACTTTAGTGTTAATATTAGGCATAGTAACTATAGCTTTTGGGTTAAACGAAGCAACGAAGGATGTGCTAGATCCTCTTGGTTCAAACTACTGGTTATCATACAGCGTTGTACTTTCTGGAATTGTAGTAATAGTATTCGTCTGATTTCGTGGAAACGTCTAAAGGCATAACTCAGTTACTTTTTCCTTGTTTCTGATGTACCCGTGAATCTGGCAAAGAGTCTTTTTTAATCGAATGCTGCAACCAACTCTTTGAAGTTAACAACTATCAATGCCATTAAAGTGAGGAATGGTATGAGCGCGTAATAGTAAAGTGGTGTTGTGATTCCTGAGCCAAAAACCATTCTTATGAACCCTGCGCCCATGCCTGGATAGAGCAACATAATGTTTGAGAGCGCTAACGCTGCGATTGCGCTTGGGATTGCTGTTTTGAGGTTTTTGCGGTTATACATTACAAAGAGTGGAAGAGCAAGCAAGCCAAATCTTACATCAAAAAATCCCAGTGCCAATACAACTCCCGACAGCACTGGCTTGCCTTTACTGCCAAGGTAGAAGCTGAGCAAAAGTAGAAACGCGAGAAATACTTTGGCTTGTCCTTCACCCCATTGCCAATAGTAACTTAGAGATAAGCCCCCATTCGGAGACGGGAACGGCAGGAGCAATGCAATAACCATTACAGCAAAGGCTACGGCAAGGTGTTTGGGTTCTAAGAGTTTGTAGAGCATGTATGCCATTATGGGTAGAAACAAAAACTGAACAATGTCAAAAGCTAACAAGGCTTGCTGGTAATCCAGCGATAGCAAAGGCGATACAATTACTAGAAATGAGGGCAGGTACTTGTAGGCTTCAGGCTGCGGCTGCGTGAGAGGTTCAGCTCCGCCTAATGCGCCGAAATGGAAAACTTGCGACGGGTTATTCCAGAGTCTCCATGCACCCATGTAATAGGCCGAAAAATCTTTTGCGAGTATGGTGCCTTGAGTGTTGATGCCTGCTGAGGGCGTGTAGGTTTCTGGATAAGCTGCAATGAATGTGTATAGGTTCAAGGCGATGAGGACGGCGACTGCGACGATTAGAATGGTTTTTTTGTGTTGTTGGTTAGGCATTTTTTTCTCAGCGGTGAACAGTTTTATACGTTTATTTGATTGGGGGACCTTTTAAACTTGATTATTCTGTATTCGTCTGATGTTTCCCTATGATGTATTACAATTGTAGTACGAGTGAAAATCCTTTTATGCTATCCCATCCATGAAGCGGTTTAAAGCTCAGACTTAAGGATTGAAAATTGAATGTTGCAAAGTCAAAGTAGCGCAAAACGAGCCTCAATAATCGCAGTTACAGCCGCACTCTACACTGTATTTTTCTTCCTCTCATTCGCCATAGGCGTTCCAAGCTTCACCGTCCTTTATCTCCCGATAATTTTGCTTGGAGTCTTCCCCTTGTGGTTTGGATGGAGCGGATTAGTTGGCAGCATGATTGGAGCATTCATAGGCGGCGTTTACATAGAAGGCTTACCTTTGTATCTTGCATGGGTAGAAATAACAACTGCCATTGTTATCTACGGTTTAAACTGGCTCCTAATCTCACGACAAGCGGCAGAAGCAAAGACAACCAAAGGGCTCATAATCCTCTCAAGTATATACGCCTTAACCTTATTCATAGGCACGTGCTTTATCCTCTGGCAGTTTTCAGTAGTCGGACTATTCCCAGCGGAAGTTGCATGGCCACTCCTACCAGGTACCTTTGCCCTCAACTTACCCATAGTCCTGATCGCTTGCCCCGCTTTGATTAGAGCTGTGTCACCGAAACTAAAAAGCTGGGCCATGTATTCGGGCAACTTTGCAGATTGGAAAAGCCACCGAAGCCCAAAACCAACCTAAACCCAATCACCTTCTTTTTTTATCAACATAGAAAATACTTTTAAGTTATCAGCACCTAAAGGCAACTTGAGCGGCTTTAAATGAAAATCCAAATCGTCAAACTAACGCTTGAATCCCTTTCTGGTTTGCTCCAGGGTAAAGCATCCACATTTTCTTCTACCTTGCCAAGCGATGCTGAAATTTTAGGTGTAAAAATGGACCTGTTCCACAAGCAAGTTTCCATGGTTATCAGAAGCGAAAGTTTCGAGGACGTTGCCGAATCCATGCCGATACCAGAGTTTCATCTATCTAAAACTACGGAATTAAAAACTGCATCTAAGCCTCCCGCAGCGGTGAAACCTCAAGTTGTGCCCGACGCTAAATCCATGGTTGCGAAGCTCCCTACGCCCCAGCCAAGCCGAATGGCTTCTAAAATGGAGAATGAATTCAGTCCTGAACAGCGAAAATTGCTCAGCTTCACCGTTAAAGCGGATTGTGTGGTTGCTAAGCCTGTGGTGTTCTTGAAGGCTGAATGGGACGACATCAATGAAGTTGTGAGAAGTTTAGGCGGCAAATGGGTGAAAGGCGACATAATAAGTTACTGGGAAATCCCTCTGCACTAGACTGCTGGCTTGAGGTAGAAACGAAAAAACTTTAAACCCGAATTCCCTAAGAGAAGAGTAGTGAGTCAAGATGGAAAAAACAACTGATAAACCATTAACCAGAGACGCATTAGTCTCGATGCAAGTTATAGATGCAAAAGGGCGCCTTATAGGAAAAGTAAAGGACCTTGCTTTCTCCGTTGGAAAAAATGGAATTGCACTAACAGTTGAAAGTGACAGTGGCGAAATCCAAACCATCGCATGGGAGGACGTGCAAGCCGCTGCAGACTTCATTCTTCTAAAGCCACAGATTGTTCAAAACACATATCAGCCAACTCAATCTGCAGCTCAATCAGTGCAACAAACACAACCTATCCAACAGTCAACGCAGCCAATGTGCCCAACATGTGGTAGACCCTTAACTTGGATACCTCAATACCAAAGATGGTACTGCTACAACGACAAGAAATACGTCTAAACGTATTTCACTCAACATTTTTATTTCCAGTTTTGTGTGCAAGAACTCTCAATTTGAATTTTCTTAATTTTTTTTTGACTTGCTATCATCTTGAAAACCACAAATAAACCCTGATCTTTAAAGAAAAATCTACCTCTATCGATTTTACGAACTTTGGCTATTGGGTCAAAATATAAAAGAATCAACTTAAAGCGATTAAAGGCGGGAAAATTTTATGAAAAAAATAATGATTGAATCTTTCAAAATTACGAAATTGACCGCTCTGACTACAAATAGAGCGTATTTAGTTTTCTATGGGCTTTTCCAGAACGGTGATTGAGCCGTTCTTGCCCAGACGAAGTTGTTTTTCGCCTTTAAACATGGCTACATGCGCGTTTTTGACTTCTATGAAGTCGCCGACATGGACTGAGCCTATCTGTTGGTCCCAAAGGCAAAGCAGGATTTTTCCTGTATTGTCCCCGATGGATGCGTTAGAAACGACGGCGTTATCTCGGAATTGGGTATGGACTTTAGCGGGTTCAGCGGTCTGCAGAACTTCGGCGGCAACATTGATTTTTTTCATACCGACACGTAGATTCTCTATTTTGTAGTGTGAGGGAGCTGGGTTTTGGCGGGCGATTTCTTTGCGTACTTTGTTCGTGTCCATCGAATGGTCGAATGAAACGTCGGTTCTTGCAAGGGTTTCGTCTGGGACCCGGAACTGAGCCACTACTTTGGTATCTTTTGTTATTAGAAAGATGGCTTGGGTTGTAACGTTTCCGCGATATTCTACAGTTAAATCTGAGACAGACATCGGTTTGCCTTGCTCTTTTGCCTCAATTAAGGCTTGGAAGAGCTCGGTTGGGTACACTTCATGCTGTGTAGCGATGAAGGCAAGCTGGTCTTCAAGGGTGGGCTTTTTTGGTTTCATACTTTATTTTATTCTCCTTCAGTTTAGCGAATAATCTTGGAAACAGCAAACTAAGTTAGCCCTAAAATTTACTTTTTCTAGATTAACTTCCGCAATTTACTAGTAATGACCCTTTAGCTATATAGGTGTAACTGCTAAAAAACGTATTTTTCTGGGAAAACTTGAACGTTTGTGTAATTTGTGAAAGGTTTGTGTGGTCTTCCAAAAAGCAGAAAAACAAGCTCAACCTAACATTAGATAACTGCTTATTTTTGGAGCAAAACCATGACCAAAGAACTTAAAGACTTAACTAAAGTTGACTTAAAAAACCTCGACAAAGTCTTCTATCCCAAAAACAACGTGTCCAAAGGACAAGTCGTTGAGTACTACATTAGGATAGCTCCAAAACTGCTTCCCATGATAGCGGATCGCCCCCTAGTTTTGACCAGGTATCCTGACGGCATTGAAGGGGAAACCCAGAGTTTTTTTGAGAAAAACGCTCCCGGTGGCACACCCAGTTGGGTAAAAATAAAAACAATTTATTCCTCAGCCTCCAAACGGGATGTCAACTACATCGTCTGCAACGACCTCGACACACTTATTTGGCTTGCAAACTTGGCGGCGCTTGAAATCCATATGCCCTTCTCCAAAATCAACAATTTGGATAAGCCTGATTTGCTGTTCTTTGATGTTGACCCTGAACCGCCTGCAACCCTAAGCGACGCCGCTGAAGCCGCGTTGCTGCTAAAGGATAAGCTTCTTGATTTAGGACTTACACCTTTTGTGAAGACTTCCGGCAAAAAAGGGTTACATGTCGTCATCCCCATCGAACCCGAACACACTTTCGAGCAAACAAGAGCTTTTGTGCATGGAATAGGCGTTGAACTTGCCAAAGAAAGCGATATGATTGTATCTGAATTCAAGGATACCAAGAAACCAGGGAAAGTTTTCGCTGACTACCTGCAAAATTCACCCATGCGAACGATGGTGGTTCCCTACAGCTTACGCCCTACACCGGTAGCAACCGTTTCAACGCCTCTGGAGTGGAGTGAAGTAAAGAAGGGAATAAACCCCGCTGACTACACTATTTTCAATGTAGCAAAACGGACAGGTAATCCGTGGAAAGATATTTTTGAGAAAAGAGCTGTTTTGAAGCTCTAATTTTTCAGAGTTGGTTAATCTTTAAAAGTCATGCGTTATTTTTTGCTATATAGTAACTAATCTTTGAGTGTGAAGTCATGCAATACAGGATTGTTCCAAAAAATAACGACAAACTATCCGCACTCGGGTTCGGATGTATGCGTCTACCCATGAAAGGCCAAGTTGTCGATGAAAAACGCGCCATTAAACAAATTCGCCTTGCAATAGACAACGGCGTAAACTATGTTGACTCCGCTCCCCCCTATCATATGGGTGAAAGCGAAAAAATCCTCGGTAAAGCCCTGCTCGATGGTTACCGAAACAAAGTCAAAGTCGCCACAAAACTCACCCCCTTCATGCTTAGACGAGCCGAAGATATGGAGAAAATGCTTAACTTGCAGCTGCAGAAACTCCAAACTGAACACATAGACTACTACCTGTTACATGGGTTAGAAGCGGAGTTCTGGAAGAAACTGCAGGAATTTGGAGTCATAAAATTTTTGGAGAAAGCCAAAGCAGAAGGAAAAATCGTTAACGTGGGATTCTCCTTCCATGGATCTTTTCCCACTTTTAAAGAAATCATCGCAGCCAATGACTGGACTATGTGTCAAATCCAGTACAACTTCCTTGATGAAAAACTGCAGGCGGGTACTGAGGGTCTCAAGTATGCTGCTTCAAAAAAGCTTGCAGTCATGGTTATGGAGCCTCTACGCGGCGGCAGCTTAGCAAATAAACTACCCAACGAAGCTAAAAAATTCTATGATGATGCAGCAGTTACGCGAAGTCCTGCTGAGTGGGGGCTACGGTGGGTTTGGAATCATCCTGAAGTAACCCTTGTACTTTCTGGCATGAACGAGGAAAGCCAAGTGATAGAAAACATTAGAACTGCTGAAATCGCCCTGCCAAACTCCATGAATCCAAATGAACTCGCATTGATAAAACAGGTTGCTGATGCTTACCGCAAACTTCTAAAGGTTAGCTGCACGGGTTGCCAATACTGTATGCCCTGCATAAACGGCGTAAACATCCCCCGCAACTTCCAAGCCTACAACGAACTGTACCTGTCAGGCGACGAGCAACAAACCCGTAGCATGTACGCTATGTTCCTGATGGGTGGTTTGACGGGGTCACGAGCGGATGCGGCGTTGTGTAAAGGATGCAAAAAATGCTTGGAACGCTGTCCACAGCACATAAACATCCCTGAGAAACTAAAAGAAGTTGCCAAAGACTTAGGCGGTCCAAAAGCAGAAGCGGCACTTTCAGCCATGAAAACTAACATGGCGCAGTTCCCAACTAGAAAACCATAGACTAAACAGGGGCAAAAACTTTTAGCTAAGCGTATGGCACTTCTCTTTCATCATGTTAGAGTCGGAAAAAGGTTAAACCTTTGAAGCCGTATAGTTATTTTAATCAGATTTTGACGGTTTTGGAGAGTTAAAATTTTGAGTTCAGAGCACGAAGAACAAGAAAACCTCGATCAGTCAACAAAGAAAACCAGTGCTTCTGCTCCCAGCAGGTCCATTTGGTCAGGAAACATCACGATTGGTTTGGTGAATGTTCCAGTAAAGTTGTTTTCGATGATTTATGATAAGGGCATCGCTTTTCATTTTCTTCATAAAACTGACGGTCAACCCTTAAAGTACGTAAAGATGTGCACCCAAGATGACAAAATAGTGCCTTGGAATGAGGTTGTTCGCGGCTACGAAGTCGGTAAAAACGAGTACATCACCTTTGACCAAAAGGAGCTTAATGAGGCTAAACCCGAATCCGACAGGCGCATACGAATCAGCAAATTTGTCGATTACTTCTCGGTTGACCCCGTCTACTTTGATCGCACTTATGCTTTGCTGCCTGACAAAAGCAAAGATGCTTACGGGTTGCTGCTTAAGGCGCTGGAGAAAACCAACAAAGCGGGTGCTGGACGAATAACGTTGCGAACCAAAGAGTACCCTGCGCTGCTGCACACTTACAAAGGCGCATTGGTCCTGACAACTCTGCGGTACGCTTATGACGTGGTGGACCCGACAGATTTTGAACCCCTCCACAAACTGGAAACCCCTCAAAAAGCAGAGTTAGATCTCGCTGTGAAAATTGTAACCGATCTCTCAGGCGAATTTGATATAACAGAATTCAAGGACACCTACATGGAACGAGTGCAGGAGCTCGTGAAGCAGAAGGTTAAAGGCGAAAAAATCCACATCGAGAAACCTCCAGAAGTCGAAGCCAAAGGCCTTATGATTGCGCTGCGAGAAACCCTCAAGCAGTTGGAGCAGAAATGAGCCGCCACATCTACAAGCCTATGCTTGCGAAGGTTGCAGAAGAGGCGTTTTCGGATAAGGACTGGATTTTTGAGGTCAAATGGGATGGCTTCCGCGCCATCGCCTACGTAGAGGAACCGTTTAGCCTCAAGAGCCGCAACGAGAAAGAGCTCAAAAAGAATTTTCCCGAACTACAAGAACTAACTAAACTTGCTAAAAACATAGTTGTTGATGGAGAAATCATCGTGATGCGGGAGGGTAAACCCGACTTCCAATCTCTGCTGGAACGGGGACAAGCAGTTTCAGAGCGTGAAGTTCAACGCCAAGAGGGACGGGCGCCAGCCGCTTACATAGTTTTTGACATTTTGGAGAAAGATGGGAAATCGTTGACTAAACTGCCGTTGATGGAGCGCAAAACAATCCTAAAAGAATCGTTGCCTGAGGGCTCGAATGTGCTCCTATGCGATTTTATAGATGAAAAGGGTGAATCCTACTTCAAATTGGCGCTTGAGAAGGGTTTAGAAGGGGTTGTCGCTAAAAAGAAGGACAGTCAGTATGAGGAGGGTTTGCGAACCGGAAGTTGGTTGAAGATAAAGAAGCTCAAAACATGTGACTGCGTAATCTTTGGGTATACTCGGGGGGAGGCAGTTAGGGCGAAAACTTTTGGTGCCCTGTTGCTTGGCGTTTACGATGACGGTAAACCTGTCTATGTGGGCAAGGTTGGCACGGGTTTTACTCAGCAGACGATTGGGGGTTTATCTGATCAATTTGAGAAAATAAAAACTGACCTTGCGCCTTTTAAGCCAGAAGCCGGTGACGTGGTCACATGGCTTGAACCTAAACTCGTTTGTGAAGTCGCCTACCAAGTGTTAACCAGGGATATGCGTTTGCGTATGGCACGGTTTAAACGGTTAAGAGATGATAAGCCACCTGAACAATGTACGATTGACCAAATATTGGAAACCAAAAAAAATGAACGTGTCGGAGAGGAAAAAGGTAGCGCTAAAGAAAATGCTTCAGAAGTAGACGAGAAATTATCTGAATATGCCACTAAACGTCATTTTGAAGAAACCCCCGAACCTAAAGGCGCTCCAGAGAAAAAAGGGGATAAACTCATCTTTGTCATCCAAGAACACCATGCCAGACGACTCCACTATGACTTTAGATTGGAAAAAGATGGGGTTCTAAAGAGCTGGGCGGTTCCAAAGGGGATGCCTGAGGCTGGACAGAAGGTTTTGGCGGTGGAAACCGAAGACCACCCCTACGAATACGGCAGCTTTGAGGGCGAAATCCCCAAAGGGCAATATGGCGCTGGAATTGTGAAAATCTGGGATAAGGGATTCTACGAAGCTAAACTCTGGGAGAACGACAAAGTTGAAGTCACTCTAGATGGCCAACGCCTCAAGGGACGTTACATTCTGGTGCGGCTTAAAAGGGCTGGCGACAATGACTGGTTAATGCTAAAGGGAAAAGGGTAGCATGCAAAATCTCCATTTGGGCACAATTGGCTGGAGTTACGATTTTTGGAAAGGCGTTTTTTACCCCAAAAAAACTGTTTCCAAAGATTACTTACCCTACTATGCCCACCAGTTTAACACTGTTGAAGTGGATAGCACCTTCTATCGAATCCCCGCCAAAACAACCGTAACCAACTGGAAACAACAGGTCAATCAGAACTTTCTTTTTTCACTCAAATTTCCTCAGCTTATAACTCACATAAGGATGCTCAAGGATTGCCAGTATGAAACAGATATTTTTCTTGAAACCGTAGGCTTGCTTGGGGAAAAGCTTGGAGCCTTGTTGTTGCAGTTTCCTCCAAACTTCGGCGTTGACCATCTCTCCGACTTAGAGGTGTACTTGGAGAAACTGCCTAAAGTACACCGATACGTCATTGAAGTCAGGAACAAAAGCTTGCTAACACCCGCGTTCTACTCACTTTTAACAGATAATAAGGTTGCTTTAGCCTGGGCTGACACCCCCCTAATGGCACAAATAGGGGAAGTAACCGCAGATTTCTTGTATATCCGTTGGGAAGGCGACCGCAAAAGAGTCAATGGAACCTTGGGCAAAATAGAAATCAACAGGGCAGAGGACCTAAAGACGGAGGCAGAAAAACTCACACCTTTCCTTGGCAAGATGGATGTCTTGGGCTACTTCGGCAAGTACTATTCAGGGTATCCACCCTTAGACATAGCAATCATACAAGATTATTTAGACGCTAATGAGGCAGGTAGAAAAAAATGTTTTTTAAAAAAATTCAGAAGCACAGCGACAACTTCTCGTACATTATAGCAGATGAAGAGACCAAGCAAGCAGCGGTCGTTGATTCGAGCTATAACGCTGACGAAATAATGAAAATCGTAAACACCCAGAAACTACAACTAAAATACGTCATAAACACCCACGGGCACTCTGATCATACAGCAGGCAACTCAGAATTAACCTCAATTTTTGGAGCAAAAATAATTGCGCATACGCAGTCCAAAATAAGCCATGATATCTCCGTGGATGACGGCGATATTATTTACATCGGAAAAATCTCTGTAAAAATTATCTACACTCCTGGACACACAACCGATAGCATATGCCTGCTAATTGATAATCAGAAACTTTTGACGGGAGACACATTGTTTGTAGGTGAATGCGGCAGAACCGATTTTCCAGGCGGCAACTCTAAGAGTATGTATGAGAGTCTATTTGGCAAGCTGATAAAACTAGATGATGATATCGAAGTTTATCCTGGACATGACTACGGCGTAAAGCCATCATCGACGATTGGCGAAGAAAAAAAATCCAACTATACTCTTCAACCTCGAAGTCTCACGGACTTCGTTGAATTTATGAATCAACCGTAATGTTTTGTTTTACTTTTTTCTTCCTAGAATATAACCCGACAATCAACATAAGGAATATTATTACCAAGATGACTGCTCCGATTTCGGGATGAATCAGAGTTTCAAACATAATAATTAAAAACTGCACTGTAGGGTTGTCTGCGAGGGTTTGGGGCGTGGCGTTTTCAGTTGACACAGGCAAAAATCGGTAATCAACCGTGTCTGATGGCAAAGTTACAGAGTTTACATTTAACCAGTCATTGATAGGGTAAAAGTCCGTTGAATTTGTTTCCCAAGCAAAAAGAGTAGCAACTCCATAAGCATCTAAAGTTGAAATAAGTGGAGGTGGACTGCCTAAACTGTAAATAGCATACATCAAATCACTGGTGTAGTTGCTATGTCCCAAGCCTAAACTATGACCCAACTCGTGAAGAGCAATATGCTGCATGTCTACTACATTCAAAGGTGCATCGTGATTGGCGTGAGTCCCAAGAATAATCGTTGAATTAATTATAACACTTTCAGGGTTGGGATAAATTTGTGATAAACCAATCTCGTCAGTCATGTTGCTCAATGAAGAATCAGTCCAATTGATGTAGATATCAAAACCTGATAACGAAACGTTCGAAACTGTTGTTTGAATCCTCAAGTTGGACAAGTAAGAATAGTCCGAGTAGTTTGACACAAAAGCCGCGATCGCATCATTCCACTGTCCAACCGCACGAGTTGCGGAACTAAGGTAAGAAGGGTTCCACCAAGACTCATTATCTGCCGTAACAACGAGAGCATTTAAAGTTGAATGGTCCCACACAAACCCTTGAAGTGCTAAAGCATATTCGTTTTTTGGGGTTTGAGTCTGACTTTCGCTGCCACTCACCAGACACGCCGCAAAAACAAGACTTACAATCCAAAGAAACAACAAAAATCTGTGCATAAACTTCTATAATAGAAAATGAATATGCTCCCTTTAAATATTATTGCAAGCGCGCTCTTTGATGATCGCAACCATGAAATTGGCTCATTCTTTTTAGATTAAACAGGCAAGTTTATGTTTGCTTCATTTCAGTAGTAATTGATCAGTTTATTCAGATACTTTTTTATTACTCCTATTCTAAACAATGGAAACAAAAAGCATTCATTAAAACCCTATAAGAAAAACAAAACTTAAAAGGTTTAAAAATCATATGTGAGACTGTAATGAAAAATAGCTTTATATTCCATAGCTCTGCTCAATTGGTTAGATTTAAGGTTGCCAATTATATTAAAAAAATCAAGTTACAATCAAGCATAATACCTGAAATCCGCTCGCTTGCCATAGTTTTATCCATTGAATACTTGAAAAAGGCTGGATACAAATGATAATTACCGACATCATCTCCATAATTCTTCTTGGGGTACTTCTTTTTTGGACAGTTTACAATGGATCGATAATTTTTCTTGGAATAAGGAGTAAACGCAAACAACTGTCAACGTCGTTGGACACTAAAATTGTTGATTTTCCAAGATTTTCAATTATTGTGCCAACTAAAAATGAGGAAACTGTAATTCAAAGATGCCTAGAGGGCATCATAAATATTGATTACCCAAAAGAAAAAATGCAAATAATAGTGGTAGACGGAAAATCCGCGGATAATACGCTTAAAATATGTTCAGAGTTTTCCGAGAAATATCCTGAAAACGTCAAAGTTATTTCTGAGAAATCAGTGAAAGGTAAACCCGCAGCTCTTAACCTCGCATTACCATTTGTGACGGGCGAAATAGTGGGTGTTTTTGACGCAGATAGCTTTCCCGAAAAAGATGTTCTATCAAAAGTTGTCTCTTATTTCAACGATAAAAAATTGATGGCTGTACAAGGCAGAACAACTTCAATTAACGAAAAAACAAACGCCCTCACACGGGTCATTGCGATGGAAGAGAAAGCTTGGTTCCAAGCGTTACTTACTGGAAGAGAACATCTCCAACTGTTCGTT
>Ga0182021_10000483_pt1 | contig 42295 bp, 35 predicted proteins | sample 612E3MmetaG_FD_120493 | JGI IMG/M metagenome (GOLD analysis project Ga0182021, IMG submission 120493) | Permafrost microbial communities from Stordalen Mire, Sweden - 612E3M metaG (Illumina Assembly) | ecosystem: Environmental > Terrestrial > Soil > Wetlands > Permafrost | place: Sweden... | reverse complement strand
TCTTCCCTCTTCCCTCTTACCTCTTCCGTCTGTCCGGGTTCTATTGGTCTAGTCGGGACCGAGCGCCACGGCGGCGAGCCTCTCGCATGCCCGTTCCCGCGAGTACTCGCGCTCCACCACGGCTCGCAGGCGCCGGCCCTGCGCAGCTGCGGCAGCCGGATCGGACAGCAGGCCGAGGACGCGCTCCGCCAGCGCCGACGGATCGCTCGCCACTACCGCCTCGGCCGCGATCGCGTTGAGCCCTCGCACCGCTTCGGGGGAAGCGACCAGGGCGCACGATGCCTCCGCAGCCTCGAGGACCTTGTTCGACTGACCCGTGCCGAAGCGCAGTGGGAAGAGAGCGACCCTGACGCGGCGGAGGAGGCGGCCTCGATCCTCCATCGGCGAGATCACGGTGACCCCGTCGCGACCGTGCGCACGGCGCATGAAGGAAGGCGCGTCGGCCCCGGCCAGCAGGAGCGTGGCACCCGGACGGGCCGCGCGAATGCGGGGCCAGATTTCGCCGAGGACCAGCGCCGCCGCATCCCGATTTGCAAAGTACGCGAGCCGGCCCCAGAACCCGACGTCGAAATCCCGCTCACCCTCCGTCGCCGGCTGCAGGGTGACCCCGTGGAACACCGCCTCGGTTCGCTCCCCGAACGCCTCCTTCTCTGCGTCCGCGACGACGAGCACGCGATCGTAACGCCGGGCGACATCTCGCTCAAGACGAGCGGTCCGGTCCGCTTCAAGGCGCCAGAGGAACCGCGCCGGGCCGCGCGCCGCTTCCGCCCGGGCGTCCAGGTTCGCGGCGAGCGAGTCGATGGCGTCGAAGACGAGCCGACCAGCACGGAGACGGCCGAACGCCCAGGGGTCGAGACGCGCGAGCAGGAGCACGGCGGCGTCGAATGGACCCGAATCACGCTCCGCTTCGTCGAGAGCGCTCTCCCATGCATGCCCGGCCGCGAGGAGGGCTGTAGCCGGCAACCCCTCTGAGACCGTCCGCCAAGAGGCCGACATGACGGCCGCAAGAGACCGCGGCGCCGGCACGTGCCGGAACGCCGGGGCATCGGGTGGGGTCCGCCCCTCGGGCGCCACCAACGTCACGTTCGCGCGGGGCGCGAGGGCCTCCAGCCAGGCGAGCGCCCTGATCCTGTCGCCGGTGACGACGGGCCATGGGAACCGCGAGGAGACCACAAGGACGTTCCTATCCATGGCTTTCCCCGGCGATTCCCGCTCCTGGTTCTGACACGCGACCGACGAGAGCCTCGAGCTCGGCCGAGTACCCGTCCCAGCTCCAGCGAGCGGCTCTCACCCGCGCTCCTCCCGCCAGACGTGAGCGAAGCGCCTCGTCGGCGAGCCTTGCCAGGGCCGATGCAAGCGCCTCAGGCTCTCCCGGCGGGACGAGCGTCCCGTTCACGCCGTCGTGCACGACGTCCGTGATCCCGCCCACAGCGCTCGCGACGATCGGCAGCCCCCAACCCAGGGCCTGAGCCGCCACGGCCGACCCGGTGGCGCTAAGGTACGGCAGCACCGCCACGTCGGCCGCCGCGAACCAGTCTGCGACCTCCGGCTCCGGCACCCACCCGAGGCGGGCCACTACGCGCCCTTCGAGATCGGACCTACGAAGCCGCTGCCTGAGGGTACCTGCGATTCCGCCCCACGGTTCGCCCGCAAGCAGCAGCACGATCCGCGGTTCGCGCGGGAGACGCGCAACTGCCTCGAGCAGGACCTCAACGCCCTTGTAGGGTCGGATGAGGCCGAAGCAGAGCACTGCCAAGGCGTTGCTCTCTAGGCCCAGGCGTGTCCGCGCGCCTTCCCGGTCGACGGCCCCGGGCGACTCCGGAGGCAGCGGGTGAACCGTCAGCGGTGTGCCGGGAAAACGTTCCTGCAGCACCTGTGCGACCGAACGGCTGTGGCATAGGAACGCGCTGCAGCGGCCGAGCACTGCCCCGGCGGCCTTTCGCGCCGGAAGCCCGGCGCCGTGATCCGCGGGGTTGTGGACGACCGCCACCACCGGAGCGTACCTGCGGCCGGTTAGGAACAACTCCACCGGCGCCCATGCCGCGGTCCAGAAGGGGAGGATGATCGCGTCGGGCCTCGATGCCCGCAGACGAGCCGCCAGTCGCGGCCAGGTCCACGGCTCGAGTACGCCGAAGCAGGCCTGCGCGAAATCCAGGCGAGGACATGCATCCGGATCTACGTCGCCTCGCCCCGGATAAATGATCGATGGGTACTGCCGCAGGGGCACGAAAAAGCCTCCCAGGCTGCCGCGGGCGTCGAGGGCGGCAGCCAGAGCAGTGGTCGTCCGGGCAATCCCACCGCGCAGCGGCCACGATGGCCCAATCAGCGCAAGCGAGCTCACGGAACCGAGAGTAGCACCCCTCCCGCGGGGTCTGCGCCTCCGGTTGACACCACCGGGCCGACAGTCCACGCTACATATAGGACGAGTGCTCTCCGGAGGGTAACTTGGCTTCGCTCTTCGAGACCATCGAAGCGTACTTCGAGCAGGACGGCTGGGAGTTCCGGCGATTGCCCGGTCATCAGGCCCTCGAGATGGGCGCAGCCGGAGAGCACGGTAACTACCGCCTCATCGCTGTCGTTGAGCGCGACCACCCGATCGTCAGGTTTCTCACCTTCGTCGAGGGCAAGGTCCCCGAAGCAAGGCGTCGCGAGGTCCTGGAGTTCCTCACCCGGGCCAACTATGGCCTGCTGCTCGGGAACTTCGAGTTCGACGTCAACGACGGCGAAGTGCGGTTCAAGTGCTCGGCGGACCTCGAGGATGCCGATCTCCCGCATGCCCAGTTCGAGAACCTGCTGCTCATCGGGCTGTCGGTCATGGACCGCTACTTTCCCGGCCTCCAGCGCGTCATTCAGGGAACCGCGGACGCCGCCGCAGCGATCGAGGAAGCAGAGCTTTAGACCGTGATCGGCGGCGGGGCGCTGCGCTGCCCGCCGATCATCCCGACCGTCTCCTGAACGAGGTACAGCGGACGGCCTCGCACCTCATCGAAGACGCGCCCCACATACTCGCCCAGCAGACCGACAGCAATCAGCTGGATTCCTCCCAGAAGAGCCAGCCCGGAAGCAGCCACCCAGGTCCACGCCAGAGTAGAGCCGGTCGCCTTCAAGATGAGGACTGCCGCAAGCGCGACGACAGCCGCGGCACAGACGACCACTCCCAGCCAGCTCGCAAGCTGGAGCGGAAGGTATGAGAACGACGTGATCCCGTCGCTCGCGAGCCGCAGCATCTTGCCAAGCGGATACTTCGTTTCGCCCGCGTGCCGGGCCGCCCGAAGGTACGGAACGCCGATCTGGCGGAAGCCAAGCCACGAGACCATTCCACGGGTGAACCGGTGGTGCTCCGAGAGCCTGCGGAATGCGTCCGCCGCCTTCCTGCTCATCAAGCGGAAGTCGCCGGTGTCGACGGGGATGGAGACGTTGGTCACTCGCTGCAACAGGCGGTAAAAAACGGCGGCCGTCACGAGCTTGAAAAACGTCTCGCCCTCGCGCTTGGCGCGCACGGCATACGCGACGTCGTACCCTTCGCGCCACCTCGCCACAAGCTCCGGAATCAGCTCGGGAGGGTCCTGGAGGTCCGCGTCCATGATCACCACGGCGTCCCCTTCCACGTGGTCGAGGCCGGCCGTGAACGCCATCTGGTGGCCGAAGTTGCGGGAGAAACTGACGCCCTTGACCCGGGCGTCCCGCGCGGCGAGGTCCTTGATCAGCGCCCACGAACGGTCTCGCGAACCATCGTCGACCAGCACGATTTCGTACGAGCGGACCGTGCCACTGAGTACCTCCGTGAGCCGGCGGTACAGTTCAGGCACGCTCTCTTCCTCGTTGTAGACGGGAACCACGACTGATAGCTCGACGCTCACGGTGTATCCTTTCCCCGCGCTCCCGCGCTACTTCTTCCCGGATTCGAACACCAGGACGTCCGTGGCGCCGATCGGGGACCATGCCTGACGCGTAACAAACCACCGCGCGACGGCCGAAAGACCAACACCGGACGCATCCTCGACCCACCAGGCGCGCAGAGGAATTCGCCGGACCGTGTAGCCGTCGCCCAGTATCTGCCGGGTGGCGCCCTCCTTGTCGGGGTCGCAAACCACCAGTGGGGGGTGCATGCCGGCCTGAGGGGCCGCCCACCAGACCGGCACTTTCTTCAGCTGCCATGACAACGGCCAGCTCGCCTCGCCGTCGACCGCGGCCACCATGCCTTCTTTTTGCACCACGGCGAGCGCCTTCGCGTAGTTGGCCAGCGCCTGCTCCTCGGGTGTCGTTTGCACGAATACCATGAGCTCGGCATGAGGATCCGACGTCGTGATGGCCGGATAGAGAAAACTCGAAGCTGCTGCGCTCCACGCAGTGGCGGCGAGGCCCGCCGTCGCGAGCGCCCGCGACCACCAGCGCCCCTGCGGCGAGAACGTCCTCGAAAGCTGAGCCCCGGCGAGAGGGACGAACGGCAGCATCTGGTGAACCGCGAGCCATGGGACCTTCTCGCCCAGGTATGCGTATACCGCGATCGCCGATAACCCCCACGCCAGACAGAACACCTCGAGCCGCTTCAGCCGGTGGCGCCGGCGAACAGCCCACACCAGCGCGGCCGCAATTGGGAGGAACTCGTACAGCGCGAGCCGCGGCAGGTGATAGAACCAGGGGCCGCCCACCCGCTGGATCTTGTGCTGGCCGTACCAGTAGATGACGGCCTTCACCGGAAACGCCCAGTCCTCAGGATGCACGAAAAACACGGTAAACCCGGTCACCGTGATCACGAAGAACCACAGGATTGCGGTCCCAACGGCGACCCGATGGGTGTCGATCCACACGAAGCCCTTGCGGACGCTCACCCAGACTCCGTCCCGCAACGTCACGACATACGTGGAAAACGCCAGCAGCGGCACCGTAACGTAGAACGTCTCTTTCATCATGGCGTGCCCGGCCGCCGCGACACCGATCCACGGGATGAGCCTCCAGCCTTTCTTTCTCACCAGCAGGAACAGCGTCAGCGCCAGCGCTGTGAAGAAAGCCACGGGCACATCCTCGCGGGCGAACCGAGAGTAGTAGAGCATGATCGGCGAGATCGCCAGAATGAGGCCGCTCCACCACGCCGCCCCGGCCCCGAGGCGGCGGCGCAGCATGAGGGGGAGGGCCACCAGCGCCACACCGGCAAGCGCCGGGTACAGCCGGCCGACCGCGGTGCTCGCACCGAGGATGAGGAACAGCGGCGCCATGACGTAGTAGATGAGGGGTCCGTGATAGGTGGGGTCGTACCGGTACGTGCCCTGGTTGAGAAGGTTGTACGCAAAGTCGCAGTGGATGGCCTCGTCGTGATGCGGCGGCCGGTCGCCCAGCGCGACAAGGCGCAGCACCAGCGCGAAGGCGATCAGCGCGATCCAGGCAAGGCGTTCCTTCCGGCTCATCCCCGCATCCTCACGGCCCCATCTCCACGATCGTGCACGCACCGTCCTTGAACGCCGCTCGACCGGCCTGCACCACCGCCTTCAGACCCTCCTCCGGGTAGAGTCTGGACTCGACGCTGCCTACCACCACATAGCGCGCGGCCAGCCCCTGCGCGATCTTTTGCACCTCACTCGGGTTTCCGCACCTGTACAGTTGCTCGATCTGCGCCTTTCGCCCGGCAGTCTCTCCGCCTATCGCCCCGCCGCGCCAGACACCCTCGTGGTTCTCCCAACCCAACACGGCGGGCACACCGGAGGCCGAGGACATACGCGCGGCATCGGAGTAGGCGTTTCCGATCCCTTCGATCAAGACCGTCCCTCGAGGCTGTCCACGCAGCCAGGCGGCTGCGGCGGCCTCGCCTGGCGCCATCCAACCCAGGCCGCCCCAGCTCCCGGCGCTCGCCCCGAGTGCTCGTCCGGTGAGCGCCGCGAGCTGCGGCAGACCCGACAGCACGACCAGTGCGGCACCGATTACCGCTACCAGCGCGCGTCGCCGATGCAGCCATCCCAGAAGAACGGGTCCCACTACGGCGAGGAAAGTGAACGCCATGTGGGTCGCCTTGAAGACCGTATTCATCCGGTAGAACTCGGCTCCGTAGGGGTCCTTGAAGTACACGATCTCCATGATCGCAAGGAGCGCCAGTGGCACCAGGGTGAGGGCGAGCACGGGCCTGCCCCGCCGGTAGCTGCCCCGGAAGGCGGTGATGGCCAGGACGCCGCCGACGCCTGCGGTCAGAGCGAGCAGGGGCCGCTTCGTGATCACCACCAGCAACACCAGGCCGGCAAGCCAGACCGCACGGCTAAGTTGGCGTCGTGCCGTCTCCATGCCCCCCCAGCGCCACGAAAGTTCCCAACCCACCAGGACCGTCGGGATCAGGGCGCCAGCCAGGAGAAGCACGATCTCGTCCATTCGAGTCGGCGTCGTGACGACGCCGAAGCCCTCGGCAGGCGGATGAAACGCGAGCCAGAAAGGCGCATAAAGCAGCCAGCCGGCCACGCCGACGGCCCCTACCCGTGCCCACAGCCACAGCCCAGCTCCAACGGGCCGAACAAACCCGGCCTCGTCCCCGACTGCGACCATGAGCATCGCGAGGCCGAGAGGGATCGCGCACCATGGGTTGGCCGCGGCCGCCGCCCCGTAGACGAGCGACCCGATGCCAAGCGCAGGCAACCAATGAGACTTCGCCGTGCTCAGAGCTCGGGCAAGAAAAACGGCCACCAGGGCAAGCGGCACGCACAGTAGGTGGGGGTGGAGATCGCCCAGATGGAAGGTGAAGAGTGGGAACTCCGTGATCGTGCCCGTGATCGCGCGCGACGCCGGCCAGAGGTCGATTCCGGAGATGCCGTGTCCCGCGAGAAGCTGGCGCCACCCGTCGAACGTGCCCATGAACACCACCAAGAAAGCGGCCAAGATGCCGGTGCGCCGGCTCCCGCCGAGCGCCCGGGCGAGAGCCCAGGCCCCTTGCGCGCTCACCGCTGCCAGCGTCACAACCAGCAAATTGAAAACGACATCCGGGGCGAACCCGAGCAGCTTGGCCGGCAACGTCCACGGCACGAAGCCGAAGTAGTAATACGGCAGGGTGTGGCCGGCCAGCCAGGGGTCGGCTGGAGGCATCGCGCCGGGACGAAGGAGAGTCGCGAGGATCGCGAGGTCCATGGGTTTTTCGGTGGCCGTGACTGCCATCATCGGCAGCCTGAGGAAAGCAAGCAGGAGAAACGCACCGAGACCGACGAGTTCGGGTTCGAGAAGTGCTCGCAGGTTCAGGCCTGCAAAACCTCGCCACCCCCACCATGCGAAAAACGGCAGGACAACGAGGCCGAACCACCACCACGATGTCACTCCGAGCCAACCGAAAATCCAGGCCGCATAGCCGGTTACGGTCCAGGCTGTAACCCGTGCGACGGCCCAGCTCGCGCCCGCGCCGACGCCTAGGCGCCGCAGCGCGCCGACCGCTACCGCCCCGCCCGCAGCAACCACAACGTACCAGGCCAGCGCCTGCCAGATCATGGATTTCTATTCTACCTGGTTTTTCCGTCCGTCTGCACGCAGACAGCGAGGTTCCGCCCATCTCGCCGGAACCACACGCCTCGCGATCCGCGGTAAACTCAGGTGACGCTTACCGGAGGCCTGACACGATGACGAACCTCGCACTCCCGCTTGTCGCTGCGGTGGCAGCTCTCTTCCCGGAGGTGCGCTCGTTCTGGGCAGTCGACACCGGGCCTCAACTTCAGCCGATCCAGATCGAGCTTCGCGCTCGTCTTGTCCGTGAGGGCCGCACCATCGCGGTGTACCAGGAAGAGGGCTACCACTTCTCGACCATGGGCCAGGCGGACGAGACGCACCAGATCGAGGCAGCCGTGAGTGTATTCGACACCGTCATCTATCCCCGGGAGGTCGAGCTATTCGGTCCCTGCCCGGACCACGACGGCAACGGGAAGGTGATACTCTTTCTGACGCACGCAGCCGGTCCCTCCGGCCTCTTCTTTCCTTTCGACGAGGTCCCGGAGGACGAAGCGGTTCGCTCCGGATTTCACTCAAACGAGGGCGAGATCCTCTACCATGCCTTCGGGCGTCAAGGGAACCGCGCGTCCAGGAACATCGAAGAACTAGCCGAGACCTTCCACCGGTTACTGCACTACAGCCGGGATCCCGGCGAGACTTCCTGGAGCGAGTTGCTGGCCAACTACACCCCCTATCTCTGCGGCCTGGCGTCGGCCCGGCTGCTCTGGGGAGACATCGATCCCGAGAACCGCGCCCATGCGCCCGGCGACGCGTGGGCAGGGAGGGGTTGGTCCCTGCTCTTCGTCGAGTATCTGCGAGACAAGTTCGGTGACCAGGGGTTGCGCGATCTCGTCGCACGCCCCGAGAAGGGACTCGCCGGGATCGGCCGGATGCTTGCCGACCGGGGCGACAAGCGCACCCCGGCGGACTTGCTGGGCGACTTCGCGATGGCGTGCTGGCTGGACGATCCCGGCCTGGCGGACGGCCGGTTCTCCTTCGCGTCAGTCGTGCCTCCTCGCCCGCCCGCTACAGTACGGGCGACGGCGTCCCGTCCGACGTCGGGAGTCATCGAGGTCGGAGTAGGCGGAATCGCCTTCCTGACCGTCGAGGGAAGCGGCGAGCGGCCGTTCCCGCTCACACTTCAAGGCGACCCTTCGGTCCGCTGGGTCGGGCGGGCGGTCAAGCTGCATGTCCAGGGGCCGGATATAGAGCTGCCACTCGCCTTCTCGCCAGCGGGAACCGTCAAACTCGAGCTTCCCGCGCTCACACCAGCCGAGAGGGTCGTGGTGGCGGTCTCGCCGGTGCCGGTGGAATCTCCCCTTTTCGACAGCCGCACGCTCCTGCTGCGTTGGGGCGTCGGCTGGGTGCCCCACGCGCCGGCGGACCAGAGCCGGGAGACGCTGGGCACGCTTGTAGGGAAGGCTCTGCCCGACGCCGGAATGGCCGCGCGCTCGCGCCTGATGACGACCGTAGACCGACTCAGCGGCGCCCCCCGCGATGGCTCCGAGGGGCCGGTGGTAACGACCCGGTATGCATGGGCCCCGCAAGCCCGCGCGGTCGTCGAGGTGCTCCTGCAGGAAGCGACCCGGCGCGGCCTTCCCGTCCGTCCCTCCCCCTTCATCCGAAAGGTCCCTAACGGCGTGCAGCAGGAATGGAGCAACGTCGTCATCGAGCTTCCGGGCAAGGACCCCCGACGGTGGCCCGTCGTGCTTGCAGCGCACTGGGATGGCGCCCGGGGCAACCTGCGTGATTCCTATCTGCGCGCTCTCAACGTCAACGACAACGCATCCGGCGTTGCCGTCGCGCTCGAAGCCGCGGCAGCGATGAGCCGCTCGCCCCACCGAGCTCCCATCATCGTGGCCTTCCTGGCGGGCGGATTCCATGATGCTGCCGGTGCTCACGCGTTGCTCGAAGAGCTCGGCGGGAAGATCTCGGCTTGGGTGGAGCTCGATGGCGTCGGGGTCCCGGAGCGCTGGCCCCGTACACTCGACGTCCAACTCGAGGGCGGCAAGGACCTCGCGAGTTCCTCATGGAGCATCACACAGGCCTTCCGGCACGCGGGTTTCGCCCCCAAGGTCACGCCGGAGATTCAGGCCCCGCACACCGGCGGCAGCGTCGCGCTGGGGCGCGGCATACCTGCACTCGTCGTCCGCGTCGGACCCTACGGTCAGGAGGACAGCCTGGACACGCCACCGGCCGTCGAACTCGACACGCTGTCGCCCGATTTCATGGTGCTGCTGGCCAAAGCGTTGGCTGGCGTCGGGCTGAACCTGGCCGGAGTGCCGTGACAGCGTTGCAGCCCCCGACGCCGAGAAGGAGAGCACGCCGATGGATCTGAGCCTGGTCAAGATCGAGAAGCCGGAGGCTACCAACTTCATCCTCGGGCAAGCCCATTTCATCAAGACGGTGGAGGACCTTCACGAGGCAATCGTGTCCTCGAACCCGCAGATCCGATTCGGCATCGCGTTCTGCGAGTCGTCGGGTCCCGCCCTGCTGCGCAGATCGGGAAACGACGAGACGCTGGTGGAACTCGCCACCCGCAACGCCCTCGCGGTCGGAGCCGGGCACTCCTTCTTCGTCTTCCTCGAGAACGGCTTTCCGGTCAACGTTCTCAACGCGATCAAGGCCATCCCCGAGGTGTGTCGGATCTACTGCGCCACGGCGAATCCGGCCGAGGTCGTCGTAGCGGAAAGCGAAACGGGGCGCGCAATCCTCGGTATCGTGGACGGCTGTCGGCCCAAGGGCGTGGAGGGTGAGCAGGACGTCCTCGCACGCCTGCGCTTCCTGCGCGAGATCGGGTACAAGCTCGGGTAGTCTGCCATGTCCGACATCACAGTCCCGCTGTCGTTGCCGGCGCTGGTGGCTTCGGGGTTCGTCGTTTCGCTCGCGACGGTCGCGGTGCCCGGCCCGATCACGCTGGTTGCCACCCACCTCGCTCTCTCCCGCCACCTGTCGTCGGCGATCTGGTTCCTGATCGGTGTCACGACGCTCGACGTGACGCTCTTCACGGCCCTCGCATCGGGTGCCGGCCCCCTCCTCCGCACCTTTGGGGCGCTCCCGATGGTCGAGATCATCGGAGGGATCGCGCTCCTCTGGGGAGGGATAAGCTCGCTGCGGGCGGTGCCCACGCACCGCAATCCGCGGGTCAGCATCAACAACGTGGAGGAACGGAAGGCCTTCGGCAGCTTCCTCCTGGGCCTCCTGGTAGCGGCCGGGAACCCACACTACTGGATCTGGTGGGTCACGGCCGGCCTCGCCTTCGTGGAAGCGGCACGCGCCCACGGCGGCTCGGGCCTCTTGTGGATGCTCGGTGCCCTCGTGGGGGGCGTCGCGGCTTGGTACGCCCCTCTGCTTTGGGCGTTGAGCCACGGATCCTCGCTGCTCACGCCACGGGTGGAGCATGTGGTCATGAAGGGCATGGGAGCCGTGCTTCTCCTGTTGGGCGCCGGGCTCGCGGGCCTGGGGAGCTGGCGCTTCTGGATCGCCCACTTCTGAAGCGGCAGGTCAAAGGGTAGACGGAAGAAGGCGAAGGTCAAAAGTCAAACGGAAAACGTCAAAGGGACGACACAGACAATCGCCGCCTTCCCTTTGACCCTTTTACCTCTTCCCTTTTCCTACTTCCCTGAGTTCTCGCCCTACGGAACCGCGGCGTGGGGAAGCGCGAACACCCGAGCGTCGATGAACAGCCGCACCAGGTCCGCATCCAGGAAACCGCCCAGTACCTCATCCTCGAGGATCGCGAGGGCTCGCTCGGGAGCCACCGACCTCTTGTACGGCCGGTCCCCGACCGTGAGGGCGTCGAAGATGTCCGACACGGTCATCATCCGAACCTCGGTCGGGATCTGTTCCGTCATGAGACGGTTGGGGTACCCCTGCCCATTGAGCTTCTCGTGATGACCATATGCGATGGCAGGCACCGCCGCGAGCCGCTTGGGCCAGGGGATCGTGAGCAGGAACTGGTAGGAGTGCACCACGTGCGACTCCATCTCCCGCCGCTCGAGCTCGTCGAGAGAGCCCTTGGACACCGAGAGCGCCCTTGCTTCTTCCGGGCGCAGAAGGGGCAGCTCGCCCATGTCGGCGGGAAAGGTAGCCCGCTGGAGGTCCGTCACGAGATGGGCCGTCGCGGACTCGAGAACGGCCGGCTCGTTCGCCAACATCACGGCGGCGAGATTCGACTCGAGCCCGCGCCTCATTCGGCTCACGGAAACCTCGAGATTGGCGAAGTCGTCGGCGGTGGGTGTCCTCCCCAGGTCTATGAGCCCCGTCAGAAACCGTCGCAGCAAAGCTACCTCGTGTGCCCGGGCGGCGTGCCGAAAGCGCTCCTCCACCAACGCGAGGTGGTCGGGGTAGAGCTTCTTCGCCTTCGTCAGCACGGCTTCTCGGACACCGACCTTCCCGAAGTCGTGGAGCAGCGCCGCGTATCGCAGCTGGATCATCTCGTCGCGCGAGAACCGAACCTCGCGATACGCAGCGGGCGGGTTCGCCTCGAGCGCCTGCGCCAGCGAGACCGTGTAGTTCGCGACACGGTGCGAGTGTCCCGAGGTCGCTGGGTCGCGCTGCTCGATCGTCAGCACCGCCGCCCGAACGAACCCCTCGAAGAGACTCTCGATTTCGTTCACCAGGCGCGTGTTTTCGATCGCCACGGCGGCCTGCGCGGCGAGAGCTCGGATCAGCCGCACCTCGCCCTGCCCGAACGGCCTGACCACGGCATCCGCAGCCTCCGACGAAAGGACCCTGGCCGCAGCGTCCGTCTTCCGATTGATGAGCTGGAGCACGCCGATGACCTGCCCACTCCTCGTGCTGATCGGAGCGGTGAGGGTGGATCGTGTATGGTAGCCGATCGCGAGGTCGAAGCTCTCATTGAAGCTGTAGGACACGTCGGGCGGCAGATGGCGGACGTCGTCCACCGTCATCGGCTCGCCGGTCGTCGCAACGTACCCGGCAAGCGATCCTGTCGTAATCGGCATGGTGGTCGTGACCATGCTGGGCGGCACGGAGTCGTTCTGGGCCAACGCGAATCGCAGCATTCGCTTGCCGTCGCGCTCCTCGATGAGATACAGCGATCCCGCGTCCGCGCGGACGATCTCCCGCGAGGTGGACAGAATCAGCTGGAGCAGCTTGTCGAGATCACGCTCCGCGGTGAGCGCGATGCCCACGCGGACGAGGTCGAGTTGCTGGTCGTGCGCGAGCGCGGTCGCGCGTCGTTGCTCCTCGAGGCGTTCTCTCAGCCGTAGCATCTCAAGGGCTGCATCGATCGCGCGGTCGAGCTGCGAAACCGAGCACCCCTCGGGCAGCGACAGGAATGGGGCCGGCGACCCCTCAGGCATCCGATCGCCCACGACGATCCAGAGGCTGTTCCCCGTTTCCGCGCCGTTCCAGGCGCCGAGCAGACCTGCGCTCGTGACCACGACGGCGTCCGAAACGGCCTCACCGGGACGGACGGCCCTCGCACTTCGCGCCGTGCGCTCCGCCATTTCGGGCGTGACAAGGACCTCGTGGGACACCAGTTGAAGTATACCGCCGACAAAATGAGGTCAGCCGGCAGGCCCCCGCGAACGGCACCCTTCAGCGCCACACACCCGGCACCCATCGCCAGCCGCCGGAGTGCCGGTACCACCGTCCCGGGATCCAAACCGCGCGAGCGCGCGGCGGTACAACCCACGAGCCTGGCATCCAGACCCAGCGTGAGCGCCACGCCCAGGAGCCGTCGATCCAGAGGAACGCGGGGCCGGGCGCAACGCCGCGAAGCTCCACGTTCGCACCCGGCGGCGGCCCGGGCACCGCGAGCCGCAAAGCGCAACCCCCGAACGCCGCCGCGCCTAACGTCACCGCCGCCACCAGCACCGCCAACCGTCTCATGCCGACTCCCTCCCTGCCGAGAAAGACGGATGGCGGCGCCCCGCCGATGACACGACCGGGGTGAGCCCGGTCACTGGGAGGGGTAGTAGCCTGCGATGGTTCTGGTCGCCAGCCCCTGGCCTTTAACCTCGACGCGGATCGTCCTGAAGGTCTCGGGGCCCTTCGTGGACGTGGAGCGGAACGTGAGCTGGTACTGGGCCCGAAGCTCCTTGTCGATGCGCTGGTACACGTCGTCGAGGGTTCCCTTCTTCTTGGGCGCGGAAAACACCTCGGCGCCGGTTGCGACCGCGAGGTTCTTCAGGTGCGCCTTGATCGAAAAGTCGAGAGCACCGATGCCGTAGCCGATGGTGAAGACGGGAACGCGCGCCGTGCGGACGTAGCGGAGCGCCGTGTCCCACGGCGTCCGGGAGGTGTTGTCGTCGCCATCCGAGAGGAGGACCAGCGCGGAGCGCCCCCGCTTGCCTCGGAACATCTCGAGGGAGCGCACGAGCGCGTCGTAGAGGGACGTGCCCCCCTCCGGCATCGTCCGCTCGAGCGCACCGACCAGGCCCTCGGGGTCGCCGTTCCACTCGAGCCTCATTTTCGGCTCGAATGAAAAGGTCATGAGGAAGTAGTGGTCGCCCTCCCGCAGCAGTCGGCCGGCGAACCCGGCCACTGCCTTTCGGACCTCCGGAAATACCTCCAACATCGAACCCGAGGTGTCAACCAGAATGCCGAGCGACAGCGGGAGTTCCTCCGTCGTGGTAAACGCTTCCAGGGGCACCTCTGTGCCGTCCTCCAAAACCCGGAACGCATCGCGCGGCAGCCCCGTGACGAGCTTGCCGTCGTGGTCGACGACCGTCACCGAGAGCTCCACGATCTCGACCTTTACAACCTCCTGATAGCCGGTCGTCCCGAGGACCTTCACGGCCTCCCCGCGCAGCCCATCTGCGTTCGTGGCGTCGGCCGAGAGCACCTTGGTGTTGGCCAGGGTTTTGGCCGACAGCGTGGTCGCGCACGGACAGGCGGTCCAGCGAACGAGCGGCTTGTCGTCCCCTCGCAGCACGATTGCCGTGAGCGGCGCACTCCCGGCGACCGACACCGTCACGAGTCGGCCCTCGCCGGCCGCTGGCTCCGGTCCGAGCAGGATCTCGACCGGCAGCTGATTGGATGCGCCGTTAAGGACCAGCGCGTCCTCGCCCAGGAACCTGCCGTCCTTGGCATAGGCGACAGCCCGCACCGTCGTTCGCTTGGCCACCTGCCCGAGCGGGATCGCAGCCGTCCACGGCGGGCGCTGGCGCTGAAAGAGGAGCTGCCCGTCCTGGGAGAACTCCACCCTCGCGGTGCCCTCCGGCACCTCCACCTCGAGCTCGAGCGCTTCGATGCCGCCCGACCGAGCGGGCGCCTTGAAGTGGACGACCCCCTTCGCCGGCGCCGAGGGCGCGAGAGCGAGCGCGTCCGGCGCCGAGCCCGGTGCCGGCTCGAACGGCTTCTCCGCCACCGGGACCACAACTTTCCCCGACCACCCCCCGCGCGCCGTCCCGTCCAGGCTCTCGACGAAGAGCCGAACATCGCCCTCACCGGCAGGCCACTCCCGGTACAGAAGGGCGCTCCCGTCCAGCTGAAGGTTCACCACCGCTTGCCCGGAATCCACGGTCGCACCGCCCTGGACGAACGAGACCGAGACCCTCAGACGCTCGCCGGCACGCTTCAGGTCTTCGGGCGCAATCTGGATCGCCACGCCGACGACCGTGCCCTGCGGGCCTTTTCCGAGCGGCTGGACTTCGACGCGGAGGGCCAACGGGGTGCCGGCGGTGGCTGCAAGGGCCAGCAACGTTACGAGCATGTTAGGGCCTCCGAACAGACAGCCTTCTTACGACATTGTGACATGCTCGCGAGTGACGCGCGGGGCGCGCACAGCACGACCGCTCCATGCTCCTCTTCCTGACTGACACCGCTCGACGGCGCAGACAAGGACGCGCCGGCTCCCCGGCGCGTCATGCTCTCCGACCGGCGGCCCTCACATCGGCGCGGTCGTCTCCAGGTCGCGAAGTGCTCGGGCTATCACCATGCGCTGCACCTCGCTGGTGCCCTCGTAGATGGTGGTGACCCTGGCGTCGCGGTAGAGCCGCTCGACGGCGAACTCCCGCGAGAACCCGTACCCGCCGTGAACCTGGACCGCGTGGGCGACCACACGATTCGCCATCTCGCTGGCGACCAGCTTAGCCTGGGCGCTGGTCCGGCTCAATTTCCCCGCCCTCTCGGACAGCCATGCCGCCCTGTACGTCAGCCAACGCGCGGCCTCCAGCTCGGCGTCCATGTCCGCGAGCCGGAACCCCACCGCCTGGTGCTCGATGATCGCCTTGCCGAACTGTTGGCGCTGCTTGGCGTACGTCATCGCCTCGTCGAGGGCCGCCTGGGCGATCCCGAGCGCCTGCGCCGCGATCCCGAGCCGCGAATGGTCGAGCGTCGCGAGGGCGATCTTCATCCCCTCCCCCTCGCTCCCGAGCAGGTTGGCGGCAGGCACCTCCGCGTCCTCGAGGGTCACCGCGGCGGTCACCGAGGACCGCAGGCCCATCTTCTTCTCGGGAGGGTGCACGACGACCCCCGGCTGTCGAGCGTCGAGCACGAACGCCGAGATGCCGCGTGCCCGCAACGAGGGATCCTTCGTCGCCAGCACGACGAAGATCGCTCCAACGCTGGCACCGGTGATCCACGCCTTCGACCCGGACAGCAGGAACCGGTCGCGGTCGCGCCGGTACGTCGTGCGGAGCGCAGCGAGGTCGGAGCCCGCCGCCGGTTCCGTGAGCATGATGCCGCCGAGTACCTCTCCCCGTGCCAGCGGCGGGAGCACCCGCGCCTTGAGCTCGTCGCTCCCGAAGCGCGCGATCGGCCACTGGCAGACGGAGTTGGTCACGGACACGCCGACAGCGACGCTCGCATCCGCCCGCGCGATCTCCTCCACGGCGAGCAGGTACGAGAGTGCGTCCATGCCGGCGCCGCCGTAGGCCTCGGGCGTCATCATGCCGAGGAGTCCCAGCTCGCCGAGCTCCCTGAAGATGTCGGCCGGGAACTCCCCTCTCTCGTCCCTTGCGGCCGCCCCGGGCCTCAACCGATCGGCGGCGAACGCCCGCACCATATCGCGCACCATCCGCTGTTGCTCCGAGAACTCGAAGTCCACGCTGACCCCCTGCGGCCATTCTACGCATCACCGGCGCCGGCCTTCCAACAAGGCCGGCTCTCGTGTACCTTCGGGCCGTGGCTCGAATCCATCTTCTTCCGGACACCCTCATCAACCAGATCGCCGCGGGCGAGGTCGTCGAGCGGCCGGCCTCGGTCGTGAAGGAGCTGGTCGAGAACGCCCTCGATGCCGGCGCACGGAGCGTGAAGATCCGCCTGGTTGCGGGTGGCCGCGAACTCATCGAGGTTGAGGACGACGGCAGTGGGATGGACTCCGACGACGCGCTTCTCGCGCTCGAGCGCCACGCCACCTCCAAGATCACAGACGCCGCAGATCTCGACCGGATCGCCACCCTCGGCTTCCGCGGCGAGGCTCTCCCCTCGATCGCGGCTGCCTCCCGCCTCACGCTCGAGACCGCGTCCGGCGACGGCGAGGGCACCCGCGTAGAGGTGGAGTTTGGCCGGGTCGTCCGCGTCGCGCCCTGCGCCCGCCCGCGCGGAACCAAGGTGACGGTCTGCGACCTCTTCCTCCGGCTGCCGGCACGCCTGAAGTTCATGCGCTCCGAGGCGACCGAGCTCCGCCACGCCGTGGGCGCCCTGACCGCGCTGGCATTCGTCAGGCCCGAGGTCGGCTTCGCCGTCGAGCACGGGCGCCGCACGATCCTCCAGTTGCCGCCGGCGCGGGACCTCGGCCAGAGGCTGCCGGACCTCGTCGGCGCCGCCCGCGCCCGCCAGGCACGACCGGTCCGCCACGCCGCCGGCTCGGTCACGGTCACCGGCTTCCTCCTTCCGGCCAGCGGGTCGCGGGACCTGGTCCTGGCGGTCAACGGCCGGGCCGTGCGCGACCGCCTCCTCTCGGGCGCAGTCAACCGCGCGCTCAGGGGCCCGTCCGGGACCCTCGAAGCGGATGCCTACCTGCAGGTCCAGCTCCCGATGGGCGAGGTGGACGTCAACGTCCACCCCGCGAAGGCCGAGGTGCGATTCGCGGACCCGGGGCGCGTTCTGAGCGCGCTCACCCAGGCGCTCGCGGCCGCCCGGCTCTCTCTTCACGGCCCGGTAGAGGTTCGGAGGGTCGTCTCGGTGTCCGGCCCCGCATCCCAGCCGACGCCGCTGCCGTTCGACCGGCCCGCGCCACTCCCCGAAGGGAGGTTCGAGCCGCCACGCGTGTACGAGGCGCCGCCGTCGGCACCCGTCGGCCCTCTGTCCCCCGCCGCGTCGACACGCTGGGGCCGCTACATCGGGCAGTACCGCGGCACCTACCTTCTTCTGGAGGATGAAAACGGCCTGGTGCTCATCGACCAGCACGTGGCGCACGAGCGTGTGCTCTTCGAAGGCCTGCTCGACGAACAAACCGGGCCGATGGTCCAGCGCCTGTTGCTGCCAGAGATCGTGGATCTCCCGCCGGTTATGGCGGCCCTGGCGGCCGAGGCGGCGCCGGAGCTCGAGGCCCTTGGGTTCGAGCTCGAAGCGGCCTCGGGCGCGACCGTCCGCGTGATGGCCGTCCCCGCCCCGCTGCCGGCGGCGCGCGCGGCCGCCATGCTCCGCCAGCTCCTCACCGACCTGGGCGAAGCCGCGGTTCCGGGCGGCAGCCTGCGAGAGCGCGCGGCCGCTTCGCTCGCGTGCCAGGCCGCGATCAAGAAGAACTGGTCCCTCTCGCCGGCCGAGGCCCAGGCACTGCTTGCCGACCTCGCCCGGGTCCGCGACCCACACCGCTGCCCCCATGGGAGGCCGATCGTCCTCCGCTTGCCGCACGACGAGATCGAGCGTCGCATCGGCCGGCGTTGACGAGAGCGGGCGACCGTAGTCAAGCGGCGTCGTAGGTCGTCGGATCGGGGACGAGCGCCTCGGCGAAGCCGGCCCGGCGCAGGCGACAGGCGTCACAGCGCCCGCAGTGGACGAACGCCGCGGGCGGGTCGTAGCAGGAGAGCGTGAGCGCGTAGTCGACGCCGAGGCTCGCGCCCAGCCGGACGATGCCTGCCTTTGAGAGGTGCAGGAGCGGCGCGTGCACCGCGAACCGCGTCCCCTCGGCGCCCGCACGCGTGCCCAGGCACGCCACCTCGGCGAACGCGCGCAGGAACTCGGGCCGGCAGTCCGGGTAGCCGGAGTAGTCCTGCACATTTGCGCCGATCACCAGATCGGAGGCGCCGACAACCTCTGCAAGACCTGTCAGCAGCGCCAGGAAGACCGTGTTGCGCGCCGGCACGTAGGTGACCGGGACGTCGCCGCCGATCTCCTCACGGTCCTTCGGCACGGTGATGTCGGCCGTCAGCGCCGAGCCGCCGATCGCCCGCAGGTCCACCGTAACGATCCTATGGTCGGAGATCCCGAGATGGGCGACGACGCGACGTGCGGCTTCGAGCTCCAAGCGGTGACGCTGGCCGTAGTCCACCGAGAGGGCGACCACCTCGAACCCGGCGCCCCGAGTCCATGCCGCGGCGGTCGCGGAGTCGAGCCCACCTGAGAGCAGCACGGCCGCCTTGCTCACGCCGAGCCTCCGCCCAGTGTTCGCGCAAGGTCCGCGACCTCGCGCACGCGATCCCAGCTCACATCGGGCCGCTCGCCGCAACCGAAACCGCTGACGCGCGCTTCGCTCGTGCGTAGCGCCACCGCGAGGGCCGGGTCCCGGCGCGCCGTTGACGCGATGCGGGCCGCCACCTCCTCGCGAGCATCCATCGCGTTGCACACCAACACCTGGTCGCACCCCGCGCCGAGTGCCGCCGCGGCCCTCTCGGGGATGCTGCCGAATTCCGCCAGCGCGCCCATCTCCAGGTCGTCGGCGATCACCGGGCCGGGATCGAACCGCTGCAACCGGCCGACGACGGTCCGCGAAAGCGAGGCCGGGCACGCGGCCTCTCCCAGAGCCGGGGCCAGGGCGTGTGCGACCACCACCGCCCTGCCCGGCGTCAGCAGGGCGTGGAACAGCTCCGACTCCGCCGCGGCGGAGTCGTCGAGCAGCGGGAGATCCTTGTGCGAGTCGACGCGGCCGCTGCCGAGTCCAGGGTAGTGCTTGAGGCAGCCGCGGACGCCGAACCGTTCGAGGCCCTCGAGGTACGCGGCGGCGGCGCTTTGCACCTCGACCTCGGTCGCGCCGAAGCAACGCGCCTCGGAGCGGAGCCACCCATCCGGCCTACCCACGTCCACGACGGGCGCGAAATCGACCCCGATCCCGAAGTGCGCGCACGCGCCGCCCGCGGCTTCGCCGAGCGCCCGCACCGCAGCGAGGCCGGCGGCCGCCGATTCAGCGGCCGACGGCAGCGGACCGATCAGCGTCTCGAGCCGGTTCACCCGCCCGCCCTCGAGGTCGATCGCGAGGTACGGACGGGACGGCAGCGCCGCAAGCTGGGCCGTCAAATCCGCCAGCTGGCGGCGGTCGGCGACGTTGCGGGCGAAGATGACGATGCCTCCGGGGCGCAACTCCTCGAGCAGCGCACGTTCGGTGGCGTCGAGATCCTGACCCGAGACGCCGCAGACCAGGAACGCGCTCACCGATCGACCTCGCGCTTGAGCTCCGCGAGCAGGTTGAGCGCCTCGATCGGTGTGAGCCGGTCCGCGTCCAGCTTGCGCAGCCGTTGGAGGACCGCGTCTTCCGCCGGCGGGAAGAGCGCGAGCTGCACCGGCTGCGGGCCCGGTGCGGCCGCCTCCAGCACCTTGAGTTCCTGCCGCTCGAGCTGGCGGAGCACCTCGGTGGCCCGCCGGCAGACCGGCTCGGGGACACCCGCGAGCTTCGCGACGTGGATCCCGTACGAGCGGTCCGACGGACCGGCAACGACCCGGTGGAGGAACAGCACGTTCCCCTGCCACTCCTTGACGGCCACCGACGCGTTCACGACGCGCCCAAGGCGGTCGGCCAGGTCGGTGAGCTCGTGGTAGTGGGTCGCGAAGAGCACGAGCGGTCCCGGGCCGCCCTCCGGAAGGTCGTGCAGCGCCTCGACCACGGCCCAGGCCAGCGACAGCCCGTCGAACGTCGCGGTCCCGCGTCCGACCTCGTCCAGCATCACGAGCGAGTTGCACGTGGCATTACGAAGGATGCTCGCGACCTCCGTCATCTCCACCATGAACGTGGACTCGCCGCGGGCGAGGTCGTCCGAGGCGCCGACCCGGGTGAACACGCGGTCGATCTCACCGATCTCCGCTTCCTCGGCCGCCACGAACGACCCGGCTCGCGCCATGATCACCGCGAGCGCCACCTGGCGGAGGTAGGTGGACTTGCCGCCCATGTTGGGGCCCGTGAGCAGGACGATCTGCGAGCGCCCGGAGTCCAGATCCGCGTCGTTCGGCACGAACGCCACTCGCGAGAACTCTTCGACGACGGGGTGCCGCGAGCCCACGAGGCGGATTCGCGAACCCGAAACGAATCGCGGCCGGCGGTAGTCGAAGCGCCGCGCACGCTCCGCGAACGCGGCAAGAACGTCGACGGCCCCGAGCGCCCGCCCTGTCGCTGCAAGCCGGCCCGCCTTCTCGCCGCAGCGCTCGAGGAGCGCTGCGTAGAGCTCGCGCTCGCGTTCGCCGGCGCGCGTTTCGGCAGTGGTGATCCGCCGTTCGAGGTCTTCGAGCTCAGGGGTCACAAAGCGCTCAGCGCCGGCGAGCGTCTGCCTTCGCACCCAGCCCTCGGGCACGCGGTCCAGGTTCACACGCGAGACCTCGAAGGCGTACCCGAACACCCGGCTGTAGCGAACGCGCAGGTTGGAGATCCCGGTGCGGGACCGCTCCCGGGCCTCGATCTCGCTCAGGATCTCCTTGGCGCCGTGCGCCAGGCTTCGCGCCTCATCCAGCTCGGCGTCGCACCCACGCCGGATCGTGCCCGGGCCGAGCAGCGCCGGTGGCTCTTCGGAGAGGGTGATCGCGAGGTCCCGGCGCATGTCCTCCATCGGGTCAGCCTGTGCTCCCAGCGCCGCCAGGAGCTGGCTCGACGAAGCAGCGAGCTCTGCGCCCACCTCGGGAACCACCGCAAGCGCGGAACGCAGACCCGCCAGCTCTCCGGGGCGGGCCTGCAGAAGGCCCACTCGCGCGGCCGCGCGCTCCAAGTCTCCGACCCGCCTCACCAGCTCTCTCAGCGTGCCGAGGCGTCCGGGATCGTCCGCCAGCGCCGCAACCGCGTCGTGGCGCGCCGCCGCGGCTACGGCGTCGCCCAGGGGCCGGACGAGCCAGTCTCGCAGGAGCCGCGAGCCCATCGGCGTCACCGTCTGGTCGAGCACGCGGGCGAGTGAACCCGTGCGCTCACCGGACGAATCACGGAGAATCTCAAGGTTTCGTACCGCCGCCCCGTCCAGCACGAGTTCGCCGCCGCGCCTGCGCCGGTCGAACGTACGCACGTGGCGCGGCAGCTCGCCCTGACTCGTCCGCACGTACTCGACGAGCGCGCCCGCGGCGCCAACGAGATGCTCCGTCGGCTCCAGATCGAACGCGCGCAGCGAGCCGACACCCAACACCTGCCTCAGCAGCCCCTCGCCACGGGCCGCCTCGAACCACGGTGCTGGCCTGACCGTCACGACCGGACTCCCGACGTCGGCGCCGGCGAACCCGTCAACCGGCGAACCTTGGGGAAGCAGGATCTCGCGCGGCCTGAGCTGGGCCAGGAGATCGCGGGCCTCGCGCCGCGACGCGCAACTCGATCCGCCGAAGTCACCGGACGCGGCCTCGAGGAACGCGACGGCCACCTCGCTGCCGACGTCGCACAGCGCCGCGATCCAGCGTCGCTCGCCGTCCCCAAGAAGCTCCGGTTCGGTCACGGTGCCTGGCGTCAGCACGCGAATCACCGCGCGCCGCACGAGCCCCCCCGCCTTGGCCGGGTCCTCCACCTGCTCGGCGATCGCCACCTTGAGGCCGGCGTCGAGCAGCTTGCCGACGTAGCTGGCCACCGCATGGTGAGGGATGCCGCACATCGGAGAACTGACTTCTTCGTTGTGGCGCCGCTTGGTCAGCACGATGCCGAGGATCGGCGCGGCCAGCTCGGCGTCCTCGAAGAAGAGCTCGTAGAAATCTCCGAGCCTGTAGAGGAGCAGGGCGTCCTCGACCTGGCGCTTGAGCTCCAGGTACTGCTGCAGCATCGGCGTCTGCTTCATGCCTCCGTGATTGTAGCGTGGCGCTTGACGTCCCGCGCGCGGCGGGCAAGACTGGCGCGATGAGAACGGCCCTGGCGGTCGCAGCCTGCGGTCCCCGCCTCGAGCTCGCCCTGGCGACGGGCCAGGGCGCCGTCGGGATCGTCGCTCTCGCCGGCCCGACGCCGCGCTCCGAACTAGTGATGGCCGCCGTCGACCTCCTGCTTCGCGCGGCCGGCCTCGAGCGCGGCGGGATCGAGGGCATCGCGGCGTCGCGCGGCCCAGGGTCTTTCACCGGCGTCCGGGTCGGGCTTGCGACCGCTCAGGGGCTTGCAATGGCCCTCGGGGTTCGGGCGCACGGTTTCCCCTCGCTCCTCGCTCAGGCGGCCCGCACTGAGGTGCCGGAGTGCCTGGCGATCCAGCCGGCCCGGCGCGGCTTCGCTTACGCCCAGCAGTTCTCCCGCTGCGGCGGCCACCTCGAAGCCACCGAGGAACCCCGGATTGTGGCGCTCGCTACCCTTGCCGACACGGTCGTGCCCGTGATCGCACCGGTGGGTTTAGAGCTCCCACCAGGAACGCCGCTTGCGCCAGCCATGACGACGACCGCCGAGGCGCTCCTCGCCCTGCTCGCCGCGGAGGAGAAACCTGACCCGTCGACTCTGACCCCCCTGTACCTCGAGCCAGCGCCGGCCACGCCGCCAGCCAGGAACATGCCGCTATGTCCGCCCTCCCGCAAGGGTTCCTGATCCGCCCGGCGCGCACCGAGGACATCCCGGCAGTGGCCGCCCTGGAGGCAGAGGTCTTTCCCGACCCCTGGCCGCAACACCTTTACCTCCAGGAAGTCGGGCAGCCGCTGCGCTTTCAGCGCGTCGTGCACACGGATCTCGGCTACCTCGCCGCCTACCTCTTCGCTTGCTGGCAGCTGGACGAACTGCACGTCCTGAAGGTGGCGACCCACCCGCTGTACGAGGGCCGCGGCCTGGGGAGCACCCTCATGGACGAGGCAAAGTCCGAGGGCGAGCGCTCGGGAGCCCGCGGGCTGGTTCTCGAGGTCCGCCCCTCCAACCGGCGGGCCTTCCGTCTCTATCGCTACCTCGGGTACGACGTGCTGGGCCGCCGGCCCCGCTACTACGCGGACGGCGAGGATGCCCTCGTCATGTGCCTGGCGCTCGTAGCGCCGGCGGGCTCATGAGCATCGGCACGGCCTGCTCCCGAGCGGGCACGCGGCTATACTAACGCTCGGAGCGTTCCGGTGGCGAAACGGCTCGGCGAGATCCTTATTGAGATGGGTGTTCTGTCGCCCGACGGCTTGCGCAGCGGCTTGGAGGCGTGCAAACGCCACGGCGACCGGCTGGGGACCTGGCTCGTCAGGCTCGGCCTCATCAACGAGGCGAGGCTACTCGAGGCCCTGTCGCGCCAAAGCGGGTGCCCGCCCGCGGGGACGCTCCAGCTCGCCACCGCCCCATCCGACGTGCGCGCACTCATTCCGTCGGCGTTCGCCAGGCGCAACCTCGTCGTCTCGTTCGGGCGCCAGGGCCGCAACCTCGACGTGGCGATGGCCACACCCAACGACCTCGTCCTCCTGGACGAGATATCCAGCCTGACGGGTCTGGTGCCGCGCCCACACGTGGCTACCGAGGCGGCACTCGCCGCGGCGCTCGCGATCCCGGGCGTCTCGAGCGACACCGTAACGACCGCGCCGTCGCCGGGGCCGCCGCGGGGGACGGCCCGCGAGTGGCGACAGTTCTGGAAGTTGGAATCGGCGCCAACGGAGCTCATGCCAGGGCTCGAGGCTTCGGCGCCGAACCCCCCCTCCGTTCTTGTTGCGTCGTTTCCAAATCTCGTTCCGCTTGGATCGGCGCCTGGATCGGCCTCGCCCGGCGGGACGGCCAGCCTCGCCGATGCACTGTCCGGCGCCACCCATCGCGACCAGGTCGCCACCCTTGTGCTCGACTATCTCGCCGGGAACGCGTCGAGGGTCGCCCTGTTCTCGCTCCAACAGGGACGAGTCATGGGATGGGAAGCGCGGGGACCGGCGGTAGTGCCCGAGGGCTTCCACACCCTCATCCTGCCTCTCGACCGCCCCTCGCTCTTCCTGAACCTGACGAAAGGGGTCGACCTACACGCGGGAGCGCTCGGCGGAGGGGAAGGCAACGACCTCCTCCTCGAGGCGCTCGGTCCGCCCGAACCCTGCGAGACGGTCGTGGTCCCGATCAAGGTCCGCGGAAAGGCGGCGGGGTTCCTGTGGCTCGACAACGGGGACGAGTCCGTCTCCGACGTCTCGATTCCGCTCGTCCAAGAGGTCGCGCGCCTCACTGGGCTCGCCCTCGAGATCCTGGTCCTGCGCCAGAAGGTGCGGGCAGGCGCCCGCTTGACAGAGGCCCCGTCGCCGGACTAGGTTGGCGCGGCTGAAGGTGGAGGGGTGCATGATCAAGGCCGATTTGGTCCGGAAGGTGATGGCGTCCGTGGATCTCCCGCAGTCGAAGGCGAACGATGCCGTCAACGCGGTCTTTGACGCCATGCGCGACGCGCTCACGGAGGGCGAGCGCATCGAGCTGCGCGGCTTCGGTGTTTTCCTGGTCAAGAACCGCAAGCGAGGTATCGGCCGCAACCCCAAGACCGGCGTAGAGGTTGCCATCCCTCCCGGCAAGACCATTCGCTTCAAGCCAGGTAAGGCCCTCCGGGTGATCGGCTAAGTGCCGGGCTCCGATCTGGAGCTGGAGATAATCGGCCCCGACGGCATTCCCGTCGGGGTCGTTCGTCGTCCACCCCCACCGCCGCAGCGCGTCTGGCTCCACATCCTGCTCTTGGTTCTCACCTTGGCCTCGACGACGCTCGTCGGCGGAATCGCGTTCGGTGACCTGCCGCAAGGTTTCAAGGCGCACTCAATCTGGGACCTGCTCTTCCACCCCGCCGTCGTGAGGGCGGGTTTCGAGTTCTCGCTGCCCCTCATCGTGATCCTGCTCGCACACGAGATGGGCCACTACCTCGCCTGCAGGTACCACCGCTTGGACGCGACCTTGCCTTTCTTCCTGCCGGTTCCGTTCGGGATCGGCACGCTTGGCGCATTCATCCGGATCCGTTCTCCTTTCTTGACCAAGCGGGAGCTGTTCGACGTCGGCGCTGCGGGGCCGCTGGCCGGGTTTGTGGTCGCGCTTCCCGTTCTGTTTGCAGGCATTGGGCTCTCGGCGCCTGTCGCCGTTCTCCCGAAGGGCGGCGTGATGATCTTCGGAGAGCCGCTCGCCTTTAAGGCATTGGCGTGGCTGGTTCACCCCGACGTGCCCCCAGGCGGCGATCTCATGCTGCACCCCACAGGCTTCGCGGCCTGGTTTGGGCTGCTGGTCACGGCACTCAACTTGCTACCGTTCGGGCAGCTCGACGGCGGGCACATCACCTATGCGCTGTTCGGGCGCTGGCAGCGCCGAGTCGCCTGGCCGCTGCTGGTCGTGTTGATCGTGCTGGGCTTCTGGTGGGCGGGGTGGTGGGTCTGGGCCGTCATCGCGCTCGTCATGCGGGTGCGGCACCCGTGGATCCCCGATGAGGCGGCCGAACTCGATCCGCGCCGCCGTCTCCTCGGCTGGATCTGCGTCGTCGTCTTTATCCTCTGCTTCACTCCGGAGCCGATCAAGATCCTCCCCTGAGCGACGTTTTCCCCCACCCTCCCACCCAGTTGACAGTTCACGGTTCACAGTTGACAGTCAAGAACTCCCACCCTCCCACCCAGTTGACAGTTGACAGTCCCCCGCCCGCCCGAGGAACCCAAGAGGAAATGTGGCTGTTGGCTTCGGACTGTCAACTGTCGACTGTTGGCCGTTGGCTGCTGCTTCTGACTATCAACTGTCAACTGTCAACTGTCGACTTGCTTCTCGGGGCGGTCTTCCCATACGAACGTCACTGGCCCGTCGTTGACGAGTTCGACCTGCATGTCGGCCCGGAACACACCGGTCGCGACTGCCGCGCCGCGGGCGCGCAACGCCGACACCAGAGCGTCCACGAGAGGCTCCGCCTCCTCGGGGCGCGCCGCCCCGACGAAGTCCGGCCGGCGGCCGCGGCGGATCGAACCCGCGAGGGTGAACTGCGAGACGACCAGTATCTCGCCGCCGATTTCGTCGAGGCCGCGGTTCATCGCGCCACGCTCGTCCGAGAACACCCGCAGCGTCGAGAAGCGGTGAGTCGCCCGCTCCACCTGCTCCACTCCATCGCCGGTCTCAACGCCGACGAGCAACACGAGGCCGCGGCCGATCGCTCCGACGACCCTGCCGTCTACGGTCACCGAGGCGCGGAGGACCCGCTGCACGACGATCCTCATGCCGACCGTCTCCTGCGCCGCAGGAACTCGCGCGCCTCCCGCCACTCCTCGGAACCCAGCGCCACCAGGATGCCCAGGTAGACCGAACCGCAGAGCAAGGCATAGCTCGAGAGCTGTGCGAGCGAGCGCGCACTGGTGTGGAGCGGCACGGGCGCGATGCGATTCAGGCAGAAGGCCGCCGCTGCGAGGCCGATCGCGGCGATGACGTGGCGTGCAATCGCCGGCAGCACCTCCAGGAACCGCGGCAGCCGCTTGTGGCGCGCATCCAGCCACAGGAGCGTCGCGGCGTTGGCGAGCTGGCCACCAGAGGTTGCCGCCGCCACGCCCTGCACTCCGAACGGTCCCGTCAGCGTCACGCCGAGCGCGAAGAACACAACCAGGTTAACGATCGACGCGATCACCGGCGAGCGCGTGTCGTTCCACGCGAATGAGGCGCTCGCGAGCAGCTTGGTCAGGCCGAGGAACGGCATCCCGAGGGAGTACATCACGAGCGCGGCGGCCGTCGTATGGACCGCCGATACCCCGTACTTTCCGCCGCCGAAGAACGCCCCCGCCATGGCCAGCGCGAGTACAACGCTGAACGCGGTGCTTGGCAGCGCGACCGCGGAGAGCAGGCGCATCGCGAACCCCAGCGTTCCGCGGGCCGCCGCCTCACTCGCGAGCTTCTCGGCCGCAAGCATCGGCAGCACCGCGGTCGTGAGCTGGACGATCACGACGCCGTAGACCAGCTCGTTGAGCCGCGACGCGTTGTAAATGCATGTGACCGCCCCCTCCCCCACCTCGGATGCGAAGCGGGTGGAGAGCAGGATCGTGAGCGGGTAGATGCCGAGGGTGGTGATGGTCGGCGCCATCTTGCCGAGGACCCTGCGGATCTCGGGGATGGTGAGCACGCCCGGCCCCGGCAGCAACGGCAGGCCGACGCGACCGCACGCCATCCACTGGACGGCGAACTGGGAGAACCCGCCGGCCAGCACGCCGACCGCCATCCACTCCGGACGGCCGCCGAGGACGACGACGGCGGTGACGGTCCCAGCCACGATGCAGAGGTTCAGGCCAATCGGCGTCGATGCCGGCAGCAGGAAGCGGTCCGAGGCGTTGAGCACGCCCTGGGCGAGCGCAGCCAGCGAGATCAGGCCGAGGTATGGGAACATCAGTCGCGTCAGGCGCACGGTGAGAGCGAATTTCTCGGGGTTCGCCGCGAACTTCGCCGCGAACAGGTGCACCAGCCACGGTGCCGCGAGGACACCGACGGCGACCACGACCGGCAAAGCCAGGAGAAGGAGCGAGGTCATCGCCCGCACGAACGCCCGCGACCTGTTCTCGTCGCCACGGGACTTGAGCTCCGCGAGGGTCGGGATGAACGCCGCGTGGAGAGCACCCTCGGCGAGCAGCTGCCGGAACATGTTGGGGATTCGGAAGGCCGTGTAGAACGCGTCGGCGACCAGGCCGGCCCCAAGCAGGTAGGCCACCACTTTGTCGCGGATCAGACCCGAGATCCGGCTCGCGAGCGTCACCGCCGCCATACCGCCGGTGGCCGTCAGGAGGCGCCTCTTGGTCGACATCCCGAGAACTCTAGCAAACACCGTCCAAGGGACCTAGATTGACAGTGATGGCAGCCTGGAGGGGACGATGAGACCGGCGATTGCCTTCCTCACGTGCGCGTTGGTCGCGGCCGCCGTGGGGGCCGACCCACCGCCGACACCGACGCCTGCCCCGGACGTCGCGAGGCGTCCGCTGACGCTCGACCTGGATCGGGTGGTCGGCTTCGGCCCCGACCGCGGGCACGCCGAGTTCGACTCCACCCTGCGGCGCGAGATGTGGGCCGACCCCATGGTGCGGCTGGGCGTTGCCGTCGGGCGGGAAGAGGCGGCGGCACGCGCCGGTCGCGGGATCACCTTTCCCCCGTCGTACTCGGCCGGTTACCTCCTCGTCACCATGCCTGGTCCCGACCCGCGGCTCGTCCTGAAAGGGCCATGGGCCGCAGACTGGCACGACCTCTCCACCCAGGAGAAGATCGGGCGGCTCGCGGAGGGCGCCGCATACGCGGGACTCATCATCGGCATCCTGCACGGGTTGCGATGAAACCCACTCCGCCTGTCGAGTGCCTGCGGGGTCCGGTCACGCCCGCCGGTCCGGCGCCTCCCTCGGGTTTGCGCGGACCTCTCGTCTTTGCGCCGCCGATCTGGTACGCTCAAACACCGTCCACGCCGGGAGGCGAACGATGAGCGTTAACAAGGCGATCCTGATTGGCAACATAGGCCGTGATGTGGAGCTGAGGCACAGCACCAGTGGCATGGCCGTGGCCAAGTTCGCGCTGGCGACCAACGAACGGCGAAAGGACAAGGAAGGCAAGTGGCAGGACCAGACAGAGTGGCACAACATCGTGGCGTTCGGAAAGCTCGCCGAGTTCTGCGGACAGTACCTCGGCAAGGGCCGAGCCGTCTACGTTGAGGGTTCGATCCGCACCCGCACCTACGATGATGACAAGGGCAACCGGCGCTACTTCACAGAGATCATCGCGCAGACGATTCGGTTCGTGGGACCCAAACCGCAGGGCGTCGAAGCCGGCGGTAGCGGCGGCGCCGGCGGCGGCGGCGAGTCACCGGAGTTCCCGCCCGAGAGCGAGGACGAGATCCCGTTCTGAGTTCAGGCGGCAACCGAAGGTGGTTTGACTGCAGGGACAGACCCCTGCTCGGCATAACGTACCGGGGGACCTGAAGCCATGAAGGTCCCCCGGGTCGAGTCGGTGACGTCAGGGCTTTGCTCCACCCCCGCGTCCCTCGGCGCGGGCCCAAGGGTATTCCCCTGGAGGATGGCGATGGCCGGACCGGTTTGGCGCTTCATGAAAGACATGGCAGGCTCCTGCGACGCCTGCCTCCGCAGGTGTAAGGGCATGTACGTCGAGGGTGAGGTTGTGGACAACGAGCTGAGTGCCGTGCGCGCCGTCTGCCCAAACTGTGCGGAGAACATCAACGGCCTGGTGGTCTCGGGCGAAGCCGGTGGCCGAGGCGTGGCGCCGGCCTACGCGCACAACGCCGTAGAGTAGCGAGGAGCGTTCATCATGTGCGGCATTGCGGGGATCTTCGCATTCGACCCGCGGGCCGGTCAGGTCGACCGCGAGGAGCTGCTGACCATCCGGGACGCCATGAGCCCGCGGGGCCCGGACGGATTCGGCGAGTGGATCTCCGGTGACGGTCGGGTGGGACTCGCACATCGCCGTCTCTCCATCATCGACCTCTCCGACGCAGCAGCCCAGCCGATGCTGGCGAGCGATGGCGACCGCGTCATCGCGTTCAACGGCGAGATCTACAACTTTCGCGACCTCCGACGGGGGCTCGAAGCCGAAGGTCACCGCTTCCGCACGACGTCCGACACCGAGGTGCTCCTCGAACTCTATAAGGCCAGAGGCACCGGGATGCTGGCCCAGCTGCGGGGGATGTTCGCGTTCGCGCTCTGGGACGGCCCAAACCGCCGGATGCTGCTCGCTCGGGACCTCTATGGTATCAAGCCCCTCTACATCGCCGAGGACCGCGGCACCGTGCGCGTTGCTTCTCAAGTCAAGGCTCTGCTCGCGGGAGGAGGCGTGCCCAGGCGACAGGACACGGCCGGCGTCGCAGGGTTCTTCCTGCGCGGCTACGTTCCCGAGCCGTTCACCCTCTACCGCGCCGTCCGCTCTCTACCCGCCGGCTCCTTCGCCTGGGTGGGCGAGCGCGGCGTCAGTGAACCGCAACCGTTCGCCTCGGTACCCCAGATCCTCGCCGACGCGGTCGAGCACGCCACGCCGATGTCGGACGAGGAACTGCAGGCAGGGTTCCGACACGCCTTTCTCGAGTCGGTCCGCTACCACCTGGTGGCGGACGTGCGGGTCGGGGTCTTCCTCTCATCCGGGCGCGATTCGACCTCCACGCTGGCGCTTGCGCGCGAAGCCGGTGCGACCGACCTCAAGACCGTCACTCTCTCGTTCGCGAACTACCAGGGGACTCATCGCGACGAGGCTCCGCTCGCGGAGGAAGTGGCCAGGCACTACCACACGGACCACTCGACCGTCACCATCTCGAAGGAGCAGTTTCTGGTCGAGTTCGACCGCATTATCGAAGCGATGGACCAGCCGACCACGGATGCGATCAACTCGTACCTCGTCAGCTGGGCGGCTGCACAGTGCGGACTCAAGGTCGCACTGTCCGGCACCGGCGGCGACGAGCTGCTCGGCGGCTACGGGACGTACCGCAAAGTTCCCCTCATGGTGAAGTACTCGCGGCTCCCGTCGAAGGTTCCGCTGCTCCCAGAAGCGCTCCATCGCGCCTACCTCGCGCTCACGCCGAAGAGGAGCACGCACATCAGCCAGAAGCACGGGGCCGTGCTGAAGTACGGAGGAACCTACGCCGGCGCCTACTTCCTGAAGCGCGCGGTATTCATGCCGTGGGACCTACCCGAGATCATGGGCGCAGACGCAGCGCGCGACGGCCTCGAACGCCTCGACATGAACGGCCTCATTGAGCAGGCCCTGTCGCCCGACCCGACGCAGCCGTTCCTGCGGATGGTCGCGCTCGAGTCGTGCCTGTACATGCGCGACCAGCTGCTGCGCGACATCGACTGGGCGAGCATGGCCCACTCAATCGAGGTCCGCGTGCCGCTCGTCGAGCACCACCTCTTGCGCGAGGCCGCCCCGCTCCTCGTGCACTCCCGCGGAAACCGCAAGCTCTACCTCGCCAGGAGCCCGACCGGCGGGTTGCCTCCGGCAGTGTACACGCGGGGAAAGACCGGATTTTCCGTGCCGGTGCGCGAGTGGATGCTTGGCGGCGAGCGAGGCGGCAAGGGCAAGGAGTTTGGGCGGCGAGGGTGGGCGCGTCATCTCTACAACACGGCCTTCCGGCCCGAGGGCGGAATCTGATCCCGAGCGCCGTCGCATCGGACCCATCGGATTCCGGGTGGGCGGTGGCGGTCACAGCGCCCACCACTTTCAAGGCGCCAGGACCGGTTACTTCCGCCTCACCGCACCGACTGTCGGCGCAAACCGATCGTTGAACTGATCAGCCGGATGTATCGCCGGCCGTAGTAGGAGAGTTCGAAGCGACTCGCCCTAAGGCGAGCGGCCGTCCCCAGGAGTTCTCGAAGATGAGCGTCGCTGCAAAGCCGGAGGAGCGCAGAGTGCCATTCGTCGTGCGACCCGGCCCAGATCCCCGTTTCGCCGTCGAACACCACTTCGCGGTTTGCCCCGACCGGCGAGGCCACCGCCGGCAGACCGGCGGCTGCGTATTGAATACACCGATAGCCGGCCTTGCCCCTCGTCCAGAGGTCGTCCGCGAGCGGTGCCAACCCGACGTCACAGGAGGCAAGGGCGGTGCCCTCTCCCGACGCCGACCACGGCACGTGCACGCACGGTATGCCGTTCATCTGCGGGAGACGGTCGGAGATCACTCGCAGTTCGAAGTCGACCCCATCGGAATGGAGACGGCGCAGAACCGGTTCGAGGCTCTCCAGGTAGCAGAGGTTGCTCGCCAACCCGATCCACGCGAGCCTGACCCGCTCCCTCCGTGGTAAGGCGGCCAACGGGTATGCCGCAAGGTCGACCGGCGTGTGAAGCACCTCGATGCGTCTTGCCTCTGGCCCGATCATGCCGGCAAGCGACCGGGAGCCCGCGACCGCGATTTGACACCGCTCGGCCATCCTCCGCAAGCGGCGCCGGCGCCATCCAGCCTGGGAGGGCGTCTCCCTGGGCCGGCGCGGGCGCCGGAACATAATGGCGTCGTCGACATCGAAGATCCACGACCCGCAGAGCCGGTCTACGTACACGCGCTCGCCGGCCAGCAGCTTGACCTGTTGGAAGATCAGCAGGTCGCAGGAACGCAGTTCGCTCGCGAGTCGGATGACGCGGAGCCACTCGTGTCCCCGGCCGAGGGCGACGGTGCGCACCTCGATCCCGCTGCGCTCCATCAGTGGCCGCATCGCTGCCATGCGCAGGCGGAACGAAGGCATCGAGGGGTCGTACGTCACCAGCCCGACTATCGGGTTCCGGCCACGGACAAGCGCCAGCGGGCGGTCGGTTGCAACAGTCGGCGGAACCGTCGCGGGAGAATGCCGCCTGTTTGTCAGGTGCCCGTCAGGTCGCGCCATACCATCCATATGTAACGAGACTGCCAGACCTTACATTCGGTTACATCGGCACCCCACAGCGAGTCCCGCGCGCCCGCGAGCGACGTCGCGCCTCTCGCCGGAAAGCTCGCCGGATCGGGGCGACGCGGGCAGTGATCGAGGCCCTCGCCCGACCTCCAGCCACCGCCGCGATCGATGGCTACGTCTGGCTCCGGGAGCACCGCCCCTCTCTCTCCCCCACCCTACACCGCTGCCGCCCCACCTCAGCGCGTTCGCGATGTCGGTCCTATCAGGTGATTCGTAATCAGCAGGTTCGCGGTTCGATCCCGCGCGTTGGCTCCAACAGAATCAATTGTTTACGCATACCACACCAACGCGCTAGGTGGTTTGTTGCAACCGGGTTGCAACCGCGGCACAGGATCACCCACCTTTCTCGCCCGTCCGCGCGGCCGCACACGAACCGACGACGAAACGTCCGGGGCAAACCCGCAACAAGGTACCTGCTCTGAGGCGCGCGGCTCGACTCCCTCCCCGGGCACCGTAGCTTACGAGCCAGCAACGAATCCGCGAAGGGACGCGAGGTAACGCCGAGGCAACTTCTCGAAGGGTTCGGGCCACGCACCCGCGCGCCGCCGCCGCGGCTGCGAGTAGAGGACGAGGCCGGCCTTGATTCCGATCTCTGCCCTTGAGCCTCGTAGTACTGGGTCAGAAAGCAGGTCGTCCTGGAGTCCATCCTGCCACCCGCTCGCGCGCCCACGCTGCGTCTTACACGCGCAGTACAACTTCAACAAGGAGACACCCGACACGTGAAGCCGGGCACCCGCCTCGGCCCAAACCGTTTCCGGCCCGAGCTGCAGGTCATCGGAACGCCGGCCCGCCTCGAGACTCGCTCCCCGACGCGCGGCGCCCGGAACGCACAGAGCCGGGGCGCACGCGGCGGAACGTCACTTGAGTAGGCCGCGGACCTTGAGCATCGGCTCGATCTTCGGCTCGCGTCCGCGGAACTCGCGGTACATCGTCGCGAGGTCCTCCGTGTTGCCGCGCGACAGGATCATGGCGCGGAAGCGATCGCCGTTCGCGCGGGTCAGGCCGCCGTTTTCCTCGAACCAGGCGAAGGCGTCGTCGTCGAGCATCTCCGCCCACAGATACGCGTAGTAGCCGGCGGCGTAGCCGTTGCTCCAGATGTGGAGGAAGTAGCTCGAGCGGTAGCGCGACGGCACCTGCGGCAAGTCCACGCCGGTCCGCTTCAGCGCCTCGGCTTCGAACTGGTCTACCGCCTGCGGCGGCGCATCTGCGGGGAGCGTGTGCCACTGCATGTCGAGCTGGGCTGCCGCCAGGATCTCGGTCAGGTCGTACCCCTGGTTGAACGTGGCCGCCTTGCGGATCTTGTCCGCCAGCTCCTGCGGCATCGGTTTGCCCGTCGCGCCGTTGATGGCGTAGTGCGCCATAACTTTCGGGTCGAGCGCCCAGTGCTCGTTGATCTGCGACGGGAACTCGACGAAGTCGCGTGCCACGCTGGTGCCGGACAGGCTCGGGTACCGCGCGTCGGCGAACATGCCGTGCAGGCCGTGCCCGAACTCGTGGAACATCGTGCTGACATCGTCCCAGCTCAGCAGGGCGGGCTGACCCGGCGCAGGCTTGGTGAAGTTGGCGACGTTGAACACGACGGGCTTCGTGCCGAAGAGCTTCGACTGGCCAACGAAGTTGTCCATCCAGGCGCCGCCCGACTTGTTGTCGCGCTTGAAGTAGTCGCAGTAGAAGAGCGCCATCGGTGAGCCGTCCCGGTCGAACACCTCGAACACCCGCACGTCGGGGTTGTACACGGGGATGTCCTGGCGCTCCTTGAACGTCACCCCGTAGAGCTCGTGCGCGGCGTAGAAGACGCCGTCCTGGAGAACGCGGTTCAGCGCGAAGTACGGCTTGATCTCCGCCTCGTCGAGGTCGTACTTCGCCTTGCGCACCTGGTCGGCGTAGAACTCCCAGTCCCAGGGCTCGAGCTTGAAGCCGCCGTGCTGCGTGTCAATCAAAGACTGGATCTCCCCGGCCTCGTTGCGCGCGTTCGCGGTCGCCACCGGGACGAGCTTGCCGACGAAGTCCTGCACTGCGGCCGGCGTCTTCGCCATCTGGTCCTCGAGCCTCCATGCCCCGTAGCTCGGGTAGCCGAGGAGCTTGGCCTTCTCGGCGCGGAGCGCGGCCAGCTCAGAGATCGTGGCGCGCGTGTCGTACGCGTCACCGCGCTCGGCGCGCAGCCATGACGCCCGGAAGAGCTTCTCGCGCGTGCCGCGGTCGGTCAGCGACGACAACGGCGGCTGTTGCGTCGTGTTCTGCAGCGGGATCAGCCACTTGCCCTCAAGACCCCGGGCCTTCGCCGCCTGCGCCGCCGCGTCGAGCTCCCCCGGTCCGAACCCGGCCAGCTCGGCCTTATCGGTGACCACCAGCGCCCCCGCCTTGGCCGCGGCGAGCAGCTGGTTGGTGAACTTGGCGGAAAGCACCGCGTCCCGCTCGTTGAGCTGCCTGAGCGTCGCCTTGTCGGCGTCGGAGAGCCGGGCGCCCGCATGCACGAACTGCTGGTGGTAGTAGTCGACGAGGCGCAGCGACTCGGGGTCGAGCTTGAGCGTCGCGCGCGCGTCATAGATCACCTCGACGCGATTGAACAGCTTGGAATTAAGGAAGATCGCGTCCTGCAGCGCAGCGAACTTCGGCGCCACCTCCTCCTGCAGCTTCTGGAGGTTCGGGTTGGTGTTGGAGGACGACAGCCCGTTGAACACCAAGCCCACGCGGGCCAGCAGCTGGCCGCTCCTCTCCAGGGCCACCAGGGTGTTCTCGAAGGTGGCCGGCGCCGGGTCGTCTGCGATCCGCTCCGCCTCGAGACGGTTCAGCCTGATCCCCTCCTCGAGCGCCGGCTTGAAGTCCTCATCCCGGATCTTGTCGAAGGGAGGCGCCTGGAACGGCAGCGGGCTCGGAGTCAGGAACGGGTTGGTCCGCACGGCAGCTGCCTCTGTCGCGGGCTTGTTCTGGTCGGCCGCGGCGGCCCACAGCCCGACCAGCATCATCACGCCGAAGAAGCTGAGCGTCGAGGTTCGAAACATTGGTTGTGCCCTCCGATTTTTCTGCCGTGGCCGCCCGAACGGCGGCACGATGGTCCAGAGAAAACCTTACTCGTACGGACGCCCAACCGTCAAGCGGTAGCGACGGTCCGGCTGACCTGCCACCTGTAGCGGTACCAGATCTTATGTCAGTCCTCCCCTCCACCCAGCCGGAAACGCATTCATCGCGGCCAATCAATCTCGCAGCGAAAGCAGAGATGGCCTATGATGCGGGGCCTGATGCGAAACGTGGCCGAAGGACCTGGGACTCGAATCCGAAGGGAGACTTCGATGCACCAAGAACTGCGTGGATCTTCTGGCAGCGACCTCCCCGCGACGGCGTGGACCGGTTTGATGAAGCTCCTCGTTCTTGGGGTCGCGCTGCTCGGAATGCCGCTCGCAGTCGGCGCTGCGCAGCGCGCTCTCATGCGCTTCCCGACCCTCCACGGCGCCACAATTGTCTTCGAGGCGGGCGGAAACCTCTGGCGGGTTGACCGCCAGGGCGGCGCGGCCCAGCGCCTCACCACCGACCCCGACATGGACCTCATGCCGCGATTCTCCCCGGATGGCAAGGAGATCGCCTTCACGGGCGACTACGACGGCAACAGAGACGTTTACGTGATCCCCGCCGAGGGCGGCCTGGCGCGGCGGCTGACGTTCCACTCCGATGTGGTGCCGGACGCGCCCCTGCGCTGGGGGCCCGACAACATGGTCGTAACCTGGACCCCCGACGGGAAGAGCATCATCTTCCTGTCGCGTCGGACGACCTATAACGACTGGTTCGGCCAGATGTTCCTGGTCCCCAGGGAGGGCGGCGCCCCATCGCAGTTCCCTGTGCCCGTGGGGGGCGTGACCTCTTTCAGCCCGGACGGCAGCAAGATCGCCTACAACCGAATCTTCCGCAACTTCCGCACCTGGAAGCGGTACTACGGTGGCTTGGCCCAGGACATCTGGATCTACGACCTCGCAAGCCACGAGATCCAGAGGGTCACCGATTGGAAGGGCACCGACACCTTCCCGATGTGGTACCACGACACCGTATACTTCGCCTCCGACCGGGGCCCGGAGAAGCGCCTCAACATCTGGGCTTACGACCTCAAGACAAAGCAGTTCCGGCAGGTCACCGGCTTCAAGGATTACGACGTGGACTGGCCGAGCCTAGGGGACACGGGGATCGTGCTCGCCTGCGGCGGCGAGCTGTACGTCCTCGATCTTCCCTCCGAAAAGCTCAACAGGATCGAGGTCGCGATCCCCTCGGATGTGGTGCGCACGAGGGGGCGCTGGGTCGACGCCGGCAAGACCATCCAGTCGTTCGACATCGCCCCCAACGGCAAGCGCGCCCTCTTCGAGGCCCGTGGAGAGGTATTCACCGTGCCCGCCGAGCACGGCAACACGCGCAACCTGACCCAGACCTCCGGCGTCCGCGAGCAGTACCCCGCGTGGTCCCCCGACGGCAAGTGGGTCGCGTACGTGACCGATCGCACCGGCGAGGCAGAGATCGCGGTCCGGCCCGCAGACGGAACGGGCACCGAGCAAGCCCTCACCGACCGCCGCAAGGGGTACCTGTTCGACCCGGCGTGGGCTCCGGACAGCAAGAAGATCGCCTTCTCCGACAGCGAGCACGCCCTCTGGATCCTGAACGTCCCGGACCGGCAACTGACCAACGTGGACTCCAACCCTCGCGCCGAGATGCACGACTTCGCCTGGTCTCCCGACGCGCTCTGGCTGGCGTACAGCAAAGCGGCCGACAACGACCTGCGCCAGATCTACCTTTACAGCGTGGCCTCGGCTCGCGCGACTCAGGTGACCGCGGCCCAGACCAACGACTTCGGGCCGGTGTTCGACCCTCAGGGGAAGTACCTGTACTACATCGGCCTCAAGCACGAGAACCCGGTGTTCAGCGGAAGCGAGTTCAACGTCGCGACGGTCAGCATGGCCGGCATCTACGTTGCAACACTCCAGGCGAACGAGCCTTCACCGTTCGCGCCGCGCTCCGACGAAGGAACACCGAAAGAAGAGAAGAAGGACGGCGAACCCAATGCCGAAGCGTGGAAGCCCGGCGCCAGTGCGCCCATCAAAATCGATCTCGAGGACCTCGCCGACCGCGTCGTTCCGCTGCCCGTTCCTCCCGGCGAGATCGATCACCTGAGCGCCGCGCGCGGACGCCTTTTCTACCTCACCACGCCGATCAGGAGCTTCGAGACCGTGCTGCACGGCGAGGAGCCCGCGCTTCACGCCTTCGACATGGAGAAGCGCAAGGACACGGTGCTGCGGAGCCCCGTTGACGGGTACTCGCTCAGCGCCGACGCGACGGCGGTCATCACGAAGAGCAAGGACGCGTACGCGATAATCAGCACGGCCGCCGAGGCCAAGTCGGAGGGCGACGCGAAGCCCAAGGATCTCGACGTCTCGCACATGCAGGCACTCATCGATCCGGTGGCCGAGTGGAACGAGATGTTCCACCAGGCGTGGCGGCTCGAGCGTGACTTCTTCTACAGCCCCGAGATGAACGGCGTGGACTGGCCGCGAGTGCGTGATGCATACGCGAAGCTGCTGCCGCAGGTCACCTCTCGCGAGGACCTCAACTACGTCATCGGCGAGATGATCGGTGAGCTCGGGAATTCCCACACCTACGTCGGCGGCGGCGACGAGCCCCGCGCAAAGCGCGTGCCGACCGGGCTGCTCGGCGTGGACTTCGGCGTCGACGAGAAAGCGGGCCGTTACTTCATCAAGAGGATCTACCCGGGCGACAATGCCCGCGAGAGCTACCGGTCGCCGCTCACCGAGCCCGGGATCAACGTCAAGGAAGGCCACTATCTGCTGGCGGTCGACGGCCGCGAACTGCGCGTGCCGACCGACCCGGACAGCCTTTTCGTCAACACGCTCGACCGCACGGTCACGCTCACCGTGGCGGACGATCCCGCCGGGAAGAACCGCCGCAACGTTACCGTGAAACCGATCACCGACGAGCTGAACCTGCGCATGAAGGCCTGGATCGATCACAACCGCGAAAAGGTGGACAAGGCATCCGGCGGGAAGATCGGCTATCTGTATCTCGTCGACATGGACGAACAGGGGATGAACCAGTTCATCAGCCAGTTCTACCCGCAGGTCCGTATGCAGGGGCTGATCGTCGACGTGCGGTACAACCACGGCGGCTTCATCGATCAGATCGTTCTCGAGCGCCTGCGCCGCGTGCTCGTGGGCATGGGCGTCAACCGCCAGGGCGTGCCGTCTCCGATCCCGCAGCAGATGCTGCACGGGCACATGGCATGCCTGCTCAACCACTATTCGGCCTCCGACGGCGACATCTTCCCGTACTACTTCAAGAAGTACGGCCTAGGTCCCCTGATCGGGGAGCGGACGTGGGGTGGCGTGCGAGGCATCCGCGGCTATTGGCCGCTCTCCGACAGCGGCTATGTCACCATCCCCGAGGACAGCCTGTACGGCCTCGACTCTCAGTGGGTCATCGAGAACCACGGAGTGGACCCGGATATCGAGGTGGACAACCTCCCCGGCGACGAGATGGCGGGCAGGGACGCCCAGCTCGAAACGGCGATCAAGTTCGTCATGGACAAGATCACCTCCAACCCGATGACGCTCCCGCCGCCACCGCCGTTGCAGCCGCCCTATCCACCGAACGGCCGGTAGTGCAGCGCTCCTCAGTGCAGCCAGGGCCGGGCGGGTGCCCCGCCGAAGCAGCAGGCGCAGATCAGCGACCAGGCAAAGACAATCCAGGCGCAGCGGACAGCGATCGAGGCGCTCAAGGGCACGGCGGCGAAGCTAGAAGCGCACCTAGCGGGCAGGTAGCGCCACCAAGAACTGAGCGGAAGGCGAATTGAAACGAGCAGGGCGCCTTCGGGCGCCGTTTCTTTTGCTGTGAGGCTCCAGGACGGGCGATCTCCCGCTCCCGGGGTAGAGACTACCGACGTCGAGCCTTCATGAACTAGCCGGACCGTCTTCACGTGGCCTTCGATCCTGAAGGGGACGATGAGTTCACTCGCCGCACGGTCAGCCCTCGTGCCCCCCGCGTTCCTGTGATCTCCCCGGGAGCGCGGGTTCTTTTCAGTGCGGCCCAGGCGCCGGCCGCCTAGTCGAGCGAAAAAAGACCTATTGACAAGAGCCGCCGCCGGCCTAAGCTTGTCTCAATGTTGCAGGCCAGGATGTGAACAGCACAAAGGGAGGGACTCCATGCGATCCGCCTACCGTTGGCTCTTGTGCATTGCGCTTCTGCTCGGTCTCGCCTCGCCGGCCCTTGGTGCCGGGGGCTATGGCCTCTGGAAATGGTACCTCATCCCAGCGGCCGGGAGCCTTCCGGGCGCAAACGGGACGTACTGGCGTCTCGACCTGGCCGTGCTGAACCCGTATTCGTGGCGCTCAATCACCGTGAGGATCGCGTTCCTCCAGGAGAAGACCGATAACACCACCGCCCCTTACCGCGATTTCACCATCAACCCGGGTGGGCAGCTCAACCTTGCTGACGTTGTGGGAACACAGTTCGGGGTTACGGGCAAGGGCGCCCTCGAACTGTGGACGCAGGACGGGTCCTACTTCACGACGAATGCGCGCTCCTACACGGCCAGTCCAGGGGGGACCTACGGGCAAGGAATCTCCGGGCAGGACTACACGGTCGGGGACAATGGCCAAGCCTTCACCCCTGGCATTCGCGTGGATGCCAACTTCAGAACCAACATTGGGGCGGTGAGCGTGTCGTCGGTACCGATTTCGGTGCTGGCAAGGGTCTTCGACATGAACGGTGCGTTTCAGGGTTCCTATACCTTCAACCTCTTGCCATTCAGTAACGAGCAGGTGGCGGTGTCCAGCTTCGCTCCGGCATTCGGCCCCGGCTCAGTCCAGTGGTCATGTCTCACAACAGGAGACAGCATCGAATGGGTGGCGTACGCCACTCCGATTGACAACACGAGCGGTGACGGCATTTATCTCGAAGAGCGAGTGGATGATCAATACACAACGGCCCAACCGGCGTGGAACCTCTCGGGTGTTTGGGTCGGGACGCTCTCAATCGTTGGTGTTGGCAGTGAACAAGTCACTTTAGAAATCACCCAGGATCTGGCAACCGTGACAGGGGATGTCTACGACACGTCAACTGGCTTCCACGTCATGTACCTGTCCGGCTACGAAGACCAGGGCACTATCTCCTTCAACGGCTACCCCTACGTCCTTCAGTACAAGGACGACAGCCTGTGGGGCACGGCCACCGTCATGTCCTCGACCAGCATGGCCGGGACTTTCTCGGGTACTGACTATTACTCTGGCGGGGGCAGCTTCGAACTGTCCTATAGCTACTCGCTTGCCCCGAAGACTGAGGCGTCAAGACCAACCGTCCGGCGCGGCCATCGCGCGGTCGGTGCCCTGAGGGAGAAAGGCCGATGACGCCTGGCAAACCAGAGCCACCCTCACCTTCAAAGGAAAAGCCAGAGCAAGAGCGGGAAGCCGCGCCGCCCAGGCAGCCGACGGATCACGGGATGTCTCTCCTCAACTTCGTCAACCTGGTCCCTGGGAGCAGGATCTCGGCGGTAACGTTCCCTAGCGGCCTCCGGTGGGAGTTGGACGAGCAGGGGAACAAGACCGAGTACAAGCCACAGTAGGGAGCGTGGGGGTGTTGGGGTGCTGGCCAAGTACGAGCGCGAGGTTGTTCCGTTCCTACTGATCGGCATTGCGGTTTTGGCCTTGGCGGGAACGGTGTGAAGTGAGGCCACCGCCGATGGAACATCGCCACTCTTTGCCGTGGGGCTGGTGGGGATCTCCTCATGAGCATTGGCCTTTGCTACTGGTGGGCTGTGGTCAAGGGATATTCCTCACCGTGGATTTTCCTGCTTGCGTGCTGGCCCCTGATGGGTTTCATTGTAGTGGCGTTGTTACCGGCCACGTACAAGGATGCTCCACCCCATGGAGCCAACGAAACCGAGACGGGAAAGAAGTGAAGATCAAACGGATGACGCTTCACCCGCTGGTCCGCTTTCAAGATCTTAGGCACTCCACCGCCATGATGCTCCGGAAGGACGGCGAACCCATCAGCATTGGGAGCGCGATGCTCGGCCACGCTCGCACCCGCACGACCACCGACGCCTACGGGCACGTCATCGAGGAGAGCTGACGGGTTCAGCGGCCGATCGGCTGCAGGAATTGTTCGGCGGCGACCAACCCAAGAGCTCAGGCGGGGAAAAACTGGTGACACATCGCCGGATTTGAGACACACACCGCCCTATTTTCCGCCTAAGTGGCTCGTTTCACGAAACTTCAGTGGCGGGGCTGAGAGGACTTGAACCTCCGACACGCGGTTT